>Ga0255334_1000304_pt1 | contig 44946 bp, 43 predicted proteins | sample EtOH5_35cm_T3_12_FD_202080 | JGI IMG/M metagenome (GOLD analysis project Ga0255334, IMG submission 202080) | Sandy soil microbial communities from University of British Columbia, Vancouver, Canada - EtOH5_35cm_T3_129 | ecosystem: Engineered > Artificial ecosystem > Sand microcosm > Unclassified ...
CTCGCGGATGCGAGGACGGCCTTATCCGCACCAGCGCCCGCCAAGTCAACGGGGCCGGCGCAGAATCATCCCGCCGCTTGCAGCGCCAGGCCGTAGGTCTCCACGATCTGCCGCAGCTTCCGCCGCGCGAGGTTCTGGGCGCGATCGGTCGGCATGCCCTGTTCTGGCGTCTCGCCGGGCATGATCGGCACATCGGCGCGGGTCGCCTCCAGGATGATGCGGTCCTCGGTGGTCACGCGGCGGTCGAAGGCGATGGCCTTTTCGGCGGGGATATCCGCCTCGCTGTCGTTCCTGATGCAGAACTGGGTGAACAGCAGCCGCTTGTCGCCGAGCGGGGTCGCCGCGGTGAAGATGATGTGCTGCAGCCCGTTGGGATAGGTGATGTGCAGCTTGCGGCAGTTCGGCGCCCACCAGGTCGCGACCCGGGTGCGCACCGTCACATCCTCGGCGATGCCGGTATAGGATTTGCCCTCGGTCCGGTTGGCGATGGGCACGGTGGCGCGGGAGATCAGGCCGAAGTCGAATTCCTCGATCTCCTCCGGCGGCGGCACCGGCTGGCTCACGTCGCCCTGGGTGCCGCGATGCACGAAGGCGACATGCGCAAGGTCGAACCAGTTGTCCACCAGGCGGAAGGTGCTCATGTCCCAGGGCTCGTGGAATTCCTGGATCAGCCGATAGGCCGGGTCCTCGGCCTCGGGCAGGTCGGGGATGGGGATCAGCGGGTCCTCGACCGCGACCCAGACGAAGCCGTAGCGGCTGGCCGCGTGATAGGCCTTCACTCGCGCCGAGGCCGGCGGGGCCACCTCCGGCCGCTGCGGGATCAGCGTGACCCGCCCCGACACGTCGTATTCCCAGCCGTGATAGGGGCAGATCAGGCTGCACCCCCGCGTCTCGCCCAGCGAGAGCTTCACGGAGCGGTGGCAGCATTCATCGACCAGCGCCGAGACGCTGCCGTTGGCGGCCTGCCACAGCACCATCTCCTCGCCGAACAAGGCAAAAGGCTTCGGCCCGTCGGCCAGGGCGGCGATCGGCATGGCCGGGTACCAGAAGCGGCGGAAGACGGGGGCATCGGCGATCTTCATGGGGCAAGGCTCCGGAGGCGGCGGCGAGGGAGAGCCTAGCCAAACGGCCTGTTCGGTGGGAGGGCTTCGCCCTCCCATACCCACCCACCAGGAAACTGAGTTTCCTGGACCTTCCTTTTCGTGGGAAGTGCAGAAACACCTTGTTTCTGCTGGGGTGTTTTACCCCCCGCGCACCGCCGCGGCCGCGGCGGCGGCAAAGCCCAGGGCATCGGCGACATCCGGCGTGCGATCGGGCATGGTGATCTGGATGGTGACGAAGCGGCCTTCGGCGCCGCCGACGCAGACGGTGCGGCGGATCGGGGTGCGGCCGAAGCTCCCGGCGAGATCGGCGCAGTTCAGATCCGGCCCGCCCGCTGCCGGCAGCGGCGCGCGAGAGCGTTCCGCCAGCGACCGGCCGGCGGTGCGCGGCGGCAGCACGGTGGCGTCGCGCACCGCGAGGTTGAGCTCGGCGATCTGCGCCGGGTCGTTCGGATCGGCCGGCACCTCGGGATAGCCGCGGTCATAGACGGCGACCGTGGCCACCGCCCGGCGCTGGGCGGCCGTGTATTCCACCCCCTGGCCGAAGCCCGGGGCGCGGGTTTCGAAATTGGTCACCCGGCCACGCTGGAACCCCGCCAGATCCTGCGGCAGCCGCGCGATCTGCCGCGACAGCGGCGGCCGGGCTTCCTCGGCCGCGCTGCCCGGCACGGCGGCGCCGGGCGCCGCGGGATGGCCCGCGGTGCAGGCGGCGAGGAGGAACAGCAGGCCGGGGACGAGGGAAAGTCGCATGGTGATCCTCAATGCTGTACGGCCCCGGGCAGCGGCAGGCCGAGCGCCAGTTCGGTATTGGCGGCGCGCAGCCCGTCCCAGAGCAGGCCGCCGGCGATCCAGATGATCAGCGCGAGGCCGATCCAGGCGATCCAGCGGAAGCGTTGCAGCAGCTTCGCCAGCAGACCGCCGAGGACGCCCATCATGACGATGGAGACGCCGAGCCCGACGGTAAGCAGGGTCAGGTTGCCCCGCGCCACCGCCGCGACCGCAAGCACATTGTCGAGGCTCATGGACACATCGGCAATGACGATCTGCCACAGCGCCTGGGCCATCGACTTGTCAGTCTGCACGACCTTGCCGTCGTCCCCGCCATGGGCATCGCTGCCGAGCAGTTCGCGCGCGAAGCCATAGGCGATCCAGAGCAGCGCGAGGCCACCGACGAGGTCGATCCACCAGAGTTCGAGCAGCTTGGTCGCGAAGATCGAGAAGACGATCCGCAGCACCGCCGCCGCGGCGACGCCGAACAGCACCGCCCTGTTGCGTTGCTGCTCCGGCAGGCCGGCCGCGGCGAGGCCGATGACCACCGCATTGTCGCCCGACAGGATCGCGTTGAGCCAGATGATCTGCAAAAGGCCGGGAAGGGCAGCAGACAGGGCTTCCATGGGTATCTCCGCAAATCGGGTCGAGTGTTGCCCGTTGCGGCGCACGCCCCCCTTGATTGATCGGCGGCACGCTATGCGAGGGTTCGGCGCCGCGCAATCTGCCGCGGCGACAGGGCAGGCTTGCGCCGCTCGTCCGTGCGCGGCTCGTCCCTGCGCGGCTAGTCCCTGCGCGGCTAGTCCCTGCGCGGCTAGTCCCTGCGCCGCTCCGGCCCGCGCAGCGCATCGGCCACCGCCGTCGCGACCACCGTGCCGAGCGCCGTCAGCGCCACGACCTGCGCCAGCGTCGCGCCGACCCAGATCCAGGCGGGAAAGATGCCGGGTGCCGCAAGAAAGCCGAGCGGCAGCATCAGAAAGGCATAGGCGCCGGGGACGGCGTCGGCGACTTCATGCGTGCCCTCGAAGATCATCGCGCCGGCGACATAGAGGATGACCGCGAGGCCGACCCAGGCGACCCAGCGGAATTTTTCCAACACACGGGCGATGAGGCTGGCAGCGACGCCCATCAGCACCACCGAGATGGCGAGGCCGACAATCAGGATATAGGGATGGTCCTTGGCGGCGCCGGCGACGGCCAGGACATTGTCCAGGCTCATGGAGATGTCGGCGACCAGGATCTGCGTCACCGCCTGGCGCATGGTCTTGCGCGGCGCCTCGGCGCTCTCGGCGGCCTCGGGGCCATGCGTCCCATGGCCCGCCGCGCGCAACTCGCGATACATCTTCCAGCACACCCAGAGCAGCAGCACCCCGCCCGCCAGGGTGATGCCGACGATCGCCAGCAGCTGGACGGTGATGGTGGCGAAGCCGATCCGCATGAGGGTGGCGGCACCGATGCCCCAGAGGATGGCGCGGCGGCGCTGGTCGGGCGGCAGGCCGGCCGCGGCCATGCCGACGACAATGGCATTGTCGCCGGCCAGCACGATGTCGATGAGCAGGACCTGCCCGAGCGCGATCAGTTCAGGCATAAAGGCGGCGAGATCCATGGCGGGCTTCCGGCTGATGGGGCTGACCGGCGGATAAGCCGGATGCAATGTTACGGCAACCCTTGGTCCATACAACCATCGAAGGCCGCCAGGGACAGCTTGCCACATCGGGCCGCGGGGGCGAGAAGCCGCGCGTCTGCCGTATCCGGAGCCGCGCCATGGTCCCCCGCTATTCCCGCCCTGAGATGGTCGCGATCTGGTCGCCCGAATCCCGCTTCCGGATCTGGTTCGAGATCGAGGCCGCCGCCGCCGAGGCGATGGCCGAACTCGGCACCATCCCCGCCGAGGCCGCGCGGGCGATCCGCGAGAAGGGCGGTGCCCGCGTCGCCGCGATCTCCGCCGCCGACCTCGCGCGGATCGACGAGATCGAGCGCGAGACGCGCCATGACGTCATCGCCTTCCTGACCTGGCTTGGCGAGGGCATCGGCCCCGAGGCGCGCTTCATGCACCAGGGCATGACCAGTTCGGACGTGCTGGACACGTGTCTGAACCTGCAGATGGTGCGCGCCGCCGATCTGCTGGTCGCCGACATGGATGCGCTGCTGGCCGCCTTGAAGCGCCGCGCCGAGGAACACCGCCGCACGCCGACCATCGGCCGCAGCCATGGCATCCATGCCGAGCCGACCACCTTCGGGCTGAAGCTCGCCGGCCATTACGCCGAGTTCTTTCGCGGCCGCGCGCGGCTGGTGGCGGCGCGGGCCGAGATCGCGACCTGCGCCATCTCCGGCCCCGTCGGCACTTTTGCCAGCGTCGATCCCCGCGTCGAAACCTCGGTGGCGGCGCGACTCGGGCTGCGTCCGGAGCCGGTGAGCACCCAGGTGATCCCGCGCGACCGCCATGCCGCGTATTTCTGCGCTCTGGCCGTGGTCGCCAGCGGGATCGAGCGGCTGGCGACCGAAATCCGCCATTTGCAGCGCAGCGAAGTGCGCGAGGCCGAGGAATTCTTCTTCCCCGGCCAGAAGGGCTCCTCCGCCATGCCGCACAAGCGCAACCCGGTGCTGTCGGAAAACCTCACCGGCCTCGCCCGCATCGTGCGCGGCTATGCGGTGCCGGCGCTGGAGAATGTCGCACTCTGGCACGAGCGCGACATCAGCCATTCCAGCGTGGAGCGGGTGATCGGCCCGGATGCGACCATCACCCTCGATTTCGCGCTGATGCGGGCGGCGGGGATGATGGAGCGGCTGACGATCTACCCCGACCGCATGCGCGCCAACCTCGAATCGCTTGGCGGCGTGGTGCATAGCCAGAAGGTGCTGCTGGCGCTGACCCAGGCGGGGATGGCGCGCGAGGAGGCCTATCGCGCCGTGCAATCGGCGGCCATGGCAACCTGGCAGGCGCTGGGCCAGCCGGATGCGAAGGATTTCCGCGCCAATCTGCTGGCGGATGGGCCGGTTTCGGCGCTGCTGGATGCGGCGGCGCTGGATGCGGCGATGGACCCGGCGCGGGATTTCTCCCAGGTCGACACCATCTTTGCCCGGGTCTTCGGCGCCAACTGACCTCCCGCGGTCGTGATCCAGGGCGCCGCGTTTCCGCCAGATTGCTGGCGTTTCCTAGGCATGTGGAAGTGGAGGAGACCCATCATGCCCAGGTTTCGCATCCTCGGCCTTGCCGCCGCCCTGGCTGTCCTGGGGCTGGGCTCGGCACAGGCCCATGACCCCGCGCCTTACATCTATCATGGCCCGCCGCCGGCCTACTGGCATCGGCCGCCGCCGCCGCGGGTCCGCTACGTGCCGCCGCCGCCGCCGCGCGGCGTCTATGTCGTGCCGCGGCGGGGCTACTATGTGCGGCCGCCCGTGGTCTATGCGCCGCGGCCCTACTACTACTACCGCCCCTGATCGAGCGCCAAGCGGAAGGTCCAGGAAACTCGGTTTCCTGGTGGGTGGGTGTGGGAGGGCGAAGCTCTCCCACCGGGGCCTGTTGCCGACCGGCCCGCGACGACGCAGCCTGGGGCGGTGTGCACCGTCCTGATCCTGCGCCGCCCGGGCGACCCCTGGCCGCTGTTGCTGGCCGCCAATCGCGATGAGCGGCTGGCGCGCGCCGCCGACCCCCCCGGGCCCTGGTGGCCGGCCCACCCCGGGTTGATCGGCGGCCATGACCGCAGCGGCGGCGGCTCCTGGATGGCGCTGGGCCCGCGCGGCGTGGTCGCGGCGGTGCTGAACCGGCCGGGCAGCCTCGGCCCCGCTCCGGGCAAGGCCAGCCGCGGCGACCTGCCTTTGCTGGCCGCCGCCGCCGCTTCGGCGGCCGAGGCGGCGGGGCGGCTCGCGGCCCTGGATGCCGGCGCCTATCGCAGCTTCAACGCCGTCGTCGCCGATACCGCCGGGGCCTTCTTCATCGCCGGCCTTGGCGAGGGCCACCCCGCGGTCACCGCTTTGGCCGAGGGCCTCAGCATGGTCACCAGCGCCGGCCCCAACGACCGCAGCAACCCGCGCATCGCCCGCCACTTGCCGCGCTTCGCCGCCGCCCCGCCGCCGAGGCCGCCCGACTGGGCCACCTGGCCGCTGCTGCTGAACGACGCAGGCGGCGCCCCCGATGCCCAGCTGCATGTCAGCCCGCGCGACGGCTTCGGCACCGTCTCCTCCAGCCTGCTCGCCCTGGGGGCGAAGGGCGAGCGCCTCTGGCGCTTCCGCGAGACCGGCCGGCCCTGGCGCGACATCCCGCTGCCGCCATCCCAGCCCTGATCAGCGCCCCTGTGGCGGTCTCGCGACACGGCTGCTATAGGCGGCCCCGCTGGCTGAGGGCTCCTCCTTCGGCGCGGTCAAGGATTCGCGCGCTATGGCACGCCGCCGCCAAGTCTACGAAGGCAAGGCCAAGATTCTGTTCGAAGGGCCGGAACCCGGCACTCTCGTGCAATATTTCAAGGACGACGCCACCGCTTTCAATGCCCAGAAGAAGGGCACGATCACCGGCAAGGGTGTCCTGAACAACCGCATCAGCGAGTATCTGATGGTGCGCCTCGCCGAAATCGGCGTGCCGACGCATTTCATCCGCCGGCTGAACATGCGCGAACAGTTGATCCGGGAAGTCGAGATCATCCCGCTGGAAATTGTCGTCCGCAATGTCGCGGCCGGCAGCCTGGCGACGCGGCTCGGCATCCAGGAAGGCACCCGGCTGCCGCGCAGCATCGTCGAATATTACTACAAGAACGACGCGCTGAACGACCCCATGGTGTCGGAAGAACACGTCACCTGCTTCGGCTGGGCCAGCACCCAGGACCTGGACGACATCGTCGCGCTGACCTTGCGCATCAACGACTTCCTGACCGGGCTGTTCCTCGGCGTCGGCATCGTGCTGGTGGACTTCAAGGTGGAGTTCGGCCGGCTCTATGAGAATGAGGAGATGCGCATCGTCCTGGCCGATGAGATCAGCCCGGACAATTGCCGGCTCTGGGATTCCAAGACCGGCGAGAAGATGGACAAGGACCGGTTCCGCCGCGATCTCGGCAAGGTCGAGGAAGGCTACCAGGAAGTGGCCCGCCGCCTCGGCATCCTGCCCGAAGCCGGCGTCCGCGACCTCAAGGGGCCGGAGCTGATGCAATGAAGGTGCGGGTTACGGTGATGCCGAAGACCGGCGTGCTGGACCCGCAGGGCAAGGCCATCTCCCATGCGCTCGGCGAACTCGGCTTCGTGGGCGTGGGGGAGGTGATCACCGGCAAGGTGATCGAGCTGGAACTGGCCGAGACCGACCCCGAGGCCGCCCGCGCGGCGGCCGAGGCGATGGCCCGCCGGCTGCTGGCCAATACGGTCATCGAGGCCTTCCGCGTCGAACTGGTCTGAGGCGTGATCAGGGCCTCCGTCCTCATCATGCTGGTGCTGACGGTGGTGATCGCGACCGGGCTGCGCTGGCGGGACGAACGGATGGCCGTGAAGGCCCCGCGCCGGCCGCCGCCGCTCGGCCTGGTGGCGGGGGCGAAGGCCAAGGTCAATCGCTGGATGACGGCGGCGACCCTGGCCGTCATCCTGACGCTCGCCATCCTGGGCGGGCTGCACTGGATCAATGTCTGGGCCGAGTGACGGGTTTTGACGGGGACGCAACGCGCATGAATGCCGCCATCATCATCTTCCCCGGCACCAACCGGGAACGCGACATGGCCCTGGCCCTGACCCGGGCGACGGGGCGCAAGCCCGCCATGGTTTTTCATCGCGAGACCGCGCTGCCTGCTGGAACCGACCTTGTGGTGCTGCCGGGCGGGTTCAGCCATGGCGATTACCTGCGCTGCGGGGCGATCGCCGCGCTGTCGCCGATCATGGCCGCGGTGCGCGCCTTCGCCGAAAGCGGCGGGCATGTGCTGGGCGTCTGCAACGGCTTCCAGATCCTGTGCGAGGCCGGTTTGCTGCCGGGCGTGCTGCTGCGCAACGCCGGGCTGCGCTTCCTGTCCATGGAATGCGTGCTGCGGGTGGAACGGGCCGGGACCGCCTTCACCGGCCATTGGCAGAAAGGGGCGGCCTTCCGCGCGCCGATGGCGCATGGCGACGGCAACTACTTTGCCGATGAGGCGACGCTGGACCGGCTGGAAGGCGAGGGGCTGGTGGCGTTCCGCTACGCCGACCAGAACCGCAACGGGGCGGCGCGGGATATCGCGGGCATTTTGGCACCCAACCTGCGGGTGCTGGGGCTGATGCCGCATCCGGAAGATCTGGTGGACCCGCTGATGGGCGGGGTGGATGGGTTGCCGCTGTTCACGAGCCTGGCGGAGACGTTGGTTTCGGCCTGAGGCGAGACAAAGCCGCGTCAGAGTTCGATCGTCGCCTGCAACCGGTCGGCCGTCGCGCGCAGATCGCCCTCGGCGCGGTCGATCAGCCCTGCTTCCTCCAGAACCGCCACATCGGCATGCACGCGCCGGTACTGCCGCCCCAGCGCGCGCGCCAGGGCGCTGACGGACGGCTCCGGATGCGTGTGGATGTGCCGCAGCAGCCGGTAGCGTTCCCCGGTCAGGACATGCGCAAGCCCTTCCCAGCTTTCGAAGGAGAGGACGCGCGAGGGCGCCGGCGCCTTGCCCTGCTCGGCCGCTTCCCAGGCGGCCACGAAGGCCGCGGCATCATCCTCGGCGCTGCCGCCGACGGTGATCTTGATCTCGTCGCTCACAGGCTGCCTCCTCGTTCGCGCCGCACGTCGGCCAGGAAATCTGTGACCAATTGGCGAGGGCCTCGCCAGATATACGGTTCCTCGCGATCCAGATAATGCCGGTGATCGCCTTTCCCCGCCTCATTGTCATAGGCCACCACGCGTAGGCCGGGACGGCCGTAGAACAGGCTGTATTTGAGCAGATGGCCGGAGCGGCGGACGGCGTTCTTGACCGCCCGTAGTCCCATTTCGAGGATCGAGACGGCAGCGGAACTGACCCGATGTGTAGAACGATCGGAATGAACGCCGGCGCTGGAATGTCGGTTTGATCGTAACGGACGTTGCCGGTCTGAGTTCCATTGGATCTTGCGCGAGACGATGGAAGTGGCCAAGCGGGAGCAGCATTTGTTGGGCGAGGCGGGAGACTCCATGATGTCGCAGGCTGCGCCGTACTGGCTGCTTGAAATTTCCAAGATATCTGTGCCTGTTTTTCTTGGTGCTCTTGTTTGGGCGGGTCAGACGCTGGCACAGCGTGCTTGGTCTGAATATGAACGCCGTCGAGATGCTTATGTCGAGGTAATTCAGCTGATAGACAGCCTATTCGAATCAGATAATGCCGTGATGAAGGCGGAAGACACGAAATTATATCTTCGGGCGATCCGAAAGGTGTGGATCATCGGATCCGACGAAGTTATCACTGCCGGAAATGCACTACAAAAATGTATTATAGATGGCAGTGATTCGGAGAAATCTGGAGAGAAGTATCGAATTTTTATCGAGATAATGCGGAAGGATGCAAGGAAGCGACGCTGGTTGTCACCTGGAGGAACCAGTCTTACAGAAAAAGATTTTCCGATTCAAGGTGCAGGAAAGCGCAGAAGTGAGTAGATATCCGTTATTATAGTGACAACCAACCGCGCGCCCGGAAACACGGGGCACGTCCCGCAATGCTGGCGGACGGTGCGCGGCCGGGGAGCGCGTAAGAGCGTAAGACAGGAAAAAGAAAATAAGCCTATTTTCTCCGATTCTGCTACTCTCCCCCCATGCCCCACCTCTCGCCCTCCCGCCACACCCCACCCCGCCCCTGGTCCCCCCTCACGGACCTCGAATGGCACGCTCTCCTCCCCTACGTCCTCCCCCGTTCCCCGCGCGGCCGCCCCATGGCCGACCTCCGCCAGCGCATGGACGCCATCTTCCTCACCGCCGACACCGCCAACCCCTGGCAGGCGCTGCCGGAACCCTATGGCAAGCCCGACACCGTCTCCCGCTTCTTCCGCCGCCTCACCCATGCCGGCCTCTGGCAGCGCCTGCTGGAGGCGCTGACGGACCTCGCCCCCTCCCACCCGCTGCGCGGCATCGAGTCCTTCATCTTTCGCGCCTGCCGCCGCGCCTATCGCATCCTCGGCCTGCGCTTCATCACCCTGATCCGCCGCCTGCGCATGCATACGGCCTTGCCCGGCCCGCCCTGGCTGGTCCCCGATCCGATTTTGTCCGAAAGGCTGCGGTCCGCACCCTTCCCGGATCGCCCGACCAAATTCTACCTCGTGGAACTCCGGCACCTGCTCCGCATCGCCGGCGGGCGCGTCTATTTGCCGCGCTGGATGCGGCTTGGCTGGTCATGACCAATCCCGCACTGGACAAGCGCGACAAGCCTGCCGACAAGGCCCGCATGCCACGTCTCGTCCTGCTCCCGCCCGATCGCTCGCAACAGCTGGCCGCCGAATTCGGTCTGAAACCGGATGAATACGACCGCGTGCTCGGCATCCTCGGCCGGCCGCCCTCGCTCACCGAACTCGGCATCTTCTCCGTGATGTGGTCGGAGCATTGCTCCTACAAATCCTCCCGCATCTGGCTCAAGACGCTGCCGACCACCGCCCCCTGGGTCATCCAGGGCCCGGGCGAGAATGCCGGCGTCATCGACATCGGCGATGGGCTGGCCGCCGTCTTCAAGATGGAATCCCACAACCACCCGAGCTTCATCGAGCCCTACCAGGGGGCCGCCACCGGCGTCGGCGGCATCCTGCGCGATGTCTTCACCATGGGGGCGCGGCCCATCGCCAATCTCAACGCGCTGCGCTTCGGCGCCGCCGACCATCCGGCGACCAGGCGCGTGCTCGATGGCGTGGTCCGCGGCATCGGCGGCTATGGCAATTGCGTCGGCGTGCCGACCGTGGGCGGGGAGGTGAATTTCCACCCCGCCTACAACGGCAATCCTCTGGTCAATGCCATGACCGTCGGCATCGCCTCGGCCGACCGCATCTTCTATGCCGCCGCCGCCGGGGTCGGGAATTCCGTGGTCTATGTCGGCAGCAAGACCGGGCGGGACGGCATCCATGGCGCCACCATGGCCTCGGCCGAATTTTCCGCCGAGAACGAGGACAAGCGCCCCACCGTCCAGATCGGCGACCCCTATGCGGAAAAGCTCCTCATCGAGGCCTGCCTGGAGCTGATGGCGACCGATGCCATCGTCGCCATCCAGGACATGGGCGCCGCCGGGCTGACCAGCAGCGCCGTCGAGATGGCGGGCAAGGGCGGCGTCGGCATCATCCTCGACCTCGACGCCGTGCCGCAGCGCGAGGCCGGCATGTCCGCCTATGAGATGATGCTGTCCGAGAGCCAGGAGCGCATGCTCATGGTCCTCCAGCCCGGCCAGGAAGGCGTGGCCGAGGCCATCTTCCGCAAATGGGACCTGGATTTCGCCGTCATCGGCCATCTGACCAGTACCGGCCGGATCGAAATCTTCCACAATGGCCGCCTGGAAGCCGACATCCCACTGGCACCGCTGGAATCCGAGGCCCCGCTCTATCGCCGCCCGACCGTCGAGACCCCCAAGCGTGCCCCGCTGGGCGAGGTGGCCGACCCGATCGGCCTCGCGCCGGCGCTCCAGAAACTGGTGGCCTGCCCCGACCTGTGTTCGCGCCGCTGGATCTGGGACCAGTATGACAGCACGGTCGGCGGGCTGACCTCCAAGCGCCCCGGCCAGGCCGATGCCGCCATCGTGGGCATCGAGGGCACCGCCCGCGCCTTGGCGCTGACCACCGACTGCACGCCGCGCTACTGCTTCGCGGACCCCGAGGTCGGCGGCGCCCAGGCGGTGGCCGAGGCCTGGCGCAACATCACCGCGACCGGCGCCACCCCGCTTGCCATCACCGACAACATGAACTTCGGCAATCCGGAAAAGCCCGAGATCATGGGCCAGTTCGCCGCCGCCGTGCGCGGCATGGGCGCCGCTTGCCTGGCGCTGGATTTCCCGGTCGTGAGCGGCAATGTCAGCCTCTACAACGAGACCGACGGCCAGGCGATCCTGCCGACGCCTGCGATCGGCGGCGTCGGCGTCATCGCCGATGCGCATCTGGCCCGGGGCCTCGCCTTGCCGGCCGAGGCCGAGCTGGTCCTGATCGGCGCCACCGCCGGCTGGCTCGGCCAGAGCCTGTGGCTGCGCGAGATCGCGGGGCAGGAGGCCGGCCCGCCGCCGCCCGTGGACCTGGCCGCCGAACGCGCCAACGGCGACTTCCTCCGCGGAAAAATCCTGGCCGGCGAGATCCTCGCCTGCCACGACTGCGCCGATGGCGGGATGCTGGTCGCGGTGGCCGAAATGGCGATGGCCGGCGGGCGGGGGGTCTTCCTGCTGCCGGCACCCGCCGGCCTCGCCCCGCATGCCTTCTGTTTCGGCGAGGATCAGGCGCGTTATGTCGTCGCGGTCACGGATGCCGATCCGCTGCTGGCCGCCGCCGAGGCGGCCGGCATTCCAGCCATGCGCCTTGGCGTTGCGACCAGCGACGGGGTCTTGGTTTGCCCGGATGGTGAGTCCATATCCGTGACAGAATTGTGCGCTGCACATGAAGCGACACTGCCCGCCCTGATGGCCGGTTGAGAGGAAGACTATGGCAATGCAGGCCCAAGCCATCGAGGCGCTGATCCAGGCAGCCCTGCCCGATGCCCAGGTGACCATCACCGATCTGGCCGGGGACGGCGACCATTTTGCCGCGACCGTGGTGTCGGAAGCCTTTCGCGGACTGCCCCGCGTAAGGCAGCATCAGATCGTCTACGCCGCATTGCAGGGCCGCATGGGCGGCGAGCTGCATGCTCTGGCCCTCACCACCGTTGCTCCCTGAAAGGAGACCGACCATGTCCGACCCCGTCCACGCCGCCATCCAGGCCGAGATTGAAGCGACCCCTGTCGTGCTCTTCATGAAGGGCACCCCGGTTTTCCCGCAATGCGGCTTCTCCGCCCGGGTGGTGCAGATCCTGTCGCATCTGCAGGTGCCGTTCAAAGGCGTGAACGTGCTGGAGGACGCCGAGCTGCGCGAGGGGATCAAGAGCTTCTCCAACTGGCCGACGATCCCGCAGCTCTATGTGGCCGGCGAATTCGTCGGCGGCTGCGACATCGTCATGGAGATGTTCCAGGCCGGCGAACTGGCCGGGCTGCTGGAAGAGAAGGGTGTGGCCACCTCGGCCTAGAGCAATAGCCGTTCGGGCGGACTCGCCTGGTCGGTCCGACCGGGCTGATCGTGCTCTAGCCTGGCGGTACCGCGAAAAGCCGGCCCCAGCCCTTCACCATTGCGGGCGAAATCCCCGCTCGCCGCAACGCGCCCCAGAGCGCGGTCGCGCAGGTGTCCAGCACCGGGATGCCGGTCTCGGCCTCGATCATCGCCGCCGGCCGGGCGCCGCGCAGGTTGGTCGAGACCACGGCGACCGCCTGCACGCGGGGGGTGGCCGCGACCTCGCGCACCAGCGCGGCCACCACTTCCTCGGGGAAGCGGGCGAAGCTGAAATTGCCGGGGTCGTTCAGATGGCGTTCGGCGATGACCTCGAAGCCTTCCTCGGCCAGGATGCGGATGGTCGCCGCCTGGACGTCGTGCAGGAAGGGCGTGACCAGCCCGATCCGGCCGGCGCCCATGGCACGCAGCAGTTCGAACAGCGCCAGCATCGGCGTATCGCCGGCGATGCCGCGCGCCGAGAAGGCGGCCAGCAGCGCCCGGTCGTGCTGCATGCCGGTGTAGCAGGCGGCGGTCGCGTTCAGGCAGACGGCGTGCATATGCGCTTCCATCAGCGCATCCGCCGCGGCCAGCAGCGGTGCCAGCTGGAACTGCGCCAGCGCCTCGGCCGAGGTGTCGAGCCGGGTCACCTGGAAGCGGGCGACATGCAGGGTGACGCCCGGCACCCCGGCCAGCATCGCCGCCGTCGTGGGCTCGGCGACAGTGTTGGAGGACGGCACCAGCATGCCGATCCGCTTCACCGCCAAAGTCGCGTCGGTCTGTGTCGTGCCCATGATGCCCCCATCCACGGCGCCCGCGGGACGGGGCGTCTACATGTTCAGCATCGCATCGATATCTTCCTGCGCCAGGTCCCGCCCGGCCAGGGCGGGGGCCGCGACCGTGTGCATGGGAGTGGCGATCTGCATCCGCGGCTGGGTATCGGCCGATGCGGTGATTTCGGGCATGATGCCGACCAGCATGGTTTCCACCTGCTGCAGATGCTGGATGGCGCGGCGGATGCGCTGGCTGGTGATGTCCTGGAAGCTGCAGGCCTCGAAGATCGAATTGACCTTGTCGGACAGGGTCTTGATCGAGGCGCTGTCCTGGCTGCCATCGGCGATCCAGTCCTGGATCGCCTCGGCCGCTTCCATGATGGTATTGGCGGCGGCCTCGGTCGCCTGCACCACGGCTTCCAGTTCCAGCCCGCTGTTGCGGGTATCGGCGGCCGGGGCCATGACCAGCCGGGCGATCTGCTGCTGCACCGATTGCAGCTCGGCCGAGAGCTTTGCCTCGGTCATGTCGGCCAGCTGTACGCTGGCATGGAGCTCGGCGCTGAGTTCGGCGATGCGGCGGTCCATGAAGCTGCGCAGATCCGCGAAATGCGCCGCCAACTCGTCCCGCGGCATCGGCGATGGCTTGGCTTGGGGCGGCATGGCGGCGACTCCAGGATCTGCATATCAGCGAGGCTTTGCCATGGGCCCCGTGAAGGGAATCTTGCCGAAGGCAGCGGATGTGACGGAACGCTTGCACCGCTGGCGGCAGGCGTCACCATGAGGCAAAGGACGGCATGGCGCCGACGGAGTCGCGGATGGATGGCGGGGCGAATATCTTGGCGGGACGCCCGGCGCCGATGGCCGCGGTGACGCTGCGCACGATCGGGCTGATGAGCGGCACCTCGCTCGACGGCGTCGATGCGGCCTATGTGGAAACCGATGGCGAGCATATCTCGCGCCTCGGCCCGGCGCTGACCCTGCCCTATGATCCGGCGCTGCGGCGCGACCTGCGGCTGCTGCTGGACCGCGCGCCGGAGATGACGCCCGAGGATCCTTTCCTGCGCAGCTGCGAGCAGCGGCTGACCGCACGCCATGCCGAGGCGGTGGCGGCGATCGGGCTGGATGCCGATGTGATCGGCTTCCATGGCCAGACCATCCTGCACATGCCCGGCGGGGCGGCGCCGCGGACCTGGCAGATCGGCGATGCGACCGCGCTCGCCAAGCGCACCGGCATGACCGTCGCCTGGGATTTTCGCAGCGCCGATGTGGCGGCGGGCGGGCAGGGGGCGCCACTGGTGCCGGCCTTCCACGCCGCGCTGGCGGCGCCGCTGCCCAAGCCGCTGGCGATCCTGAACCTCGGCGGGGTCGCCAATGTCACCTGGATCGGGCCGGATGGCGGGCTGCTGGCCTTCGACACCGGCCCGGCGAACGGACCGCTGGATGATTGGGCGCGACGCTCCATAGGCGCCGATTACGACCGCGACGGGCACCTGACCCTGGCCGGGCATCCGGATGGGGCGGTGCTGGGGCGGATGCTGGCGCATCCCTATCTGGCGGCCCCCCCGCCCAAAAGCCTGGACCGGCTGGACTTCGACCGCGCGCTGCGCGAGGCAGGCGCCGGGGCGCTGTCACCTGCCGATGGCGCGGCGACGCTGGCGGCGTTTTGCGCCTGTGCCGTGGCCGCCGCGGCGCGGCATTTCCCCGAACCGCCGCTGCAATGGCTGGTGGCTGGCGGCGGGCGGCGCAACCCGGGGCTGATGCGGGCCTTGCAGGGCGCGCTGGAGGCGCCGTTGCGTCCGGTGGAAGTCGCCGGCTGGGATGGCGATGCGCTGGAGGCGCAGGCCTTCGGCTTCCTGGCCGCGCGAGTGGCCCGGGGGCTGCCGCTGACCTTTCCCTCGACGACCGGGGCGCCGCGGCCGCTGGCAGGGGGGCGGTTGGTGGGGTCGCTGCTCTAATCCGCCGCGATCCGGCTCGGGTCCAGTTCCACCTGCTTGACGTCATAGGCGCCGAACTCCGCCCATAGCCGGGGCAGATCCGCGGCGAAGAGGCCGCGCGTCACCGCCGCGGCCAGCCGCGGCACCGCGATGCCCATGGCGTTGAGCGAGGAGCCGGCCGGCCCGAAGGACAGGGTGGTGCCGATGCCGAAGAGGTGGATGTCGGCGATCCAGGGTGTTTCGCCGGGCCGTTTTTCGGTGAAGGCGTAGCCGGCGTCGAGGTAGGGAAAGCGGCCGATGCGCTCATTCGCTTCCTCCGGCGGCGGGGTGTAGCGGTCGGCCCAGGTCGCGATATTGTCGGCGCAATGCGCCAGCATCGGCACCGCGGCGGCATCCATCAGCGCGCCGGTGCCGCAGATGACGTGGTCGGCGGTGGCCGGGCCGCGGGGCGTGTCCAGCACCACCTGGCCGGCCTCGACCCGCGCAGCGGTCCAGGGTCGGCCCACATGCATGAAAAAATTCGGGAACTTCAGCACCCGGGCGTAGGTGTCGGCGGGGAAGCCTTCGCGCAGGCCCAGGACCTTGGCCATGAACCGCCAGCGCCAAGCATCCTCCATCTCATGCATGTGCCGCAGGAAGCCGGCGAAGGTGAGCCAGCGATAGGGCTGGATCACCATCGGTTCGGCGCGGCGGCAGAAGAGGTGGACCTCGGCGGCCCCGGCCTCCAGCGCGGTGGCGGCATTGTCGAAGGCCGAGGCGCCGGCGCCCAGCACCGCCACCTGCTTGCCGCGCAGGGCGGAGAAATCGATGGAATCGGCGGCGTGGTTTCGGAAGGAAGGCGGCAGCGCTGCGACGAAATCAGGCATCCACCACCGCCCGACCCCTTCCTGCCCCGTCGCCAGGACCAGTTTCCGCGCGCGAAAAACGCCGGCCGAGGTTTCGATGGCCAGGCACGCCAGCCCGTCATCGGTGCGGCAGGGGGTGACCGGCCCGGCGGTGATGCCGTTGCGCACCGGCAGCCGGGTCACCCGGCGGAACCAGAGCAGGTAGTCCTGCCAATGTTCCTTGGCGATCCAGCGCAGCTCCGAAAAATGCGCCGCACCCCATTGGGCCTCGTGCCAGGCCTGGTAGGTCAGGCTCGGGGTCCGGAGGTCGGGGCCGGTCTGGTCCTTCCAGGACCGCAGCGTATGCATCCGGGCATAGGTGACCCAGGGGCCTTCCTGGCCATAAGGCGCACGGTCGATGACCAGGATGTTGTCGACGCGGTCGCGCCGCAAGGCATGGGCGGCGGCGATGCCGCATTGGCCGGCACCGATGATGAGACAGTCGAGCACCGGCTCGCCCCGGCAGGTTTTCGGCACCAGCCAGGGGGCGCGGGGATGGGCGGTCAGTTCCAGGTCGCGGGCGATCTCGGCTTCCAGGGCGGCAAGGCTGCGCGGCGGCATGGCGGTCCTTCGGCAGGCTGAGCCTGCAGGATGAAGGCCGCCCGGCCAGACCTCAATAGGTCGCGCGCCCGCCCGAGATGTCGAACACCGCCCCGGTCGAGAACCCGCATTCGGGGCCGGAGAGCCAGCGGACCAGGGCCGCGATCTCGGCGATTTCGACAAAACGGCCCATCGGGATCTTGCCCAGCATGTAGGCGATGTGTTCCGGCGTCATCTGCTCGAAGATCGCGGTCTTCGCGGCGGCGGGGGTGACGCAATTGGCCAGCACGCCGGTCTGCGCCAGCTCCTTGCCGAGGGATTTGGTCAGCGCGATCACCCCCGCCTTGGCGGCGGAATAGGCGGCGGCATTGGGATTGCCCTCCTTGCCGGCGACCGAGGCGATGTTGACGATCCGCCCCCAGCCGCGCGCCACCATCCCCGGCACCACCGCCTGGCAGCAGAGGAAGACGCCGGTCAGGTCCACGTCGATGACCTTGCGCCATGCCGCGAGGGGATATTCCGCGACCGGCAGGTTCGGCCCGGTGATGCCGGCATTGGCGACCAGTATGTCGGCCGGGCCGAGGGCGGCCTCGGTCGAGGCGAGGGCGGCGGCGACCGCGGCTTCATCGGTGACATCGCAGGCGACGGCATGGCCGCCGAGCCGTTCGGCGACGGTCCTGGCTTCCAGCAGATCCGACTCCCAGATCGCGACCTGGGCGCCATCCGCGGTCAGCCGTTCGGCGATGGCCAGACCGATGCCGCGCGCGCCGCCGGTCACCACGGCGATCTTGCCAACCAGGCCTTCGGCCATTTGCTTTCCTCCGCTGTCGGTTCGGCGGAGTGGATCAGATTCCGGCTGGGGCGAGAAGCGGGAGGAAGGCGGGTGATCTGGCCTCGGCCCCGGCGATGCCGTTCAATGCCCGCCTGAAACGCGTCCGAGGAAACCCAGCATGACCAGCCCCCTCATGGTGTCCCGCCCGATCGGCATCCTCGGCTGCGGCGTCATCGGCGCAAGCTGGGCCGCCTGTTTCCTCGCCCGCGGGTTCGATGTCTCGGCGAGCGATCCGGCCGAGGGGGCGGAGGCGAGGCTGCGCGCCCTGGTCGCGCAATTCTGGCCGGCGCTGACCCGGATCGGCCTGGCGGAGGGCGCCTCGCAGGATCGGCTGCGGTTCCACGCCGATCCCGCCGTGGCGCTGAAAGGCGTCGGCTTCGTACAGGAGAACGGGCCGGAACGCGTGGAGGTCAAGCGCCGCCTGCTGGCCGAGATTTCGGCAGCGGTGGCGGAGGATGTGCTGATCGCGACCTCCTCCTCCGGCATCCTGATTTCCGAAATCCAGGACGCGGCCAGCAACCCCGCGCGGGTGCTGCTCGGCCATCCCTTCAACCCGCCGCATCTGATCCCGCTGGTCGAGGTGGTCGGCGGCCGGCGGACCTCGGAGGCCGCGATCGCCCAGGCGCTCGCCTTCTACGCTGCCGTCGGCAAGAAGCCGATCCATATCCGCCGCGAGGTGAAGGGCCATGTCGCCAACCGGCTGCAGGCGGCGCTGTGGCGGGAGGCCTTCCATCTGGTCGCCGAAGGCGTGGCCAGCGTCGCCGATATCGACACTGCCATCGCGCATGGGCCGGGGCTGCGCTGGGCGCTGCTCGGGCCTTTCCTCAACCTCGAACTTTCCGGGGGAGAGGGCGGGATCGCGCATCTCATCGACCATCTGGGGCCGCCGATCGAGGAATGGTGGGCCGATCTCGGCGCCCCCTCCCTCACCCCCGTGCTCAAGGCCCAGGCCGTGGCAGGGGTGGCGCAGGAACTGGAGGGGCATTCCCTCGCCGCCATGGTCGCGGCGCGGGACGATGTGCTGATCCGGCTGCTGGCGCTGAAGCAGGCGGCCGCGGCCTTGCCGTGAGGATCAGGCGGACCCGCCGGCGCGATCCGGGTCGAGATCCGCGCGGGCCTGCTCGGCGGGCGCCGGGCGGCCGAGCAGATAGCCCTGCACCATGGTCCCGCCGAGGGCGCGGATGATCGCGAGCTGCGCCTCGGTCTCCACCCCTTCGGTCAGCACCTCAAGCCCGAGCGAGGTGCCGAGGTTGAGGATCGCGCGGAACAGCGACAGCACCTCGGCATTCTTCTCCAGCCCCCGCACGAAGGACTGGTCGATCTTGATCTTGTCGAAGGGAAAGCGGCGCAGATAGCTCAAGCTGGCATAGCCGGTGCCGAAATCATCGAGCGCTATGCGTATTCCGAGCCGCTTCAGCTCCAGCATGATCCGCAGCACGCGCTCGGGATCGTCGATCATCAGGCTTTCGGTGACTTCCAGCTCCAGCCGGTGGCCGGCCAGGCCGGTGTGGGCGAGGATATCGGCGACCTCGCCGGCGAGGTCCTCGACGCGGAATTGCGCCGGCGAGAGGTTGACGGCGATGCGCACCGGTCGCGGCCAGCTGGCCGCCTCGGCGCAGGCCTGCCGCAGCACCAGCCGGCCGAGCGGGATGATCAGGCCGCATTCCTCGGCCATCGGCACGAAGACCGAGGGCGGGATATTGCCGCGCAGCGGGTGATGCCAACGCGCCAGGGCTTCGAAGCCGAGGATGGCCCCGGTCGCGACATCGCGGATCGGCTGGTAATGCAGCCGCAGCTCGTCCTCGGCGATGGCGGTGCGCAGCTCGGCTTCCAGCTGGTAGCGTTCCTGCAGCTTGCTGCTCATGATCGCGTTGAATCGCTGGAAGCGGCCGCGCCCATCGGCCTTGGCCTTGTAGAGCGCCGCATCGGCATGGCGCAGCAGGTCTTCCAGATCCGTGCCGTCGTCGGGGCAGAGGGCGATGCCGATGCTGGTGCTGATCACCGCCTGTTGCAGATCGAGGTCGAAGGGCGTGGCCATCTCGTCGACCACGCGCCTGGCACGGGCGGTCACCGCATCGGGATCGGTCATGCCCATCAGCAGGATCACGAATTCATCGCCGCCGACGCGGGCCACGATGTCGCAGTCGCGCACCGCGCCGCGCAGCCGATCGGCCACCTGGACCAGCAGCCGGTCCCCGGCCTCATGCCCGCGGGTGTCGTTGACCCGCTTGAAGGCGTCGAGGTCGAGGCACAGCACGGCAAAGCCGGGGCCGGTCCCGGCGGCGGCGGCCTTGGCCGCCTTGCGGATGGTCTCGTTGAGCAGATGGCGATTGGCGAGGCCGGTCAGCGAATCATGCAGCGCGAGGTGGCGGATATGCGCCTCGGCGCGTTTGCGTTCGGTGATGTCCTCGGAGAAGCCCAGCAGCAGGGCCGGCCCGCCGTCCTCGCGCAGCATCGGCACCTTGGTCGTGCGCAGCAGCAGCCTGCCGCGTGGCGTGTCGATCGCTTCTTCCTCGACCACCTCGATCTGGCCGGAGGCGGCCACGGCGCGGTCATGCGCGACGAAAACATCCGCCTGCTCCTTCGGGAAATGATCATGGTCGGTGGTGCCGATGATGGCCGCGGCCTCCACCCCGAGCAGGCGCTCCCCCGCCCGGTTCAGGAAGGTGAAGCGGCCGGTGTCCATCTCCTTCACGAAGAGCATCGCCGGAATGTTCTCGATCACCTGGTCGAGGAAGGCCTGGGTGCGGTGCAGCTCCTCGGCGGCATGGCGGCGTTCGTGCACATCCTCGACCGTGCCGACCCATTCGACGAGACGTTTCTGCTCGTCGAGCACCGGCACGCCACGGGACCGTGCCCAGCGCCAGACATCCGGGCTGGCGGCGATCCGGTATTCTATGTCGAGCGGGCGCTGCGTCGCGAGCGCGCTGTCCCAGGCCGCCATCGCCATCGCCCGGTCCTCCGGATGGATGACATTGACCCAGTTGCGGCCTCGCGGCGCGTCCTCGGGCCGGCCCGCCAGAGCTTCCCAGCCACGCACCTCGCGGACCAGGCCGGTGGTCTCCGCGATCCAGAGCGCGCTTGCCCCGGCGCGAACCTCGGCGAGGGCGCGATAGCGCCTTTCGCTCGCGCGCAGCGCGTCCAGCGCGCCTTCGCGTTCCCGCACCACCTGTTGCAGCTCCTGGTTCGCGACCTGCATCTGCGCCGGCGAGGGCAAGGCCAGCAGGCGCGGCAACAGCAGCCAGAGCGACACGGCGGTGAGGGCCGAGACCGCGGCGGTCGCCGCCTTGACGACCGCCTCCACGCCATAGGCCGGCACCCAGAGGGTCAGCACATCCAGCCAATGCGTGGTGCCGCAGAGCAGGATGAAGGCGGCGAACATCCAGAGCACCGGCCGGTAGGCGAGATCGGGCCGGAGCCGCGCGCCATGGACCAGCACCAGCGGAATCGCGAAATAGCTGATGCCGATCGCCATGTCCGCGATCGCATAGGTCCAGATCAGCCAGGGCTCCCAGAGCAGGCAGAAGCCATGCGGGGTGAGCCCGGAAGGGTCGGCAAGCCAGCCGAAGAAACGATCCACGATGGCGGGAATTCCTGGGTTGTCGCGGGGAACAGGCGGGGCTGCCGCACGCAGGCAGGGGAGCGGGGGGGCTTACAAGAAAGTGACGTTCAGAAATACTTCGCGAAACGGCAAATCTTGGTGAGCGCCCGGCCGCTTTCCTCGCAGCCCGGGCGCCTCAACCGCGGTTGCGCCCGCCGCCATCCAGATCGACCACGGTGCCGCTGATATAGGCGGCCCGGTCGCTTGCCAGGAACACCGCCAGATCGGCGCATTCCTCGGGCTCGATGGCACGGCCGAAGGGCAGGTCGGCGAGCGTCTCCTGCCAACGTTCCTCATTGCCGAAGCGCGCCTTGGCCCGGGTGCGGGCGAGGGATTTGATCCGCTCGGTGCGGGTCGCCGCGGGGTTCAGCCCGAGCACGCGCACGTTCTTGTCCACGCTGCGGCCGCCGACCGCTTCGGTGAAGGCGATCAGCGCCGCATTGCCGGTGGCGCCGCAGACGTAATCCGCGCGCGGGGCGCGCCCCGCCATGCCGATGATGTTGAGGATGACGCCGGAGCCCCGCGTCTCCATCCGCGGCAGGTACAGCATGGTCAGATGGATGTAGCCCATGACCTTCAGCGCCCAGGCCTCGGACCAGCGTTCGAACGACAGATCCTGCACCTTGCCGCCGGGAATGGCGCCGGCGTTGTTCACCAATATGTCGATGTCCGGATGCGCCGCGGCGAGTGCCGCGCGGGCCGCGGCATCCGAGAGATCGGCGGGATGCGTCGCGACCGTGACCTGGGCCCTGCCGCGCACCGCATCGGCCGCCGCGTCCAGGGCGGTGGCATCGCGCGAGACCAGCACGAGGTCGCAGCCGGCATCGGCAAAGGCTTGCGCGCAGGCAAGGCCGATGCCCTTGCTGCCGCCCGTGATCAGGACTTTCTGGCCATTGAGGCCAAGGTCGAAGTTCATATCACCAACTCCACAACGAAAGGTCCGGGCTGCGCGAAGGATTGCCGCATCAGCTCGCCGCAGTCTTCCAGCGAATGCGCCTTGGCCGCGGCCACCCCCATGCCGCCGGCGAGCCGGACCCAGTCCAGATCGGGATTGCCGATGTCCAGCATGTCCATGGCGGTGCGGCCGGGGTTGGCGCCGACCCCTTGGTATTCGCCCAGGAGAATCTGGTATTTGCGATTGGCGAGGATCACGGTCGTCACCGGCAGCTTTTCCCGCGCCTGCGTCCAGAGCGAAGGCAAGGTGTACATCGCCGAGCCATCCCCCTGGATGTCGATCACGCGCCGCCCGCCGCCGCCGATCGCAGCCCCGGTCGCGCAGGGCAGGCCGAAGCCGATGGCGCCGCCGGTGATCTGCAGCCAGTCATGCGGCGGCGCGGCATGGGTCTGGGCGAAGAAGCCGCGGCCAAAGCTCACGCTCTCATCCACGATGATCGCGTCCTCGGGCATGGTGGCGGCGAGGGTGCGGGCCAGCCCCTCCGGCGTCGGCAGGCCGCGGGCGACCTCGGGGCGGGGGCCGGGCTCGGGAATCGTGGCCTCCGGCGCGCCAAGGGCTTCGGCCAGGGCGCGCAGGGCGGGGATCGGATCCTGTTCGTAGCGCGTCAGCACATGTACTTCGGTGGTTTCGGGATAGTGGCGGCCGGGCTTGCCGGGATAGGCGAAGAAGCCGACCGGCGCCTTGCTGTTGACCAGGATCAGCTGCCGCACCTCGGCCAGGGCGGCGATGGACTGGTCGGCGGGATAGGGCACGCGCTCGATCGGCAGGCGGCCGCGGCCGCGCTCGACGCGGGCATTGGACATTTCGGCCAGGATGCGGGCGCCGGAGGCTGCGGCGATGCGATGGGCCAGGGCCTGGCCCTCGGCGGTCAGCGCCGGGCCGCCGAGCAGGATCAGCACAGCGGATTTGTGGCGCAGCACTGTCTCGGCATTGCGGACGGCATGCGGATCGGCCTGGGGCGCCACCGGGTCGGGCAGGCGGGCGCCCACCACGCCGCCCTCGTTCCATGCGGTGTCGGCGGGCAGGATCAGGGTGGCGATCTGTCCGGGATGGGTGCGCGCGGCCTGGGCGGCGACGGCGGCCTCGGTGCCCACCGTCCTCGCATCGGTCGCGGTGCGGACCCAGGCCGAAACCCCGCGCGCAAAGCCCTCGGTATCGGCGGTCAACTGGGCATCCAGCGGGCGGTGATAGGTCGCCTGGTCGCCGACGATGTTGACGATGCCGCTGCGCGCGCGGCGGGCGTTGTGCAGATTGGCCAGGCCATTGGCCAGCCCCGGCCCACAATGCAGCAAGGTGCAGGCCGGCTGGCCGGTCACCCGCCAATAGCCATCGGCCATGCCGGTGACCACGTTTTCCTGCATCCCGAGCACGCAGCGCATGCCGGGAATCCGGTCCAGCGCCGCGACGAAATGCATCTCGCTGGTGCCGGGGTTGGCGAAGCAGGTGGTGATCCCGCTGGCCAACAGGGAATGCACCAGGCTTTCGGCACCGTTCACCGCGTTTCTCCCTTGGACGTTTTCCCCAAGGGTGCGCGGCAGCTCCGGTGGCGGCAACCCCCTGAAATTGGGGTTGCCGCCAGCCGTGCTGGGCGGCGTTGAGAGCCAGGTCGATCTGGCGCAGCGTCTCGGCCCGGTCATGCGCGCGCAGCGCCTGGCGTGCGGCGGTGATGCGGCTGAGTTCCGGGCTTTGCATCGGCTGCCCGGCCAGGGCCGGGGGGGTGCTGCGGGTCAGCATCCGGGTTCCCGCGCGTTCGAGGAATTCCGAGGCATTGCCGATATTCCCCCGATGAATCGCTGGCTGGCGGCCAGTTCCGGGTCCAGGGCGTCTCCTGCTGCGGCGCCGAGGGATGTTCGGGAGTCAGCTGCGCCCGCTGCATTTCGGAGAGCGCGTCATGGGGGGCACGGAGGTCTTCGGGGCCGTAGGCATGGCGGTCGAGACCAGCGGGCGGGGCAAGCATCCGGCGCCGGTCGCCCCAAGCCCCAGAGGCTTGCCCCGCCCGCGCCGCGCGTGCAGCCTTGCTGCGGAGAGACTGCACCCATGGACCATCTGAAGCGGGCCGTTCCCCTCGGCTTCATCGCCGGCGCGATGTCGGTGCTGATCTTCCACCAGGGGGCGGTCTTCCTGCTGCATCACCTCGCCGGGCTGATGCCCTCGCCCGGCTACAGCCTGCGACCGGTGCCGCCGCTGCTCGTGCCGCAGCTTTTTTCGCTGATGTTCTGGGGCGGGATCTGGGGGATCGTCATCGCGCTGGTGCTGCGGCTGGTCTGGGTGCCGGACCTGCTGTTCGGCTTCCTGTTCGGCGCCATCGTCTGCAGCGCCTTCGGCTGGTACGTCGTGACGGCGCTGAAGGGGCTGCCGCCGTTCAACGGGCTCTGGGTGTTCGATCGCATGTGGCGGGCGCTGCTGCTGAATGGCCTCTTTGGCTGGGGGACGGCGTTCCTGCTGCGGCCGATGTCGATAAGGGGCTGACTTGCGGCTGCCGGGGCGCGGCCGCATCTAACGGCGATGGCCGCAACGCTCCTTGTCCAGCCCGATCCTTCCGACCCGCGGCTGACGCGCCGCGTCACCGGCCTCGACCACACCGGCCAGGCGATCGAGACCTCGGTCACCGTCGAACGCCCGCTGACCCTGTACCTGAACGGGCAGGAGATCGTGACCATGATGACGATCGGCGACCGGCCGGAGGATCTGGCGGTCGGCTACCTGCTGAACCAGGGCATGCTGCGTCCGCAGGACACGGTCACCGCCGTCGAGCATGACGAGGATCTCGGCGTCGTCGTCGTCCGCACCGATACGCGCACCGATTTCGAACAGAAGCTGCGCAAGAAGACGCTGACCAGCGGCTGCGCCCAGGGCACCGCCTTCGGCGACCTGATGGAAGGCTTTGCCAATGTCACCCTGGCGCCGGATGCGGTGCTGCGCACCTCCTGGCTCTATGGTCTGCTGCGCGCCATCAACACCTTGCCGACGCTGTATCTGGAAGCCGGCGCCATCCATGGCTGCGCGCTGGCGCAGGGCGAGGATCCGCTGGTCTATATGGAGGACGTCGGCCGCCACAATGCCGTGGACAAGATCGCCGGCTGGATGTTCCGCGAGGGCGTCTCCGGCGCCGACAAGATCTTCTATACCACCGGCCGCCTGACCTCGGAGATGGTGATCAAATCCGTCCGCATGGGCATCCCCATCCTGCTCAGCCGTTCGGGCTTCACCGCCTGGGCGGTGGATCTGGCGCGGGAGGCGAATCTGACCCTGATCGGCCGCTGCAAGGGCAAGCGCTTCGTGGCGCTCGCCGGGCAGTCGCGCATCCTTTTCGACACCGACCCCGACCAGGTGCCGCCCGAGGATTCCCGGCACTGGCGGCGCAACAGCCGCGAGGCCAGCCTGTGACGCCTCAGGTGCTGGGCTGCGTGCTGGCCGGCGGCCTCGCGCGGCGGATGGGTGGCGGCGACAAGCCGCTCCAGACCCTTGGCGGGCGGTCCTTGCTGGCGCATGTGCTGGAACGGCTGCGGCCGCAGGTCGGCGCGGTGATCCTGAACGCCAATGGCGATCCGGCGCGGTTCGCGGGCTTCGGCCTGCCGGTGGTGCCCGATGGCGTGCCGGAGTATCCGGGGCCGCTGGCGGGCATCCTTGCGGCGCTGGACTGGGCGGCGGCGATGCGGCCGGACCTGCCTTTCGTCGTGACCGTGCCCGGCGATTCGCCCTTCCTGCCGGGCGATCTGGTGGCGCGGCTGCGGGCGGCGGGGCCGCTCGCCTGTGCGGCCTCCGGCGGCTGGACGCATCCGCCGATCGGCATCTGGCCGGTGGCGCTGCGCGGGGACCTGGCCGCCGCGATCGCCGATGGCGAACGCAAGATCGACCGCTGGACCGCGCGCCATGGCTGTGTCGCGGTGGAATGGCCGGTCCTGCCTCGTGACCCCTTCTTCAACGCCAATACGCCCGAAGACCTGGTCGAGGCCGAGAGGCTCTTGCATCCGGGGCTGGCCGCGCCGTAATGGCGCCAGAACGGAGGGCACCAGACATGAAGGCTTTTCTCGGCGGCGTCGTCGTCGCCCTGGTCATCGCCATCGGCGCCTCGGTGGTGTTGCAGCAGGAAGTGCAGCAGCCGGTCGATCGCGCCTTCACCACCACGGGCGTGCGCCTCTAACCACGCTTCCCAAGCAGGGTTCGCTTGGCCATACCGTTGCGGCATGGCGACCGTCGAAGCCCTCCTTGGACTGCTCGCCGCCTGCGTGCTCCTCGCCCTGGTCGCGCGCGGCGCCGGGCTGCCCTATGCGGTGGTGCTCGTGCTCGGCGGCTCGGTGCTGGCCTTCGTGCCGGGGCTGCCCAAGGTCTCGCTCGACCCCGAATTGGCGCTGGCCTTCTTCCTGCCGCCGTTGCTGATGGGCAGCGCGCTGCGCACCGACTGGCGGGCCTTCCGCGCCTCGATCCGGCCGATCCTGCTGCTTGCGGTGGGCGCGGTGCTCTTCACCACCTTCGTCATCGCCGTGGTCGCCAAGTATCTGCTTGCGGACCTGCCCTGGGCGGCGGCGGCGGCGCTTGGCGCCATCGTCGCCCCGCCCGACGCGGTGGCGGCGTCGGCGGTGCTGCAGCGGCTGCGCATCTCGCGGCGCATCGTCACCATCCTCGAAGGCGAGAGCCTGGTGAACGACGCCACCGCCCTGGTGCTCTACCGCTTCGCGGTGGCGGCGGTGGCGGCGGGCAGCGTGTCGGTGGATGGCGTGGGCGCCGCCTTCGCGATCGCGGCCCTCGGCGGGGTCGCGATCGGCTATGGCTTCGGCCGCGCGCTGGTCTGGGGCACGCTGCGGATCGACGACACGCTGCTGGAGACCGCGCTCTCCTTCCTGTGCTGTTTCGCCGCCTATCTGGCGGCCGAGGCGGTGCATGCCTCCGGCGTCATCGCCGTGGTCACCGCCGGCATCGTGGTCGGGCGGCGCTTCACCACGATCTTCTCCGCCCAGACCCGGACGGAGGCGCGCGCGGTCTGGCAATTCGCCGATTTCGTGCTGACCAGCCTTGTCTTCATCCTGGTCGGGCTGCAGCTCAACGACATCCTGCATGGCCTGGCGGGGCGCAATCCCTGGGCGATCGGCGGCGTCGCGCTGGCGCTGTCGCTGGCGCTGATCCTCGCCCGCTTCCTCTGGCTGTTTCCCGCGACCTGGGCACCGCGGCTGATCCCCGCGCTGGCGCGGCGGGATTCGGCGCTGTCCTGGCGCCATACCACGGTCATCGCCTGGGCGGGGATGCGCGGCGTGGTGTCGCTGGCCGCGGCGCTCGCGCTGCCGCGGGATTTCCCGGAACGCAACCTGATCGCCTTCCTCGCCTTCTGCGCCATCCTCGCGACCCTGGTGGTGCAGGGCACCACGCTGGAATGGGTGATCAAGCGCATGGGGGCGGAGGAACCCGCCCATGCCGGCTTCGACCGCGATGAAGCAGACCTGCTGCGCATCGTCGCCGATGCCGCGCTGGCCGATCTGCAGGCGCGGCTGGACAGCCCGCTGGACGGCGCCATCGCCGCCGATCTGATCCAGGAGTACCGTGACAAGGCCCGCGTCTTCCAGGGGGTCGCCAAGGGGGCCAGCCGGGCCGAGCTGACCGCGCGGCTGCAGATGCGGCTCGCGGCATTGCGGGCGGGGCGGGCGACGGTGCTGGCCTATCATGAGGCGTCGGACCTGCCCGACGACCTGCTGGTAAAGGTCACCCAGGATCTCGATTTCGAGGAGCTGCGCTTGCAACAATTGCTGGGCACCGGGCGTCACCATGGCTGAGAGCGCTGACCCTACGACCGGCCCCGCGCCCGGTTCTGGCATCGGCCTCGCCCTGGCCGAGGCGCGCCGCGCGCTGCTCGACCTCTCCACCCGCAACCGGCTGCTGGCGCTGCCGCATTCCTCGCCGGGCATCCTGCCGCTGGCGGCCGAAGCCGTCGCCCCGGTGCTGGCACGGCTGGCCGAGGGCAAGGCCTTCGGCTTCGAGCACGACCTCGGCGGCACCGACACAGCCTGGCAGCGCGACACCCGGCTGCGCCTCGCGCTGCCCGAGGCAATGGCGACGCGCCGGCTGCGCGGCCTGGCGCTCGATGCCCGCACCCTGCGCGAGGAGACGGGGGTGCCCGCGCTCTATCTCGCGATCGGGGTGCTGGTCTGGCACGATCCGGGCACGCCCGCGGTGGCGCGGCGGGCGCCGCTCGCCTTCCTGCCGGTGGAGCTGGACCGCACCGGCGCACGGCAGGCCTTTTCGCTGCGCGCGGCAACGGGGGCCGAGGCCGAGGACAACCCGTGTCTGCGCGAAAAGCTGCAGGCGGAATTCGGCATCGCGCTGCCGGCCTTCCCCGACCCCTATACCCCCGAAACCTGGGCGGCCGCCGTGGCGGCGCTGGTCGCCGACCGGCCGGGCTGGTCGGTGGAGGCGGAGGCGATGTCGGTCGGCATCTTCTCCTTCGCGCGCTTCCTGATGTGGCGGGATCTGGACCCGGCGGCCAATCCGGGGCTGGCGGTGAATCCGCTGGTGCAGGCGCTGGTCGGCGGCACTACCCTGGCCTCGGCGCTGCCGCTCGGCGACGGCGCCGATGTCGATGCGGAAATCCCGGTCGAGGCGCTGGACCAGGTGCTGGATCTCGATGCCAGCCAGGCCCTGGCGAATGAAAGCGTGCGCCGCGGCGGGGCGGCGTTCCGCCTCGCCCGCGGCCTGCCGCCGGAGCCGGCGCCGGCGCATCTGATCATCCAGGGCCCGCCCGGCACCGGCAAGAGCCAAGTGATCGTGAACATCCTGGCCAATGCGATCCTGGATGGGCGCTCGGTGCTGTTCCTGGCCGAAAAACGTGCGGCGCTGGAGGTGGTGCAGCGCCGGCTCGGCGCCATCGGGCTGGATGCGGCCTGCCTTGACCTGCACGACCAGGCGGCCTCCCGCCGCGGCTTCCTGGATGGGCTGCGCGACGCCTTCGCCCGGCCGGTGCCGCCGGCGCCGGATGCGGCGGCGGCGGTGCGGCGGCTCGGCGCGCTGCGCGGGCGGCTGAACCAGCATGCGGCGGCGATGCGGACGCCGGTCGGCGCCTCGGGCCTGCCGCTGCATGAGGTCGTGGGGCGGCTTGTCGCGCTGCGGGCCAAGGGCGTGGCGCCGGCGCCCTTCCGCCTGCCCGAGGCCGAGGGCTGGGAACCGGCGCGGATCGAGGCGAACCAGCGCCAGGCCCTGGCGCTGGCCGCCCTGGCCCCGGCCTCCCGCGGGGCCTGGCGCGGGGTCGGCGCGGGGCTGGTGACCGCGGACCGGATCATGGCCGCCTTGCCCGGCTGGATCCGCGCGCTGGCCGGCGCACCGGGCAGCACGCGCGATGCCGAGGCGGCGCTGGCCGAACAGGCTCGGTTCGAAGCCGCACCGCCGCATGATCCTGCAGCCATGACCCATACCGCCTGGGCCGCGCCGGCGCCGCTGCGCGCCTTGGCCGAGGCCGCCGCCGCCGCCGATCCCGCCCTGCTTGCCCCCGGTGCGCTGGAGGTGCCGGGCATCGCCGCGGCGCGGGAGGCGCTGTCGGCGCCGGCAGGGGTTTTCGGCTTCCTCTCCGGCGCGCGCCGTTCGGCGCAGGCCGTGGCCGCGCGCGTCGCACGCGACCCCGAGGCACCCTTGCCGGCCTTGGCGGCGGCGCTTGCCGGCCAGGCGCTGCGCGACGGCGATGCGCTGGGCCGCGCCGCCTTCGGCAGGCTCTGGGGCGGCGATCCGGCGGCGCTGCTCGCGCTCGTCGCCTATGTCGAGGCGCAGGGTATCCCCCGGGCGCCGCCCCCCGCCTTGCTCGCGGCCGCCCGGGCCTGGGCGGCGCTGCGCGAGGCGACGGCGCTCGATCCTCTGCTGGCCTTCGGCGTCGCCGCGCCGGCCTTGTCGGATGTCGCGCTGCGGCTGGCCGATTGGGCCGCCGATACCGAGGGCCTGGCGGGGTGGCGCGCCTGGGTCGCCACGCGGCAGGCGGCGGGGGCGGATCTGGCGCCGCTGGCCGATGCCTTGGCCGATGGCAGCCTGGCCGCCGAACACGCCCCCGACGCCTGGGCGCGGGCGGTGCTGGAGGCGCTGCTCGCCACGGCCTTCCGCGCGCGGCCGGCGCTGGCCGGCTTCGATGGCGAGGCCATGGACCGAACCGTCGCCGAATTCGGCGAGGCCGCCGAACAGCGCCTGCTGGCGGCGCGCGCGGCGACGGCGCGGGCGCATGCGCTGGCTGTCGCCACCGCCCGGGCCCGCCCCGGCTATGCCGTGCTGCGCGGCGAATGGGAGAAGAAGCGCGGCCATCTGCCGGTGCGTGAAATCCTGCGTCGCGCCGGCGATGCGATCGCCCTGGCCAAGCCGATCGTGATGGCCAGCCCGCTTTCGGTCGCGCAATTCCTGCCGCAGGACATGCGCTTCGACCTGCTGGTGATGGATGAGGCCTCGCAGGTGGAACCGGTGGATGCGCTCGGCGCCATCTCCCGCTGCGGCCAGCTGGTCGTGGTCGGCGATGACCGCCAGATGCCGCCGACGCGGTTCTTCCAGCGCATGACCGATGATGCGGAACCGGAGGAGACATCGGATGCCCCGGCGGCGCGGGAGGTTGAGAGCATCCTCGGGTTGTGCAATGCCCGCGGGGTGCCCTCGGCGTTGTTGCGCTGGCATTACCGCAGCCGGCACGAGAGCCTGATCGCCGTCAGCAATGCGCAATTCTACGGCGGCCGGCTGAACGTGCTGCCGTCCCCGCGCCCGCGTGACGAAAATTTCGGGCTGTCGATGGTGCGGGTCGCGGGCGTCGCGACCCAGGGCACCAATCCGGCCGAGGCCGCAGCCGTCGCCGATGCCGTCATGGCCCATGCCAAGGCAAAACCCGGGGAGACGCTGGGGGTCGCAGCCTTTTCCATCCGCCAGCGCGACGCGATCCTGGATGCGCTGGAGGAGAGGCGTCGCGCCGATCCCTCGGCCGAGGCCTTCTTCGCCGCCAATCCGGCCGAACCCTTCTTCGTCAAGAACCTGGAGAATGTGCAGGGCGATGAGCGCGACAGCATCTTCGTCTCGATCGGCTATGGCCGCGACGCCGAGGGCAGGATCGCCATGCGCTTCGGCCCGGTCGGGCTGTCGGGCGGCGAGCGGCGGCTGAATGTGCTGATCACCCGCGCCAAGCGGCAGCTCGTGGTCTTCTCCTCGATCGGCGCGGAGGAGATCGACCTCGCCCGCACCGATGGCGAGGGGGGCGAGGCGGCGTTGCGCGCCTTCCTCGCCTATGCCGCGGGCGGGCCGGCGCCGGGGCTGAAGGCCGCGACCACCGGCGATGCCGGCCCCTTGGCCGCGACCATGGCGATGACGCTGACCGAGGCGGGGTTGGAGGCCGGCACCCATGTCGGGCTGGCCGGGCTGTTCCTGGATGCCGCCGCACGGCGCGACGGCGCCTGGCTGGTCGGGGTGGAGGCGGATGGGGCCGACCGCTGTGCCGTCTCGGCGGCGCGGGACCGCGAGCGCGGCCGGGCACAGGCGCTGACCATGATGGGCTGGCGGCTGCATCGCGCCTGGCACCTCGCCTGGCTGCAGCGGCCGGAGGCGGAGGCCGCGCGGCTGCTGACCGCCGCCGATGTCGCGCCCCCGCCGACGCCGCAGGCGTCGCCGGCCGCGACCGGCCTTGCCGCGCCCTATGTGGAGGCGAGCGTCGCGCTGTCCGGCGCGCCTGCCGCGGTGCCCTTCGCGCAGCTTGCCGAAGTGATCGCCGCGATATTGGCGGTGGAGGCGCCGATCCATGTCGATGCCATCGGCGAAAGGCTGCGGCTGGCGGCGGGGATCGATGCCCTGGCGCCCGACGACCGCACCACGATCGCCCAGGCGCTGCGTCTTGCGCGCGGGCTGAACGGGCTGGTGGAGGAGGGGGGGTTCTGGTCCGCGCCCGGGACGGTCATCGCCCCGCGCGACCGCCGCGCCACGGCGCCGCATCTGCGCCGGGCGGCGATGGTGCCGCCGGCGGAAATCGCCGCGGCGGCGGCGCTGCTGGTCGAGAGCCTGCCGCTGGTTGGCGAACAGGCCCTGGCCGTTTCCGTCCAGGGCCTGCTGGGGCTGGAGCCGCAGGCGGCCCCGGCCATTGCCGCACGGATCGCCGTGCTCGTCGGCACCGGCCAGATCAGGCTGGGTTGATCACGCCACGGGCGGCATCGGGGCCTTGGATGCGCGCAGCTCGTCGCGGATCTCGGCCAGCAACCGTTCGGTCGGGGTCGGGCCGGGCGGCGGCGCCGACACCTTCGGCTGCGTCAGATGCAGCCGGGTCAGCACCCGCAGCAGCCAGAAGATCGCCATCGCCACGATGAGGAACTTGATCACCGCATTGATGAACTTGCCGATGGCGAGCACCGCGGCGCCGCCTTCGCGGGTCGCTTCCAGGCTCGGCATGCGTTCGCCGGACAGCACGACGAAGACATTGGAGAAATCGACGCCGCCGATCAGCAGGCCGATCACCGGGTTCAGCAGATCCTCGACCAGGCTGCCCACGATGGCGGTGAAGGCGGCACCGATCACGATACCGACCGCAAGGTCGATGACGCTGCCGCGCAGGATGAAGGATTTGAATTCCTCGACCCAGGCGGGGCTTTTGACGGTGATCGGCAGGACCATGGCTGTTTTCCTTGTGAGGGCGCATCTTTCGTAGCCGAAGCGACCCCCGGGGTCACTCCAAATCCACGGAGACGAGCATGAGCACCGATGTGTCCCCTGGCGCGTCCCCCGGCCCCGCTTCGGGCGCAAAGCGTGATGAGGCCGCGGTCGCGGCGCGGAGCGCGGTGGCAAGGGCGTCGCATCTGCGCCGGATCATCGCGCGCGCCAAACGCCGACGGCGGGCGCGGCAGGTGCCTCTTGGGGCGCGGCTGTCGGATGTCGTGGCGGCGACGGTCGGGTCCTGGCGATTCGTCAGCCTGCAGTCGGTGCTGCTCGGCGCCTGGCTGATCGGCAATTCCTGGATCGGGTCCGGCGCCTGGGACCCCTATCCCTTCATCCTGCTGAACCTGCTGCTGTCGTTCCAGGCGGCCTATACCGCGCCGATCATCATGATGAGCCAGAACCGCCAGGGGCGGATCGACCGCCACCGGGCCGTGGCGGATTACCGGGTGAACATCCGCGCCGAGGCAGCGATCGCCCTGCTGCACGAGAAGATGGACGTGCTGCGCGAACAGCAGCTGCGCGAGGTGACGGCGATGCTGCACGAGACGCTGGAACGCCTCGCGCAGCTGGAGGCGGCACGTGCGGTCAGCGCGCCAGCAGCCACTCCCCCAGCCCCGTGACCAGGGTCACCGGGAACAGGGTGATCAGCACGATGGTGAGCACCAGCATCGCGAAGAAGGGCAGCGAGGCGCGCGCGACCTCGCCCTGTTCCTTGCCGGTCATGGTCTGCATGACGAAGAGGTTGAAGCCGACCGGGGGGGTGATCTCGGCGATCTCCACCAGCAGCACGATGAAGATGCCGAACCAGACGAGGTCGAAGCCCGCATGCTGCACGATCGGGATGACGATGGAGGTGGTCAGCACGATCATCGACACGCCGTCGAGCGCGGTGCCGAGGATCACATAGACCACCGCCAGCAAGGCGATCACCCCATAGGGGCCGAGGTCGAGGGCCGCGACCCCCTCGGCCAGCGCGCCGGGGATGCCGGTCAGCGCCATCGCCTTGGACAGGAAAGCGGCCCCGGCCAGGATGAACAGGATCATGCAGGACAGCCGCGTCGCGCCCTTGAGGCTGTCGAGGAAGCTCTCCCAGGACAGCATCCCGGTCAGGGCCGCCAGGATCAGCGAGCCGGCGACGCCGAAGGCCGCGGCCTCGGTCGCCGTCGCCCAGCCGATGAACATCGAGCCGATGGTGGCGATGATCAGCAGCGCGCAAGGGATCAGCTGCGCCGAGGCCCGCATCTTGCCGCCGAAGGACAGCCGCGGCTCCGGCGGCGGCTGCTTGTGCGGGTTCAGCATCGCCCAGACCGCGATATAGCCGGAGAAGAGCGCCATCACCACAAGCCCGGGCAGGCAGCCGGCGATGAAGATGCGTATGATCGAAACCTCGGCCGCCACCGCATAGACGACCATGATGATCGAGGGCGGGATCAGGATGCCGAGCGTGCCCGAGGTCGCCAGGCTCCCGATCGAGACATCATCGTCATAGCCGCGCTTGCGCAGCTCCGGCAGCGCGATCTTGGCCACCGTCGCCGAGGTCGCGGCGGAGGAGCCGGAGACCGAGCCGAAGACGCCGCAGGCGAGGATGTTCACATGCAGCAGGCCGCCGGGGATGCGACGGACCCAGGGGGCGAGGCCGTTGAACAGCTCTTCCGACAGCTTGGTGCGGAACAGGATCTCGCCCATCCAGACGAACATCGGCAGCGCGGCCAGGGTCCAGGAGCCGGTGGATTCCCACATGGCGCTGGCCAGGAACGGCCCCGGATCGGGATGCACCGTCGCCATCGCGACCCAGCCGATCGCCGCCAGCGACATCGAGATCCAGAGCCCGGTTCCCAGCAGCGCGAAGAGCAGCACCAGCAGCAGGAGCGAAAGTTCGAGCAGTTCCAAGGCGATCAGACCTCCGCCGAGAAATCGCCGCGCGCGGCGCGGGCCTCGGCTTCGAGAACGTAATTGGGGATCTGGCCGCGCAGCACCCGCACCGCCTCGTCCAGGATCGCGATCAGTAGCGTGCCCGCCCCGATCGGCATGACGAGCTTCGGCAGCCAGAGCGGGAAGGCGATGGTGCCCTGCGCGACATCCTCGATCTCATAGGAGAACAGGACATCGGCGGCGGTGTACCAGACCATGGTGCCGACCACGATCGCGGCCAGGGTCAGGGCCAGGCCTTCCAGCAGCCGCTTGCCGGCGGGGCCGACCAGGGCAAACACCATGTTCACCCGGATCAGCTCGCCGCGCCGAAACGTATGGGCCAGGGCGAAGAAGGCGGTGGCGACGCAGAGATAGGCGGTCAGGTCATCGGCCCCGACCAGCTGCAGCCCTGCCTCGCGCATGCCGACCTGGGCCATCATCATCACGAAGATGCCGAAGAGGCAGAGCGAGGCGAGGCCGGCGCTCGCGACGTAGAGCCCGTCGAGCGCCCGGCGCAGCACCCGCTCAGGCCCCGGCCCGATAGGCGGCGATCAGCTTCTGGCCATCCTCGCCGGTGCGGCTCACCCATTCATCGACCATGCCGGCGCTGATGCGGGCCAGGCCCTCGAGCAGCGCGGGCGTCGGCGTCGCGACGGTGACCCCGCGGGAGGCGAGCAGGGTCTGGGCACTGGTCATGGCATCCTCCGATGCGGCCCAGCCGCTGGCCTCGGCGGCGGTGGCGGCCGAACGCAGCGCCGCCTGGTCGGCCGTCGACAGCGCCTCGAGCGCGCGGCGCTGCACGAACACGGCGTTGCGGGTGAAGGTGAAGCCGACGGGGGTGAAGATCTTCGCATAGTCCCAGGCCTGGGTATCGACGCCGGTCGCGGCCGAGGTGACCATGGCGTTGACCACGCCGGTCGCGAAGGCCTGCGGCACCTCGGCCTGCTGCACCAGCGTCGGGGCGGCGCCGACCAGGGTCGCGAAGCGATTGGTCATGGTGTTGAAGGTCCGCATCCGCGTGCCGCGGAGCGCCTCGATCGTATCGACCGGGGTGTTGGTGTAGAAGCCCGAGGGCGGCCAGGGCACCATATAGAGCAGTGAAATGCCCTGGCGCTGGAAGCGCGCCTCGATATAGGGCCGCGCCAGATCGGCCAGGCGCCGGGCCTGGGCATAGTTGGTGACAAGCTGCGGAATGCCGTCCACCTCGAAGAACGGATCCTCATTGCCATAGGCGGAGAGCAGGATCTCGCCGAGCTGCACCTGCCCCTGCTGCACGCCGCGCTTGATCTGCGGCATCGGCAGCAGCGTGGCATTGCTGTGCAGCTGCACAGCGAGGCGGCCGCCGGTGGCGGTCTGCACGGCTTCGACGAAGGCACGGGTGTTGCGGGTGTGGAAATTGCCGTCGGGATAGGCGGTCGCCATCTGCCAGCGCGTGGCCGCGGCCTGGGCCCGGGCGAAGCGCGGCATCAGGGCGGCGGCAGCAAGACCGGCCCCGGCGACCAGCGTCTGGCGCCGGGTGAAATGGGTCGTCATATGAAGTCTCCCACCGATTTCTGGATGTTCGCCGGGGAGTATCGGCGAGCGCCGAGAGCCGCCGCAAGGGGCTTGCCGCCTTGTCTCGGCCGGCCAGCGCCGCCGATGGCGCGCAGTTGGGCGGTGGCTGCATCGCAACAGGGCGGGATCGGCGCCGGGTTACGCTGCGCGCGCCTTGCCGGACCCGGGCTTGGCGCCAGCCGGGCCGATCCGTAGCGCCTCAGGCGGCGGTGACGAAGGCCCGCAGGTTCTCGGCTTCCTGTTCGATCTCGCTCATCCGCACCTTCACGAGGTCGCCGATCGAGACCATCCCGGCCAGGCGGCCGTCCAGCAGCACCGGCAGATGGCGGATGCGGCGATCGGTCATCAGCCCCATCGCCTCGGTGACGCGGGTCTTCGGGGTCACCGTGTGCAGGGCGCGGGTCATCACCTCCGCCACTCGCTGCGACAGCGCCGCCGCGCCGGTCTGGGCGAGGTGGCGGACGATGTCGCGTTCGGAGACGATGCCGCGGAGCGTGCCCGCGGCATCCAGCACCAGCACCGCGCCGATGCGATGGGCGGCAAGGGTCGCCGCCACGGTGCCGAGGTCATCCTCGGGCCGGACGGTGACGACGTTGGAGCCCTTCTGGCTCAGGATTCTGGCAATGGTCATGGATCTGGCCTCCCGGCCGTCCGGCCTGGCGCCGGATGGGACGGAACTCTGCGCCACCACATTACACAGATGCAAGTTGGCAGACGTGCGGTGCAGCAATTCGCCGGCTCAGGCGGGTTCCTGCACCTTCGGCAGCGCCTGCACCGCAAGCTGGGTCTTCACCAGCTCGGCGAAGCGCCCGCCCAGCCGCACGAGGTCGGAGAAGCCGCCGCGCTCTACGATCTCCCCGCCCTCGAAGACCAGGATCTCGTCGGCGTCGCGCACGGTGGAAAGGCGATGGGCGATGATGAAGGTGGTGCGGCCCCGCATCAGCGCGGCCAGCGCCTTCTGCACCCGCGCCTCGGTCGCGGTGTCGAGCGCGCTGGTCGCCTCGTCCAGGATCAGCACCGGCGGGTCCTTCAGCAGCGCGCGGGCGATCGACAGGCGCTGCTTCTGGCCACCCGACAAGGTCGATCCGCGTTCGCCGACGATGGTGTCCATGCCGCGCGGCTGGCGCTGGATGAAGTCCCAGGCCTCGGCCATGCGGCAGGCGCGTTTGAGCTGTTCGGGCGTGCAGTCCGGGCGTCCGACCTGCAAGTTCTCGCGAATGGTGCGGTTGAACAGCATGCTGTCCTGGAACACGATCCCGATGTGGCGGCGCAGGCTGTCCAGGGTGATGTCGCGCAGGTCGTGGCCATCGAGGGTGATGCGCCCGCTGCTCGGGTCCCAGAGCCGTTGCAGCAAGGCCATGCAGGTGGACTTGCCGGCCCCGGTCTGCCCGACCAGGGCGATGGTGCGGCCGGGGGCCACGGAAAAATTCACGCCACGCAGGATCGGCGGGCCGCCCGGATAGGCGAAGCCGACATCCTCAAAGGCGACGGCGCCCTTCGCCTCGGCCAGGTCGATCGCATCGGGGCGCTCGGGCACCGAGGATTTCGCATCCAGGATGCTGAACAGCTCCTCCAGGCTCGGGGTCTGGAACACGAGGCCGGCGAGGAAGCCGAGCGCGCCCTCCAGCCGCCCGATCAGCAGCGTCGCCAGCCCCATGAAGGCGACGATCTCGCCGACGCTGGCGTGCCCCTGCATGTGCAGCACGGTGCCGAGCACGAAGATCGCGATCACGCAGAGGGTGCTGGCCGAGCGCGTCAGCACCGTGACGACCGCCCACCAGGCGAGCACCGGATACTGGTTGTCGATGACCTGGCGCATGATGTCGCCGAACAGCCGCGCCTCGGCCGAAAGCCGGGTGAAGGCCTGCACCACCATGACATTGGCCAGCGCATCCTGGGCATTGCCGGCCAGGCGCGAGTGCAGCTGCTCGACCCGTTCCTGCGCATGCTGCGTGCGCCGCACCACGAGAGTGGTCACGATGCAGAACACCGCCACCAGCAGGATCAGCAGCAGCCCGAGCCGCCAGTTCATGAACAGGGTCATCGGCAGCAGCACGATGGCCGCGAGCAGGGTCGTCAGATGTTCGCGAAAGAAGGACAGCCAGAGCGTGAACAGATGGTCGGTCCCGACCAGCATCACCTTCATCAGCCGTCCCGACTGGGTGTCGCCGTGGAAGGAGAGCGGCAGCGCCAGGACATGCTGGAAGTAGCTGTGCATGATGCGCAGGCGGTTGCGATGGGCCATGCGGTCGGCCAGCAGCGCGGTCGCGACGCCGGCGGTGATCGCCGCCAGCCCGACCGCGGCCCAGAGGCCGAGCAGGGTCGTCGCCTCCGCCCAGACCCGGGCGGGCGGCATGCTGTCGGTGCGCGAGAGCAGATCCACCACCCGCCCGAAGATGACCGGTTCGACGAAGGACAGCCCGGCCAGGGCCAGGGCCGCGAAGACGAGGAACCATGCGACGCCCCGATCGGGCGCGAGCAGGGCCAGGACCCTTCGATACGTCCTCACGAAGCGCATGCTGGCCTCCTTTCTGCCCTCGATCGATGCCCGGCGGCTCCGGGGTTGGACGCCACCGTGCGAAAGCTTGCAAGACGACATGTCCTTGCGGCAGGAACAGGGCAGCGGCGAAGCCTCGGCCATTCGGACCGGGGCAGCCCGGGGAAGAGGAAACACCATGACACGCCATCGCAACTTCGGCCGGCGCCCGTTCCTGGGCGCGGCGCTTGCCGCGCCTCTGGCCGGCCCGGCCCTGGCCCAGGGCCAATACCCGACCCACACCATCCGCATGGTGGTGCCCTTCACCCCCGCCGGCACCACCGACATCGCCGCGCGCATCCTGGCCGAACGGCTGCGCCCGCTACTGGGCCAGGTGGTGGCGGTGGACAACCGCCCGGGCGCCGGCGGCAATATCGGCAGCGATATCGTCGCAAAAGCCGAACCCGACGGCTATACCCTGCTGATGCAGACGATTTCCTCGGGCGCGATCAACTACGCGCTCTATGGCGCGCGCATGCCCTACAAGCCGGAAGATCTGGTCGAGGTCGGGCTGATGATGCGCGTGCCCAACCTGATCTTCGTGTCCAACAACCTGCCCGTCCATACGCTGGCCGAGCTTGTGGCCCATGCCAAGGCGAACCCGGGCAAGCTGAACATCGGCTCCTCCGGCGCCGGCACCAGCCTGCACATGACCGGCGAATTGCTGAAGCTGGAGGCGGGGATCGACATGATCCACGTCCCTTTCCGCGGCGCCGGGCCGATGATGGCCGAGGTGATGGCCGGCCGCCTCGAGGTCGGCGTCGACAACCTGCCTTCGGTGATCGGCCATGTCCGCGACGGGCGGCTGCGGCCGCTGGCCATCACCACCGCGACCCGCACTCCGGCCCTGCCGGAGGTGCCGACCACGGCCGAGGCCGGTTTCCCCGGGGTGGAGGCCACCGCCTGGTTCGGCGTGCAGGCGCCGGCGGGCACGCCACAGGCGATCGTGGACAAGGTCGGATCGGCGATCGATGTGGCGGTGAAGGATCCGGCGGTGGCGGCGAAGATCGCCGAACTCGGTGGCATGCCACCGGGGCTGACGCCGGGTGGCGGGACCTCGCCTGCCGCCTTCACGACCTTCGTGCGCGCGGAAATCGCCAAATGGGGAGAAATTGTTCATCGCGCCGGTGTAACCATCGACTGACGTGACCGGGCACCGGGGGCGCTGCTCCCCGGTTGCCGCTCTGGGGGTTGCCGCTCCCGGGGTTGCCGCTCCTCGGTCCGGCGTTCAGACTGCCAACAAATGTCGGAGGAGTATCTGATGCCTGTCCTGACCCGCCGCGCCACGCTCGCCCTGACCGCCGCCGCCACCACCACTGCGCTGGGGATGCGGGCAACAGGCGCCCAGGCGCAGGGGGTCTGGGCACCAAGCCGTCCGATCCGCCTTGTCGTTCCCTTCAGCGGTGGCGGCGCCACCGACGTCACCGCCCGCATCCTGGGCGAGGGTCTGAGCGCGAAGCTCGGCCAGCCGGTGGTGATCGACAACCGTCCGGGCGCCGGCGGCACCATCGGTGCCGATGTGGTCGCCAAATCCGATCCGGATGGGCACACGCTGCTGATGTGCACGATCGGCACCGCCAGCATCAACCGCTACCTCTACACCCGCCTGCCCTACAATCCGGACACCGATCTGGTTCCGGTCGCCAATGCCAATGCCGTCGCCAATGGCATCATGGTGCACCCGACCGCGATGCCGGCGCAGGATTTCCAGGCCTTCATCGCGCTGGCCAAGGCCAATCCGGGCAAGTTCAACTACGCGACCCCGGGCAATGGCACCTCCGGCCACATGTGCGGCGAATTGCTGAAGGCGAAGGCGGGCATCGACATCGGCCACGTGCCCTACCGCGGCAGCGCCACCATCATGGCGGATCTGCTGGCCGGGCGCGTCGAGCTTTCGGTCGACAACCTGCCCGCCTATCTGCCGCATATCCGGGAGAACCGGCTGCGCATCCTGGCCGTCACCAGCAAGGACCGCTGGTTCGCGGTGCCGCAGACCCCGACCATCATGGAAAGCGGCATCCCCGGCTTCGAAGCCGTGGCCTGGTTCGGCGTGCAGGCCCCGGGCGGCACCCCGCAGCCGATCCTGGACCGCATCGGCGGGCTGATCCTCGAGATCTGCCGCGACCCCGTCACCGCCTCCCGCTTCCACGAGTTGGGCGCCGAGCCGATGCCGCTGGGCCCGACCGAGTTCGCGGCATGGATCGCCTCGGAGAATGAAAAGTGGCAGGAAGTGGTGCGCGTTTCCGGCGCCAGCCTGAACTGACGCCAGCGGCGTGATGTTGGCGGGCGGGGGTCTGGCACCGCGAGGTTCGGACAAGACCCCCGCCATTCGGGGGCCAATGCAAGGGGGAACACCCGCATGGCTTTCTGGAACAAGGATGCTCAGACCCGCATAGACGAGACCGTGGCCTTCATCGCCGGCAGGGTGCCGGCGAACGAGCAGACCGTGGTGCGGGATTTCCTGAACCGCTTCATCTCGACCAGCTATGTCGGGGCGGCGATGACCAAGGTCTTCTCGGAGGTCCTGTCGACCAGACAGTCGGCCAATCCGGGCGACAAGGACGTGCGGGCGGCGCGGCGCGCGCTCGTCATCCTGCGGGGCGACATGCTCAACAATGCGCATCCGCTGAAGCTGCAGGTGCCGGCCGCCATGGCGATGCCGCCCGCCCAGGTCATGCAGGCGATGACGATCATGCTGCCGCAGCTGCGCCTGTTCGCGCAGCAGGAGGAGCGGGTGAATACCCTGCTCCAGACCCGGTTCAACGAATTCACGACCAATCCCGATGTCTTCCTGCAGAACCACATCGTCGTCACGCAATCGGCGCCATCGGCGACCGGCACCGGCGCGGCCGAGAACTACCGTTTCCTCTACGACTACAAGAACCAGGCGTTTTCGCTGCTGCCCGCGGCCCTGGCAAAGGCGGTGACGTTCCGTGGCGATGGGTTGATCGTCAACGCGATCAGCGTGCCGGAAATCTACTGGTTCAATGTGCCGGGGCGCGGCCGGCTGCCGGCGCCGGGCAGCTTTGCCCGGATTCCGGCGACGGAGCTGACGGGGGCCAATCTGATGGTGACCTCGGCCTTCAGCGGCTGCTCCTTCTGCTTCAAGGAAACGGCGGGCAACGTCTATGCTGCGCATATCTCGCCCGATGGCACCGCCGCGAACGCCGGCCCCAACATCGGCGCCCCGCCCACGCTGGCGAACCAGCTTCGCGCCACCGGCAATTTCGAAACGCCGCTTGCCGCACAGGCGGGGGCGTTGCAGGTGTTTGGGCGGGGCTCGTCGAACCTGGCGGCGATCCCGGGCGGCTACACGGTGCAGGCGGTGGCCGGCGTGCCGCTGATATCGAGCTCGATGTACGTCTTCGGCATGCGGATCGGGGGCGCCTGGCGGCTGGTCTACCAGGAGAACACCCTGGCCGGGAAAACCGTCGGCCGGCTGAACTGACCCGGCGCCGGATGGGGCGGCCTCAGACTGGTCGGCGCCAGTCCGCCGGCACATGCCGGAAGGGCAGGGCGGTGAGGTCGAGCGAGGCGGGGCCCGGAAAATCGGCCTCCACGACGGCGGCGCAGAGCGGCGCCATCGCCGCGCGAAAATGGTTCTTGCCCTTGTCGGCAAGCAGCCTGACCTGCGCCAGATCGATGCCATGCAGCGCGAAGAAGCCCGGGTCCACCGCGGCTTCCTTGCGGCTGGTGACAATGACGCGCAGGCGCCCGGAACGCAGCACGGCGGTCGGGCCAAGCTCCACCACCGTGCCGCGTTCCATCGGACCGGTGTTCACGAAGCGCCCATCGGTCAGCCGTTCCACCACGCCCGCGAATGGCACGGCCGGGCCGAAGGCGGTGGTGACCTGGGCGCCGAGCGGGCGCGTAATGTCGCCGCCCACCCCCGCCGCGACCGCCGCCGCCACCGCCGCCGGGTCATGCAGGAAGGCGAGCACCGTCTCGACCGGCGGGTCGCGCAGCAGCCGCAGCAGCCCCGGCGTATCGGCGATGCCGCCGGACAGCGGATTGTCGGCGGGGTCGAGCAGGGCCACCAGGCCGGGGGGGGAGGCGAGGGCGATGGCCAGCGCCGCCTCCGGGCCGGGCAGGCTGACAGCGAAACGCGGCAGGCGGTCGGCGATGGCCCGTGCGAGCCGCGCCGCCGTGACCTCGGCCGCGGGCGGGGTCGTCGCCCAGACCATGGCACCGGGCCCGGCATAGGGGCTGTCGCCCCAGGCGAAGCCGCCGAACAGGCTGGCATCGCGGATCGGCCCCACCTCGAAGGCGGCGGCCTCGGCCCAGACCTCGGCCATCGGGCCGCAGGCGTCGCGCATATGGAAGGAATGCAGCACCCGCGGCAGCTTCGCGATGGCGCCGAACAGCGGCGCGCCGCCGAGCACGGCCGATTCCAGCATGTCCAGCGCCCGCGTCGCGGCGGCATCCATGTCGACATGCGGATAGGTGCGATAGGCGCTGGCGCCGTTCAGCAGCGTCGCGATCTCCGGCGCCATATTGGCATGCATGTCGAAGGAGGCGGTGATCGGCACCGCCGGCCCGACCGCGTCCCGCACCGCGCGCAGCAGGGTCAGATCGGCCGCCGGATCGGATTCGGTGATGCAGGCGCCGTGCAGCGAGAGATAGACGCCGGTCGGCGGAGTGGCGCGCAGCGCCCCGGTCACCTCGGCGATCCAGGTTTCGAAGACGTCATCGGCCATCTTGCCGCCCGGCTGGGCCGCGGCGCAGCGCAGCACCCGTGGGGTCCAGCTCGGCCGCGCGGCGAACCACGCGGCGGCAGCGCCGAGTTCGGTCGCGGTGCCGGCCTGGGCCGCCATGGCCTCGGCGCCGCTCGCCCATTCGCGGCCGCGGAAGGCGTCCCAGCCGGTCGGTGTCGGGGTGAAGGAATTCCCTTCGAACCACAGGCGGGCAATGGCGATCTTCGGCATGGCCCGGAAGCTAGCCCGGCCTTCGCGACACGCGTAGTCATATGCCATGGAATATTTTGGCCCGGGCGCGCCGCTTGCATGCCGCCCCCACCGAAGATGCGCCGGCGGTGGCTGGACGCGACAAGGAGTTGCCCATGGCCGAGCGCCGCAAGATGAACCTGGTCGCCTATCTCAAGGCGGGGCCATCCACCAGCTACCCCAGCAGCTGGCGCCACCCCGCCGCGACGCTGGATGACCTGTTCGAGCCGGAGCGCTGGGAACACATCGCCCGGGTGATGGAGGCCGCCTGCTTCGACGCCTGTTTCTTTGCCGATGGGCTGGGCATCCCCGATCTCTACAAGGGCAGCTACGCGGACTACGTCGGCCGCGGCGGGCAGCTGAGCCTGCTGGACCCGATGACGCTGCTGCCGATGATGGCGCGGGTGACGAAGCACCTCGGGCTCGGCGTCACGCTGTCGACCAGTTTCACGCCGGCCTATATCATGGCGCGCTACCTCGGCTCGCTGGACCTGCTCAGCAAGGGTCGGGTGGCCTGGAACGTCGTCACCACCGGTCGCGACTTCGAGGCGCTGAACTGCAGCATGCCCGGCGGGCTGCCGCCCAAGGACGAGCGCTACGACATGGCCGATGAGGTGCTGGAAGCCTGCGACGCGCTGTGGAACGGCTGGGACGATGACGCGCTGGTGCTGGACCGGGTGTCCGGCGTGTTCGCCGATGCGGCAAAAATCCGGCCGGCGGATTACGCGGGGCGTTATGTCAGCACGCGCGGTCCGCTCTCGATCCCGCGCAGCCCGCAGGTGCGGCCGGTGATCATGCAGGCGGGGTCCTCGCCGCGCGGCCGCGCCTTTGCCGC
>Ga0255334_1000305_pt1 | contig 44916 bp, 43 predicted proteins | sample EtOH5_35cm_T3_12_FD_202080 | JGI IMG/M metagenome (GOLD analysis project Ga0255334, IMG submission 202080) | Sandy soil microbial communities from University of British Columbia, Vancouver, Canada - EtOH5_35cm_T3_129 | ecosystem: Engineered > Artificial ecosystem > Sand microcosm > Unclassified ...
CGGGGCGGCGGGCGGTGCGAGGGGCGGCCGGCGCCGGCGATGCAAGTCGCTGCGGCGCGTGCCGGCCCACGGACCGTGGTGGGATCAGCACATGGACCTGCGCACCGGGCAGCTGCCGCCCGACGTCGCCGCCGCGGTGCGGGCCCTCGCGGCGCGGGCCGCCGCCGCCGACGGCGTCGCCCCCCTCGACGAGGCCGCCCTCCTCGCCCTGACCGCCCCCACCACCCCCACGCTCCACCTCCTGACGTCCGCACATGCTGTTGCCGGGACCACAACCTCTGCGGACGCTGCGGGGACGGGGGTCGTGGGGTATGCGCAGGTGGAGCGTGGCGGGGCGGTGGGGGTCGCGCAGCTCGTCGTCGAGCCGGCGGCGCGGCGGCGCGGGCTCGGGCGGGCGCTGCTGACCGCGGCGGTGGCCGCCGGCGCGCGCGAGGCGTGGGCGCACGGCGACCTGCCGGCGGCCCGCGCGCTGGCCGCAGCGGCGGGCTGGGCCAGGGCGCACGAGCTGTGGCGGATGTCGCTGGACCTGCGGTCCCGGCCGCAGCTCGGTGCCGAGTGGCCGCGCGGGCTCGTCGTGCGCCCCTTCCGCCCTGGGCGCGACGAGGCCGCGTGGCTCGCCGTCAACGCGCGGTCCTTCGCCGGCCACCCCGACCAGGGCCGCTGGACGGCCGCCGACCTGGCGGCCCGCGAACGCGAGCCGTGGTTCGACCCCGCCGGGCTGCTGCTCGCCGAGCGGGACGGGGAGCTCGTCGGCTTCGGCTGGGCGAAGGTCCACCCGGCGGGCGAGCTGGGGCCCGACGAGGTCGGCGAGCTGTACGTGCTCGGCGTCGACCCCCACGCGCAGGGAGTCGGGCTGGGCCGCGCGCTGACCGCCGCGGTGCTGGACCACCTCGCCGCGCGGGGCCTGTCCACCGCCGTGCTCTGGGTCGCCGGGGACAGTACCGCCGCGATCAGGACGTACCACCGCGCGGGGTTCGTGCGCGCCGCGCTCGACGTCCGGTACGCCCGCGACACCGCGGGTTCACCGGGCGGTGCCACCATGGAGCCATGACCGAGGCCCCGACGCTGCGCACCGGGCTGGCCGCCAGCATCGCCGAGCACCTGGACACGGCGCAGGTCCCCCTGCCCTCCCCGGCGCTCACCCCCCTTCCGGAGGACCGCTTCCTCGACCGGGAGCTGTCCTGGCTCGCGTTCAACCAACGCGTCCTCGAGCTCGCCGAGGACCCAGGCGTGCCCCTCCTCGAGCGGGTGCGGTTCCTGGCGATCTTCGCCTCGAACCTCGACGAGTTCTTCATGGTCCGGGTGGCCGGACTCAAGCGCCGCATCGCCACCGGCATCGCCGTCACCGCCGCATCCGGGCTGTCGCCGCGCCAGGTGCTGGAGTCGATCAGCGACCGCGCCCACGCGCTGATGGCGCGGCACGCGCGCGTGTCCGTCGACGAGGTGCAGCCCGCGCTGGCCGCGTCCGGGGTGACGATCGTGCGCTGGGCGGACCTCGGCGACGCCGAGCAGGACCGCCTGCACAAGTACTTCCGCCGGCAGATCTTCCCGGTGCTGACGCCGCTGGCGGTCGACCCGGCGCACCCGTTCCCGTACATCTCCGGCCTGTCGCTCAACCTCGCCGTCTCGGTGGTCAACCCCACGAGCGGCAAGGAGCACTTCGCGCGCGTCAAGGTGCCGCCGCTGCTGCCGCGGCTCGTCGCGGTCGACGCCTCCGGCGGGCCGGGCACCCCGGACACCGGCACGACGAGCTTCGTCCCGGTCGAGGACGTCATCGCCCAGCACCTGGACTATCTGTTCCCCGGTATGGAGATCCAGGAGTTCCACACCTTCCGCGTCACGCGCAACGAGGACGTCGAGGTCGAGGAGGACGACGCCGAGAACCTGCTCCAGGCGATGGAGAAGGAGCTGCTGCGGCGCAGGTTCGGCCCGCCGGTGCGCCTCGAGGTCGCCGAGGGGATCTCGCCGCGGGTGCGCAAGCTGCTGGTCCGCGAGCTGGAGATGTCCGACGAGGACGTCTACGAGCTGCCCGCGCCGCTGGACGCCACCGGCCTCAACCTCGTCGCCGACCTCGACCGGCCGGAGCTGCACTACCCGACGTTCGTGCCGACCACCCACCGGCACCTGGCCGAGGTGGAGTCGGCGTCACCGACCGACGTCTTCGCGGCGATCCGGGCGCGCGACATCCTGCTGCACCACCCCTACGACTCGTTCTCCACCTCGGTGCAGGCGTTCCTCGAGCAGGCCGCCGCCGATCCGCAGGTGCTCGCGATCAAGCAGACCCTGTACCGCACGTCCGGGGACTCGCCCATCGTCGACGCCCTGATCGACGCCGCCGAGGCCGGCAAGCAGGTGCTGGCACTCGTCGAGATCAAGGCGCGGTTCGACGAGCAGAACAACATCTCGTGGGCGCGCAAGCTCGAGCAGGCCGGTGTGCACGTCGTGTACGGGATCGTCGGGCTCAAGACGCACTGCAAGCTGTCGCTCGTCGTGCGCCAGGAACAGGACGGCCTGCGGCGCTACTCGCACGTCGGGACGGGCAACTACCACCCGAAGACCGCCCGGCTGTACACGGACCTCGGCCTGCTGACGGCCGACCCGGAGGTGGGCCAGGACCTGACGCGGCTGTTCAACCAGCTGTCCGGGTACGCGCCCAAGTCGCGGTTCCACCGGCTGCTGGTCGCACCGCGGTCGGTGCGCGCCGGGCTGGTCGAGCGGATCGACCGCGAGGCGGCGGCGGCCCGCGCCGGCCGGCCGTCGTGGATCAAGATCAAGGTCAACTCCATGGTCGACGAGGCGACGATCGACGCCCTGTACCGGGCCTCGCAGTCGGGCGTGCCCGTTGACATCAACGTGCGCGGCATCTGCGCGCTGCGGCCCGGTGTGCCGGGCCTCTCCGAGACGATCCGGGTGCGCTCCAACCTCGGCCGGTTCCTCGAGCACTCGCGGATCTTCGCGTTCGGCCACGCCGACGGGACGCCGGAGGACGGCTACGACTTCGCCGGCCCCGAGGTGTTCATCGGCTCGGCGGACCTGATGCACCGCAACCTCGACCGACGCGTCGAGACGCTGGTGCGCGTCAGCGACCCCGAGCACGTCACCGAGCTGATCGACCTCATCGACCTGGCGATGGACGACGGCACGTCGTCGTGGCACCTGCTGCCGGACGGCGAGTGGGAGCGGCACACCACAGGCCCGAACGGCCCTCTGGCCGATCTCCAGGCGGTGCTCATCGCGCGGCAGCGGCGGTGGCCGGGATCGGCCCGGTGAGCCTCGCACCGTCCGCCGTCGTCGAGGCCGCCGGTGCGCTCGTCTGGCGCGTGCGCCAGGGCCGGCTGCAGGTGGCGCTCGTCCACCGCCCCCGGTACAAGGACTGGTCCTGGCCGAAGGGCAAGCTCGAGGAGGGCGAGACGGCGGTGACCGCCGCGGTGCGGGAGGTCGCCGAGGAGCTGGGCCAGGACGTGGTCCTCGGGGCGCCACTGCCCTCGTCGCGGTACCCACTGGCCGACGGCCGCACCAAGCACGTGCGCTACTGGGCGGCGCAGGTCGCCGGCCGCCCCGAGGCCGCTGCGTTGCGGGCCCGTCCGCCCGTGCCCCGCGCGCCGCTCGACGAGATCGACGAGGCCGGCTGGTTCGACGCATCGGCCGCCGTGCGGCGGCTGACGAGGCCCTCCGACCGCGGCCCGCTCGCGGCGCTGGTCGACGCCCACGACAAGGGGCGCCTGGACACCCGAGCCCTCGTGGTGACGCGCCATGCGGCGGCGCGCAAGCGCTCGCTGTGGGGCGGCGCGGAGGCCGACCGGCCGTTGACGTCCACCGGCCTGCGGCAGTCCGCGGGGATCGTGCCGATGCTCTCGGCGTACGGCGTCACACAGGTGGTCACGAGCGAGTGGGCGCGGTGCGCGTCGACCGTGATGCCCTACGCGAAGGCCACCGGGACGACCGCCCGGCTCGATCCGGCGCTGACGGAGTCGGCGCACGACGACCACCCGGCGCGCGTGGCGGCGCTGGTGGCCGGCCTCGTCGCCGCCGCCGAGGACGCGGTGCTGTGCACGCACCGGCCGGTGCTGCCGACCGTCCTGGACGTGGTGGCCCAACACTCCGGCCGCGAGGTCGCCGACACCCTGCCGCGGACGGACCCGTTCCTCCGGACGGCCGAGATGCTGGTGGCCCACGTGGCCCCGACGGCGGCCGGCCCCCGGGTGATCGCCACAGAACGCCACCGCCCCCGATAACCCCCCGACTCCTTCCCCCGGCCCACCGACCCCCCAACCCCCGGCAGCCCGTCGAGTGCGCCACCTGTCGCGGCTATCGGTGGGTATCCACGCCAGATGGCGCACTCGCCGGGTGCCCGAGCCGTCAACAGCCCAGCCATCGGGATGACCGGCCCCCGAGACCGCCGGGACGGCGGACCTGGCCCCGATGTCGCGGCCACCCTGCCGTGGTGCGCGCCACCTCGGTCCCGATGCCGTTGCTCGTTCTTGCCAGCGGCCAGGCCGGCCTCGTGTCGACGCGACAGTGCGACGACGAGGGCCTGGGGAAGGATCGGCGACACAGGCTCGTCGCGTCGGGGCGCGCCCTCCTGGTCACGAGCTGCGTGCTCGACCTCCAGCAGCTCCTGGCCGCGGACGGCTGGGCGTCGTCGGAGGACGGTCCCGACCGGCAGCGGCGGCGCGCCGCCTGCCTCGGCCTGCTGGCCCACGGCCCCCGGGCCACCGCCGTCGGAGCTGCCGCGCTCGTGCTGCTCAACGTCCAGGGTCTGCCGCAGGTGATCACTCCGGAGGTGATGCTCCCGGGTCGGAGCGCCCGTCGGACGCGTGCCGGGATCGTCGTCCGCCGCTTCGACCCGACGATGCCCGCGCTCGGGATCGGTCCGTTCCGCGTCGCGGCGCCCACCTGGGCACTCGCCCAGACGATCTGTGAGCTGGACCGCGACCACGCCGTCGCCGTCCTCGACTCGGCCCTCCAGCGCGGGACCGTCACGCGGGCGGCGTTCGACGACGTGCGGCGACTCGCCCGTGGGCGGCGCGGGGCGGCTCGCCTCCACGACTGGTGGCACCTGGTGGACGGTCGTTCGCAGTCGCCTCTGGAGACGCGGGCGCGCCTCCAGTGCATCGACGCCGGGATCCCGCCCGACGAGCTCCAGCTGCCCTTGAAGAACGCGGGCGGTCGCCTCGTCGCACTCGCAGACCTGGGCTGGAGGCTGCGAGGAGGCCGCTGGCTGGTCGCCGAGATCGACGGCGCCGGGCCCCATGCGACGCCGCAGGCGCTCTACCGGGACCGCGAGCGGCAGAACGCGGTCAACGAGACCGGTGTGGTCGACATGCTGCGGTTCACCGCGGAAGACATCGGCCGCCGCTCCCTCGCGACCACGATCAAGGCACACCTGACGCGCGACAGGTCCCGCTGACCCCCCACCGCCCGGCCGAGTGCGTCCTCTGTCGCGGCAAAGGCCCGATACGCGCAACAGATGGCGCATTCGCGACCTGGGCACCGGGGTTACGTGAGGAGGGGGCGGAGGGCGAAGAAGAGGGCCGCGGCGACCGAGGCGGCAGCCGGGATCGTCAGGACCCAGGCGACGACGATGTTCTTCGCGACGCCCCAGCGCACCGCGGACAGCCGCCGGGTGGCGCCGACGCCCATGATCGCCGAGGTGATCGTGTGCGTGGTCGACACCGGGGCGTGCAGCCCGAGGGCCATGACGTAGAGGACGGCCGCCGACACCGACTCGGCGACGAACCCGCGGGCCGGGTCCAGCTCGATGATCTTGCGGCCGAGGGTCCGCATGATGCGCCACCCGCCGGAGTACGTGCCGAGCGAGATCGCGGTCGCCGCGGCGAGCTTCACCCAGACCGGGATGCCTGCGTCGGGGTTCGCCCAGCCGTTGGCGACGAGCGCCAGGAAGATGACGCCCATCGTCTTCTGCGCGTCCTGGAGGCCGTGGCCGAGCGCCATCGCGGCCGCCGACACGGTCTGGGCGTACCGGAACCGCCGCATCGTCCGCGACGGCGGGCGCCGCCGCACCAACCAGAGCACGCCCACCATCGCGAGGAACGCCAGGGTGAAGCCGACCGCCGGCGAGACGACCATCGGGATGACGACCTTCCTGACGATCGCGCTGCTGTGGATCGACAGCCCGCCGGCCAGCCCCGCGCCGACGAGCCCGCCGATGATCGAGTGGGTGGACGACGAGGGCAGGCCCAGCCACCAGGTGACGAGGTTCCAGGTGATCGCCCCGAGCAGCGCGCACAGGATGACGACGAGCGTCAGGTGCACGTGCGCCTCCGTGTCCTCGGGCAGCGCGACGATCTCGCGGGCGATCGTCTCCGCGACCGCAGTCCCGAGCAGGGCGCCGACGAAGTTCATCACCGCCGCCATGACCAGGGCGGCCCGCGGTGTCAGCGCCCGCGTCGAGACGGACGTCGCGATCGCGTTCGCCGCGTCGTGGAAACCGTTCGTGAAGTCGAACCCCAGGGCGAGCGCGACCACCACGACGACGAGCACCGCCTCCACGGGGGGTCAGGACTCCTTGACCGCGATGGACTCGACGGTGTTGGCCACCCGCTCGAAGGCGTCCGCCGCCTCCTCCAGCTTCTCGACGATCTCCTTGAGCTTCATCAGGAGGATCGGGTCCTCGATCTCGTCGAACATCTGGGCGATCAGCTTGCGGTAGGCCTTGTCTGCCTGGTTCTCCAGCTGGTTGATCTCGACCCAGTAGTCCTGGAGGTCTGCCATCGCGCGCAGCCGCGGCATCGCCGCGGCGGTGAGCTCCGCCGAGCGCTGGAGGATCTGGACGACATCGGCGACCCGCGGCGGCAGCGTCTCGACCTTGTAGAGGACGATCCGGTCCGCCGCCTCCTCCATGAAGTCCATGCAGTCGTCGAGGCGGGACGTCAGCGCATAGATGTCGTCGCGGTCGAACGGCGTGATGAACGTCTGGTTCAGCCGGCTCATGATCGTGTGGGCGGCCTCGTCGGCCAGGTGCTCCGCCTCGGCGAACTGCTTGCCGATCACCTTGCGGGCCGCCCGCTCGGCACCGAGCATCTCGGAGAGCAGGTTGGCGCCGGTGACGAGGTGCTGGGCGAGATCGGAGAATAGGTCGTAGTACGAGTCTTCGCGCGGTGTGAGGCGCAGGCGCACAGGGGTCTCCGTGGTCGGCGACGGGGTCCGGCCGCACCGGACGACCAGAAGCCTAACGGCAGGTGGACCCCCGGTGGACGGGTCCGCAGACGGTCCCTGTGGGGAGTAGAGCGTCGGGCCGGGAGCGCCTCTCGGCGCGTGGCCGCTCGAAGCGGCATCGGTTGGAGCCCGGGGCTACCGCGGCCCGACGCCCCCCCATTGTACGTGGCGGCTCAGTCGAGGCGCCCCTCGCGCCACAGCTCGCCGGCCCGCGTCAGCTCGTCGGCGGTGCGGACCAGCGAGGATGCGCCGCGCGTCTGGCGCACCGCGCCGCCGGGGTCGACGACGTCGAGGTGGTCGGCGTCGAGCGCCGCGCCCGTGGCGAGCACCCGGCAGAACGCCGCCGCGCGGTCCAGCGCCGTCGCGAGGTCGCCGGTGTAGACGCCGGACAGCACCGCGTCGGCGACGACCCGGACGTCGGCCGGGCCGGGCGGTGTCGCGACGCCGGCGACCGCGCCCTCGACGGGGGCGGCCTCGACGCCGAGGCGGTAGCGGTCGACGACCGTCTGCGGGTCGCGCCGCACCCACTCGCGCAGCACGTACAGCCGCCAGAGCGCGCCGGGCAGGCTCTCGGCGCGACTGTCCGCCCACATCGCGGCGACGACGTCGAGGCCCTCGGTCTCGACGAGCGCCAGGAGCCGCGTCAGCACGGCCGGGTCGTCGCTCGCGCGGCCGCGGTGCACCAGCGCCGACGCCGTGGCGTGCGCGATCTCGGAGCGCAGCGCGGGGTCGACGCCCCCGGGCCGCCAGTCCGCCGTGGGGTCCACGAGCACCGGCCGCCGCGGCCGGCGCGGGTCGCCAGGACTGCTCACCGACCCATCCTCTCCCCGCGCCCGACCCACGTCAGTTGCACAACGCAACTTCTCGACCTACAGTACTTGCGCAACGCAACAAAGGAGCACCGTGACCGACCGGAGCGACGCCCAGACGCGCATCCTGCGCGCCATGGAGCGCATGGGCCGCCTCCAGCGGGAGATCGCCCACGGCGTCGCCCGCGAGACGGAGGGCAGCCGGGCGATGCTGTCGATCGCCCGGCTGCTCGACCAGGCCGGTGAGGCGGGCGTCGGCGACATCGCCGAGAAGCTGCGCGTCGACATGTCCGTGGCGAGCCGGCAGGTCAGCGAGCTCGTCGACGCCGGGCTCGTCGAGCGCACCGTCGCCGACTGCGACCGCCGCGCCCGCAGCCTGCGCCTCACCCCCGAGGGCAGGACGTACGCGGAGCGCATCCGCGCCGTGCTGAGTCGCCGGTCCGACGAGGTCTTCGCCGACTGGTCGGCCGAAGACCTCGCGGCCGCCGCCCGCGTGTTCGAGCGGATGGTCGAGTCCACCGCCCGCGTCAGTGGCTGCCCACCGGTCGGCCACCACGACGCCGCGCCGCCCCTGGCGGCCGCGCTCTCCCGCTGACCACCCGCCCACGTCGACGACGACGAGACCACCAGTCCCCCAAGGGCGCCGTCGCCGACGGCCCCGCGCACCACCCTGGAGCTCAGCGCATGACCAACGACGAGCAGGCAGTCGCCACCGTCCCTCCCCCCCTCGACGCCCACTCCGCCCCCGGCAGCCACATGTCGCGGCGCGAGGTGCTCGAGTCGCTGTCCGGGATCCTCCTCGGGATGTTCGTCTCCATCCTGGCGACCTCCGTCGTGTCGAGCTCCCTGCCCCGCATCGTCGCCGACCTGAGCGGCAGCCAGCAGTCCTACACGTGGGTGGTCACCGCCACGCTGCTGACCACGACGATCACCACACCCATCTGGGGCAAGCTCGCCGACCTGTTCAGCCGCAAGCTGCTGATCCAGCTCGCGCTGGCGATCTCGGTGCTCTCGTCGGCCGCCGCCGGCCTGTCGCAGACCGTCGGGCAGCTCATCGGCATGCGCGCCCTCCAGGGCATCGGCGCCGGCGGACTGATGGCCCTGGCCACCGTGCTGATCGCGGACGTCATCAGCCCCCGCGAGCGTGGCCGGTACATGGGCCTCATGGGCGGGATCATGGGCATCGGCATGGGGGGCGGCCCGCTGCTCGGCGGCGTCATCACCGACGGCCCCGGCTGGCGCTGGAACTTCTTCGTCGGCCTGCCGTTCACGATCGTCGCGATCATCGTGCTGCAGCGGACCCTGCACCTGCCGCGGGCCAGGCGCCGCACCGTGTCCATCGACTACCTCGGTGCGCTCACGCTGTCCGCCGGCGTCGCGCTGCTGCTGCTCTGGGTGACGTTCGCGGGTTCGTCGTTCGACTGGGCCTCCTGGCAGACCGCCGCGATGGTCGGCGGCGCGCTGGTCCTGCTGGCGCTCACGGTGCTGGTCGAGCTGCGGGCCGCCGAGCCGATCATCCCGTTGCACCTGTTCCGGAACAGCACCTTCGTGCTCGCGGTCCTCGCGTCGATCTCGGTCGGCGTCGCGATGTTCGGCTCGTCGGTGTTCCTGTCGCAGTACATGCAGCTGGCTCGCGGCAAGACGCCGACCGAGTCCGGCCTGCTGACCATCCCGATGATCGCCGGCCTCTTCCTCACCTCGACCGTCTCCGGGCGCGTCATCACGCGCACCGGCCGCTACAAGGCGTTCATGGTCGCGGGCGCGGTGCTGCTGACCGGCGGCCTGGTCCTCATGGGCACCCTCGACTACCGCACGAGCTTCACGCTGGTCAGCCTGTACGTGTTCGTGCTCGGCGCGGGCGTCGGCATGCTGATGCAGAACCTGGTGCTCGTCGTGCAGAACACGCTCGACGTGCGGGAGATCGGCTCGGGCACCTCGGCGGTGGCGTTCTTCCGGACGCTCGGCGGCGCCGTCGGCGTCTCGGCGCTGGGCGCCGTGCTGTCCCACCGCGTGCAGGACCTGCTCGTGAAGGGCCTGGTCGCGCTGGGGGTCGACCCGTCGCAGCTCGGCGGCAACGGTGCGAGCCTGCCCGACCTGGCCACCCTGCCGGCACCGGTCAAGGAGGTCGTCGAGCGGTCCTTCGGCGAGGGCGTGGCGGAGCTGTTCCTCATCGGGGCGCCGATCGCCCTCATCGCGCTGGTGATGGTGCTGTTCCTCAAGGAGGTTCCGCTCGGCCACCGGTCCGGCATCGAGCAGCGGCTCGCGCTGGAGGAGGAGCCGGTGGCCGACGAGCCCGCGGGAGCAGCGAAGCGGGCCTGACGCCCTCAGCCCAGCCAGGTTGCCGGGCGTCGCGCGACCATGGCGAGCGCCGGCACCTGCCGCGCGTCGAGCGCGACCGGCATCCGCCGGAACAGCCCCGGCACCTCGTGCCGGGCGACGACGAGCGGGTCGTCGGGACCCGTCACGACGTCGAGGTCCAGGTCGCCCTGGAGCACCAGCACCGCGCGGACGTGGATCTGCGCGCAGCCCGCCGCGATGAGCCGGTCCTGCGTGCACCCGGCTTCGAGCCGGGTGTCGCGCAGGTAGGCGACCGGCCGGCCGTCGACCGTCATCGCCCGCCCCCGCGCGCGGACCTGCTCGCCGGGGTGACGGCGTTCGGTGACGGTGAACAGCCCGCCGGGGCCGATGACGAGGTGCTCGACGCAGGTGCCCTGCCGGCCGAGCGGGACGTCGTGGAGCGTCTCCCAGCCCTCGTCGGCGAGCCGGTCGAGCCGCTCGGCGATCGAGCTGGCGCGGCCGGGGACGCGAGCGTCGGGGAGCTCGCCCAGCCACGCCTCGAGCTCGCCCAGCTCCGTCTGGGTGGCGTAGGAGCGCTGGACGGGCAGGACGAGCTCGGCGACGTCCGAGCGCAGGTACTCCTGCGCGGCTCGGCGCACCGCCCCCTCCTGGTCGGGGTGCGCGGCGGCCACGTCGCCGGACTGGAGGTCGACCGACCCGACGGGCGACCCGTTCTCGTGCGTGACGTAGAGGCGGTCGGCGCCGTAGCGACGCCACCGGCGCACGGTCAGCACGTCCACGTCTCGGATTATCGGCAGGTCGGTGCCTCGGGCTGAGCCACCGCGGGGCCGGGTCCCGGCGTGTCGGGGAGACTCGCCGGGCCGCGGCGGCGATTCAGTCGCCGGCGACCGGCTCGAACGTCAGGCTGATCGAGTTCATGCAGAAGCGGTCGCCCGTCGGGGTCTGCGGCGCGTCGTCGAACACGTGCCCCAGGTGGGACCCGCACCGCGCGCAGCGCACCTCCGTGCGGACCATCCCGTGGCTGCGGTCCGCGATCAGCTCCACGCGGTCCTGTGCCAGCGGCGTGTAGAAGCTCGGCCACCCGCAGTGGGAGTCGAACTTCGTCTCCGACCGGAACAGCTCGTTGCCGCACGCGCGGCAGCGGTAGACGCCCTCGCGCTTCTCGTCGAGCAACGGTCCCGTCCACGGCCGCTCGGTGGCGGCCAGCCGAAGCACCGAGAACTCCCGGGGGTCGAGCTCGATCCTCCACTCGGCGTCGGACTTCGTGACCTGGTACGTCATGACAGCTCCCCTCGTCTCCCCCACCCAACAACCCAGGGGCGCGGCGCGTTCCTGTGCTCGCCGGATCGGGCGAGGTACACCTACCCTGAACGTCGGACCCGTCCGGTCGACCGCACGTCCGAGAAGGCAGGCGTGGCACGCAGCGCACGGCACCCACTGAGTCTCACCCGGTACTTCGTCGTGGTGAGCCTCGTCGCCATGGCCGCGCTCGGCGTCGCGCTGGTGCTCGTGTCGTCGTCCGTCATGCAGCGGCAGGCGGTGCGGCTGGGCACGGTGACGGCGACGTCGGTCAGCTCCTACGCGGTGTCACCGCTGACGGCCGAGGCGTTCCGCACCGGCATCCTCGACGACGCCACGCGTGACGAGGTCGCCACGGCGATCGCCGGGTTCTCCGACAAGCTCGTCGAGCTGCGGCTGTGGAGCACCGACGGCCGGCTGATGTTCTCCAACGCCCGCAACACCACGACGGGCCTGCCGGACAACACGCGGTTCGAGCGGGTGCGCAGCACCGGGGAGCCCGACGCGCGGATGGTCACCGACGTGCGCGCGCTGCCCGGCGGCGACCGGCTGGCCGCCAGCGAGCGGCCCGTGCTCGACGTCTACGTCCCGGTCCGGGCCGGCGAGACGTCGTCGCGCGAGACCGCGGTCGGCACGCAGCCGGAGGGTGCGATCGTCGGTGCGGCCGAGGTGATGATCGACCAGACCGTCTCGCAGGACACGTTGGCGGACGCGGTGCGGACCGTCGCCCTCGTCGTCGTCGCCGGGCTCGTGCTGCTCTGGCTGCTGCTGTTCCGCACGGTGAACACCACCTCCCGCCGACTCCAGTCGACCGCCCTGGAGAACGCCCGCCTCGCACTGCTCGACTCCTTGACCGGCCTGCCGAACCGCCGCCTGCTCGCCGACCGGATGCGCCGCGGCATCGAGCAGGCGCGCGAGGAGAACACCCGCGTCGGGCTCGTGCTGCTGGACATCGACCGGTTCAAGGACATCAACGACACCCTCGGGCACGACCGCGGCGACGAGCTGCTCGAGCAGGTGGCGGACCGGCTGCGCGACGCGCTGCGCGACGAGGACATCGTCGCGCGCCTCGGCGGCGACGAGTTCGCCGTGCTGCTGCCGGACGTCCGCACCGTCGACAACGCCGAGCGCCTGGCGCTGCGGATCCGCGCACTGTTCGCCACGCCGTTCCGGCTCGGCGGGATGGAGCTGCACGTCGAGCCGTCCGTCGGCGTGGCGTGCCTGCCGGACCACGCGCAGGACGCCTCGTCGCTCATGCGCACCGCCGACGTCGCCATGTACACGGCGAAGGTCAGCCGCGCCGGAGTCGCCGTGTACGACCCGGAGTCGGACCACTCGTCGCCGGCCCGCCTCCAGCTGCTCGGCGACCTGCACCGCGCGCTGGAGGAGCACGCGGCACAGCGGGACGAGGCACAGTTCGCGACGACGATGGTGCAGATGGCGGCGGCGGGCGGCCCGGCGGCCGGCGGGTCCACGGCGGGCACGGCCGACGACGAGACCGCGGTCGACCACGCGCACCAGGGGCACATCAGGCAGCTCGAGATGTACTACCAGCCGAAGATCGAGCTCTCGTCGGGCCGCGTCGCCGGCCTGGAGGCGCTCATCCGCTGGCGCCACCCGGAGCACGGGCTGCTCCTGCCGAGCACGTTCATCCCGCTCGCCGAGCAGTCCGGGCTGATCCACGTGCTGACCGCCTTCGCGCTCGGCGAGACGATCCGGCAGCTCGCGGAGTGGCGGGCCGAGGGCCGCACCACGCCGGTGGCGGTCAACCTGTCCGCGCACGACGTGGCGAACGCGGCCGTCGTCGACAACATCGAGCGCCTGCTTGCGGCGCACGACGTCCCGGCGCACCTGCTCGAGGTCGAGATCACCGAGACGGCGCTCATCGCGGACACGTCGCGCGTGGTGCCCGTGCTGGAGCGGCTGGGCGCCCTCGGCGTGCGCGTCGCCGTCGACGACTTCGGCATCGGCAACACGTCGATCGCGCAGCTGCGCGACCTGCCCGTCGACGAGCTGAAGATCGACCGGCTGTTCGTCTCCGACCTGCGCGACGACAACCGGGAGGGCTCGCAGCTCGTGGTCCAGGCGATCGTCGACCTGGCCCACTCGTTCGGCCTCGGCGTCATCGCCGAGGGGGTCGAGGACGAGTCGCAGGCGATGATCCTCGCCGAGCTCGGGGTGGACCAGGCGCAGGGTTTCCTCTACGCGCACCCCACGCCCGCCGCCGAGGTCACGACCGCCACGCGGCGCCGGCTGATCCGCCCCCGTCGCGGCGGCGGCCGCGACGGGCACACCGACACGAAGCCGGCGATCGCCGTGAATGAGGTGAAGTCACCTCATTCACGGCGATGATGGTGCCGATAGTGCCAGGAGGCGGACGCACCGGACGTCCGCGCCGGCACGGGGGTGCCCGCGATGATGGACGAGCTGCTGAACGAGATGATCGACCCGGCGAGGCCGCGGGGGGACGTCTCCCGATGGCGGCGGTTCGGCGCCACCGCGGCGATCTTCGCCCTGGCGGGTCTCGGGATCACCTCACTGACGACGTCCGCGCTGTTCACGGACCGCGAGACGATCGCGGGCGACCTGCTGACCGGCACCGTCGACCTGGCGCTCGTCGACGAGGGTGGCGCGTTCGAGCTGGCGACGATGGGCCTTGCCCCGGGGACGCAGGTGGCCAAGGCGCTCCAGGTGGTCAACGGCGGCTCGCTCGCGCTGCGCTACGGCGTCTCCTACGACCCGACCGCTCCGGTGACGACGCTCCCCCTGGCACCCGACCTGGGCGACGGCAGCACACCGGCCAGCGGCAACCTCGACGAGTGGCTGACCCTGACGATCGACCCGGTGGCCTCGACGGCGGCGTGCACCGCCCACCCCGGACTCGGTCGACGGCGTGCAGCCCCCGGTCGCCGACCGGCTCGCCGCACCCGGCTCCGGCCCGCTCGACGGGTTCACGCCGATCATCGGCACGCCGACGTCCACCCCGATCGTCGGCGGCCGTGAGCTCGTCGGCGCCACCGGCTCCGAGGTCCTGTGCGTCCGCCTGACGCTCGACGCCGACGCCGGCAACGACCTCCAGGCGACCGGTACGCGCCTCGTGCTGCGGTTCGACGCCGAGCAGGTGGTGAACAACCCGCTGCCCGCACAGGGGTAGCCGCGGCATGACCGACGACGACATCGCCCAGTACGCGGACCGGCGCACCCCGCCGGAGCCGGTACCGCGGACGGGTCGGGCGCGCCGGCGCGGCCCCTGGTGGCGGGCGGCTTCCTCGGTGGCGCTGTGGGTGGTCGTCGCAGCGGGCGGCCTCGCCTACGCCGTGTCGCTGGCGGTCCCGCTCTGGTACCAGCTGAACGGCCAGCGCCTGCTGGTGGTGACCTCGGGGTCGATGGCGCCGCGGTTCGTCGCCGGCGACGTGGTGGTGCTCCGCGCGATCACCGACGCCTCCGAGCTCAGGGTGGACCAGGTGGTGACGTTCCGGCCGATCGGCAGCGAGAACCTCGTCACCCACCGGATCGTCGAGCTGCACCAGCTGCCCGCGCTCGAGCAGGACACCGCCTCCGGACGGATGGTGCCGGTGCTGGACGACGACGGCAACCAGATCCTCCAGCCGTTCATCGTCACGCGCGGCGACGCGAACTCGGCCCCCGACCCCAACGCCACGCCCGTCAGCCGGGTGCGCGGCGTCGTCGTCGGGTGGCACCACGACTGGGGCACGGTGCTCGGCTGGGCGGGCGCGGCGCAGGGGCGGGCCGTGATGCTCGTCCCGCCGCTGGTGGCGCTCGGGCTGCTCGAGCTGCTCTCCGTGCTCGACGAGCGGCGACGGCGGGCGCGGGCGGCGCAGCGGCCGGCCGAGGGGCGGAGCTTCGATGCGATCCTCCTCGACTGAGGCCCGCGCGGGCGCGCCGCTCGTCGGGCGCTCGGGGCGGCGGCTGCGCCTGACGCTCGTCGGGCTGCTCGCCGCCGGGGCGCTCGCCGCGCCCGTGCTCGGGACCACCGGTGCCCTGTACTCGGACCGGGAGACCGCGGGGTTCGACGTGCTGCCGCCGACGCCGACGACCAGCCCCACCGAGCCGGCGCCCACCGGGACCCCGGCGGCTGCCGAGACGCCGACGGAGCCCCCGCCGTCCCCGACGCCGACGCCCACGCGGACGGAGTGATCATGCGCTCCTGGTCACGATCCGGGACCGGGGCGGCACGGGTCGGCAGAGGTTGCGCGGCGCCTGGCCGCCGAGCAGCACGCCTGCCGGGTCGTAGCGCTCGGACAGCTCGCGCAGCCGCCGGGCGACGTCGGCCGGGTAGACCGCCCGACCCGGCCGTCCGTGCCCATCGCGACGTTGGGCAGCGCGCCCTCCCGGGTGATCGGCGCGAGGCCGGCCAGGATCCGGCGGGCGTCGGCGACGACGCCGTCGGCGATCTCGGGGATGGCGATCCCGCCCATGAACACCGACCACTCGGCGTCGCGGTGGGCGAACGAGCTGGGCCCGCGCAGCGCAGCGCCGCCGATCCGGCGGATCTCCACCAGCGTCTGCGTCGTCGGCGTACCGGGCCCGACGAGCCCGAGCAACAGCTCGGCCCCCGCGGCCCCGACGCGGTCCAGCAGCACGTTCTCGACGTGCATCGGCATCGCGTCCTCGCCGTCCATGTGCACCTCGCCGATGCGGGGGTACGGCAGTATGCCGACGGTGTCGACGAGTGGCGCGGCCATCGCGCGGACGGCGCGGATCATCTCCTCGCCGACCTGGGGGTCGCCGGTCCAGGCGAACCGCACGTGCAGCGTCGTCCTGCCCGCGAGCATCGGCGGGACGCCCTCGATCTCGGGCAGCCGCATGATCGCGGCCGAGGTGGTGCCCTCGTCGGGCAACAGCTCGCTCCACACGGCCCACGTGCGCAGGACCACGGGCACGTCGACCTCGTCGAACCACAGCCCGCCGCCGTAGATCTCGCGCTGCTCGACGAGCTCCAGCTCGACCGCGGTGACGCTCGCGCTGGAGCCGCAGATCGCAGCCAGGCCGTAGGGCGCGCCAGCGTCGAGCACCGCCTGCCAGCGGACGCCGGCGCCGATGCGTGCGGTCCGCGTGCAGGGGTTGACGACGAGCTCGTCGAGCGCCCGCGTCGAGACGAGGACGTCGCCGGCCGCCTCGTCGATGGTGCCGTGCCCGGTCGACTGCACGCCGACCCGGGCGCCGTGGGCGCGGGCGACGCGGACGGCGCGGGCGACCTCGTCGGCGCTCGTCGCCTCGACGACGAGCGCCGGGCTGGGCTGGACGAGGGTGTTGTGGGTGAAGGTCAGCTCGGCGTACTCCGGCGAGCCGGGGAGGTGCACGCGCGAGACGGCCGAGCTCATCGCTCGGGTCAGCGCTTGGGTGTGGGTCTCGGCGGCGGTGGCCGTGGGCTGTGCGGCGGTCGTCGTCATCGTCGTCTCCTGGCGTCGTCGGCGCCGGATCTCGGCGCACCGAGAGGACAGGAGACACGTGACAGACCGTCAGATACAACGGATTTGGGACGAACGTCCCAGGTGCGGGAATGGGCGGTCGCCGCCCCCGGTTGAGCCGGGTGTTCATGCAGACGCATAGATCGTGAGGTGACCATGCAGTTCGGCATCTTCTCCGTCGGCGACGTGACCGCCGACCCGACGACGGGCCGCACCCCGGACGACACCGAGCGGGTGCGCGCCATGCTCACCATCGCCGAGCACGCGGACGCAGCCGGCCTGGACGTCTTCGCCACCGGCGAGCACCACAACCCGCCGTTCGTGCCGTCGTCCCCGACGACGATGCTCGGCTACCTCGCCGGCAGCACCAAGAACATCGTCCTGTCCACCGCGACCACGCTGGTCACCACCAACGACCCGGTCCGGCTCGCCGAGGAGTACGCGATGCTCCAGGTGATCGCCGACGGGCGGATGGACCTGATGCTGGGCCGCGGCAACACCGGCCCCGTGTACCCGTGGTTCGGCAAGGACATCCGTCAGGGCATCCCGCTGGCGATCGAGAACTACCAGCTGCTGCGGCGGCTGTGGACGCAGGACGTCGTCGACTGGTCGGGCACGTTCCGCTCCCCGCTCCAGGGCTTCACCTCGACGCCGCGCCCGCTCGACGGCGTGCCGCCGTTCGTCTGGCACGGCTCGATCCGTTCCCCCGAGATCGCCGAGCAGGCCGCCTACTACGGCGACGGGTTCCTCCACAACGCGATCTTCTGGCCGATGGAGCACACCGCCGCGATGGTGAACTTCTACCGGCAGCGGTTCGAGCACTACGGCCACGGCCGCGCCGACCAGGCGATCGTCGGGCTCGGCGGCCAGGTGTTCATGCGGAAGAGCTCGCAGGCCGCGTGGGACGAGTTCCGGCCCTACTTCGACGAGGCCCCGGTCTACGGCCACGGCCCGACGATGGAGGAGTTCACCCGCGAGACGCCGCTGACCGTCGGGTCTCCCCAGCAGGTGATCGACCGGTACGGCGCGTTCTGGGAGCAGGTGGGCCACTACCAGCGCCAGCTGTTCCTCATGGACCACGCCGGCCTGCCGCTGAAGACCGTGCTCGAGCAGATCGACATCCTCGCCGAGGACGTGGTCCCGGTGCTGCGCCGCGAGGCGGAGCTGCGCCGGCCGGCCGACGTGCCGGCGAGCCCGCCGACGCACGCCGAGATGGTCGCCAAGGCCCGCGCCGCCGGCCAGGTGCACGAGCAGAAGGTCGCCGCGGCGGACCACTGGACCGGCAGGACCGCCGAGGACGACGTCGCCGCCGCCGACGCCATCTCGGTCCCCAGCTGACCCACCCCACCACCCCGGAGCGTCCGAGGAACGTGATGCCCTGGCGTCACGTTCCTCGGACGTCGCAGGAGAGGTGACTGAGACTCGAAAGGACCGTCCGTGAGCGCATCGATCGTCGTCATCTCGGCGGGGGTGTCCCAGCCCTCGTCGAGCCGGCTGCTGGCCGACAGGCTGTCCCAGGCCGTCGCCGAGGAGCTCGCCGCGCGCGGTCGCGACGCCGACGTGCGCGTGGTCGAGCTGCGCGACCTCGCCCACGACGTGGTGAACATGACCCTGACGGGCTTCGCCGCGGCGCCGCTGGCGCAGGCACAGGCGGCGATCGCCGCCGCGGACGGCGTCATCGCCGTCACGCCAGTGTTCACGGCCGGCGCGGCCGGCCTGTTCAAGTCGTTCGTCGACGTGCTCGGCACCGACTCGCTCACGGACACCCCGGTGCTGCTGGGCGCGACGGGCGGCACCGCGCGCCACTCGCTCGTCCTGGAGTACGGGGTGCGGCCGGTGTTCGCGTACCTGCACGCCGACGTGGTCCCCACCAGCGTGTTCGCCGCGACAGACGACTGGGCGGGGGACGGTGACGACGTCAAGCCGCTGCCGTCCCGGATCGCCCGCGCGGCCGCCGAGCTCGCCGAGCGGGTGGCCGCCAAGGCCCCGACGCGACGCGCCGGGCTCTACGACGCCGTGCCCAGCTTCGAGGAGCTGCTGGGGCCCGCCTGAGAACCGCCGGCGCTTGACCGCAGGGGGGTCAGGCCGCCGGGGTCCAGGCGGAGCGGGACCGCGAGCCGGTCCCGGCGCTCTTGGCCACCGTGGTCTCCGGCTCGACGTAGGCGCCGCGCCCGACGACCGCACCGGCATCGACCGTGACACGGCTGCTCAGCCGCGCACCCGGCCCCACCACCGCGTCGCGGCCCACGTGCACGTGCGTGCCGAGGGTCGCTCCGGCGTGGACGGCCGCCCCGGCTTCCACCCAGGCGTGTGCGCCGACGCGCACGCCGGCACCCACCTCGGCGTGCGGGTCGACCCAGGCGGTGGGCGCGACGAAGGCCGACGGGTCCACGTGGGCGCCCGCGGCCACCAGGCCGTCGCCGTTCTCGTGCCGCCGGTAGCGGACGACGGTGCCGTCGTCCTGTTCGAGGTCCTCGTATCGCTTCATCTCGCGTGGCCCAACGCGCACGGCGCGCCCGGTGTTCCACGGATCGCCGACGGCGAACACGGCCCCGACCTGGACGGACGAGCCGGCCGCGCCCCGCTCTGTCGCCGCGGGGCTCAGGGTCGACGAGGAGACCGCGAAGTCGGCCGTCGACGCGGCGCTGCCCGCTCCCGTCGGCGGGCTCGAGGCCAACGCGAAGGAGCCCGCGGGCGAGGCCTCGCTGTCCAAGGCGCCGGCGACGAAGGACCCCGGTCTGGTGTTCGGCGGCGTCTCGCTCGTCGACATCGACGACGTCGACGGGGCGAAGATCGTCAAGAACACCTTCGGCGCCACCGAGGAGCCGGTGATCGCCACGCTGGGCAGCGCCTCGAAGACTGGGCCGGGCCTGTTCCGGCGGTTCCGGCGGCGGCATCGGCGACCTGCTCGGCGATCTGCTCGGCGGCGGCGAGAAGTAGCGCGCGTCGTCAGGTGCAGAGTGCAGGCCCGGAACCCCGTACCTCGTCGAACGCCACGTAGACGTTCACGTTGGCGCCGCGGTTCGGCGCCGTCCGCCCCGTGAGGCTCGGCAGCGCGGCGCAGCTCGACGTGAGCGTCCCGAAGCCGTTGTCGCCGGTGATCGCTCCGCCGCCCCACACCCACCACGACGGCGCGCCCCGCAGGGCGAACGAGAAGGTGAGGTACTGGGTGTTGCTGATCGAGGCGGTCCGCAGATTGACCGAGGCGTTGCCCTTCCCGGACCCGTGCGTCCCCCAGTAGCTGCTCTTGCCGAAGACGACCGTGCAGGTCTTGGACGGGTCGAGCGAGCCGTCCGCGTTGCGCACCTCACACATGTCCACCACCACCCACGTGCCCGCCGTCACCGTGGCGGCGAACACCGCCGGATCGGCCCAGGCCGAGCTCGTCGGCTGGAGGCTCGTCGCGACGCCGAGGACCGCGGCGAGGCTCAGCGCCAGCCCGGCGACCCGGTGCGCCCTCGGCGCTCGGGGCGCCGGCGTGCGCCGTCCCGTCAGCACGGGGCACCGTCCGGCTCGACGGCCCGGCGGCGGCGGGCCAGAACGACGAGCAGCGCACCCGTCGAGACCAGCGCGGCCGCGGTCGCGACGAGCGACGGCACGGCCTCCGGCCCGGTGATCGCCAGCGTCCCGACCTCGTCGAAGGTGATCCGGCCGACGAGCGAGCTGCCCCCGCCCGGCCCCAGGGCGAGCTCCGTGACGGTGACGACGATGGCCGCCCGTCCCGCGGCGACGTAGGACGGCGTGCCGCCGCGCGCCAAGAGGTCCACGCAGGGGTCGCCCGACTCCGGGCAGAGCTCGGCGGCCCACCGGACGCCGCCGCGCGGCCCGACCTCGTGCAGCCGGACCTCGCCGACGCGGACCGCGACCGGAAGCTCCACCGGCGTCGACTCGCTCCGGGTCTCGCCCGGCAGCAGCTCGTCGAAGCTCATCGTCAGGTCGAGGCGGGCGCCGGTGGTCGACCGCGTCACCCACGGACCCACCCACGCGAGCAGCGCGACGGCGAGCAGCGCCACGAGGACGCCGCCCTGCCGTGCGCCGGCGCGCGGGTGGGTGGTCACGGGGCGGCCACCGCCTTCTCCGGCAGTGCGGCGTGACGCCCGGTCCGCTCGTCGGACGCGGGCAGCAGGCTGATCCCGAGAAGCGCGCCGAGCGTCAGCGCGAGCGGCACGGCGACGGTGGGCCTGGTCAGCGTGACGAGCACCTTGCCACCACCGGCGACCCGGAGCGCGGGCTGCCAGACGGTGTCGCCGACGACGTACGTCTCGCCGTCCTGCGCGTCGTTGGCGTCGCCCTTGAGGTTCACGGCCCACGTCCCGTCGGGCAGTGCCGTGACGGCCGCCACGCGGTGGGTGATGATGTCGCCGGTGACGTCCGACCGGATCGAGGCGACGTCGCCGACCGTCAGCTCGGCGGTGGGGTAGGGCCGGTCGACGACGAGGTCGCCGGTCATGATCCCGGGCTCCATGGATCCCGAGATCACCACGAGCGGCTTGACGTAGCCGAGCCGTGTCCCGCCCCACACCAGGGCGCTGGCCGCGCCCACGATCGCGAGCAGCCAGACCAGGACGTTCCCCGAGATTCGCAGCGCGCGCGCCATCCCGCCACCTCCTTCCTCGTGCCGGAGTGCGGGGGCGCGACCGCGCGCGCCCCCGCTGTCGAAGTGCCCGGAGCGCCGCTCAGCTGGTGGCGCCGAACTGGATCGTGATGAGGCCGGTCTTGCCCTGGAACGTCTCGGACCAGTCGACCGGCGTGGTGACCTGGAAGCTGACCGAGGTGCCGGCGTCCGGCGCCAGCGTCGTGCTGCCGAGGGTGCCGAGGATCACGGAGGGGTTGGCGAGGGTGCCGGCGCCCGAACCGGAGAAGAGGTCGCCGGACGTGACGATCGTCGGCCCCGTGATCGTCAGGGGGACCGAGCCGGTGTTGCGGACATAGATGGTCTTCGTGACGTTCGCGGCCTCGTTGAGGTTGGCGAGCGGGATGTCCACGGCCGGGTTCCCGGCGACGGCGTCGGCCTCGAACCAGGTGGTGCCGTCGAGGCTCGCCTCGAGCTCGACCGTCGCGGCCGACGCGTCGGCGCTGAACCACGCGTCGTCGGTCCACGCGGCGGAGGTCGCGGCGGCGCCGATCCCGAGCAGGGCGACGCCCGCCAGGCCGAACTTCAGATAGGCGGCGCGCTTGCGGCGGCGGTTCCGGTCGACGCGCTCGGGCGTCACGGTGGTGTCCGTGGTCATGTTCCTGCTCCTGGGTTCAGGTTGTGGTGGCCGGCCCAGCCGGCCTCGGTCCGCGAGCCGCGCCCGGCGCGGCGTCGTCATGACGCCGGCACACGGGGGACGCGCTTCGCACGGGAAGCATCGGTGCCTCCGGAAGGGGCTCGACACGGCGTTGGGTGCCACCACCTACAGATGTCTGGTTTGCCCCGGTACTTTCACCCGCGTCGGGTATCCCCGACATACCCGACGGACCCTGTCATGCCCGCATTACCCCAGGTCACACGCCTGTTGACTCCGCTGCGGGCTCGGTGGGGAGGGGCGGGTCCACCGGGGCGACGAGCTCCGCGACGGGCAGGTGGGCCTCGATCCGGGTGCCCTCGCCCACGGTCCCCACGAGCGTGAGGCTGCCGCCGGCGATCGCCAGCCGTTCAGCGAGGCGGCGCGTCCCCGACCGGTCGATCGCGTCGGCGTCGAACCCGCGGCCGTCGTCCTCCACCACGACCGTCAGGGTCGCGTCCGCGAGCCCGAGGGTGACGACGAGGTTCGCGGGGTGCCCGTGGCGCAGGGCGTTCGCGGTCCCCTCCTCGACCACCCGCGCGGCGAGCAGCCGCTCGGTCGCGCCGAGCAGGGGCACCGCGGGGTCGTCGGCCGCCCGGAGGGCCGGGTCGACCTCGAGCCGTGTCGCGACGGACGTCGGCACGCGGCGCATGATGCTGCGGACCGCGGGGACCAGGCCGATGTCGATCTGGTCCGGGTACAGCATCCGGCTCATCGTCCGGACGTCCTGCTCCCGGACCTCCTCGAGCCCGGCGCGCACCTCGCGCAGCGTGGCGGCGTCCCGCGCGCCAAGGGCGCCCCCCTCGACGACGGTGTCCAGGCGCGCGACCAGCAGGACGATCCGCTGCTGCATGCTGGAGTGCAGGCCCTCCGCCACCGCGCGGTGCACACGGATCTCCTCGTGCTCCAGCGCCTTGACCGCCAGCGCGAGATCCACCGCGTCGCGCTCGGCCGCCATCGCCCGGCGGCGGATCGCCCGCCGCGCCATCATCGTCGCGGTGCCGATCCCGGCCGAGAGGAGCGCCACCACGAAGCCGCTGGCCAGCTCGACGGCGGTGTTCGGCAGCTCGAACTCCGGGTAGACACCGAGAAGGACCTGGCCGTAGGCCCGGAGCCCCGTGGCCGCGAGGGCCGCGATCACCACGCCCACCGCCAGGTTCAGCGGACGCCTGCGGCGGTGCTGCTGCCACGCCACGAGCGTCACGAGCAGGGTCACGACCGCGACGGCGTTCGCCCCGACGCGCGACCACACGCTCACCGATCCCCAGGAGGGGACGACCTGCGCGTAGACGTACGCCGCCTGGACGACGGAGCCGAGCGCGTACGACGTCGCGACGACGCCGGAGGCCACGCACAGCACGAGCCCCTCGTCGCGGGCCTCCCGCCTCCTCAGCTTCGTCGCCCGCCGGCCAGTGGCAGCCCGATCAGTCATCCCGACCCCTCGATTCCACCCTTGCGCCGCTGCGCACCGACGATACTTGGCGCCGTGAGCACCCAGAGGGAAGGACCACTACGCGTCGCGCTCGTCGAGGACCAGCCGCTGTACCGCTCGATGCTCGCGCGGACCCTCGAGGTGCACCTGGGCTTTCGGATCGTGGTGTCGGTCGGCTCGGTCACCGAGGCGCGCCTCGCGCTGACGCCAGGAGTCGCCGACGTCGCACTGCTGGACATCGACCTGCCGGACGGCAACGGCATCGCCCTGGGCGTCCAGCTGCGTCGCGGCCAGCCGGACCTCGGGATCCTCCTGCTGTCCGCCCACGACGCGATGGACCTCCTGCTCGACCTGCCCCCCGACGTCTCCCACGGCTGGGGCTATCTGTCCAAGACGTCGTCGACGAGCGAGGATCTGCTGATCGACGCCGTGCGGGCCGCCGCCCGCGGGCGCACCGTCCTGGACCCCGCGCTCCTGGCGCGCGTGCGGCCGCGGCGCGGCTCCGCCGTCGAGGGGCTGACCGACCGGCAGTTCGAGGTGCTGCGCCTCATCGCGGAGGGGCTGTCCAACGTCGGCATCGCCGAACGCCTGCACATCGCGGAGAAGTCCGTGCAGAACCACGTCAACGCGATCTACGGCGCGCTCGGCATCGACGCCGGCCGGGAGCACAACGCGCGCGTGCGCGCCACGCTGCGGCTGCTCGAGGAGACCGGCCCGGCCTGATCGCCACGTCCGTTCGTCGGGCGCTCACGTGCCCGTCAGCCACGCCTGGTGGGCTGAGACGTCCGGGGGATGACGGCGAAAGGGGAGAGCCATGCCCCGGACTCGACCGAGGTGGTCTACGTGGCCGGCGACACCCCGAAGGGCGCGATGACCGGCACGGTGACCCTGAAACAGCGGATCGCCGGCGGGACGGTCCTCGCGACCCTCGACGAGGCGGGCGCACCCGCCTTCAAGAACCGCGTGGGTGGGCACGTGCAGACCCAGGCGCCACCCGACGGATGGACCTCCGAGGACCAGGCGCAGTACTACGTCGACCACCACGTCGACGTGGTCTGGGGAGAGAAGTTCGGTCGACCCAACCTGAGTCCCGAGATCACGCAGAGGTACGGGCTCGGGTTGGCTCTCGAGGTGACGCTCCCGCCGGTCGACAGCGCCTGGCGCAACGACCCCGCGAACTGCTCGGCCGTCTACACGATCGAGTCGTGGAGCGGCCCGCGAGAGGTGATCTCGCCGTTCGACGACAGGGGCCGTCTGGCCTACTACGACGCCTTCCGCGCGGCGATGGACCAGAACCCCGACGTTCGGGTGCTGGACACCCTGTTCGGCGACTACTCGTTCACGACGGACGAGACCGGCGTCAACAAGTGCGACCCGTCCATACGCATGGCCAAGACCCGCCAGGAGTCGGCACTCGAGGTCATGGCGATCATGAAATGGGCGATCAGCGACGCGGGCAAGACGGACACCGTGACACCCACGGCGTGGCTGTGGCACCTGGGCGGGGACTATGCCGGGTTCCTCACGGCCTTGCGCGACATGGGGGTCGGCCAGGTCTACAACGAGAGCGGCGACGGCGACGACTGGATCAACCGGCGAACCAACGTCGACGGTGTGTCCCTGCGCACCGGGCCGGACGGCAAGAGCCTGTACGGTCCCGACTACGCCGTGCTCGTCTCGGCCGGCGGGTCGTGCGAGTCGATCGACCGGGTGCTCGGCCTGCCCACGCCGCACGCATCAGCCATGAAGCTGTCGGCCCTGGCCGAAGCCGGCGTCGAGAACTTCTTCCGGTGGTGGGGCTCGAACGAGGGCTGGAGCTACTCGGTCAACATGGCGGTGGTCCGCGACCTGGTGACCGACCCGACCCGTTCGACGCGGACGACCCGGAGCCGTTCCTCGCCGAGCTTGCGGCCACCGAGTTCCCCGACGATCCCGACGGTGTGCTCGAGCTGTGGCGGATGGTCGACGAGGCGATCGTCACCCCGCGTCCCGACGGCTCCACCGGCGGGCTGCGGAACTACTCGTGGTACCAGCGGCTGGGCGTCCATACCCTCCCGAACGTGTTCGGTGGCGGGTTCGGCGTCCCGCTGACGCCCGAAGGCCTGCGCAACGAGGACCGCTTCGGCATCTACGCGCTGTGGGACTACGTCGACACCACCCGGGTGGACTTCCAGCCCGGGGCGGCCGAGGCGTTCATCGGCGTCGGTGATGCGATGGTGGCCGCGGCGCGGCACGGTCGTGGGATGGCGGTCGCCGGCGACGAGCGGCTGAGCCAGAGTCTGGACCAGATCGAGCTGTATGGGCTGCTCATGGCCGCGCAGGGCCACCTGGTCCAGGCGCTCGACGTGGCGGAGGACTACTGGACGGGCGAGCAGTCGCACGGTGTCCTGCCCGACCTCGACGACCCGGAGCTGCGGGCCCGGCTGGTCCCGATCACCCGGGCCAACATCGAGACCACGCAGCAGCTGATCTCGCTGTTCTCCGGCTTTCCCGGGAATGCCACGCTGTTCGGGTCCTCCGAGGTGTCCTACGCCGACACCGGCGACCGTGACGCGGACCTTGAGCGTCTGACGCGGATGGTCATCACGATGCAGAAGTGGGTCGACGACTCGACGAACATCGCACTCGGCAGGCCGGTGACCGCATCGAGCGCCATGACCGGAACGCATCCGGCCGGCGCCGCCGTGGACGGCGACCCGACGACGTCGTGGCGCCCGGACACGGACGCCGGTCAGCACCTGACCGTCGACCTCGGCGCCGTGGCAGACGTCTCGGTCGTGACGATCGCCTGGGACGACCAGCGACTCCCGGACGAGTACGTGGTCGAGTACGCGACGTCCCCGGCGGGGCCATGGACGTCGGTGGCGGGCACGGTGCGGCGCACGACAACCACGGAGAGCTTCTCGCTCTCCGTCGGCTCGCAGGCCCGCTACGTCCGCCTCAGCGGTATGGCCCACACGGGTGCCGGCGTCGGTGTGGCCGAGTTGGAGGTGTACGGCGTCCTCCTCGACCCACAGCCGGAGGGACCGCCGGGGGTGTGCCTGGGCACCGGATCGGACCAGTTCGGGGGCGCCGAGCTCGACATGGACCTGTGGGGTGCGTCTCGCCACATGCAGGACGCCGGTCACCGCGTCGAGGACGGCGCACTCGTGTGGCCGACCGCGACCGCGCCGATCGAGTCGGCACCGCTGCTGCTACAGCCGGTTCGGGACGGTGACTGGGAGGTGACGACACAGGTCACCCTGCGTCCCGAGATCTGCTCCGGCCTGCGCGAGTGGTGCCGCGGCTCGGGCGGCGGTGAGGACTCCCGCCAGCGGAGAACCTGCGTTCCGTAGCGCCCGGTCAATGCGAACTGGAGCGTTGAGTTCATGCGAAATGTAGTCTTCAAGGCCTGCTGAATGTAGCGTAGACGGCGTGAGCGGAACGTACCTGCGCCGAGTCGTCGACACCGAGCTGGACGCGCTGCTGCCAGAGCTGCCGGCCATCGCGCTCGACGGGCCCAAGGGTGTCGGCAAGACCGCGACAGCGGAGAAGCACGCCGGGACCATGTACCGGCTCGACGACCCCGACACGATCCAGCTCGTCACCGCAGACACCGGGCAGATCACCAGAGGCAGGCCACCGATCCTGATCGACGAGCACCAACGATGGGAGCCGTCCTGGGACCTTGTCCGCCGCGCCGTCGATGCCGACCCATCCCCTGGCAGGTTCTTGCTCACCGGCTCGGCAACGCCACGCCATCCGTCCAGCCACTCCGGAGCGGGCCGCATCGTGAGCCTCCGGATGCGGCCGATGACTCTGCCCGAACGCGGCCTCGTTGCTCCGACGGTGTCCTTGTCGGCTCTGCTCGCCCAGACCGCCGGCCGCATCGCGGGCGACACCGAGTTCGGTCTCGCCGACTACGCGCACGCGATCGTTCGCGGCGGGTTCCCGGGGGCCCAGCACATGTCCGACCGGGCAGCGCGATTGGCCCTCGACAGCTATGCCCGGCTCATCGTCGAGCGCGACGTCCCCGAGGCGGGCCTGGGGGTGCGCAATCCCACCCAGATGCGCGCGTGGCTCCGAGCGCTCGCGGCCGCGACCGCGACGACCGCGTCGTGGGAGAGCGTGCGCGACGCCGCGACCCCGGGGCAGGGCGACAAGCCGGCCCGGTCCACCACCAGGCCGTGGGCCGACGCCCTCGAGCGAACCTGGATCTCCGACCCGGTCGAGGCTTGGCAGCCCGGGTTCGGCCACCTGGGCAGGCTGGGCACTGGTGCCAAGCACCACCTGGCCGACCCCGCCCTTGCGTGCGCTCTCCTCGGCCTCGACGAGGACGACCTGCTGACCGGCAAGCACACCGAGCCGGCGGTTCCGCGCGACGGGGTGTTCCTGGGCGCCCTGTTCGAGTCCCTCGTCGCGCTCACGGTCCGCGTGTTCGCCCAGCCGGAGGAGGCCGCCGTCGGGCACCTGCGCCGGCGCAACGGTGACCACGAGGTCGACTTCGTCATCACCGGGCGCCATCGACGCCGGATCGCCGTCGAGGCCGAGCTGTCAGCGCTCGTCGAGGACAAGGACGTCCGGCACCTGCTCTGGCTCAAGGGCGAGCTCGGCGACGAACTGACCGACATGATCGTGATCACGACAGGCCGCCACGCCTACCGCCGCCAGGACGGTGTGGCCGTCGTGCCACTCGGCCTGCTCGGGCCGTAGGCGGTGGAGTCGGCTCCTTGCCTCCGCGGACCGGATGAGCTCCCCACGCTGTGGAGCCCGACGGCAGTCGGAACCAACCGAGTCAGCCCCGAGTGGCGTGCCATAACGTGCCATAAGGGGGTTCTGATCCGTGCCCCCCGGTCACCCGCTCGAGTGTTTCCCCAGGTCAGGCGCTTGGAGCGGTCCTCCGGCGTCGCCGGAAGCCGTCTCTGGTGACAGTTCGCTCCATTCCGCAATGGAGCGACACGCGATGATCCGCGCCCGCCGCGGCGGGTGGCCGGGTCTACGGTCTCGGGCGTCAGGTGCCTGACCAGCCGTGCACGCGGCGATGACGGTCGTCGCCCTGACCGGCGTCACCCTTCCGGGCTCATGCAGCGCGCCGGCCACTCCACGCGGCTCGACGCCGTGGTGGGGGCCGATCCCTCGACGCGCAGGCAACCCGCGGGTAGTCCTCTTCTCACGTGGCGGCTTCTTGATCACTCGGAGCCGGCCCGAACCGAGTTCACCCGGGCCCCGGACAGGTTCCGGCGCGATCGCCGCGCGGTTGCAGACTGTTAGGTCCAGAGTCTGCATACCGTTAACTCCCAGGCCTGCAGACTGTAAAGTGGCCTGAGCCGCCGCGAGAGGAGCACCGTGGACTACCTGCCCCGCATCGCGGATGCTCTCCTTGCCGATCGCCTGGCCTCGACCGGAGCGGTGCTCATCGAAGGTCCCCGTGCATGCGGCAAGACCCGGACCGCCGAGCAGGCGACCCGCAGTGCCGTCTACCTCGACCGCGACGAAGCGGCGTTCACCGCACTGCAGGTCGACCCTTCGCTCGTCCTGAGTGGCGAACCACCTCAGCTCGTCGACGAGTGGCAGCTCGACGCCACTCGGGTCTGGAACCAGGTCCGGGCGCAGGTCGACGCCCGCCAGGAGGTCGGACAGTTCGTCCTGACCGGCTCCTCGGTCCCCGACGACGACGCGCGCAGGCACTCCGGCGCCGGCCGATTCGCCCGCCTGGTCATGCGTCCGATGAGCCTGTTCGAGTCGGGCGACTCCACGGGGACGATGTCGCTCAAGGCACTGCTCGCCGCACGACGATCGACGGCCGCCCGAGTGGACATCGATGTCCTCCGCATCGCCGAGCTCATCGTCCGCGGGGGTTGGCCACTCAACCTCACGATGAGTCTCGCTCGCGCCGCAGCAGCGAATCGCGACTACCTGCGCAGCATCGCGGAGGTCGACCTCGCACGCGTCGCCGGACCGCGCCGGGACCCATCGCGGGTCACGCGGTTCCTTCAGGCGCTCGCCCGGAACACAGCCATGGAGCACGTCGTCACCAGGCTCGTCGCCGAGACGGTCGCCGACGCGCAGGACGACGGCGCCTCGATCACCGGGCCGACGGCCTACCAGTACCAGGACGCCTTGACCCGGCTCATGGTGCTCGAGCTCCAGCCCGCCTGGGCGACACACCTTCGCTCACGCGCCCGGCTACGCGACAAGCCGCGCACCCACCTCATCGACCCGTCCCTCGCCGCCGCGGCGCTCGACGCGAGTCCCGCCAAGCTGACCCGCGACCTCAACGCCCTCGGTCCGCTCTTCGAGTCGCTCGTCGTCCGCGACATGCGGGTCTACGCCGACGCCGTCGACGCTTCCGTCCACCACTACCGCGACTCTGACAACCTCGAGGTCGACATCATCGTCGAGGCCCGCGACGGGACATGGGGTGCCTTCGAGGTCAGGCTCGGCACGGGCCAGATCGATGCGGCCGCCGCCAACCTCCTGAAGTTCGCCCACAAGGTCGACACGGCCAAGGTCGGCGAACCGGCAGTCCTCGGCGTCATCACCGCAAGCGGGTACGGCCTCACCCGGCCAGACGGCGTGGTCACCATCCCCGTCGGAACACTCGGGCCGTAGGACCTCCACCGCGTCAGCACCGGCCTCGACGTTGCTCATGAGAGCGACGAGGTGGGGTGCGTTCACGACCCGCCACCGGGCTGGGGCGGATTCGATGAGCGTGAACGCCATCGCCACGCCGGCGGCCCTCGCTCCACCGCGGCGGGTACGGAGCGGCGAGGGCCGCGAGCTCGTCGTCGGGACACGTCTCGGTCCGACGAAGGACGGCGCGCACCCGTCCCGCCGCCTCGCTGGGTGGACTTCGTCACGTCCGGCGCGACGAAGTCCACCCTGGCCTGTCGAGCCGCTCGAGCCTGGACCGGCCACCCGTCGCGATCGACGAGCTGCTGCCCGTGGACGTCCCGGTCTTCGCGGAGCACGGCGGCAAGACGCGGGCGAAGGCTGAGCAGTGGTTCGGGGCGGCCCGTGGCGTCATCGGGCACGCGGTCGTCGCGCTGCTCGGTCGCGGTGCGGGCATCGGGCTCATCCAGGAGGGTCGGCTGCGGGCCGGGTCGCGGTCGAGCGACCGCGAGTGGGGGCACACCAACGTCGGGCGCGGTGGGCGGCTCTGTCGGTGCGGTGACCGGGGGTGCGTCGAGCTCGGCGCGTGGGCCGCGCGGGGCGGGACGTTCGCGAGCGCGGGCCGGTGACCCCCGGCGGTTGGGTCGCCTTGGGCCGCGGATTGGCGACGAGTTGCCGGTAGGTCAGCGGTGGCGCGTCGGCGGCGTACCGCAGCAGGCGGTAGAACAGCGGGCGCGGGAGTGGCGGCGGTTGAAGCGGAAGCAGAGCTCTTCGAGGTGGGACCGCGTGTGCTCGGCGTCGACCCGTCCCTGGTGGGTGCCCAGCAGCCACCGCTTGCACAGTGCGGCGACGCGATGTACCGCGGGGAGCAGCTCGTTGGCCTGCTTGCCCGAGCCCGCTGCTGCGCCCGGACCAGTCGGACGTGCTCGAACTGCTCGGCGAATCCGCTGGGTTTTCGCTGGGCGGCGACCCCAAGGGGGCTTCCGCTGATTCGCCTGAGCCGCTGACCAGCGATGAGAGCCCCCTGTCGGACTCGAACCGACGACCTGCCGCTTACAAGGCGGCTGCTCTGGCCAGCTGAGCTAAGGAGGCGCGGCGTCCAGGGTACCGATCGGTCCGACGAGCCGGGGCGGCGCCCGGCGGGAGGATCCCCGCCGGGCGCCGCCTTCCGTGCGTCAGGCCGCCGCGGCGGCGCGGACGTACGCGGCGAGCGCGCCGGGCACGCTCCACGAGACGGCCTCGGCGTCGATCTCCGCCCCGTCGAGCAGGAGGGTCGGCGTCGCGAGCTGGGGCAGCAGCTGCGACGCGTGCGACGTGGCGGCCGCGAGGAACGGCGCGTACGTGCGCCACGAGCCGGTCTGCTCCGTGAGGTTCCCGTCGGCGTCGGACACCTGGTACGTGCCCTCGACGACCGTCGTGAACTCGTCGATGACGCCCTGCGGGACGCCCACCTCGGCCGCGACCTCGGCGATCGTCGAGTCCGGGATCCCGCGCGTGTTCTCCTCGGGCTGGTTGACGTACAGCTGCGTGAGGAAGTCCTGGAAATGTTCTGGCGCCTGGTCCGCGACGACCATCAGCGCGTTGCCGGCGCGCGTCGCGTAGCGCGTGCCCAGCGACGTCTCGTCGAGGAAGGACAGCGGCTGGTACAGCACGGTGATGCCCGGCTCGGCCGCGAGCGCCTTCAGATCCTCCGCGTTGATCGAGTCGAACGTCCGGCAGGCGGGGCACTGGAGGTCGAAGTAGACCGACAGCACGGTGTCGCCCTCGCCGGCGACGCCGACGCCCTCGTCGCTGACGGGGATCCCGCCGGTCTCGTCCGCGGTCGAGGGCGCCTGCACGTCCGCGAGCGCCGGGGCGACGACGTTCGCGGTCTCGCCGCCGAACGCGACCTGGGCGTACTCCGCCTTGGTCTTCGCACTGTTCACGGTGACGGCGACGATGACGGCGGCGAGGCCGAGGACGGCGACGACGGCGACGGCGATGCCGATGACGCGGCCGCGCTTGGCGGACCGTTCCTGCTGCTTGCGCAGCTCGGCGGCGCGCGCACGGGCGTCGGCCTGGCGCTGCGCCTTGGTGGGACGCGGGTCGTTGGGCATGGGTTCTCCTGGGACGTCGGGTCTGCTGGGCGGGCTGCTGGCTGTGGCGGTCAGGCAGGCAGCGGCGGCGCGCGGTGCGGCCGGGCCAGGAGCAGCCCGAGCGTGGGCCTTGGCAGGTCCGGGTTCCCGACGGGCGCCGGGACCCGCCCGGCGACGGGCAGGGCGCGCACCCGCGACGGCAGCAGGCGCCGTACGACGAGCCCCGCGACCACCCGCGCGGCGCGCACGACGATCGCTCCGAGGCCGATCCCGAGCGCCGCGAGCAGCACGTGCAGCGCGAGCACCGGCAGCGCGACGGACAGCAGCAGCACGGCGCTGCGCGGTGCGGCGCCGAGCCCGAGCGTGCCGTCGGGGCAGGCCGACGCGTTGCGCAGCACCGCCAGCCGGATGGCGGTGTCCGCCCACGAGCCGCCCGCCTCGACGCACCGGTGCAGGAGCACGCGCCCCTGGGCCGGGGCGGCGACCGCGGCGGCGGCCAGCACGGCGGCGAGCACCAGCGCGCCGCGGCGCCCGGTCAGCTGCATGCGCCCAAGGGTAGGCCCTGGGCCTGGACGGGGCAGAGCCTGGCGAGCACGTCCGCCGCCACGGTCTGCGGCACCGGGACCGTCGGCACCGGGAGGGGTGGCCAGTCGAGCCGGCCGCCGTCGCGGACCGGCAGCGCGAGCCAGGCGGCGGCCGCGAGGATCACCACGACCGCGACGAGCGCGCCGAGCCGCAGCGGCGAGACGACCTCGAGCAGCCGGCCGGCGCCGATCCGGGTCTTCCGCGAGGCGGGGCCCCACCACACCAGGGCGACGCCGAGCAGCACGGCCGCCCCGACGAGCAGCTGCGCGGTGGTGCCGGCCAGCTCGTCGCCCGGCGCGTTCTCACCGATGGTCCAGCGACCCTGGCCGACGAACCACCAGGTGACCCCGGCGCCGATCACCAGCACGCTGCCCGCCACGAGCACGGCGGGCAGCAGCTCGAGGCCCGCGCGCAGCGCGTGCCACGGCGTGGTCAGGGCGGCCACCCAGCCGTCCGACGAGCGCACCCCGCGTCGCTCGCGCCGGCCGTGCATCGACTCCACCGTCGAGCCGAACGCGCGCGCGACGAGCAGCGCGACGAGCGCCACCACCAGCGTGGCGCCCGGCCGGCGGGTGCCGGCCGCGAACACCAGCAGCCCGAGCGCGGCCTCGGTCCCCCAGCGCCGCGGCACGGCGGGGCGGACGTAGCCGGTGCCCTCGTCGAGCGGGCCGGCGGACGCCTCGAGGTCCTCCTCGATCCACTCGACGGCCGCGTACGGGTCGAAGTCCTCGTCCTCGTCGTACGACTCGTCGTCCTCGTCGCCCTCGCCGACGGGCAGGGGGCGTGCGGCGGGCCCCGCCGGCAGGGTCCGGGTGCTGCCGTCGCTCGCGACGGAGGTGGCGGTGCCGCCGGCCGCGAGCGCCACCGTGGCGTCCGCCGCGTCGACCACGACGGTCGCCGAGGACGCGTGCCCGTTGCCCGCGGCGGCGGCGGGCTTCGCGGGCTCGTCGGGCGCGGTCCCGGACGTGCGGCGCGGCCGGGGCATGCGGTCGCCCTCGGCGGCGACGACCGTCAGCGCGGACACGACGTCGTCGGGCGCGGTGCGCTCGACCGGCTCGGGCGCGAGGGCGCCGCGCAGCGCCGCGCGCGTCAGCTGCCCGAGCCCGACGAGGTCGGGCCTGCCCGTCCTCGCGCGCGCCAGCACCGTCGTCATCCGCCCCTTGCCGAACGGCGGGCGGCCCGTCGCCGCGAACGCGAGCAGCGCGGCCCAGCCCCACCAGTCCGCCGACTCGCCGGGCTCGTCGCCGTCCAGCAGCTCGGGCGCGAGGTAGCCGGGGGTGCCGGCGACGAGGCCCGTCGAGGTCAGCCGGGTGTCCTCGGCACCCTGCGCCAGGCCGAAGTCGATCAGCACGGGCCCGCCGTCGGTCAGCAGCACGTTGGACGGCTTGAGGTCGCGGTGCAGCACCCCCGCACCGTGGACCGCGACGAGCGCGTCGCGCAGGCCCGAGGCGAGCGCGAGCAGCCCGTCCGCGTCCAGCGGCCCGTCCTCGCGCACCCGCTCCTCGAGGTCGACGCCGTCCACGAGCTCGGTGACGAGGAACGCCTCGGTGGAGTCGGTCTCGGCGTCGAGCACGGCCGCGACCGCGGGGTGGCGCAGCTTCTGGAGCGCCGCGACCTCGCGCAGCAGGCGCGCGCGGTCCGCGGCGTCCGACGTGTCCTGCGCGTGCAGCAGCTTGAGCGCCACCGCCTGCCCGCCGCCGTCGACCGCACGGTAGACCGTGCCCATCCCCCCTGCACCGAGGGGGGCGACGACGGTGTACCCGCCGATCTCCGCCCCCGGTGACAGCCCGATCCTCTCCACGTGGGCAACCTATCGAGACGCCCGCGGCGGCACACGCGCACCACGCCCCGCTGGGGCATCCGCGGCCCGGGTTGGCTAGGGTCGAGGCGCGAGCCGGCGGAAAGTGGTGTGCGCGTGACCCGACAGATGCCCGACGGCGGCCGCGACCTCGTGGTCGTCGCCAACCGCCTGCCCGTGGACATCACGCCTGCACCGGACGGGACGACGACCTGGACGCGGGCGCCCGGCGGGCTCGTCACGGCGCTCTGGCCCGTGATGGCGAGCGCCGAGGGCGCCTGGGTGGGCTGGGGCGGCGCGCCGGACCTCGGACCGGAGCCGTTCACGGTCGACGGCATCGAGCTGGTGCCCGTGACGCTCAGCGCCGACGACGTCGCCGGCTACTACGAGGGCTTCGCGAACGACACGCTGTGGCCGCTGTACCACGACGTCATCGCGGCGCCGACCTACCACCGCGCCTGGTGGGAGGACTACCGCCGCGTCAACCGGGTGTTCGCGCGGGCCGCCGCCGCGCAGACCGCGCCCGGGGGGACCGTGTGGGTGCACGACTACCAGCTCCAGCTGGTGCCGGCGATGCTGCGCGAGCAGCGCCCGGACGTGCGGATCGGGTTCTTCTGCCACATCCCGTTCCCGCCGCTGGAGATCTTCGAGCAGCTGCCGTGGCGGCGCCAGGTGGTCGAGGGGCTGCTCGGCGCCGACCTGATCGGGTTCCAGCGCGGTGGCGACGCCTCGAACTTCCTGCGCGCCGTGCGCCGGCTGACGGACCTGGACACCCGGGGGGCGCAGATCACCGTCGGGCGCCGGACCGTGCGGGCGCAGGCGTTCCCCATCTCGATCGACTCGGCGGCGTTCGACGCCCTCGCCCGCACACCGGAGGTCGCCGAGCGCGCCCGGCAGGTGCGCCGGGAGCTCGGCGACCCCGACGTGGTGCTGCTCGGAGTCGACCGGCTCGACTACACCAAGGGGATCCGGCACCGCCTCAAGGCCTACGGCGAGGTGCTCGACGAAGGCCGCCTCGCCCCGGCGAAGGCGACGCTGGTGCAGGTCGCCAGCCCGAGCCGGGAGAACGTCGGCGCCTACCAGCAGCTGCGCGACGAGGTGGAGCTGCTGGTGGGCCGGATCAACGGCGACTTCGGCACCGTGGGCCACACGCCGGTGCAGTACCTGCACCGGTCGTTCCCCATGGACGAGATGGCCGCCCTCTACCTGGCGGCCGACGTGCTGCTGGTCACCGCGCTGCGCGACGGGATGAACCTCGTCGCCAAGGAGTACGTCGCCGCGCGGTCCGACGAGCGCGGGGCGCTGGTCCTCTCGGAGTTCGCCGGCGCGGCCGACGAGCTGACCGCAGCCCTGCTGGTCAACCCGCACGACATCGACGGGGTGAAGGACGCGATCGTCGCCGCCGCGACGATCGACCCGCGCGAGGCCCGCCGGCGGATGCGCAAGCTGCGCCGGCGGGTGCTGCACCACGACGTGGCGGCCTGGTCGTCGTCGTTCCTCGACGCGCTCCGCAGCCCGGCCGGGGCGCCGTGAGCGACCTCGTCGAGCGGCTGCGGGCGGTCGGGGCGGACCAGGCCGCCCGTCCGTTGCTCGTCGCGCTCGACTTCGACGGCACGCTCGCCCCGCTCCAGGACGACCCGACCCGGTCGCGGATCGTCCCCGGCGGCGAGGCGGTGCTGGCCAGGATCGCCGCGGCCGACGGGGTGCACCTGGCGATCGTCTCGGGCCGCGCGATGGCCGCGCTCCCCCGGCTCGCCACGCTGCCGCTCGGCACCGTGCTCGTCGGCAGCCACGGCGCCGAGCGGGCGCGCGTCGTCGCCACCGGGCTCGACCGCGACGTCGCCCCGCTGTCCGACGAGCAGGCGGACGCCCTCGCCGCGCTCGGCGGCCAGGCGGCGGCGGTCGCCCGCGGCCGCGACGGCGTCTGGGTCGAGTCGAAGCCCGCCGCGGTCGTGGTCCACACGCGGCTCGCGCCACCCGACGTCGCGGCCGCGGCGCAGGCCGACGCCCTCGCACTGGCCGCGCGGGCCGGCATCCGCCCGTTGCGCGGCAAGGACGTGGTCGAGCTGCCCGTGCTCGACGCGGACAAGGGCTCCGCGCTGGCCGCGCTGCGCGACGAGCTGGGGGCTGCCGTCGTCGTCTGCGCCGGCGACGACCTGACCGACGAGCACGCGTTCGCGGTGCTCGGGCCGCGGGACGTCACCGTCAAGGTGGGGCCCGGTGACACCGCGGCCGCCTACCGGGTGGCCACCGCCGTGGACCTCGTCGCCGCCCTGACGGCGCTCGCGGACGCGCTGGCCGCGTAGGCGGCGGACCGGCTACCGCAGGACGATCGACCAGGTGCCCGAGCCGTAGCCGGCGACGTCGAGCTCGAGGTCGAGCCGCGGCGAGTAGGCCTTGGCCAGCGTGGCGACGTCCGCCGGCACGGGCATGTCGCCGCCGTAGACGGAGTCGAGCCGCAGGTGCGGCGCCCCGTCGACGTTGAACAGCGAGGCGGCGACGTTGAGCACCTCGGCGACGTTCTCCCCGAGCCGCACCGGCAGCAGGCCGGACTTCACGGCGTCGTCGGCACCGCCGCGCGGTGCCAGGCCCAGCGCGGCGCCGAGCCGCGCGGCCGCGGCGAGGTCGACGAGGATGACGGTCGAGACGTGGCCGTCGTCGGTGACGTAGGTGCCGACGAGGTTCTCCCTCGACGCCTTGAGGTCGACCCCCCTGGTGACGGTGCGCACCTCGACGGACCGGCCGAGCAGGCCCTCGACCAGCTCGCGGACCTGCTGCGGGACGGGGAGCGGGGTGACGGTCAACGGGCTCCTCCTACTCCATGAACGGCTCGATGGCGTCCCGGAAGACCTCCGGGGTGAACGGCTTGGCGATGAGGAACAACGCTCCGGCCGCCTCGGCCTGCTGCCTCATCTCGGCGGAGCCCTCGGACGTGACGAACCCGAACGGCGTCTCGAACCCCTCGGCGCGGATCGCCTCGAGCAGCTCGATCCCCGTCAGGTTGGGCATGTTCCAGTCCGAGAGCACCACGTCGGGCTCGTCGGCCCGGATGGCGTCGAGCGCCTCCTGGCCGTCCGCGGCCTCGCGCACCTCCCAGTCGAAGCCGGCCTGGCGCAACGTCCGCACGACGATCTGCCGCATGACGCGGCTGTCGTCCGCCACGAGTACCCGGATCATCGGTCCTCCCACCGGTCCGGCCGCGCCGCTCCACCGGCGGTACCCTCGTCGTTCGTCGTCCACACCGTGAGCACGAGCGAACGCCCACGCCACTCGAGCGGCACGCGTTGCAGGGCATCCGCGCCGTAGGCCGGCAGGCCGGGCCCCACCCGCGGCAGCCCGAGCGTGCCGAGCTCCGGCAGCAGCGCCTTGACGTTGCCCGCCACCACGTTCGCCACCTCGCCGAGCGCGTCGATCAGGTCGTCGGCCGTCACGGACGCGCCGGGCCCCAGCCGCAGCAGCGCCCGGGCGAGGGCGGCCGCGGTGTCCGCCGAGGTCTCGATCGAGGCGCGCCCGGGCCAGGGCCCGTGCACGTCCACCCACGCCGCGACGTCGTGCACGCCCATCGGCGCCCCGTCCGGCCACGGGGCCAGCGCGCCCGCCTCGCCGTCGACGAGCGCGGCGAAGATCTCCGTCGCGATGTCGTACACCTCGGCCCGAAGGATGACGGTCACGACCGGCTCCCCACCGCCGGCAGCAGCCCGAGCAGCGCCAGCTTGTCGTGCAGCGCGTCGGGCGAGAACGGCTTGATCAGGTACTCGTGGGCGCCTGCCGCCAGCGCGCGGACGATCTGCTCCTGCTCGCTCTCGGTGGTGACCATCATCAGCGTGATGGCCCGCCACCGGCGGTCGGCACGGACCGTGGCGACGAACGTCAGGCCGTCCATCTCCGGCATGTTCCAGTCGACGCAGGCCAGGTCGACCTCGACGCCGGACTGCAGCAGGTCGAGCGCCGCCTGGCCGTGCTCGGCCTCGATCGTCTCGAAGCCGAGGTCCTGGAGCGTTCCGGCGACGATCCGGCGCATGGTGCGTGAGTCGTCGACGACGAGCGCTCTCATCACAGTCCTCGCTGGGTCGGTGCTGACGTGGGGGTCGGGAGGGCGCGCCCCGCAACGGGTTGCGGCGCGGCGAACGCGGGCACGAGGGGCTTGAGAGCCTGCCGCGCCGGGAGCGAGCCGGTGACCGGCCCGCCGAGGCCGGAGGGCAGCGGCCGGTGCAGCACCGCGCGGCCGGCCTCGACGCGCTCGAAGCCGTCGTGCACGCCGAGGGTGGTCTCGGCCGCGCCGAGCACCAGGAACCCGCCGGGCCGCAGCGAGCGCGCGATGCGGTCGAGCACCGCCCGCTTGGTGGGCAGGTCGAAGTAGATGAGGACGTTGCGGCAGAACACGAGGTCGAACGGCCCCGGCGGCGGCGGGTCGAGCAGGTTGTGCCGGCGGAACGTCACCCGCGCGCGCAGGTCGGCGCGGACGCGCCAGTGGGCGCCGGCCCGGTCGAAGTGGCGCACGAGCATCGGCGCCGGCAGGCCCCGGTTGACCTCGAGCTGGCTGTACTCGCCCGTGCGGGCGCGTTCGAGCACCTGCTCGTTGAGGTCGGTCGCGACGACCTCGACCGGCGGCGGGGGCTCGAGGCCGTCGGAGAGCGCCATGAGGATCGAGTACGGCTCCTGCCCGGTCGAGCACGCGGCCGACCAGATCCGCAGCCGCTCCGCGCCGCCCGCGGTCTGCCGCAGCAGGGGGAGCACGTGGGAGCGCAGCGCGGCGAAGGGGGCGACGTCACGCAGCCAGGACGTCTCGTTCGTCGTCATCGCCTCGACGACGGCGACGATGTCGGCCTCGCCCGCGCCGGCGCGCAGGGCGCGCACGTAGCCGTCGACGTCGAGGCCGCGCGCGCGCGCCAGCGGGCCGATCCGGCTCTCGACGAGGTACTCCTTGCCCGGGTCGAGCCGGATGGCGCTGCGCCGGCCGACGAGGTCGGCGACGAAGGCGAAGGTGTCGGCGTTCACCGCTCGGCACCGGCCTTTCCCGCACCCCCGCCGACCGCGGCACCGAGCACCCGCTCCAACGCCCCGCCGATCTCGCCGAGCGGCACCACGCGGTGGGCGAAGCCCGCCGTCGCGACGGCCCCCGGCATCCCCCACACCACGCTCGTCGCCTCGTCCTGCACCAGCACCGTCCCGCCGGCGGCGACGATCCTGCCGGCCCCGGTCCGCCCGTCCGCACCCATCCCGGTCAGCACGACGCCGACGACCTCCCCGCCGACCGCGTCGACCGCGGACGAGAACAGGACGTCGACCGACGGCCGGCAGAAGTTGACGGGCGGGGTGTCGGCGACGCCGGCCGCGAAGCCGCTGCCGCGCGGCCGCACCACGAGGTGGTGGTCGCCCGGGGCGACGTAGACGGTCCCGGGGCGCAGCTCGTCGCCCGCCTGGGCCTCGACCACCCGCGCCACGCCGAGCCGGTCGAGCCGGGCCGCGAGCTGGCGGGTGAACACGGGCGGCATGTGCTGCACGACGAGCACGGGCACCTGCGGTGGCGCGGTCAGGGCCCCGAACAGGCGCGAGAGGGCCTCGGGCCCGCCGGTCGACGAGCCGACGACGACCAGCCGCACCGGGTGCGACGGCAGCGCGCCGCCGGGGGCCACCCGCACCACCGGGCCGCCCACCTCGGCGCGCACCGGGGCCGGGACGTGGCGGGGCGCGACGCGGACGCCCGCGAGGGCGAGGATCTTCGGCACCAGCTCGGCGGCGACGCGCTCGAGGGCGTCGTGCACCGACGCGGTGCCCGTCGGCTTGGTGACGTAGTCGGACGCGCCGGCGGCCAGCGCGTCCAGCGTCGCCGCCGCCCCCCGTTCGGAGAGCGTGGAGAACATGACGATCGGCATGCGGTGACCGCTCCGGCGCAGCGCCCGGACCGCCTCGATGCCGTCCATCTCCGGCATCTCGATGTCCATGGTCACCACGTCGGGCCCGAGCTGCTCCACCCGGGCGATGGCCAGGCGGCCGTTGGAGGCGGTGCCGACGACCTCGACACGGGGATCCCGGGCAAGGCTCGCCGAGACGAGTCGGCGGATCACCACCGAGTCGTCGACGACGAGCACCCGAACGGGGGTCAACCGGCAGCCCTTCCTCGAGGTCCTGGACGTTGCTGGATCGGGGAACGGGCCCCGGCGGTCCAGCCCGGTCCTGGGCAACCACGCCCCACGGGCTATCCATCGGCGCGGGAACGGCGCCTGGGAGGAATCCCGTGCCACGTAATCGGGATCCACCACCGCGCGCAGAGGGACCCGCGCGAACCTCGCGCGAGGCCCTGCCGTCGTTCGTCGTGCGGTCAGACCGTGAAGCGGCCGACCTGGGTGCGCAGGTCGCCGGACAGCCGGGCGAGCTCGTTGATCGCGACGCCCATCTGGTTGACCACCCCGGAGGACGTCGAGGCAGCCGAGGCGACGCCCGTGATGTTCGACGCGATGTCGCCGGAGCCGGTGGCCGCCTCGGCCACGTTGCGGCTCATCTCACTGGTGGTGACCGTCTGCTCCTCCACCGCCGAGGCGATCGTCATCTGGTAGTTGTTGATGTCAGCCACGATGTCCGAGATCTGCCCGATCGCCTTGACCGCCTCCTGCGTGTCGGCCTGGATCGCCTCCACCCGCCGCGCGATGTCCTCGGTCGCCTTCGCCGTCTCCCGCGCCAGCTCCTTGACCTCCCCCGCCACCACCGCGAACCCCTTGCCCGCCTCACCAGCACGAGCCGCCTCGATCGTCGCGTTCAACGCCAACAAGTTCGTCTGCTCCGCGATCGACGTGATCACCTTGACCACCGACCCGATCTGCACACTCGACTCACCCAACCGCAGCACCTGATCGTTGGTCACCGCCGCCACATCAGTGGCCCGAGCCGCCACCTTCGCCGCCTGCGCCGCGTTCTGCGCGATCTCCTGGATGCTCGCCCCCATCTGCTCGGCACCCGCAGCAACCGTCTGCACATTCCGACTCACCTGCTCCGCCGCAGCCGCGACCACACCGGCCTGGGCGCTGGTCTCCTCGGAGCCCGAGGCCACCTGCGACGACGCGGCGGACAGCTCCTCGGCGGACGAGGCGACCTGCTCGGCTGCCCCGGCCACCGTCGCGATCGTCTCGCGCAGCGAGACCTGTGCCGCGGCGAGCGACCGGGCCATCTGCCCGACCTCGTCGTCCGTGGTCACGTCGGGGACCACCGTCAGGTCGCCGGCCGCGAGCGCCTCGGCCGCGCTCCGCACCCGCCGCACGTCGTGCAGCACCTTCGTCGCGACCCGCCAGGCGAACCAGCACCCCGCTGCCATCATCAGGCCGACGAGCAGCGCACTGACCGCCGTGGTGCGCCAGGCCGTGGCCTTGGCGTCCCGGGCCACCTGGGCGACGTAGGCGTCCGCCTCGTCGGACATCCGGTCGAGCGCGTCGACGAACGTGTCCTTCAGCGGCTCGGTCACCTCGCGCAGCACGTCGGTGTACGCCAAGGCGTTCCCGGCCGTCGCCGCCGGGACCAGCTTGGAGTCGCGGGCCTCCCGCCACGCGGCGAAGGCCTCCTGGAACTCCTGCCACGCTGCCGACTCGCCCATCGCGCCGGCGTCGACGGCCGCGATGGCGGCGTCGAGCTCGGCGTCGTTGTCCCGCTCCTCGTTGAGCCAGGTGCTCTGCTCGCCCGTGGTGACCGCGCCGAGCTGGGCGGCGATCATCCGTGCCTTCAGCTGGTCCTCGTGCACCGTCGCCAGCGGTCGCAGCACGTCGACCTGGAGCTGGTGGACCTCCGCCGTGGACTCGGCGATCTGGACCATCGACAGCGCGGCGTATCCGCCGCCACCGCAGGCGAGGGCCGCCAGGAGGGCGACCGGCGCGAGGATCTTGGTCCGCAGGGACGACGAGCGTGGGCGGGACCGGTTCCCGCGTGGTGCGGCGTCGGTCGGGGTGGCGAACATGCGGGGCACCTCTCGGATCAGGGTGTCCGCCCGGCACGGCGCCGGGCGGGCGCTGGTCAGGCTGCGGCCGCCTGCTCGACGTCGAGCACGAGCAGCAGCTTGTCGGGGAGGCGGTGCGCGCCGCGCACCACCTGGCGCATCGCCACCGGAAGGGTCACCGGCGGCTCGGCGAACGTCTCGGGGCCCACCGTGACCACCTCGCCGATGTGGTCGACGAGCAGGCTGACCGTCTCGGCGCGCACGCGGACGACGACCATCATCGGCTCGTCGCCGTCGCGGGCCGGGAGCATCAGGCGCTCGCGCAGGTCCACCGCGAGGACCACCTGGCCGCGCAGGTTGACCAGCCCGGCGACCGTCGGCGGCGCCAGCGGCGAGGGGGTGCGCGGCTGCGGTCGCAGCACCTCCTGCACGTGGGCGACGTCGACGCCGTAGAGGCAGTCGGCAACCTGGAACGTCACGTACTGGGTCATCGCCCGGCCCCGATCAGCTCGGCCGGCCGGCGGCCGGCGTGGTGGTTGTCGTCGTAGCCCTCGTCGGCGAAGAAGCCCGCGTCCGCGGCGAGGATCGCCGCCCGCACGTCGAGCAGCCCGGTGACGTGCTCGGCCAGGACGGTCGAGCCCAGCAGGCCGGCGTCCGCGACGTCGCTGTGCTCGGCGGCCTCGTCGTCCAGGATGTCGACGATCGCCTCGACCACCAGGCCGACGCTGCGCCCGCCGCGCGTGTGCACGACGACCTGGAGCGGACCGCCGCCCTCGATCCGGCCCGCGCCCAGCAGCCGGTCAAGGCGGACCAGCGGCAGGATCGAGCCGCGGTACTGCACCACCTCGCGCCCGCCGACGAGCTCCGTCGCGTCCCGCGCGACCTGCTCGAGCCGGGTGACGGACGCCAGCGGCATCGCCACGCGGCGCCCGCCGCCGATCGACGCGACCAGGACCTGGTCGGTGCTCGTGTCGCCGGCCGCCGTCGTCGCCGAGCGCTGCAGCAGGCCCTCCGACGCCGCGCCCGCCAGCGCGCGGCGCGCGACGCCCTGGACGTCGAGGATCAGCGCGACGCGACCGTCGCCGAGCACCGTGGCGCCCGCGTAGACGCCGATCGACTTCAGCCGCGGCGACAGCGCCTTGACCACGATCTCCTCGGTGTCCAGCACCTGGTCGACGAGCAGCCCGAACCGGGTCTCGTCGGACTGCACCACGGCGATGACGCCGCCGGAGGTGCGCCCGTCGAGCGCCGTCGTGCCCAGCACCTCGCGCAGCGAGACGAGCGGCAGCAGCTCGCCGCGCAGCCGGTACACCGGGGCGGAGTGGACGTACTCGATCGCGTTGCGCTCGTCGAGCGCCACCAGCTCGACGAGGTTGGCCTGCGGCACGGCGTACTGCTCGGCGCCGCACGCCACGGTCAGCGCGGGCATGATCGCGAGCGTCAGCGGGATGCGCAGGCGCCACACGGTGCCCTTGCCCACCGTGGACTCGACGTCCACCGAGCCGCCGATCGCCTCGATCTTGGTGCGCACCACGTCCATGCCGACGCCGCGGCCCGAGACGTTCGTCACGCGCTCCGCCGTGGAGAAGCCCGGCAGGAACAGCAGCTGGAGCAGCTCGGCGGGGCCGGCGCCGGCCAGCTGCTGCGCGGTGCGCAGCCCCGTGCGCGTCGCGGAGTCGGCGACCTTGTCCGGGTCGATGCCCCGACCGTCGTCGGCCACCTCGATCGTCACGAGCCCGCCCGCGTGGTACGCGCGCAGCGACAGCAGGCCCTTGGCCGGCTTGCCGGCGGCGCGTCGTTCGTCGGGCGGCTCGATGCCGTGGTCGATCGCGTTGCGCACCAGGTGCGTCAGCGGGTCCTTGACGGCCTCCAGCAGGCCGCGGTCCAGCTCGGTGTCGCCACCGGCCAGCTCCAGCGCGACCTCGCGGCCGCACGTCGCGGCGAGGTCGCGGACCATCCGCGGCATCTTCGACCAGAGGTGCTCGATCGGCTGCATGCGCGTCTTCATGACGCCCTCCTGCAGCTCGGTCGCGATGACGTCGAGGCGCTGGCCGGCGCGCGACAGCTCGTCGGCGCCCGTGCCGGCCAGCCGGACGATCTGGTTGCGGGTCAGCACCAGCTCGCCCACCTGGCGCATCAGTGCGTCGAGCAGGTCGACGTCGACGCGGATCGACGTCTCCGCGACGGTGCGCGAGCCGGGCCCGTCGGACGCGGGCTCGACCGCGGGCTC
>Ga0255334_1000306_pt1 | contig 44892 bp, 40 predicted proteins | sample EtOH5_35cm_T3_12_FD_202080 | JGI IMG/M metagenome (GOLD analysis project Ga0255334, IMG submission 202080) | Sandy soil microbial communities from University of British Columbia, Vancouver, Canada - EtOH5_35cm_T3_129 | ecosystem: Engineered > Artificial ecosystem > Sand microcosm > Unclassified ...
AAAACCAGGCGAAAACGCCAGTTTCAACTTCACCCTTGTAGACCGTCTTGCCCACCCCCATATTGGGGCGACTGACGCGTGAAGGAATCCAACTTGAGCGAACTTCTCAACCGCCGCCTGGCTCTGCTCGGCGAGCGCGCTAACCTCTCTCTGCTCGAACAGTGCCTTCACGGCATCGAACGTGAATGCCTGCGCGTGACCGGCGAAGGTCGCCTGGCGCAAACGCCGCACCCGGAAGAATTGGGTTCCGCGCTGACCAACGAACAAATCACCACCGACTATTCCGAGTCGCTGCTGGAGTTCATCACGCCTGCCCTGCCCGACCCGGCCGACACCCTGACGAGCCTGGACAAGATTCACCGCTTTGCCTACAGCAAGCTCGGCAACGAGTACCTGTGGAGTCCGTCGATGCCGTGCCCGTTGCCGGCCGAGGAAGATATCCCGATCGCCTATTACGGCACGTCCAACATCGGCAAGCTCAAGTATGTCTACCGCAAGGGTCTGGCCCTGCGCTACGGCAAGACCATGCAGTGCATCGCCGGGATTCACTACAACTTCTCCCTGCCGGAAAAGCTCTGGCCGCTGCTCAAAGAGGCTGAAGGCTTTGTCGGCACTGACCGCGACTATCAGTCGTCGGCCTACATCGCCCTGATCCGCAACTTCCGTCGCTACAGCTGGCTGCTGATGTACCTGTTCGGTGCCTCGCCAGCGCTGGACGCCGGTTTCCTGCGGGGTCGTTCGCACCAGTTGGAACAGCTGGACCCGGACACTTTGTACCTGCCGTACGCCACCAGCCTGCGCATGAGCGATCTGGGTTACCAGAGCAACGCCCAGGCGGGTCTGACGCCGTGCTACAACGATTTGGCGAGCTACACCGACAGCTTGCGCAAAGCCGTCGCCACGCCGTATGCGCCGTACGTTGAAATCGGTACGCATCAGGACGGTGAGTGGGTTCAGCTCAACACCAACATCCTGCAGATCGAAAACGAGTACTACTCCAACATCCGCCCGAAACGCGTGACCTACACCGGCGAACGGCCAATCCAGGCGCTGGTGGCCCGCGGCATTCAATACGTCGAAGTGCGTTGCCTGGACATCAACCCGTTCCTGCCGATGGGCATCGACTTGCCGGAGTCGCGTTTCCTCGATGCGTTCCTGCTGTACTGCGCGCTGAACGACAGCCCGCTGCTGACCAATACTTCGTGCGGCAACGCGACCTCGAACTTCCTCAGCGTGGTCAAGGAAGGTCGCCGCCCGGGCCTGCAACTGCAACGCGACGGTCATCCGGTGGACCTGAAAGAGTGGGCCAGCGAGTTGCTGGAGAAGATTGCTCCACTCGCGGCGTTACTGGATCAGAGCCATGGCGGCGATGCGCACAGCAAGGCATTGGACGCGCAATTGGCCAAGGTCAAGGACCCTTCCCTGACACCATCGGCCCAGGTGCTGGCGGCGATGGCCGTGCACAAGGAAAGCTTCAGCCAATTCTCCCTGCGTCAGAGCCAGGCCCACGCGGAGTTTTTCCGCAGCGAGCCGCTTTCAAGTGAAGAACAGGCGAAATTTGAAGACCGGGCACGTTCGTCACTGGCGGAACAGGTCGAGCTGGAGCAGAACGAAGTCGGCGATTTCGATGTGTTTGTCGGGTCGTATCAGGCGAGCATTCTGGCGATCAGTAACTGATCGTCGGCGGTCCTGCGGACCTTGATCGCCAGCAAGCCGGCTCCTACACAGAGGCGGGATCGCCAAACATCGCGCACCCAACGCAAAACCCTGTAGGAGCCGGCTTGCTGGCGATGGCGGCCTGTAATTCACCGCAAGCCTCAAGGGCCTCATCCCCAGCAAGCTGGCGCCTACACAGATGCGGGATCGCCAAACATCGCGCACCCAACGCAAAACCCTGTAGGAGCTGGCTTGCCAGCGAGGGCGACCTGAAATTCACCGCAAGGCTCAAGGGCCTCATCGCCAGCAAGCCGGCTCCTACACAGAGGCGGGATCGCCAAACATCGCGCACCCAACGCAAAACCCTGTAGGGGCTGGCTTGCCAGCGATGGCGGCCTGAAATTCACCGCAAGCCTTAAGGGCCTCATCGCCAGCAAGCCGGCTCCTACACAGAGGCGGGATCGCCAAAAATCGCGCACCCAACGCAAAACCCTGTAGGAGCTGGCTTGCCAGCGAGGGCGGCCTGAAATTCACCGCAAGGCTCAAGGGCCTCATCGCCAGCAAGCCGGCTCCTACACAGAGGCGGGATCGCTAAAAATCGCGCGCCCAACGCAAAACCCTGTAGGAGCCGGCTTGCTGGCGATGGCGGCCTTGAATTCACCGCAAGGCTCAAGGGCCCCATCGCCAGCAAGCCGGCTCCTACAAGGAAGCTGCGCGATAATGGCTCTTAGAATTTTCCGCTCATAAGCTCATTCGAAAAAGTTATTTATTTTCGGATTCTTATATCATTTAGTCTCTTTTTCACGCCGACTCTCGGTCCGCCTGAAAAGGAGCTTCTCAATGAAACTTAACTTCCCACTTCGCCTCCTGGCGGCCGCGTCTTTGGCGGCAGCGAGTTTCTTTGCCCAGGCGGCTGACGTGACCGTCGCCTACCAGACCACCGTAGACCCGGCGAAAGTCGCCCAGGCCGACGGCGCGTATGAAAAAGCCACCAACGCCAAGATCGACTGGCGCAAATTCGACAACGGTGCCGACATCATCGCCGCCATCGCGTCCGGTGACGTGCAGATCGGCTACCTCGGTTCCAGCCCCCTGACGGCTGCAATCACCCGCAAAGTTCCGGTAGAAACCTTCCTCATTGCCACGCAGATCGGCGCCGCTGAAGCCTTGGTCGCCCGCGACGGTTCCGGGATCAAAACCCCACAAGACCTGATCGGCAAGAAAATCGCCGTGCCGTTCGTTTCCACCGGTCACTACAGCCTGCTGGCAGCGCTGAAGCACTGGAACATCGACCCGTCGAAAGTCACCGTCCTCAACCTCGCCCCGCCGGCGATCATCGCTGCGTGGAAACGCGGTGACATCGATGCCACTTACGTCTGGGATCCGGCGCTCGGCGTGGCCAAGGAAAACGGGAAAGTGCTGATCACCTCCGGCGAACTGGCCAAGTTCGGCGCGCCGACTTTCGATGCGTGGATCGTGCGTAAAGACTTCGCCGAGAAACACCCGGAAATCGTCACCGCGTTCGCCAAAGTCACCCTCGACGCCTACGCCGATTACCGTAAAGACCCGAAAGCCTGGCTTGCCAATCAGTCCAACGTCGACAAGCTGGTGAAGCTGTCCGGTGCCAAGGCCAGCGACATTCCGCTGCTGCTGCTGCAAGGCAACGTCTACCCGCTGGCGGCTGATCAGGTGATCACCCTCGGCGCGCCGACGACCAAAGCCATCACCGACACCGCCGTGTTCCTCAAGGAACAAGGCAAGGTCGAAGCCGTGCTGCCGGACTACGCGCCGTACGTCAGCGCCAAGTTCATCACCCACTGATCCGGAGTTAACTGCGATGGCTTTGCTACAGCTGGAGCGCATCAGCGCACAGTACCCCGGCAGTCCGGAACCGGTATTGGCGGATATTTCCCTGAGCCTGGGGCCCCAGCAGTTGCTGGTGGCCCTCGGCCCTTCCGGCAGTGGCAAGACTTCGCTGTTGAACCTGATTGCCGGTTTCGTCGAGCCCAGCGCCGGGCGCATCAGCCTCGATGGCGTGCCGGTCAAAGGCCCGAGCGCCGAACGTGGCGTGGTGTTCCAGGACGATGCCTTGTTGCCGTGGCAGGATGTGCTGGCCAACGTGGGTTTCGGTCTGGAATTGGCCGGTGTTCCCCGTGACAAACGTGAAATCCGCGCTCGAGAAATGCTCGCGCTGGTGGACCTTTCCGGTTTTGAGAATCGCCGTATCTGGCAGCTCTCGGGCGGCCAGAAACAACGTGTCGGCCTGGCCCGTGCGCTCGCCGCCGATCCTCGCGTGTTGCTGATGGACGAACCCTTCGGCGCCCTCGATGCCTTCACTCGCGAACAAATGCAGGAGCTGCTGTTGCAAGTCTGGCAGCGCACTGCAAAACCGGTCTTCCTGATTACCCACGACATTGAAGAAGCGGTGTTTCTGGCCACGGATCTGATTCTGCTGGCGCCGAACCCGGGGCAAATCGTCGAGCGCCTGAGCCTGGATTTCGGTCAGCGTTACGCCGCCGGCGAGTCCGCACGGGCGATCAAATCCGACCCGCGCTTTATCGAAACCCGCGAACACGTACTCGCCAAAGTGTTCTCCCAACGCAGCGCCGCCACGCGGCAGGAGCGCGCATGAGCAGCTATGAAATTCCGGCCGTGACGGTGAAACCGGGTTCGACGGTCATTCCGGTTCGCCGCAGCTTGAGCACGCGCTGGATCAGCGCGCTGACGCTGGTCGCGCTGGTTGCCCTTTGGTGGGCCGTTACCGCTACGGGGATGATCGAACCGCTGTTCCTGCCGCCACCGTCCGCCGTGCTGCAAAAAGGCTGGCTGCTGGTGACGACCGGCTACATGGATTCGACGTTGTGGCAGCACTTGGGCGCGAGCCTCGGCCGCATCGGTCTGGGCCTCGGCTTTGCCGTGCTGACCGCCGTGCCGGTGGGCATTGCGATCGGTGCCAACCGTATCGCGCGCGGCATTCTCGATCCGCTGATCGAGTTCTACCGGCCGATTCCGCCGCTGGCCTATCTGCCGCTGATCGTGATCTGGTGCGGCATTGGCGAGCTGTCGAAAGTCTTGCTGATCTACCTGGCGATCTTCGCCCCGATTGCCATCGCCACCGCCACTGGCGTGCGCACCGTCGACCCGGCCAGATTGCGCGCCGCGCAGTCGTTGGGCGCAACCCGCGCGCAGTTGATTCGCCATGTGATTCTGCCGAGTGCCTTGCCGGACATTTTGACTGGCGTGCGCATTGGTCTGGGCGTGGGTTGGTCAACGCTGGTCGCCGCCGAGCTGATCGCCGCCACCAGCGGGCTGGGCTTCATGGTGCAATCGGCCGCGCAATTCCTGGTCACCGATGTGGTGGTGCTGGGGATTCTGGTGATTGCGCTGATCGCCTTTGCCATGGAGATGGGCTTGCGTGCGCTGCAACGCAAACTGGTGCCATGGCACGGCCAGGCTCACTAAACATTTCCCAATGTGGGAGCGGGCTTGCTCGCGAATGCAGCGTGTCATGCGAAATAGCTGTGACGGACACACCGCTTTCGCGAGCAAGCCCGCTCCCACAGTCGACACCCCGGATTGAAGAGAAAGACCATGAGCCACCTGACAATCGTCCCCCTCAGCTCCGCGCTCGGCGCGCAAATCAGTGGCATCGACATCAGTCAGCCGCTGAACCTGGAACAGCGCGATGCCATCGAGCAGGCACTGCTCAAGCATCAGGTGCTGTTCTTCCGCGACCAGCCGATCACGCCACAGCAACAGGCGCGTTTCGCCGCCAATTTCGGCGACCTGCACATTCATCCGATCTACCCGAATGTGCCGGAACAGCCGCAAGTGCTGATCCTCGACACCGCTGTCACTGACGTGCGCGACAACGCCATCTGGCATACCGACGTGACCTTCCTGCCGACCCCGGCGCTGGGCGCAGTGCTCAGCGCAAAATTGCTGCCGGAGTTTGGCGGCGACACATTGTGGGCCAGTGGCATTGCGGCATATGAAGCGCTGTCAGCGCCGATGAAAACATTGCTCGAGGGGCTGACCGCGACTCACGATTTCACCCGCTCGTTTCCGCTCGAACGCTACGGCAATACGCCAGAAGCGCTGGCGCAGTGGGAAGAAGCACGCCGCAAGAATCCGCCACTGTCGCACCCGGTGATACGCACGCACCCGGTAAGCGAGCGCCGGTCGCTGTTCGTCAATGAAGGGTTCACGTCGAAGATCAACGAGCTGTCGGAGACCGAGAGCGAGGTGATCCTGAAGTTTCTGTTTGCCCATGCAACGCGGCCGGAGTTCACCATTCGCTGGCGCTGGCAGAAGGATGATGTGGCGTTCTGGGATAACCGCGTGACGCAGCATTACGCGGTGGATGATTACCGACCGGCGCGGCGGGTGATGCAGCGGGCGACAGTGTTGGGGGATGTGCCGTTTTTTCGGTAAATCCCGATTTTTTTGTTGTTTGGTCTGGCCCCATCGCGAGCAAGCCCGCTCCCACATTCGACCGCGTTCTTGATTTCAGAACGCGGTCGAATGTGGGAGCGGGCTTGCTCGCGAAGGCGATGTAACAGGCGCCGAATAAACCGGCGCCCAACGATCACTCAGCCGTCGAAGGCTTCTCCCAAAGGTTGATCCCGCCCTCCTGGGCAAACCGGTCAATCTCCGCCAGCTCCTCCACACTGAAACTCAGATTCTTCAACGCCCCGACGTTCTCGATGATCTGCTCCGGCCGGCTCGCACCGATCAGCGCCGAGGTCACACGCGGATCGCGCAGCGTCCACGCCAACGCCAATTGAGCGAGGCTCTGACCACGACGCTTGGCAATTTCATTGAGCCCACGCACATGGGCGATGTTGGCCTCCGACAGGTGCGAGGACTGCAAAGAACCACCGCCCGGACGATTCACCCGTGCATCCTTCGGAATGCCGTTGAGGTATTTGTCGGTCAACAAACCCTGCGCCAACGGCGTGAACGCAATCACACCAGTGCCCAGTTCGTCGGTGACCTCCAGCAGGTCCTTTTCCACCCAGCGATTGAGCAGGTTGTAAGCCGGCTGGTGAATCAGCAACGGCACTTTCCACTCTTTCAACAGCGCCGCCATCTCACGGGTTTTCACCCCGGAATACGACGAGATGCCGATGTACAGCGCCTTGCCCTGCTGCACGGCAGTAGCGAGTGCGCTGGCGGTTTCCTCCAGCGGAGTGTCCGGATCGAAACGGTGCGAATAGAAGATATCCACATAATCCAGGCCCAGGCGCTGAAGGCTCTGATCAAGGCTGGCCAGCACGTATTTGCGCGAACCGCCGCCCTGACCGTAAGGACCGGGCCACATGTCCCAACCGGCCTTGCTGGAAATGATCAGCTCGTCGCGATACTGCTTGAAGTCTTCGCGCAGCAAACGGCCGAAATTGATTTCGGCGCTGCCGTACGGTGGGCCGTAATTGTTGGCCAGATCAAAGTGGTTGATCCCCAGATCGAACGCCGTGCGCAACAACGAACGCTGGGTGTCGATCGGCGTGCTGTCGCCGAAGTTGTGCCACAGGCCCAGGGACAACGCCGGCAACACCAGACCGCTGCGGCCGACGCGGCGGTAAGGAATGGAGTCGTAGCGGTTTTCGGCAGCGGTGTAGGTCATCGAATCCTCTCTTGTCTGTCTTGAAGTTGGCATCGACTGCTTCGCAAGTTGCCCAGCATACGCCCAGACAAACGCCGATAAACCCCAGACACAAGGAAATGCTGAAACGTTTCACATATTTTCGATCGGGCCGACCCTGGAGCCAAAATCCACATGGCGTTTATGTCGACAGCGGCACGTCCTGGATGATCACTCCGTACAAGATCGCAGCCTTCGGCAGCGCCTACAGAAGAGCGTTGTACACCTGCAGGAGCGTGCGATCTTTTGATCTTCGACTACCTCAAACGGCCCCTGCAAACACCTCCCCCAACCAATCCACAAACACCCGAACCCTTGGCGACATCTGTCGGTTGTGCGGATACAGCACTGAAACCGGCATCGGCGGCGGTGGGGTGTCGGTAAGGATTTCCTGTACCACCCCCTGAGCAATCAGCGTTTCCATTCGGTAATGCGGGCACTGGATCAAACCCAGTCCGGCGATGGCCGACGCGGCATAGATTTCCGCGCCGAATACCGAGAGCGCGCCGTCGATGGCCACCTCCTTCAGCTCACCATCGACCATGAACTCGAACGGAAACAATTTGGCGGTGGTGCGCGAGACGTAGTTCACCGCGCGATGGTGTTTCAGGTCTTCGAGGGTTTTCGGTTCGCCGTATTTGCGTAGATACGCAGGGCTGGCGCAGGTGATCTGCCGCAGGTTGGCGACACGTTTGCCGATCAGCGTCGAGTCACCCAGAGTGCCGGCACGCAGTACGCAGTCGACGCCCTCGGCAATCAGGTCGACAAAGCGGTCCGCCTCGCTGATCGACAGTTCTATATCCGGGTAACGGGCCATGAACTGCGGCAACGCAGGGATCACAAAGTGCTTGGCCAGAGTGCCATGCAAATCCACGCGCAATCGCCCCTTCGGCGCCACGCTGCGAAAGGCCATTTCGGCTTCTTCCAGCTCCGCCAGCAACTGCACACAACGCAGGTAGTAAGCCTCGCCGTCCAGCGTCGGGCGTACCTTGCGCGTGCTGCGCTCCAGTAAGCGTGTGCCAAGCCAGGCCTCGAACTGATTCAGCGTGTGAGTCAGGGTTGCCCGCGGCAAATTCAGGTCTTCGGCGGCCAGGGTGAAGCTGCTGCGCTCATAGATCCGTACGAAAACCTTCATTGCCTTGACTTGATCCACGCGGAGCTCCGGGCCTTCGATTGTTGGCGATTATTGAACAGTCAAGGCAACTCTCGTGCATTTATCGGCCTGAGTAAACATGTGAATCTGGCTTCACCCCAAGCAAACACCTTCAAGGAATCTTCGCCATGACTACTCAAATTTCGAAAGTTGCCATCGTGACCGGCGCCTCTCGCGGCATCGGCGCCGTCATCGCCAGACAACTGGCCCGCGAAGGTTTCGCCGTCGCTGTCAACTACGCCAGCAGCGCCACTGAAGCGTCGGCTCTGGTGGTCGAGTTGCGCCAGGCTGGCCATCGAGCCATAGCGATCAAGGCTGACGTAGCCAATGCCGACGACGTGCGCCGGATGTTCGATGAAACCGAAACGCAACTGGGCAAAGTCGATGTGTTGATCAACAACGCCGGCATTCTCAAAGTGATGCCGCTGGCGCAACACACAGACGAACTGTTCGACCAGACCTTCAACATCCACGCTCGCGGCACGTTCAACACGTTGCGTGAAGCGGCGACGCGCTTGAACGCAGGCGGGCGGATCGTCAACTTCTCCAGCAGTACGGTCGGCATGAACCTGCCGGGCTACGCCGTGTACATCGCCAGCAAGGCGGCTGTGGAATCCCTGACTCAGGTGTTCGCCAAGGAAATGCGCGGTCGTAACATCACCGTCAACGCTGTGGCTCCGGGCTCGGTGGCGACCGACCTGTTCCTGCATGGCAAGAGCGAAGAGCAGATTCAGACCTTCGCCAGGATGCCGCCGCTGGAACGCCTGGCTCAGCCGGAAGACATCTCCCGCGTTGTGGCCTTTCTGGTCGGGCCGGATTCGGCCTGGGTCAACGGGCAAATCCTGCGGGTCAATGGTGGGCTGGTTTAAGCACAGAACGCGCACCGACGCCTATGCTCAAAGGTGAGCAGGGGGACCGAGGCGCCGCCTTCGCGAGCAAGCCCGTTCCCACATTCGATCTCGATTGAACACAAAATTTGTGTACTACAGAGCACTAATGTGGGAGCGGGCTTGCTCGCGAAGACGGCTTTACAGGCGACACCCACCTGAAAGGAGGATCACACCATGCACACCACGATCATCATTTTCTTCGGCCTGGTCCTCCTGGCGCTGATGCTGTTCATCGGCGAGAAAATCGGCTTCGGCCGGCAAACCCTGACCTACAGCTTCATCGTGCTGTGGCTGGCCCTGACGATGATCAACGGCGCCATCGGCGTGGTCACTGCCGGCCAGCCCGTAATGACGGAACTGGTGGTCGGCAGTGTGGTGTTTGGCGTGCCGGTGGCGGCGCTGGTGCTGTTCATGACGTTGAGCAGCGAGACCTGACTTCAACGCACCAGATGCAAAAATTGCATGTGCCGCTCGTACTGATCGAGGATGTCGTTGATGACCTGCTCCTTGGTATAACCCACCAGATCGTAGTCCTGACTGCCCTCGCTCAAATGCACTTCGGCCCGATAATAACGACGATTGTTGAGCTCCTTGGAACCCATGCCGCCACGGGCGAAGGACGGCGTGAAGTAGCCACGCATCTGCACCTGATAAATGAACGGATGCTGTTCGCCGTGACCGATTTCGAGGCTGACGCTGTCGTTCGCCGGGTCGGGCTGCGTGACCACATTCAAACCCTTTTCGACGAACACCGCCGTCACCTCTTCAATCGCCGGGCGCACCGTCGTATCGAGGAAACGATAGACCTCATCCCTTGACGGGAAATGCACCGCCTGACTCAAGCGCTGACGCCATCCGCCACGCCGGGAACCGGAGACCGGTGCCAAGGAATGCAGCTGCGCGATCTGCTTCTGCGACTCCAGATAAAACGCCTTGTGCAGCCCCCACATCATCAACAACAGAATCAGCGAGAACGGCAGCGAGGTCAGCACCACCGCCGACTTCAGCGCGTCGATGCTACCGGAGAACAGCAGCGCACTGGTCACCAGCGCCGTCATCGCGCCCCAGAACACCCGCAGCCATTTCGGCCCGTCTTCATCCGGGTTGCCGCCCTTGGCCGAGAGCGTCGACAGCACCACGGTGCCGGAATCGGCGGAGGTGACGAAGAACACGAAGCTGATGAACACCGTGACCGCGATGACGGTTTTGCTCCATGGATAGGTTTCCAGCAGCAGGTACAGGGTCATCGACGGGTTGTCGATGGCCGACATGCCGAGCGCACTCATGCCGTGGTTGAGTACCTGGTCGATGGCACTGTTGCCGAAGATCGACATCCACGCCAGGGTGAAACCGAGCGGGATCAACAGCACGCCAAAGACGAATTCGCGGATGGTCCGGCCCCGGGAAATCCGTGCGATGAACAGGCCCACGAACGGCGACCACGCGATCCACCAGGCCCAGTAGAACACCGTCCAGCCGCCCAGCCAGTCGCTGGGCTTGTCGTAGGCGTAGAGGTCGAAACTTTTCATCGGCAACGCGCCGAGGTAGTCGCCGATGTTCTGGATCAGGGTGTTAAGCAAATGCTGCGTGGGCCCGGCGAACAACACGAACAGCAGCAGCGCACAGGCCAGCAGCATGTTGATGTCGGACATGACCCGCACGCCTTTATCGACGCCGGACACCGCGACGATGATCGCCGCGCCCATCATCAGCGTGATCAGGCCGACCTGAATCCACTGGGTGTGGGCGATGCCGAACAGGTAGTCCAGACCCGAATTGAGGTGCAACACGCCGAAGCCCATGTCGGCACCGAGGCCGAACACCGTGGCGATGATGCCAAAGCCGTCCACGGCGTAACCGATCGGGCCGTTGATGCGCTTGCCAATCAGCGGATAGAGCGCCGATCGCAGGGCCAGCGGCAGGTTGTGACGGTAGGCAAAGTAGGCCAACGCCATGCCGACGAAAGCAAACACGCCCCAGCCGTGCAGGCCCCAGTGCAGAAACAGAATCTGCATCGCCTGGCGCGCCGCATCCGCCGTTCCGGCCTCGCCTTGCGGCGGTTGCGACAAGTGGGTCAGCGGCTCTGACACGCAAAAGAAAAACAGCGTGATGCTGATCCCCGCAGCGAACAGCATGCCGGCCCAGGACAGGTAACTGAATTCGGGCTCGTCGTGGTCGGCACCGAGCTTGATCTTGCCGTAGCCGGACAAGGCGGTGACCACCACGAAGACCAGATACAGGGTCATCGCGAGCATGTAATACCAGCCGACCGTATTGGCCGCCCAGTTTTGCGCTTGCAGAAGCCACGCGCCGGCCTGTTCAGGCATGGCAATGACGACAATGCCGAAGAGCAGAATGAAGGTCGCCGCGAAGTAGAACACCGGCGGATTCATGCGGACCTGGCCGCTGGCGGGGGTGGACGGTGCACTCATGAAAGATGCGCCTCAAGGGGGTGAAACCGGGCAATCAATAACGGACTCGGCAAGGGCAAGCCTCCTGTTGTGAGCGGGCAGCAAACCGGCGGTTTAACTTGAATGAGCGTTCAAGTTAAACATGAATAGGGTGCTAAGGACTAATCGCAGGGCTCGGCGGTACTGTTCGTACGCTAGCTCAAGGATGGGTATGACGCGGGGTTTGGGGGATTTGTTCAGCGGAGAAATGGGTGGATGCCGTTATCGCGGTTTGTCTTGAAACCGATCGCCAGCAAGCCGGCTCCTACAGGTTTTGTGTCGCTCACAAAATTATCGTTCGACACAAACTTTGTAGGAGCCGGCTTGCTGGCGATGGCGTCTGAAAGGCCGCTAAAGATCCAGGGCCTTACTTCTGCGTCCCATCATCATGCTGCAGATTCGCCTGCGTCAGGTTGCACCCCGCCGGCACACTGCGCGTCAGCCAGACGTTACCGCCAATGGTCGAGCCCTTGCCGATGGTGATCCGCCCCAGAATCGTCGCGCCGGCATAGATCACCACATCATCCTCGACAATCGGATGCCGCGGATGGCCCTTCTGCAACTGGCCGTCTTCGTCCGACGGGAAGCGCTTGGCGCCCAGGGTCACTGCCTGATAAATCCGCACGCGCTCGCCGATGATCGCCGTCTCGCCGATTACCACGCCCGTCCCGTGATCGATGAAGAAGCTGCGGCCGATTTGCGCGCCGGGGTGGATGTCGATACCGGTCGCCGAGTGAGCGATTTCTGCACTGATCCGCGCCAGCAGCGGCAGTCCGGCGCGGTACAAATGATGCGCGAGGCGATGGTGAATCACCGCCAGAATCCCCGGATAGCACAGCAACACTTCATCGACGCTGCGGGCCGCCGGGTCACCGTGATAGGCCGCCAGCACGTCAGTGTCCAGCAAGCTGCGCAGCCCCGGCAGGGCGAGGGCGAAGTCCTGAATGATCTGGATCGTTTTGGCTTCGACTTCAGTGTCGGCCGAGGCGCTGTGGCGGGCGGCGTAACGCAGTTCAAGTCGTGCCTGCCCCAGCAACGCGTTCAACGCAACGTCCAGCGTGTGGCCGACGTAGAAATCTTCACTCTCTTCGCGCAGGTCCACCGGGCCGAGGCGCATCGGGAACAACGCACCGCACAGCGCTTCAAGAATCTCTGCCATGGCCGCTCGGGAGGGCAATTCGCGACCGCCCTGCTCGCCACTGGCGCGGCCGTTTTGGGCTCGCCACTGGTCGCGCGCCGTGCGCAGCTGGCTGACGATGGTCTGCAATTGCCAATGGCTGGAACGCTCGCTCACGGTAAAAAACTCCACATGGGCGGCCGGACTGTCTGGCCGCACTGACGGCGATTACTTTACGGCAAGGTCTGGAAGCCGAATTAAGAACCGATTGTGCTGTGCTCAGCACGTTTGGCTATAAGTCACCTTGCCGGTTGCCCACACTTATAGCCGTGCCTATAGTCCTGACATCTTCCACCGCCAGTACGGACCCATGATCAAACAACAGCTCGCCCGTTTCGACCGCCTCGATCTACTCAGCCACCCGACCCCTCTGGAAAAACTCGAACGCCTGTCGGCCTGGCTCGGCCGCGACGTGTACGTCAAACGCGATGACCTGACACCGCTGGCGATGGGCGGCAACAAGCTGCGCAAACTCGAATACCTGGCCGCCGATGCGCTGGCCCAGGGTGCGGACACGCTGATCACCGCTGGCGCGCTGCAATCCAACCACGTGCGCCAGACCGCTGCTCTCGCGGCGAAACTGGGGCTGGGCTGCGTGGCACTGCTGGAAAATCCTTTGGGCACCGACGACGCCAACTATGTCGGCAACGGCAATCGGCTGTTGCTCGACCTGTTCGATACCAAGGTCGAGTTGGTGGAAAACCTCGACAACGCTGACGAGCAACTGGAAGCCTTGGCCTCACGCCTGCGCAGCAACGGCAAAAAGCCGTATCTGGTGCCGATTGGCGGCTCGAACGCGTTGGGCGCTTTGGGTTATGTGCGCGCCGGGCTGGAACTGGCCGAGCAGATCAAGGACACCGGCCTGACGTTCGCTGCGGTGGTGTTGGCCTCCGGCAGCGCCGGAACCCACAGCGGCCTGGCACTCGCGTTGAGCGAAGTACTGCCGGATTTGCCAGTGATTGGCGTGACGGTGTCGCGCAGCGATGAAGATCAGCGGCCCAAGGTCCAGGGCCTGTCCGAGCGTACCGCGGCCTTGTTGGACGTGCGCCTGCCGGCCAGTTTCAAGGTCGAGTTGTGGGACGAATATTTCGGCCCGCGTTATGGCGAGCCGAATGCCGGGACGCTGGCGGCGGTGAAGCTGGTGGCGAGTCAGGAAGGATTGCTGCTGGACCCGGTATACACCGGCAAGGCCATGGCCGGGTTGCTCGACGGGATTGGTCGTCAGCGGTTTGATGAAGGGCCGATCATCTTCCTGCACACCGGCGGGGCGCCGGCGTTGTTTGCCTACAAATCGGCTTTTTAAGAGCGCTTTGCGCTCTATCGCCAGCAAGCCGGCTCCTACGGGGTTCGCGTCGAACGAAGATTTATGCACGACACAAACCCTGTAGGAGCCGGCTTGCTGGCGATAGCGGTCTACTGGCGACATATGCAATTAAAGAATAACAAATAGAATATTTATTATTTTCCTATCTAAAAGCGCCGTCATATAGTCTCGCCGCAGGCGAATTTGCAGCGAGACGCATACGCTGCTTTAGGGCAGGATATTGCAGTCGTCCAAATCCCGATTTTGCCAACATTCCTAAAAGCGTTCTCATAAGAAAACACAGGGGCTTGTCATGAATTTTTCCGCATTACGTCGAAATCTGCTGGTCGGTTCGCTGGGCCTGGCGCTGAGCGCCGGCCTGCTGGGGCAAGCGGTTGCCGGTGAGCAGCTGCAAAAAATCAAGGACGCGGGCGTGATCAACGTCGGTCTGGAAGGCACTTACCCACCGTTCAGCTTCGTTGACGCCGACGGCAAACTGGCCGGTTTCGAAGTCGAATTCTCCGAAGCCCTGGCCAAAGAGCTGGGCGTGAAGGTCAAACTGCAACCAACCAAATGGGACGGCATCCTCGCGGCGCTGGAATCCATGCGTCTGGACGCGGTGATCAACCAGGTGACCATCTCCGAAGAGCGCAAGAAGAAGTACGACTTCTCCGAGCCGTACACCATTTCCGGGATTCAGGCGCTGGTTCTGGAAAAGAACAAAGACACCATCAAGACCGCCGCCGATCTGGCTGGCAAGAAAGTCGGTGTAGGCCTGGGCACCAACTACGAACAATGGCTCAAGGACAATCAGCCTAAAGCCATTATCAAGACCTATGACGATGATCCGACCAAGTTCCAGGATCTGCGCGTCGGCCGCATCGACGCCATTCTGATCGACCGCCTCGCCGCACTGGAATACGCCAGGAAGGCCAAGGACACTGTCGCCGCCGGCGAAGCGTTCTCCCGTCAGGAAGCCGGTATTGCCCTGCGCAAAGGCGAGCCTGAGTTGCTGGCTGCGGTAAACAAAGCCATCGACAAGCTGCGGGCTGACGGTACGCTGAAAAAGCTTTCGGAAAAGTACTTCAGCGCTGACGTCACTAAATAATGGAAGAAGCTTTCCAACTCGCACTGGACTCCCTGCCCTTCCTGCTCAAGGGGGCCTACTTCACGGTCATCTTGAGCCTGGGCGGGATGTTCTTCGGCCTCATGCTGGGCTTCGGCCTGGCACTGATGCGTCTGTCGCGCTTCAAGCTGGTGAGCTGGATCGCCCGCATCTACGTGTCGTTTTTTCGCGGCACGCCGTTGCTGGTGCAACTGTTCGTGATCTATTACGGCTTGCCGCAATTGGGCATGGAACTCGATCCGCTGCCGGCGGCCCTGATCGGCTTCTCGCTGAACATGGCCGCTTACGCCTGTGAAATCCTGCGTTCCGCGATCAGCTCCATCGAGCGCGGTCAGTGGGAAGCTGCCGCCAGCATCGGCATGACCCGTGCGCAGACACTGCGCCGGGCCATCATCCCGCAAGCAATGCGCACCGCATTGCCGCCGTTGGGCAACAGCTTCATTTCGCTGGTCAAGGACACCGCGCTGGCCGCCACCATCCAGGTGCCGGAGCTGTTCCGCCAGGCGCAGCTGATCACGGCACGCACCTTTGAAGTGTTCACCATGTACCTTGCCGCCGCGCTGATCTACTGGATTCTGGCCACGGTGCTTTCGCACCTGCAGAACAAGTTGGAAGAGCGGGTCAATCGGCACGACCAGGAGTCCTGACCCCATGATTGTCGTGGAAAAACTGACAAAGCAGTTCAAGGGTCAAGTCGTGCTGAACGGCATCGATCTGCAAGTGAAGGAAGGCGAGGTCGTCGCGATCATCGGGCCTAGCGGTTCGGGCAAAACCACGTTCCTGAGGTGCCTGAATTTTCTCGAAGAACCCACCAGCGGCCGGATCAAGGTCGGCGACATCGAAATCGATGGCAGCCGTCCGTTGAACCAGCAGCAGAGCCTGGTGCGACGCTTGCGTCAGCACGTTGGCTTCGTGTTCCAGAACTTCAACCTGTTCCCCCATCGCACCGCCCTGGAAAACGTCATCGAAGGCCCGATCATCGTGAAGAAGATCCCGCACGCCGACGCCGTTGCCCTGGGTAAAAAACTGTTGGCCAGGGTTGGCCTGGCGGGCAAGGAAGACGCTTACCCGCGACGCCTCTCCGGCGGACAGCAACAGCGTGTGGCGATTGCCCGCGCGCTGGCGATGGAGCCGGAAGTGATTCTGTTCGATGAACCCACCTCAGCGCTCGATCCGGAGCTGGTGGGTGAAGTGCTGGCGACCATCCGCAGCCTGGCCGAAGAGAAGCGCACCATGGTCATCGTGACTCACGAAATGGGTTTTGCCCGTGACGTGGCCAACCGCGTGGTGTTTTTCGACAAGGGTGTGATCGTCGAGCAAGGCGAAGCCAAGGCGCTGTTTGCCAATCCTAAAGAAGAACGCACAAAACAGTTCCTCAGCAAGTTTCTGAACAATGCTCACAACTGAGCTGCAATAACAAAGTGCTAACTTCCATGGATGGAAGTCACATTGCACCTTCATATACCCCCTCAAACATTCTCAAATAATTTATCCATTTTTCGATATCGTGTGCGGTACATATATATGTCCTGCTGCAGATTAACCTCGCCTAAAATCCTCGAGAAATTCAACCACTGCCATGCGTATAGCCTGCTCCCACGGCATCTGAAACCCGTGATTTCAGTGGTCATGTTCGACAGCACGATGCAGTTTCCTGACCTGAAAGCGTAGGAGCTTTCTGAATAACATCAGATGCATTATTTAACTAACTCATGCTATTGACAGTTATTCCTGCGCACTCTTATCTAGTCTCCAGCCGATGTAAGCATTCACGACCCATCCTTGTTTTCATACGAAAGTAATGAGCCGTCTGTTGCTCGGCCATTCAGCTCTTTCAGAAACGGACTTCGCTGCAAGACTTCAAGGAGAACCCCATGAAAAACACTTCGAACAAACCCGGACTTGCGGCGCCGACCGTGGCGCAATCACACAAGAGCGGCATCAACATCACCTCGGCAGCTCATCTGCTGATCGACGTCGCACCTTACCCCGGCATGGATGAAGGCGACTTGATCGAGCTGTTCTGGGACAACTGCTACGTGGCCTCCAGGGTGCTGAATACCCAGGACGTCGGTAAAGCGATCAGTCTGCGAGTGCCGGAAAGCTTCATCGCCAATGGCTCCTCGCGCATTCACTATCGGCTCATGCAGGTCGGCCATGGGCCTGCGCTGTCGTCGGCAACCCGTGTCCAGGTCAAGCTCGACTGCCCCGGCGGCCCGCCACCTGCACTGTGTGGTGACGAAAACCAGCGTCTTGCACCGGTGAGCCTTCCCGAAACCATCCGCCGTCAGGGCGTTAACCCGAACCAGATCAAGCGCGGCGTTCCCTTGACCATCGAGCCGTACCTGAACATGGCCGCCGACGATGAAATCACCCTGCGTTGGGGCGATGTGCGCATGGACTTGCCACGGCTCAAGGCGAGCGACGTGGGCAAGCCGATTCAGGTCTGGGTGCCGCCAGCGATCATTCTCGAAGCAGGCGAAGACCTGCGGCTGGAAGTGACCTACTGCATCCTCGACCGAGTGGGTAACAACTCCCGCTGGGCACCGGCGCGGATGCTGAAGATTGGTTGTGCCAATCCGTACCTCAGGATGCCGCCGAAAGGAATGGCTCATGGCTGTTGAAGGAAAGCCAACGCCGCCGTTCTTACTGTAGGAGTGAGCTTGCTCGCGATGGACGTCAACGATGACGCTGGCCACCTGAATGAACACGTTGCCTACACGTTTTTCGCGAGCAAGCTCGCTCCTACAGAATCCGAACGCGGGCTGTGTCTGTTGCTACAAAAACAAAGTGTTGCGCTGTGCACAGTTGCTCACGACACACTTCTATCCATATTCCTAAAAGTTAGTTTATTAATTTTTTATACACGCTTAGGGTATATGAACCGGACCACCGGACATTCTTGTTTTTACTTCGCTGCAACCATCGCAGCGTTCCATGAGATGTGAGGTAGGTATGGTCCGGAACACAATCACCCCAGTGCAGATCGCCAGGGCATTGCGTGCAGCCAAGGAGCGGCACTGATGTCCAGTCTTGCAGAAGCAACCCTCCAGAGTGATCTGGACATCGCTCCCCTGTTGTTGCCCGCGCAGGTCTTGCGCAACGACGCTCAAGCCATCAAGGCCGCCCATGAACTGGCGCACGCTGCCCGCCTGCAAGCGGCCAAACGTGACCAGCAGCGCAAGTTGCCATGGTCGGAAATCGAACAGTTCACCCGCAGCGGCTTGGGCAGCATCGCCATCCCGCGCGAATACGGTGGCCCGCAGGTTTCGTTCGTCACCCTGGCCGAGGTGTTCGCGATCATTTCCGCGGCCGACCCGGCATTGGGACAGATCCCGCAGAACCAGTTCGGCATTCTCAACCTGGTGCTCGGCAGCGCCACCGAAGCGCAGAAAAAGCAGCTGTTCAAAAGCGTGCTCGAAGGCTGGCGCATCGGCAATGCCGGACCGGAACGCGGGACCAAAAACACCCTTGAACTCAAGGCTCGGATCAGCGCCGACGGCGACGGTTTTGTCATCAGCGGGCAGAAGTTCTATTCCACTGGCGCTCTGTTCGCCCACTGGGTTGCGGTCAAGGCGCTGAACGACGACGGCAAGCAAGTGCTGGCCTTTGTCCGTCGTGGCACGCCAGGTTTGCGCATCGTCGATGACTGGTCCGGTTTCGGCCAGCGCACCACCGCCAGCGGCACCATTTTGCTCAACAACGTGCGGGTCGACGCCGAGCTGGTGGTGGATAACTGGAAGATCAACGACAAGCCGAATATCCAGGGTGCCGTCTCGCAATTGATTCAAGCGGCCATCGACGCCGGCATCGCCCGCGGTGCCATCGACGACGCCATCGAATTCGTGAAAACCCGCGCACGGCCGTGGATCGACGCCAAGGTCGAACGCGCCAGCGATGATCTGTATGTGATTGCGGATATCGGCAAACTGAAAATCGAACTGCACGCCGCCGAAGCGCTGCTGCGCAAGGCCGGGCGAGTGCTCGACCAGGTCAACGCTGCGCCGCTCACCGCCGACTCCGCTGCGCGAGCTTCGATTGCCGTGGCCGAAGCCAAGGTGCTGACCACCGAGATTTCGTTGCTGGCCAGCGAAAAACTTTTCGAACTGGCCGGCAGCCGCGCCACCCTCGCCGAATTCAACCTCGACCGCCACTGGCGCAACGCCCGCGTGCACACCCTGCACGACCCGGTGCGCTGGAAGTATCACGCCGTGGGCGCTTACCACTTGAACGGCACGTTGCCGGCTCGCCATTCCTGGATCTGACGACCAGACATCTGGAGAAACCTATGACTCTTTCTCACCACGTCGCGGTCATCACCAGCGATGAGCAAGCCCTGATTGTCGCCACTGATCTGGCTGAAGATTTCAAACGCGACAGTGCCCTGCGCGACCGCGAACGCCGTTTGCCGCACCCCGAACTGGAAGTGTTTTCCCGCTCGGGCCTGTGGGGCATCAGCGTGCCGAAGGAGTACGGCGGCGCTGGCGTTTCCAACGTCACGCTGGCCAGGGTGATCGCCTTGATCGCCCAGGCTGACGGCTCCCTCGGACAAATTCCGCAGAACCATTTTTATGCCCTCGAAGTGCTGCGGGTGAATGGCAGCGAAGCGCAGAAAAAACGCCTCTACGCGGAAGTGCTGGCCGGCCAGCGCTTCGGCAATGCGCTCGCCGAACTCGGGACCAAAACCGCTCACGACCGCGTCACCAGCCTGACCCGCGATGGCGACGGCTATCGCATCAATGGCCGCAAGTTCTACGCCACGGGAGCGATCTACGCACAACGCATCCCGACGTCGGTAGTGGATGAAAACGGTGTACAGCAACTGGCGTTCGTCCCGCGCGACAGCAAAGGCCTGACCGTCATCGATGACTGGAGCGGGTTCGGCCAGCGCACCACCGGCAGCGGTTCGGTGGTCTTCGAAGACGTCTACGTCGCCGCCGAAGACGTGATCCCGTTTCAAAGCGCTTTCGAACGCCCGACGACCGTCGGCCCGTTGGCGCAGATTCTTCACGCCGCCATCGACACCGGCATCGCCCGCGCCGCCTATGAAGATGCACTGCATTTTGTGCGCACCAAAACCCGGCCATGGATCGACGCCACTCATGAAAAAGCCACCGACGATCCGCTGACCATCAAGAGCTTCGGCCATCTGAGCATCCGCCTGCACGCCGCCGAAGCCTTATTGGAGCGCTCCGGTGAATACCTCGACAAGGCCCAGGCCCAGGCCGAGACCAACGCCGAGACTGTCGCCGCTGCGTCGATCGCCGTTGCCGAAGCCCGCGCCATCAGCACCGAAATCTCCCTCGCCGCTGGCAGCACGCTGTTCGAACTGGCCGGCAGCCAGGCAACCCTGATCGAACACGGACTGGATCGCCACTGGCGAAACGCTCGGGTTCATACGCTGCACGACCCGGTGCGCTGGAAGTATCACGCCGTGGGCAACTACTACCTCAACGATGAAAACCCGCCGTTGCGGGGGACCATCTGATGAGTAAGAAGAAGATCCTGCTCAACGCGTTCAACATGAACTGCATCGGGCACATCAACCATGGCTTGTGGACGCATCCACGGGACACCTCGACCCAATACAAAACCATCGAATACTGGACCGAACTGGCGCAGTTGCTGGAGCGTGGACTGTTCGACGGGCTGTTCATCGCGGACATCGTCGGCGTGTACGACGTCTACCAGAACTCAGTGGACGTGCCGCTGAAAGAGTCGATCCAGTTGCCGGTCAACGACCCGCTGCTGCTGGTTTCGGCGATGGCTGCCGTCACCAAGAACCTTGGTTTCGGACTGACCGCCAACCTGACTTACGAACCGCCCTATCTGTTCGCCCGACGCATGTCGACGCTCGATCACCTGAGTCGCGGTCGGGTCGGCTGGAACATCGTCACCGGTTATCTCGACAGCGCCGCCAAGGCCATGGGCCTGAGCGAACAGGTCGAACACGACCGTCGTTACGACCAGGCGGATGAATACCTCGAAGTGCTCTACAAACTCTGGGAAGGCAGTTGGGAAAACGGCGCGGTGCTCAACGATCCGCAGCAACGGATCTATGCGCAGCCAAACAAAGTGCACAAGGTCGAGCACAAGGGTGAGTTCTATCAGGTCGAGGGTTATCACCTCTGCGAACCGTCGCCGCAGCGCACGCCGGTGCTGTTCCAGGCCGGCAGCTCGGATCGCGGTTTGCTGTTCGCCGGGCGCCACGCGGAGTGTGTGTTCATCAGCGGTCAGAACAAACCATCGACCAGGGTTCAGGTGGACAAGGTCCGCGCCAGCGCCGTCGAGGCCGGGCGCAATCCTGAGGACATCAAGGTGTTCATGGGGTTGAACGTGATCGTCGGCGCCACCGAAGAACTGGCCTGGGCCAAGCACGCCGAGTACCTGAGCTACGCCAGTGCCGAGGCCGGCGTGGCGCATTTTTCGGCGTCGACCGGGATCGATTTTTCCGAGTACGAAATCGACGAGCCGATCCAGTACGTGAAGAGCAACGCGATTCAGTCGGCCACCAAAAACCTGCAAAACAACGACTGGACTCGCCGCAAATTGCTCGAGCAACACGCCCTCGGCGGTCGCTACATCACCGTGGTCGGTTCGCCGGAACAAGTGGCCGATGAGCTGGAATCGTGGATCGCCGAAACCGGGCTGGATGGCTTCAACCTGACGCGGATTGTCACGCCGGAAAGCTATGTGGATTTCATCGAGCTGGTGATTCCGGAGTTGCAGCGGCGCGGGTCGTACAAGACCGCTTATGACAATGGCAGCCTGCGGGAAAAACTGTTTCACGCAGAGGCGCATTTGCCTGAGCAACACACCGGATCTGCTTACCGACGCTAAAAGCATCGCCAGCAAGCCGGCTCCACAAGGAGAACGCGATCCCCTGTAGGAGCCGGCTTGCTGGCGATGAGGCCCGCACCAACAACACACATTTAATGCCCTGACTGGAAAACTCACTATGAAAAAGAACGACCTCTCTCGCCCAGTCAAAGCACTGGCCCTGGCCCTCGGCCTCTTCAGCTCCATCACCTTCGCCGCCGACGCGCCGCTGAAAGTCGGCACCACCGCCGCGTTCGCCATCCCCCTGGAGGCCGCCGTCGAAGAAGCCAACAAACAAGGCCTGAAAGTCGAACTCGTCGAGTTCACCGACTGGATCGCCCCCAATGTAAGCCTCGCCGCCGGCGACATCGACGTGAACTACTTCCAGCACATCCCGTTCCTGGAGAATGCCAAGGCCGCCTCCGGTTTTGACCTGGTGCCGTTCGCGCCGGGGATCATCAACAACGTCGGCCTCTACTCGAAAAAATACAAAAGCTTCGACGAGCTGCCGGAAGGCGCCAGCGTGGCCATCGCCAACGACCCGATCAACAGCGGTCGCGGCCTGCAACTGCTGGCCAAGGCCGGGCTGATCACGCTCAAACCGGGCGTCGGCTACAAGGCCACCGAAGAAGACATCATCGCCAACCCGAAGAAAATCAAAATCCTTCAGGTCGAAGCCGTGCAACTGGTGCGCGCCTACGATGATGCCGATCTGGTTCAGGGCTACCCGGCGTACATTCGCTTGTCGAAAACCTTCGATGCCGGCTCGGCCCTGCTGTTCGATGGCCTCGACCACAAGGAATACGTGATCCAGTTCGTGATCCAGCCAAAAAGCAAAACCGACCCGCGCCTGATCAAATTCGTCGACATCTACCAGCATTCCCCAGCCGTTCGCGCAGCCCTGGACAAGGCTCACGGCAAGCTCTACCAAGCCGGTTGGGAAAGCTGAGAATGACGGCCGCGATCCAACGGCGACTGGAGACTCCAGAGCCTCGAAAAGCCGAACAGACCGAACTGCACCCCGACCTGAACCGTGCTCACGTGCGCTTCATCGGTCTGGGCAAAACCTACAACGGCCAGCAAGGTCCGGTCGCCGCGCTGCACGGCATCGACCTGGCGATCCAGCGCGGTGAAGTGTTCGGCATCATCGGCCGCAGCGGCGCCGGCAAGTCGTCGCTGATCCGCACCATCAACCGCCTCGAACAACCGAGCACGGGCCGCGTGCTGATCGATCAGGTGGACATCGGCGAGTTCGATGAAGACCGTCTGGTGGCCCTGCGTCGGCGCATTGGCATGATCTTTCAGCACTTCAACCTGATGTCGGCCAAGACCGTTTGGCAGAACGTCGAATTGCCGCTCAAAGTCGCCGGTGTGCCGAAGGAGAAACGCGAGCGCAAAGTTCGTGAGCTGCTGGAGCTGGTCGGCCTGCAAGAGAAGCACAAAGCCTACCCGGCGCAGTTGTCCGGCGGACAGAAACAGCGCGTCGGCATCGCCCGCGCGCTGGTGCACGACCCGGAGATTCTGCTGTGCGACGAGGCCACTTCGGCACTGGACCCGGAGACCACGCAATCGATCCTCGGCCTGCTGCGCGAGATCAATCAGCGCCTGGGTCTGACCATCGTGCTGATCACTCACGAGATGGCGGTGATCCGCGACATCTGCGACCGCGTCGTGGTGTTGGAGCATGGACGCATCGTCGAACAAGGCCCGGTCTGGGAAGTCTTCGGCAACCCGCAGCATGAGGTCAGCAAAACCTTGCTCGCGCCGCTGCAACACGCGTTGCCGCAGGAGCTGCAAAGTCGTCTCCAGGCGCAACCACAGTCGGCCGACGCCGCTGTGGTCCTGCGTTTGCAATTCACCGGCAGCGCCACGGACGAGCCGGATCTGGCAGCGCTGCTCGCCGCACTCGGTGGCCGTGTGCGTTTGCTGCAAGGCGGCGTGGAACGGATTCAGGGGCATGCGCTGGGGCAATTGCTGCTGGCGGTGGCCAGCTCGCCGCTCGGCGCCGAAGAACTGCGCCAGCGCGCCGGCAATTGGGCACAACAGGTGGAGGTGCTGGGTTATGTGGTTTGATCGCTTGATGCAAGGTTTCATCGACACGTTTCTGATGGTGGGCGTGTCGTCATTGATCGCGCTGCTGGCGGGTATTCCGATGGCGGTGATTCTGGTCACCAGCGACAAGGGCGGAATCTACGAAGCACCGGTGCTGAATCGCGTGTTGGGCGCCTTCGTGAACCTGTTCCGCTCGATTCCGTTTTTGATCTTGATGGTGGCGTTGATTCCGTTCACACGGTTGATCGTGGGCACCACTTACGGTGTCTGGGCCGCGGTAGTGCCGCTGACGATTGCGGCCACGCCGTTCTTTGCGCGCATCGCCGAAGTCAGTTTGCGAGAGGTGGATTTCGGTTTGATAGAGGCAGCGCAAGCGATGGGGTGCCGGCGTTGGCATATCGTCTGGCACGTACTGCTGCCAGAAGCGCTGCCGGGGATTGTCGGTGGTTTCACCATTACGCTGGTGACGATGATCAACTCATCGGCCATGGCCGGGGCGATTGGTGCTGGCGGGTTGGGGGACATTGCTTATCGGTATGGGTATCAGCGGTTTGATAGCCAGATCATGCTGACGGTGATTGTGTTACTGGTGGTGTTGGTGGCGGTGATTCAGTTGGGTGGGGATCGGTTGGCGCGGGGGTTGAACAAGCGGTGAGCAGGGGGCGGGCAGGAAGCCTGCGCGCCCATTGCTGCAACGAATCTAGTGAGGATTCCGCACGCCCTCGACTTTGTAGTTAAGCCCTCCCTGATGTCTGAGCATCAATCTGTACGCTCCACGCCCCCTACTTCCGGGCACTCCATTCAAGTCTGCAGACCACAACCCATCGCTATGGGGGTGCCAATTGACCGCGGATGTACGACCGGTGCGCAAATGGCCGATCGTCGACTCGAGGCTTTTACTGAGAGGATCAGTTTCGTCATTCAGGATCGTGTCTACCACTTGTGTATCAATGTTCCATCGCAGATCGGGGGCGGGCTCCGCATTTAGACGTTGGGCCAAGCCTGAACCAGGCTGTGGAGTGCCGCGCCCCTTTCGTCGACCGGAAACAGACACCGAACTGCCTGGCTCAAATTGGCTCGCGTCGGTAGGGGCCGACGTGGTTGGCAAATTTTCTCTCGACGAATCTCGAAGTAACAGCGCGCTGTAGCCAAGTCGCTTTAATCCACGTTCGGGATTTTTATCCGAATTCAGGACCTGCCAAGCCTGATCAGACGTTGCTCCTGGACCTACGTATCCATAAGTTTGCCCTGCTTGAGTAGTGAAAAGCCTGACCGCTATGCCGTCTGAAGCATTGCGACGCTCGTATGCGAAATCCGCAAACCTGCCGGTTTCGCCCTCAGTCAACTTGGCGTTCTCTGCGAGCTCGCGTGCGAGTCTTCTGATATCTTCGCCGAACTTTCTCTCCACCTCCTCTATTTTTCTAGCGCTGCCCCCCGGTCTTGATTGCTGATGCTCGTGCCAACGCATGATTGCGAACAATGCACCACCCACCAAGGCTCCAGCTGACAACCCCGTTTGAGCACTCCCGCCTATCCCACCTAATCCGGCCCCGATCAGGGCGAGCAAGCCCATAATGATGACGCCTCCCAACATTCGGGTGCCCTGAGCCTGCTCTCCCTCCAGCCCGTATCTATCAATGAAGTTAATCGGGTTATTGTTCACCATTGCATAAAGATTATGTCCATCCATATGACCTGCGGGGTCCGAACACATCCAGCGCTGCGACCATGGTGCGTAATACCGATAACCATAGTAGTAAAGCCCCGTAGCATCGCGCTCTTTGCCCGAATAGCGAATGGTCTTGTACTTCGCCACTAACTCACTTTTACTGGCCCAGCACGCCGTTCCACCGAAGGGGTAATAGAGTTCCTGAGTCAGCACGCCTGCTTCGTGATCCAACTCCAACATGCTGGAGCCGAGGTGGTCACAGAGGCTGTAACGCCGTTGATCGGCATGCGCTCCTTCGGGCCAGTGCAAGGCCCGAACACTGCAACGTCCCGCTTCGGCGCTGATGACGTGGCGCTCATCGCCATCGGCCTGTCGGTGGATTTCCAGGTTGGGCAGGTAACGGACTTCAGAACGCACTGTCCGGCCACTGGTCTGGCTGAAATACACTTTGCGCAGCCGATGGCCGGGGCGGTTGTAGGCATAGCATTCGCAATCGTCGAGTTCGTCTGCGCGCTTCACCAGGGTCACCCGGCGCAACTGGTTGCGGATGTCCCAGGTCATGGCTTGGCCGCGCTGCAACTCCAGCTGATTGCCGCAGGCATCGAAGCCTGACTCGATTTCTGGCTCGCCGGGCAATGAACCATCGTCCCGCTGCGCCAGGCTTCGGTTGCTGCGGGCGGAGGTGAACATCGAGAAACCTGGCGCGTCGCTGTGGTGGCGAGTGATCAGATTGCCCGCTGCATCGTATTCGAAACGTTGGGTGTATTTGCGCCGCTGATTCGGGTCCAGCGGTGTGGGCAGCAAGTCCGGTAACGCCGGTCCGTGGCTGGGGTTGGCGACTTCCCAGCCGCTGGCCTCGACCAGTTGGTACAAGCTGTCATAGCGGTAACGGCTGATCGGTTCGATGCGCTGATTGTTGAACCAGGTAACGGCTTGGGCCTTGTCTTCCAGCTTGATGATGTTGCCCACCGGATCGTAGGTGTAGTTCAGATCCTGCAAGGGAGGTTGATTCCCGACCACCGCCACCAGCCTGATCAGCCAACCGTCATCGGCGCCGTACTCGGCTTGCGTTTTCACACCGTTGCCAGCGATTTCACTTTCGATCTGTTCGTGGGCGTTGTAGCGGATGTCGCTGACCAGGCATTGCGGTTGTTTGCCCTCACCTGCCAGCAGCAGCCAGGTCTCACTCAGCTTGCCCGCCACGTCGTAGGCAAAGGTTCGGACATTACCCATGGCATCGGTCTGACGCTCGATCTCGCCCGTGGGAAAGAAGACGTGCCGCGTGACGAACGACTCATCCTCCAGCAACGCGTCCCGGGCCTTGAACTCACTTGGCCAGTCGGGTGTTTCAAGGTCAATCAGAAAGCATTGGCTTTCACTCAATTCCGCACCGGCCAAACCGTAGTCGGTGACGAATCGGGTACTGGCCGGATTGTCATGACGGATCAGCTTTGCGCATTGGTTATGCACGGCGAATGCCGGGGCAGCGCCACCATAGGTCAGTCGCTCGACCACGCGCGGTAGTGCGTCGTCGGCCTGTTCCGTGACGGTTATCGGGCGTTGCTGATCGTCATAGTCGATGCGACGCTGACTGCCTCTGGCGTCCCAGAACGAAAACAGCGAACCGGCCTGATTCAACAGGCTCAGTTGCCAACCGGCATCGACGCTGTCCGTCAGCAATGACTGGCCGTTCAATCCATAAATTGTTGCCAGATTCGGCCTCGACGCAGACGCCCATAAACGGGGATCCGACGACGCAACCAAACGCCCCGCCGCATCGAAGACTTGCCGGGTGATGCGTGACTCAATGTCGCTCTCGTCCGGGTGCCGGCAGTAGCCCACCTCGCGAATCGCCAGGGCGCGCGAATCAATAACCGACAACCTCGGTGTGTTTGGGTGAGCGTTCACGGTCTCGACGGTCCTTCGCTCGGGGTCGAGAAAAGACTGAGCCTTTTTTGGCTGGGCCGATACTGTAAGAAGTAACAGGTCGGCGATCCGACGATGGGCTGCGCAGCAGCCCCAGACCTGATGGCGTATATTCGGCAAATCCCAATTGCCTGCGTAGCCCGACCATGAAACAGACTCCCGCCGACCTCGAACAGATCACCTCCACCACCCTGAGTCATTACAACTCGGTGGCCGAAGGTTTTCGCGAAGGGACGCGCGATCACGATGTCAGCCAGAATATCGACGCCCTGTTGCGGCATATCCAGGGCGAGGCGCCGTTCGACATTCTCGACTTCGGCTGCGGACCGGGTCGGGATTTGCAGACGTTCACGCGAATGGGTCACACCGCGGTCGGCCTCGACGGTTCGGAGAAGTTTGCGCAAATGGCGCGCGAAGACAGTGGCTGCGAGGTGTGGCAACAGGACTTTCTGAAGCTTGACCTGCCGGCTGAACGCTTCGACGGGATCTTCGCCAATGCGGTGTTGTTCCACATTCCGCGTCAGGAATTGCCACGGGTGTTGAAGGAATTGCGCGGGGCGTTGAAACCGGGCGGGGTGTTGTTCAGTTCCAATCCGCGTGGTGAGAATCAGGAGGGGTGGAATGGGCCGCGGTACGGGGCTTATCACGATCTTCAGGCGTGGCAGGGTTTGCTGACCGAGGCGGGGTTTGTGGAGCTGGAACATTACTACCGGCCAGCGGGGTTGCCACGGGAGCAGCAGCCTTGGTTGGCGAGTGTCTGGCGTAAACCTGTTTAGTCAATGCCGACGCTTTCGCGAGCAAGCCCGCTCCCACAGTTGACCGAGTTGTTCAGACGGACGCGGTCAACTGTGGGAGCGGGCTTGCTCGCGAATAGAGCGCGAAGCGCTCTGCTTTACCGGGCCTCTTTTTTCGGCTCGCGAATCTTGTACCAGGCCACATACAGCGCCGGCAGAAACAGCAGCGTCAGCAACGTCGCGATGATGATGCCGCCGATCATCGCGTAAGCCATCGGCCCCCAGAACACTTCCCGCGCGATCGGGATCATCCCCAGGCTCGCCGCCGCAGCCGTCAGCAGAATCGGCCGGCGCCGGTGTTCCGTGGCTTGCGCCACCGCATCCCACGGTGACAACCCCTCGTTCTCCAGAGCATCGATCTGCGTCACCAGAATCACCGAGTTGCGGATGATGATGCCGATCAGCGCCAGAATCCCGAGGATCGCCACGAAGCCCATCGGCGTGCCCGTCGGGATCAGCGCCAGTACCACGCCGATCAGACCGAGCGGCGCGACGCTGGCCACCAGGAACAGCTTCTGTACGCTGTGCAACTGGATCATCAGGAAGGTCGCCATCAGGAACAGCATCAACGGCACGACTTTGGCAATCGGCCCTTGGGCCTTGCCGCTTTCCTCGACCGTACCGCCGGTGGCGACTTTGTAGCCCACCGGTAAACCGGCGGCGAACTTGTCGATTTCCGGCTTCAGCTGCTTGACCAGATCGGTCGGCTGAATCTCATCGCGCACCGCAGCCTTGATGGTGATCGTCGGCTTGCGGTCGCGACGCCACACCAGTGGCTGCTCCAGTTCATAGCGCACGGTGGCGAAGGCCAGCAGTGGAATCGAAGTGCCGCTCGGCGTGACGATCTGCAGGTTCTGCAAGGTTTCCGGCGTACCGCGCTCCGCGTCCACCGCGCGACCGACAACGTTGATCAGGTAGATATCGTCATCGACCTGCGTCACCGGCGCACCGACCACGATGCTGTTCATCAGGTTGGCCACGTCTTCCGACGACAGCCCCAGTTGCCGCACCTTGTCCTGAGAGATATCAATGCGCAGGACTTTGCCCGGCTCGTTCCAGTCGTAAATGATCTCGCCGATGTGCGAGTTCTTGTCCAGTTCGGTGGCCAGGGCGATGGCGTGTTTGCGCACCTGGTCAATGTCCTTGCCGCTGACCCGGTACTGAATCGGTCGCCCGACAGGCGGGCCCATTTCCAGCGCCTGCACGTAGCTGCCGATGCCGACGAAATCCTTGCGCAAGCGCTCGCGCAAACGCTGGCTCAGGGCTTCTCGCGATTCCAGCCCCTTGCTGACGATGACCAACTGCGCGTAGTACGGGTTCTGCAATTGCTGGTCGAGGGGCAGGTAGAAACGGATCGCACCTTCGCCGATGTAGGTGCTCCAGCGCACGATGTCCGGGTCGTCCTTGAGCGTGGCCTCGAGCTTGTCCACCGCCTTGCGGGTTTCAGAGATCGAAGCGTTTTGCGGCAGGTTCAGGTCGACGAGGATTTCCGGGCGGTCGGAAGACGGGAAGAACTGGCTCTGCACGAACTGCATGGAAAACACCGACGCCATGAACAAGGCAATGGTGATGCCGATGGCCCACCAGCGATTGCGCATCGACCAGAGCATGCCGTAATTGAAGGCACGGCCGATGCGCCCAGGCTCGGCGTCATGGGGTTTCACGTTGGCGCTGAGGATGTGCAAGCCGATCACCGGGGCAAACAACACAGCGACAACCCATGACACCAGCATCGCCACGGCGATCACCGCAAACAGCGTGAAGGTGTACTCACCCGCGGAACTGGCGTTCAGGCCGATGGGCACGAAACCGGCCACTGTCACCAGCGTCCCCGTGAGCATCGGGAATGCGGTCGAGGTGTAGGCAAATGTGGCCGCCTGCTCCTTGGTTTCGCCCATCTCCAGGCGGGTGACCATCATCTCTACCGTGATCATCGCGTCGTCCACCAGCAGGCCGAGGGCAATGATCAACGCGCCGAGGGAAATACGCTGCATGGTGATGCCGCTGTATTCCATGAAGACGAAGACCATCGCCAGCACCAGCGGAATCGAGCACGCCACCACCAGACCGGCGCGCACGCCGAGACTGACGAAACTGACGATCAGCACGATCACCACCGCTTCGAACAGCGCGCTGGTGAAACCGCCGACGGCCTTCTCCACCACGTCAGCCTGGTCGGAAACGTTGTACACACCGACGCCCACCGGCAGGTCGGCGGTCAGCTCGGTCATGCGCTGATGCAGCGCCTTGCCGAACTCTTGAATGTTGCCGCCCTTCTTCATGGCGATGGCCAGGCCGATGCCCGGGTGACCGTTGTAGCGAAACTCCGGCGTCGTCGGGTCGACATACCCCCGGCTGATGTCGGCAATGTCAGCCAGACGATAGAAGCGATCGTTGAGCCGCAGGTTGACGTTTTCCAGATCTGTCTCGGAAGCGAACTGCCCGGTGGTGCGCACGGAAATTCGCTCCGGCCCGGCCTCGATGACCCCGGCCGGCGTCACCGCGTTTTGCGATTGCAGACTTTCCACGACCTGACGCTGATCGATGCCCAGCGCCGCCAGTTTGCGGGTGGAGAAGTTCAGGTAGAGCACTTCATCCTGCTCGCCGACCATCTCGACCTTGCCCAGGCCCGGCACCTCACGGATCTCGGCACGGACCTGCTCGACGTAATCGCGCAACTGGCGCATCGACAAGCCGTCAGCGGTGAAGGCGTACACCGAACCGAACACATCACCGAATTCGTCGTTGAACCCCGGCCCTTGCAGGCCCTTGGGGAACTGGCCGCGAATGTCGTTGATCTTCTTGCGCACCTGATACCAGATCTCCGGGATGTCCTTGGCGCTGGTGGTGTCGCGCAGGTTCACGAAGACCGTCGATTCGCCCGGCCGGGTGTAGCTTTTCACGTAGTCGAGAGAATCGAGTTCTTCGAGCTTTTTCTCGATGCGGTCCGTGACCTGCTTGAGGGTTTCTTCCTGGGTCGCGCCCGGCCAGCTGGACTGGATGACCATGGTCTTGATGGTGAACGACGGGTCTTCCTCGCGACCGAGGTTCATGTACGAGAACACGCCCATCAACAGCGCGATGAACATCAGATACCAGACAAACGACTGATGCTTGAGGGCCCATTCGGATAAGTTGAAACTCCCTTTCATTGTGGGCCGTCCTCGTCGATTTTCACTTTCTGCCCGGGCTTCAGGCTGTTCACACCGGCACTGACCACTCGCTCGCCGGACTTCACGCCGTTGGCCAGGACCATGGTGGAATCGGTGCGGCTGATCAGGCTGATGTCACGCGGCGAAACTGTTTGTGTCTGTGGGTCGATGACCCAGATTCGCGATTTGCCATCGACCTCTTGCAGCGCGGTCAGGGGCAACTCGATACGCGGTTTGATGGCCGAGCTGAGGGTCACGCTGATCGCCGTGCCCAGGCGAAAGCCCGGTGGCGTATCGGTCAGGGTCAGGCGAGCTCGACGGGTGCGGGTGGCGCTCTGTGCCTGGGGTTCGATTTCGCGAACGGTGGCAGTGGTGGTGATGCTCGGGTCCAGTTGCACGGCGACCTGAAACACCACGTCCGCCGGCAACTGATCGACCAGCGTGTCGGGCAGGTCGATCACTGCTTCCTTGATGTCCGGCTGCGCCAGGGTCACCACTTGCTGGCCGGCGGTCACCACTTGACCGGCTTCGGCATTCCACGCGGTGACGATCGCTTTGTGGTCGGTGCGCAGTTCGACGTAACCGAGCTGGTCCCTGGCCTGATCGACCGCGGCCTTCGCTTGGTCGAGGGAGGCCTGAGTGGTTTTCAGATCGGTCTGGGCGATGTCCAGTTGTGCCTGCGCACCGACCCCGCGATCGAACAGCTCCTGCTGACGCCGAGCGTTAGCCTGGGCGTTGATCAGTTGCGCCTGGACCTTCGCCAGATCGCCCTCGGCCGAGCGCAGCTGGTTTTGCTGATCCGTGGGATCGAGCGTGGCGAGCAAGGCGCCCTTCTGGACTTCGGCGCCGACATCGACGTTACGGCTGGCAATGCGCCCCGGCACGCGAAAGCCGACATTGGTTTCGTAACGGGCCTGGATACTGCCGGCGAAACGGCCGAGATTTTCCTCGTCCAGCGCCTGGACCTTGACCGACAGCACCGGGCGCACCGGCTCCGGCGGCGGCTCTTTTTCCGAACAGGCCACCAGCATCACGCCGGCGAACACCAGCAACAGGCGCTTCATGGCTGGGCTCCTTCGGCCAGGTCCTTATAGGTGTTTTCGGCTATTTCCACTTTCACCCCGGGGTGCAGCAACTGGCCGCCAGCGATGACGACTTTTTCGCCGCCCTTCAGGCCCTCGCTGATGATGACTTTGCCGGTCAGGTAACGACCGACCGTGACCGAATGCAGCTGCGCCTTGCCTTCGTCGTCCACCAGCCACACGGCCGGGTCGCTGAGGTTTTTGGTCAGGGCCGACCACGGCAGCTCAACCGCCGATTTGCCCAGTGTCTTCGCTGTGGCACTGACCACCGAGCCAAGCTGCATGCCTTCGGGCAATCCGTTAAGGGTGACTTTGACCTGCACCGTGCCGGTCTGCGCGGAAACCGCCGGGGTGACCTCCCGAACCGTGCCCGTGGTCTTGATGGCCGGGTTATCGAGCAGACTGACCACGATCGTTTTGTCTTCGGGTGACTCTGCCAGCAGCGATTCGTAGACGTTGAACACCGCGTCGCGCTCACCGTCGCGCGCCAGGCTGAAGATCGGCATCGTGGCCTGCACGACCTGGCCGACTTCGGCCTGACGGGCAGTGATCACTCCCGGTGCATCGGCGATCAGCGCGGTGTAACTCAATTGCTCGCGGGCGTTGGCCAGTTGCGCCTGGGCGGCCGTCAGCGCGCTCTGGCTGCTGCGCAATGCAGCCTGGGCGGAGTCGTATTCGCTTTGGCTGGTGTAGCCCTTGGGAAGGAGTTTTTGCTGGCGAACGAAGGCGGCGGCGGTCTGTTTGACCCGGGCCTGTTCGGCGACGACCTGCGCCTGGGCCGAGTCGACGTTGGTCTGCAAGTCTTTCGGATCGAGTTTGGCGAGCACTTGTTTGGCCGACACCCGGTCACTGACATCGACCATACGCTGGATGATCTTGCCGCCGACGCGAAACGACAGCTCAGTCTGGACGCGCGCCTGAACATCGCCGGTGAGTGTCACGGACGCGGCGTAATCCGCCGGTTTGACGGCTTGCACGAAGACTCGCGGACGATCCTTTTCAACGTGTGGTTTTTCGCCGCAAGCACTCAACAGGACAAGGAGGCTCAGGCCAACCACTCTTTTCAATCCGGGACCAGCCATGCAGACTCCTTTGCGCTGTACGAACGTGCCAATGGCGATACGACTGTGAGCTTAGAACAGGGTTCCACCTTCGCCCACGTCGATAGAGCATTTCCCACTGCAGGAGCTGCCGAAGGCTGCGATCTTTTGATCTTGCGGGGAACTGATCCTCGTCAACGTCAAAAGAGCGCAGCCTTCGGCAGCTCCTACAATGCAATTTCGCCTGCACGATTATCGTGAGATCACCCAATGCTCAAAACCCTCGCGGTGGCCAATTACCGCTCGATCAATAAACTGGTGATCCCGCTGGGTCGTTTGAACCTGATCACCGGGCCGAACGGCAGCGGCAAATCCAACCTCTACCGAGCGTTGCGCCTGCTGGCCGAAACTGCCCAGGGCGGCGTGGTCAATGCGTTGGCCCGTGAAGGCGGGCTGGATTCGACCTTCTGGGCCGGACCGGAAACCATCACCCGGCGCATGCGTAATGGTGAAGTACCAATCGAGGCGACCGTGCGTCACGGCGCCAAACGCCTGCGCCTGGGGTTTGCCGGCGAAGATTTCGGTTACTCGATCAGCCTGGGGCTGCCCGAATCCAATGGTTATTTCATGTTACCCGGGCACAGCTCACCCATTCAGTCACGTTTCAGCCTCGACCCGCAAATCAAGCGCGAATGCCTGTGGGCCGGGGCGTTCTATCGTCCAGCGAGCCTGCTGGTGGATCGCGACGGCCCGATGATCCGCACCCGAGCCAACCGCAGCTGGGATGTGCTGGCTCAACACACGCCAACTTTCGATAGCCTGTTCGATCAGGTCGGCAGCCTGCGTACCTCGCCGGAGGTGCTGGAGATGCGCGAGTTCATCCGCCGCTGGCGCTTCTACGATCACTTTCGCAGCGATGCCGATGCATCAGTGCGTCAGCCACAACTGGGCACCCGCACCCCGGTGCTGCACCACGACGGCAGGGATCTGGCGGCGGCGTTGCAGACCATTATCGAGATTGGCGACCCCGAAGCTTTGCGCAACGCCATCAGCGACGCGTTCCCCGGTGCACGGCTGCATATCGAGCCGCTGGCTGGCGGCCGATTCGCCATCGAGTTTTATCAGGAAGGGTTGTTGCGGCCGCTGTCGGCGGCTGAATTGTCCGATGGGACGTTGCGCTATTTGCTGTTGGTGGCGGCGTTGCTGACGCCGCGCCCACCGACGCTGATGGTGTTGAACGAGCCGGAAACCAGCCTGCATCCAGACCTGTTGCCGGCGTTGGCGCGCTTGATTATCCGGGCGTCGGAGCAGTGTCAGGTGTGGGTGGTGTCCCATGCGCGGCGGCTGATCTCGGCGCTGCAGGAAGACCCGGAATGCAACTGCATCGTGCTGGAGAAAAACCTCGGCCAGACCGGGATTGTCGGGCAGCGGATGCTGGATGAGCCGGCGTGGTACTGGCCGGACTGAGCGGCGCCTGACAAACCGCTTTCGCGAGCAAGCCCGCTCCCACATTAGACCGAGTTGTCCCGGCGGACGCGGTCCAATGTGGGAGCGGGCTTGCTCGCGAAGACGACCGAAAGAACACCGCCTCCTTTAGCTAATCACCCCTGCCACTTCCCACCCTCGGCAATCACGCTCTCAGGCTTGGTGTCATCGCTCAGTTCCTTGCGCACGTACTAGTCGTACAGCTTGAGCAAATACTTCTCCTCACCCCGCTTCGCCAATTCGGCGTTCACCCAGTCACGCAGTTCGATATTGCCCTTCTTCACCGTCGGCGCTTCGGCGCTCAACATCTGGCTCAGCACGCGATAGCCAGGGTTTTGCCTGGCCCAGCTGAACAGCACCAGATTGTCTTGCGCGTACGCGTCGCCACGACCGTTGGCCAAGGCTTGCAGGGACTCGGGGGTTTTCTCGAACTTCAGTAGTTTCCAGTCAGGGTGATTCTTGGTCAGCCAGATGTCCGCCGTGGTGCCGGTGGTGGTGCGGGTCGCCAGGTCATCGAGGTTTTTCACGTCGCTGGCCTGTGGCATCACGAGACTTTGATGCCCAGCGCCGGCAGGCGAAGTAAACGAAGAACCGCTGGATGAGCAGCGGCGTGTTGCGCGCCAGCTCCACGTACAGCCCGACCAGGCTGGGCGGTGGATAACCACCCGGCAGGCACCGACTTTAAAGGTATAAAAAAGAAGAGTTTAAATACCGCAAAAGCATATCGATACCACGCAAAAACCTATCCTGCGGATTTGCTGCGACGCAGGAAGACGACTATTTTCCTTTTGGCTGTAGGAAGGATCTTTTTTTCGAAATAGCCCTCCAAGGACGCACAGCTTTTGGCCAGACTCCCGGCCGAACCATCACAAGGAAGAGAACATGGCTGACGTAAAAGTACCGCAGCGACTGGATCCGCAGGACATCGTGAAGTTGTTGGTGGCGTTGCGCAGGGCATTGAAGGCCAGGGTGGCTTAAAGCAAAAGATCGCAGCCTTCGGCAGCTCCTACAGATGTACACAAATCCCTGTAGGAGCTGCCGAAGGCTGCGATCTTTTGCTCGACTGGCGTAACAAAAAAACGCCGACGCTACTGCCAGCCGTCGGCGTTTGAAACCTTGAAGGGGTTCGATGCTGCGTCGAATCAGAACGCCGGCAGTACCGCGCCGCTGTACTTCTTGGCGATGAAGGCTTTCACTTCAGGGCTGGTCAGTGCCTTGGCCAGTTTCTGGATGGCTACGCTGTCCTTGTTGTCCGGACGAGCCACCAGGAAGTTCACGTAAGGCGAATCGGCACCTTCGATCACCAGCGCGTCTTTGGCCGGGTTCAGACCGGCTTCCAGCGCATAGTTGGTGTTGATCAGGTCCAGGTCAACCTGGTCCAGAACGCGCGGCAGCATGGCCGATTCCAGTTCCTTGAACTTGAAGTTGTGCGGGTTCTTGGCGATGTCTTTCGGGGTAGCCAGGGCGTTTTTCGGGTCTTTCAACTCGATCAGGCCAGCCTTCTGCAGCAGGAGCAGAGCACGGCCGCTGTTGCTGCCTTCGTTCGGCAGAGCGATGGTCGCGCCGTTTGGCAGGTCAGCCAGTTTTTTGTACTTCTTCGAGTAGCCACCGAACGGTTCAACGTGAACGCCGATCACGGTCACCAGGTTGGTGCCTTTGCCTTCGTTGAAGTTTTTCAGGTACGGCAGGGTCTGGAAGTAGTTGGCGTCCAGACGCTTCTGGTCAACCTGCACGTTCGGCTGAACGTAGTCGGTGAACACTTTGATTTCCAGGTCCACGCCTTCTTTGGCGAGGGTTGGCTTGATCAGTTCCAGAATCTCGGCGTGTGGGACCGGGGTCGCCGCGACAACCAGTTTCTCGCCAGCCTGGGCCAGGCCCGCGGTCAGGGCAGCCGCCAGTGCGGTGAACAACAGAACCTTTTTCATGCAGTGTCCTTATCGAAAATCACGGTCGTCATCGACGACGGCTTGTTTAGTACGAGTGCCAGTGAAGTGCTATCGCTGGCGTGAGGCGGACAATACCGGGATTTTTTATTCCCGAACAATATCTTTTATTCACTTTCATATTCCATTTTGTTCATCCAGCTCTAGCGCGTGCATCGACCGCCTACCGCCGTTACCTGTAGGAGCCGGCTTGCTGGCGATGGCGTCTTTCCTGATACATCGCGTTGCCTGGATCGCGAGCAAGCTTGCTCCTACAAGAGCGCGGTGTTTTTGAGGAGTTGTTTCAGGGCGGCTTGTTCGGTGGCAGAGCCTTTGGTGAGGATGTGCTGGAGTTGCTGCTCGATCTGCGCCAGGGGCGCGAGTGCTTCGGGCAGGTTCAAATGTTCGGGCAAGATCTCGTCGCCGGTGCTGACCAGCAACGCAAAGTGAATGACGTTTTCCAGTTCCCGGGTATTGCCGGGCCAGCTATGCGCCTCTAACAACTGTTGAGCCGCTTCGCTGATCAGCGGCACTGGCAAATCGAGTCGCTGGCTATAGATGCCCAGGAAGTACTCGGACAACGACAGGATATCGCCGACCCGTTCGCGCAAGGCCGGCAGCTCAAGCTGCCCCTCACTGAGGTAGTGATAAAGCCGCTCATGGAATTTACCGGCAGCCACGGCTTGCGCCAGATCGATGCTGGTCGCGGCCACTAGACGCACGTCCACCGGGCTCGGTTGAGGCGCACCGACACGGGTGACTTCATGGTTTTCCAGTGCGGCGAGCAACTTGATCTGAATCGGCAGCGGCAAGTCTCCGATCTCGTCCAGATACAGCGTGCCGCCATTGGCCGAACCGAACCAACCGGCGCGACTGCTTGCCGAGCCGCTGTAACTGCCGGCCGCATAGCCGAACAATTCGGCGTCGGCGTAGGTTGGGCTGATCGCGCCGCAATTGACCGAGACGAATAACCCACCACGATCACTGGCGCGATGGATGTGCCGCGCCAACAGCTCTTTACCGCTACCGGTTTCACCACGGATCAATACGGAAATCGAACGCGGCGCCAGTTGTTCCAGCTCCTCGCGCAATTGACGCGAGCGCGGATCAACGAACACCAGCGCCTTGGCGCGGATGCTCAGTGGACTTTTTTCTGCGTCGGGAAAGGTCAGCAGCGGCTGACCGAAGGCTTCAAAACTCATGGCAGGCTCCCGGCCAAAACCGCCGGGAGGCGGGGGCCGTTTTTAAAAAAAGAAAATGCTCAAGCGCGGCGCAGGGCGTGGTGTTCCATGCGGTTTTGCAGGCGATACAGATAAGCAAAACCCTGCTCCCAACGCTGGTGACCGGACTTCACGTTGATGTGCCCGGCACCCGACAGAATCCCCGCCTCGGCGCCCCAGTGACGGGCCAGTTCCAGGGCACGCGGTGCGCTGACGGCATTGTCATTGTCGGAGCTGACGACCTGGCTCGGAAACGGCAAAAGGTTCGTCGGAATCGGTGCGAAGTTGCGCAGTGCCGGCGCGCAGGCCGGGCGCTCGACGTCCGCTGGCGCGACCAGCAGGGCGCCGCGCACCTGACGCAGAAAATTCAGCGGTGCAGTGGCCGCCCAATGCGCGACTGTGATGCAACCCAGGCTATGGGCAATCAGGATCACCGGCGTGCTGTCGGTGGCAATCGCCTCGGCCAGCGCCGCGACCCAGTCTTCACGACGCGGTGTCAACCAATCGGCCTGCTCCACCCGCGCGCTGTTCGGCAGGCTGTTCTGCCAGTGGCTTTGCCAATGATCTTCTGGCGATCCTTGCCAGCCCGGCACAATCAGGTAGCGAATTGATTCGTTGCGCATGGGGAACTCTCCTGCTGCGTGTCTGTTCCCGGTCGAGTATAGGGAGGAGAATTATATTCGTTAAGGAATAAGAAGCTATTTATTAAGACCTATATCGAATATAAAACAAATCCAATGTGGGAGCGGGCTTGCTCGCGAATGCGGTGTGTCAGTCGACATCAACGTTGATTGACACACCGCATTCGCGAGCAAGCCCGCTCCCACATTGGACCTGTGTTTTTCCTGAGGGATAAAAAAGGGGCCGCACCCTGCCAAGGAGACGGCCCCGGAAACTCAAAATCTGTAGCGAGATGATTGGCGGAAACGGTTATCTAATAAAGGAATATTTAATTACTTTATTAGGCCTGAATCGCATATACCAATCACTCCACAGGTCACAACTTAGCGTCCCTTTGGGTCAAATTGATGACCAGCGTTTGAGTTTCCGGATTCATCGGTCAAGCCCGAGCCGCATGCACTTCCTGCGGTTCGACGGTTTCCTTGCGAACAAAGCGGTTGGCCCGGGCAAACGTACCGATATCGTTGAAGCGCACGCCCATCTCGCGCATCACTTTATGCGCCACCGGTGCCGTCATCTGACGGATGTAAAACGGCTCCTTCACCACAAAGTGATGAATGCCGTGAGTACTGCCGAAGTTGAAGCAGAACGCCTGCAACGGCCACAGCCACCAAACGTTCAACACTTGTGTCTGTTGCATGACGTTGCCCGGCTCCAGGTCGCCGTAGTAGTGCATGTTGGAGCTGACAAAGTGCAGGCAGAACGTGCGCAAAACGTTCGGGCCGATGATCACCACCGCCGCGATGTCGATCACCTGCATCACTGAGAGCGTGGTCGCCGACCACTCAATCGGTGTCCCCGACAGATGTGCAATGCCGTTGGCGGCGTGGAAGCCGAGGAACACGTACCACGCGCCCCAATGCACCAGCGCGAGTGGCGCATAGACCTTCAATGCGCGTTTGATGATGCTGAACTTATGCTCCCAGGTCTTGGCCCGCAGCATGCGGATGAACGCCGACATCACGTTGTCGCCGACCATCAACAGCCGTGCAAAACCCCAGGGCTCGCCGTTGGTGATCGCCCGTTCTTCCATATCGGTTTCCGTACCGGAAACCTTGTGGTGGTTGAGGTGCAGATGCCGACGAATCCATGGGTTGATCGTGCTTGGCCGCGCCAGCCACACCAGGCCCATCATCAGGTTGTGCGGCACCCGCTGTTTACGAAAGTACATGCTATGAATCAGGTCGTGTTCCAGCTCGTGGGTCAATGAGGCAAAGAACGCGTTGAGCAGCAGACACACCCACCAGGCCATATGCCCGGTGAGGTAGAGCGCTGCAGAGCCGACCATTCCGGCCAGGGCGAAGGCCAGAATGCCCGCACCCAGGGCGTCCTGATGGTTGAGAATCGGGTAACGCTTGCGCAGTTCGACCCCTCTGGCCAACACCACTTCGCGAATATGCGCAGATCGTTGGGTTGCATTCAGTCGCTGGGGACTTGCAGAAGTACCGTCCATGCTTCCATCCTCTGGTTATTGATGTTCGCATCCTGCCTTGTGAACCCTCACAACGCGGTAGCCGTGGACGCCAACCTGTTGACCGGAAGCGCCAATCAGCATGACTGAACCGACCTCCCTCGCCAGCTGGACCCGCGCCCTGCGCAAGCAACTCGATGCGCTGGGCCTCGACAGCACCGCCCTGTGTCACCAGGCGGGGCTCGACCCGCAATTGATGGACGACCCGAACGCCCGTTACCCGTTGTCCGGCACCACGCGCCTGTGGGAAATCGCCGTGCAGGTCAGTGGCGATCCGGCGATCGGCTTGCGCGTCTCGCGGTTCGTCAGCCCGACCACGTTTCATGCGCTCGGTTATGCCCTGGTGGCCAGTGGCAGTTTGCGGGAAGTGTTCGAGCGCATCGTGCGGTATCACCAGGTGGTCAGCGATGCCCTGGAGCTTGAGTTAATCCGCACCGAAGACCGCTACCGCTTCCGCCTGAAAATCCCGTCAGGCAATCCGGCGCCGGCATTCGAAGCCATCGACGCCTTCGCTGCCATTTACGTGCGCACCTGCCGCAATCGCCTCGGCCGAGACTATGCGCCGCTAGCCGTGTACTTGCGCCGCCCGGAGCCGGCCGACGCGCATCAATGGCACAAAGTCTTCCGCGCCCCGGTGTACTTTTCGGCCGACGAGGACCGACTGGAATTTTCTCTGGTGGATTTCGACAGTCACCTGGACGACGCCAATCCGGAACTGGCGGAACACAACGAAACCGTGCTCAAACGCACGCTGGCGCAACTCAAGCCCCTGACCTGGGAACGCAAGGTTCGCGACGCCATCGAAGAGCAATTGCCCGAAGGCGAGCCCAGCGCCGAGCACATCGCCCAAGCCCTGCACCTGAGTTTGCGCAGCCTGCAACGGCATCTGGCGGATGAGGGTTGCCGGTTCGATACGCTGCTCAATGAAAGCCGCGAAAACCTGGCACTGCTGCACCTGCGCGACCCGCAATGCTCGTTGAGCGAGATCAGTTATCTGTTGGGGTTTGCCGATACGAGCAGCTTCAGCCGAGCGTTCAAGCGCTGGACGGGGATGACGCCGGGGCAGTTTCGGGATGGGTTGCGCTGACAGGTCCGGAAGGTGGGTTGCCTGGGCCAGCCTCTTCGCGGGCAAGCCCGCTCCCACAGGGATCCTGGGTGTGCAAATGATTCTGTGTACGACGCTGAACCTGTGGGAGCGGGCTTGCTCGCGATGGCGATTGCCCAGGCACCGCAAAAGCTTCAGCGCCCCCGATCCCGCCGCAGCAACTTGCGCACCCGCGCCACCAACTCGCTCACGGCAAACGGCTTGAGCAGATAATCATCCTCATGCAACTCCAACCCGCGCAAGCGATCCTCGATGCCATCCTTGGTGGTGAGGAACAGCACCGGCGTCTCACCAAGCTTGCGGATCTGTTGCAGCAACTGCCAGCCGTTCAACCCCGGCAGCATGACGTCAAGAATGATCAGTTCGTATTCGCCGGACTCGATGAAGCGGCGGCCGTCCATGCCATTGAGCGCAACATCCACCGAGTAACTCGCCTCGCTCAGGCCTTTGGCCAGGAGTTTGGCGGTCTTCGGTTCGTCTTCCACTAACAGCACACGCATGGCACACCTCGATTGTCGTCGTCACAGGCTAGGCGCCTTCACAGACAAAGCCCACCTATAACGCTTTGTTTCAAAAAATCGCCAACGCCCGCAACCGCTCGGCATCCAGAATTTCGATCTCGCCGTACTTCAGATTCACAATCCCCTGCCCCTGCAAATCCTTGAGAAGCTGATTGGTGGTCTGGCGTGACAGCGACAACATTGAAGCCAGTTGTTCCTGCGGCAGTTGCAACACCCGTCGCGGCGGATCGATTTCGCCGTACCCTTTGGCGATCATCAGTAAGCGATGCGCCAAACGTGCCGGCGCCGGCATCAGGCTCAGCTGTTCGAGGCTGATGAAGGTCAGGCGCAGTTTCTGGCTCATCAGCAATGCCAGTTGCCGCCAGTAAACCGGTTGCTCATCCAGGATGGCCAACAGCGCCGCTTGCGGGATGTGCAACAGAATGCACTGACCCAGACCGAACGCATCGTGGGTACGCGGCTGACCGTCGAACAGGCAGATTTCACCGAACCAGTGCGGCGATTCCACCAGGCTCAACAGCGCCTCCTTGCCTTGCTCGCTCACCGCGCCAATGCGCACCGCACCTTCGATCACGGCGTACAGCCCACACGGCGGATCGCCGCGCTTGAACAGCCGCTGCCCCGATGACAGGCGCCGCACCTTGGCCGCGGCCAGCAGACTATTCTGTAAGGGAGCAGGTAAATGGCTGAACCATTGCCCCGTCATCAGACGCGAACGCCAAACCTGCATGTCCATCAAAACTCCTGGAGATTGTCGCCTGGCTGACAGAGCGAGAGGTGAACCCGGGGCATGATCAATCACCCTACAGGAGGAATAACAATGAAAAGCCTCGTTGACCATCTCAGTCAATACGCCGCTTACCACCGTGATCCGCGCAATATCGCCAGCCACTTTATCGGTATTCCGCTGATTGTGGTCGCTGTCGCGGTATTGCTGTCGCGGCCGCAATGGGCCGCAGGCTGGCTTTCACCGGCGGTGCTGGTCTCGCTCGCATCGGCGTGGTTCTACCTGCGCCTGGAACTGCGTTTAGGCGTGCTGATGACGGTGCTGCTCGGTCTGTGCGTTTGGGCAGGTCATGTGCTGGCACAGCAAAGCACGCTGGTGTGGCTGGCGAGCGGCATCGGGATGTTTGTGATCGGCTGGGCGATTCAGTTTGTCGGGCATCATTACGAAGGACGCAAACCGGCGTTTGTCGATGATGTGACGGGACTGATTGTCGGGCCGTTGTTTGTGGTGGTGGAGCTGGCGTTTTTGCTGGGGATGCGGCGGGATCTGAAAGAGCAGATCGAGGCGCGGGTGGGCGGGGTGCGTCTGCGTCAGAAAAACGCTGCGGCGTAGGACGCCATCGCGGGCAAGCCCGCTCCCACAGGGGATTTGCAAACGACTCAACTCAATGTAGGAGCTGGCTTGCTAGCGATCAACGATAACGCGGTGTGTCAGACACACCGCAATCGTCGGATCGCCGCCCGCAGCAAGCCGGTTCCTGCAAGGTTAAATGTTGGCGACTTTCTGCCAGACCTTCGGTTTGAAGAACAAGGTTTCGCCCTTCGCCAACCCGATCAGGCTGTCGTGATCCTTCACCACTTCAGCTTCGATCAGCTCGCTCTGGCCTTCGACCTTCAGCGTCACCCGGGTCGTGGCGCCCAGCGGCCGGATATCGCGCACCTCGGCCGCGTGGTGGTCGTCCAGTTCATGCCGCGACAGCGACACTTCGTGCGGACGGAACAGCACGTGGTTGTCCTCCCCCAGATGCAGACGGTTCGAATCACCGAGGAAGTGATAAACGAAATCGCTGGCCGGGTTTTCGTAGACGTCGCCCGGTGAACCGATCTGCTCGATCACGCCCTTGTTCATCACCACGATGCGATCGGCGACTTCCATCGCTTCTTCCTGGTCATGGGTCACGAACACCGAGGTCAGGTTGATATCTTCGTGCAACCGCGCCAGCCAGCGACGCAGTTCTTTACGAACCTTGGCGTCGAGTGCGCCGAAAGGTTCGTCGAGCAGCAGGACTTTCGGCTCCACCGCCAACGCACGGGCCAACGCGATACGCTGACGCTGGCCGCCCGAGAGTTGTTCCGGGTAGCGATCCGACAGCCAGTCCAGTTGCACCATGTTCAGCAACTCATGGACTTTCACCGCGATCTGGCTTTCGCTCGGGCGCTGGTTTTTCGGTTTCATGCGCAGGCCGAACGCGACGTTGTCGTACACCGTCATGTGGCGGAACAACGCATAGTGCTGGAACACGAAGCCGACGTTGCGATCACGCACGTCATGGCCGGAAACGTCTTCACCGTGGAACACGATGCTGCCTTGATCCGGGGTTTCCAGGCCGGCGATGATCCGCAGCAGCGTGGTCTTGCCGCAACCCGACGGGCCGAGCAGCGCCACGAGCTCGCCGCTCTGAATGTCCAGGCTGATGTCATTGAGCGCCTTGAACGCATTGAAATTCTTGCTGACGTTACGCACTTCGATCGACATGAATTATTCCTCCGCGGCGCTGGCGCGCAGGCGGTTAATACGGTTTTCGCTCCACTGCTTGAGCAGCAGGAT
>Ga0255334_1000307_pt1 | contig 44819 bp, 42 predicted proteins | sample EtOH5_35cm_T3_12_FD_202080 | JGI IMG/M metagenome (GOLD analysis project Ga0255334, IMG submission 202080) | Sandy soil microbial communities from University of British Columbia, Vancouver, Canada - EtOH5_35cm_T3_129 | ecosystem: Engineered > Artificial ecosystem > Sand microcosm > Unclassified ...
TTATGTAGAACAAACGGTTCGTGCATTTGGCAAGGTTGATTTGTTCTTCAACAATGCCGGGATTGTAGGGGCAGGTGGAAAGCTTGCGGATCTGTCAGTGGAACAGATCGATAAGGTACTGGATATAAATCTAAAAGGTGCAATGTATGGAATGAAATATGTGATTCCGGAAATGTTGAAAGCAGGAGGCGGCGCGATTGTCAGCACTTCTTCAGGAGCAGGCTTAACAGGAGTTGTCGGTTTAACTCCATATACTGCCTCTAAGCATGGAGTGGCTGGTTTTACAAAAGCGGCTGCATTAGATTATGCTCGGGATAACATTAGAATCAATGCTGTTGCTCCTGGAAGCACAGCGACCCCGATCATTAAAGATATAAGTCCGGAAGGTCAGAAAGCAATTGAGGCATCCATTCCAATGGGACGTTTAGGAAGAGTTGATGAAATTGCAAATTTGGTCGCTTATTTGTTAAGTGATGACTCTACGTATATTACGGGAGCCATCATTCCTATCGACGGTGCGTATACTGCTCAATAAATGAATCCAGAAGTTATAGCAGTTTTAAAAAGCCGCGAATACGCGGCTTTTTAATTTGCACATGTCTTTTGCCAAAATGAGAATAGGATATCGTTTCACCGAGCATCATCTTTTCGCCGGACGGACTCCTGATCTGCGGCAACATTGCCTGCTTGGAACGAGCTAGTCAATCGGTTTTACGCCGCGACCGTGCCGCGGCGGTTGCCGCCTTGTTCGCGGCCGCCCCCGTGGCTGCCTTCGCGGCCCGGGACTGCCTGCTCCCTGATTTTGCGGAAGCGGCCGGCTCGGTTGAAGGGGCCTTCCTCCCCGCGTATCTTGCCGCGATAAGCCCGTCCAGCACATGCGCATACAGCCCAAGCGCCTCCACTCCGAGCGGAGTGAGCGCATAGGAGCCTCTTTTTACCCGCTGAAACCAGCGGTAATAATCGTCCTGCAGCAACGCTGCAGCCTTCGGATTGCCGGTCCGCTCCTTCACCTCGCGGATCGTCGCCGTTCCGCCCAGCTCGTGCAGGCAACGCGCGCAGAGGAGCGCCTTCTCGCGGTAGGCGGTGACCAGCTTCACCTTGCTGCTGCCACCCACGTTGTAGTCGCCGCTGCGCTCCTGGAACTCGCGGACGAGCCGCACCGTCTTCACCGACGGCAGCTTGCCGCCTGGTGCCGGCGCCGGCGCATCCGGCTCCGGGTCGCAGAGCGCCTCGACCACGGGGGGCTTGGTCTTGTAGAACCGCACGACCAGGAGCCCCAAGCCGAGCCGGCGGCACAGCTTGACGAGCTCGCTCCAGCGCAGTCCGTAAGGCGCTTTGCCGTTCCGGTTCTGCTCGACCGCGAGATACACGCGCTCCGACCGGCGCTTCCGCTCCATGCCTTGAATGACGAGCGGCAGGTTGAAGCTCTTCTTCAGCTCGACCAGCACCGGCGCTTCGTCACCCCGCATGGCCACCAGGTCGCAGTTCAGAACTTCCCCTTTTACCGCATACCCCAGCCTCTCGAAAAATCCCTTCACCGGAGCGTACAGCTCCGTCTCGCTTTGAATCGGCACGTCCCTCTGCTCCCTGCTTGTACCGGCAAACGGTACGGACTCAGGCTCTATTATAGCATGAGAGAAGGAGACCTGCCGGATGCGTCTCTCTACCCTTCTTCCATACCGAGCGGATGATTCGCGCCGGCTTTTTCCCGACTGCTTCTGTTATCAGTGTATGCGCATTTCTCTCCATCCATGCCTCGCAAACTCGGAATCTTCGCTAGAGTTGCGCCTGTTTGCGAGAGTGACTTTTGCCCGTGCTCTGAATTTGCGGGAAACTTCGCCTCCCGAGCCGCATACACATTAATACGTCAATTTAATCGCGAGGGGAAAGGAGGCTGCCATGGACATCTTTGAACGAATCGCCCGACATCGGGAAGAAAACGAGAAGTTGACATGGGTTGGAACTTTTGCGGAATATATCGAAAAGGTGAGGAACCAGCAGGGCCTGGCGATGACCGCTCACGCTCGCGTCTATCAGATGATTGCGGCGGAAGGCACAGAGACCGTGAACGGCCAAACCAAATATAAATTTTTTGAGAATGAAATCTTCGGGCTGGACCGTTCCCTGGAACGGCTTGTCGAGGAATACTTTCACTCGGCAGCGCGGCGGCTCGATGTGCGGAAACGGATTCTGCTCCTGATGGGCCCGGTCAGCGGAGGCAAATCGACCCTGGTGACCATGCTCAAGCGGGGACTGGAACGGTTTTCGCGGAAGGATGAAGGAGCGGTATACGCCATTCAGGGCTGCCCGATGCATGAGGACCCGCTTCACTTGATTCCGTTGGAGCTGCGCCCTGACATCGAGCAAGAGCTCGGCGTGCGCATCGAGGGAACCCTCTGCCCGTACTGCCAGCTGAGGCTGAAGACCGATTACGGCGAAAAGATTGAGAACGTTCCGGTCGAGCGGGTGCTCATCTCGGAGACGGCGCGCGTCGGCATCGGCACGTTCAGCCCCTCCGATCCCAAGTCGCAGGACATCGCCGACCTGACGGGGAGCATCGACTTCAGCACCATCACCGATTACGGCTCGGAGTCCGACCCGCGCGCTTACCGTTTCGACGGCGAGTTGAATAAGGCCAACCGCGGGATGATGGAGTTCCAGGAAATGCTCAAGTGCGACGAGAAATTCCTCTGGAACCTGCTGTCGCTCACCCAGGAAGGCAACTTCAAGGCCGGCCGCTTCGCGCTCATCTCCGCCGACGAGCTGATCGTCGCGCATACGAACGAGACGGAGTACCGCGCCTTCATCGCGAACAAGAAGAACGAAGCGCTCCAGTCCCGGATGATCGTCATTCCGGTTCCCTATAACCTCAAGGTGGCGGAAGAGGAGAAGATCTACGCCAAGCTGATTCACCAGAGCGAGATGAACCACATTCACATCGCCCCCCACGCGCTGCGGACGGCAGCCATCTTCTCGATCTTGACCCGGCTCAAGGAATCGAAGAAGCAGGGCATGGACCTGGTCAAAAAGATGCGCATGTACGACGGCGAGACGATCGAGGGATACAAGGAAGCGGACCTCAAGGAGATGCAAAGCGAATTCCTCGACGAAGGGATGGCCGGGATCGACCCGCGCTATGTCATCAACCGCATCTCCAGCGCCCTGATCAAGCAGGACGTGACCTGCATCAATGCTCTCGACGTGCTGCGCGCGATCAAGGACGGCCTCGACCAGCACGCGTCGATCACCAAGGATGAGCGCGAGCGCTATCTGAATTTCATCTCGGTGGCCCGCAAGGAATACGACGACCTGGCCAAGAAGGAAGTGCAGAAGGCGTTCGTCTATTCCTTCGAGGAATCCGCCAAGACCTTGTTCGAGAATTACCTCGACAACATCGAGGCGTTCTGCAACTGGGGCAAGATCAAGGACCCGCTCACCGGCGAGTCCGTCGATCCCGACGAGCGGCTGATGCGCTCGATCGAGGAGCAGATCGGCGTCTCGGAGAACGCCAAGAAAGCGTTCCGCGAGGAGATTCTCATCCGCATATCATCCTACTCGCGCAAGGGCAAGAAGTTCGACTACAGCTCGCACGAGCGGTTGCGCGAGGCGGTCGAGAAGAAGCTGTTTGCCGACCTGAAGGATGTCGTCAAGATCACCACCTCGACGAAGACACCGGATGAGCGCCAGCTGAAGCGGATCAACGAGGTGACGGCGCGCCTGATCGACAGCCACGGCTACTGCCCGACCTGCGCCAACGAGCTGCTGAGGTATGTGGGGAGTTTGTTGAACCGGTAGCGGGGTTCGAGCATCGGAGTAAAGGAGCGAATCCGGATTGATCGGGCTGCAGCGGGAGTTGACGGCGGAACGGGGAGGAACCTTTCCTGGCAGCTTCGGCTGCGGGGGAAGGTTCCTTTTATATGTCTTATTCCGGTAGATGCTGAGCAGCCTGTTCCACTGGCTTCGTATAAATTATGATGACTTTTGGGTGATGGACGATGTACAAGAAAATTCGCGATCTGCGGGAAGACAAGGATTTGACTCAACAAGAACTGGTCAGCATAGACTATCTTCTCGGACAGACCGACAACCCTAAGCCGTATGATAAGAAGCGGCATGAATAGACGCCGCCGATCGATGTCGGTCAAGAAATGATGAATGATTTATGCTTTGCGAAAGGACCCTGGACGTGACCGGCTAGCGGCGGACGAAGGAAGCGGCCCAGGAAGCCGTGAACGGTTTGGACGAATCGACGAGTTGGGCAATAACGCCGGATACGTTCTGCTCAACGAGGTGACGGCGAGCCTGATCATCGACGGCCACGACTACTGCCCGACCTGCTCCAACGAGTTGCTGCGCTATGTGGGGAGTTTGTAGAACCGGTAGCGAGGGTTGAGGGTAGAACAATAAGCATATAGGGACCTGTATCTGCGCACAGCAGCGCAGATACAGGTCAGGCGGTCCTCATATCCATTCTCGTCTTGGCGTCCTGACTCAAGAATTCCAGCGTAATCATGGCTTGCTTGCCTCGTTCCATTTGCGATGGGCTTGCGACGCCCGTCCGAACAGTGCTTTGAGCGATTTGTCGAAGTGGCTGACGTTGCCGCAGCCCGCCTCAAGCGCGATGTCCAGCACTCCCTTGTCCGAATGCAGCAGCAGATTGGAGAGCAATCGCTGCGGCGGTTGCACTTTTCGATTTCATCTCTTTCTTGTGCCCATATAGAAATGTGGTACGATTAGCATAAGTTTACCGATAACATTGGAAAAGAGGATGGGTATGGGATTCGGAACATTGGCGCATGTCGCAGGCAAATTGCCGCTTAAGGAATTGACGGAAAAGCTCGGCAGCCGCGGGCTCGATTTCGTTCAGCTGGCCCCGGTCAAAGCGATCGGAGATATCGATATGAGCCCGGGCAGGCTTAGCCCGGGATTGGCGAATTTCATCGCCGAGCAGTTTGATCGAACGGGCATTCGCATCGGCGTGCTCGGTTGCTACATAGATGCCATTCATTCCGACCCCGAGCGGCGTCGGTCCGAGGTGCGGCGCTTCAAGGAGCATCTTCGCCACGCTCGGGATTTTGGCGCAGCGATCGTCGCCACGGAAACCGGCGGTCTGACCACGTTTCAGAGCCAGGACCCGGTTCACTATGAAGAGATCGGCTGGAACATTCTGCGCCAATCCATCGAAGAGCTGGCGGAGGAAGCGGAACGCTGGGGAGTAACCGTCGGCATTGAGCCGGTCAGCTGCCATACACTCTCCTCCGCGGACAAAATGGCCCGGATGCTGCAGGAGGTGCCCTCTTCCACGCTCGGCGTCGTCTTCGATCCCGTCAATTTGTTAAGCGCAGACACGGTTCCCGAACAGGATGCGCTGATCGACCGCGCCTTCTCCGCTTTTGGCGATCGCATCGTGCTCGCTCATCTCAAGGATTTTACCATTCAGAATGGGGAATTGGTGGCAGCCGCTCCTTATGCGAGCGGAGAATTTCATACTGATGCGTTCTTGAGCAAGCTGAAGCGGCACAAGCCGTTCATCGACATATCTTCCGAGGAACTCACCGACGCTACGTTGGAAGGAACGATTCAGCGAGTGAGAACCGGTTGGGAGGGCGTTTGACGAATGGGCAGATCCGTTGAACTTTACAGCATTGAAATCCCGGACAGGCGGCGAGGTGCTGGAGCTGTCGCCGAACCAGGGAAATTATGAGTCGGAAATCCGGTTAGGGATTGTATGGGAATAGACGGCATGCTACAATGCGAGTGAATATATTTTCGTTCATTCATATTGATTGGATGAAGGAGATGATGATCTTATGATTTTTTACTTCTCCGGCACGGGAAACTCGCATTATGCCGCCAAACGCATCGCTTTGCACAATCAGGAGGCTTATGTTTCCGTTTCGTCGGCCATGAACGGGGAGCAGGACCGGTTTGTGCACAGCCTTAAGGAAAACGAACGGATCGGCTTCGTTTTCCCGATTCACGCGTGGGCTCCTCCCAAAATGATGCTGGATTTCATCAAGAAGCTCCAACTGGACGGATACCGCGGCAACTATGCCTTCGCCGTCGCCACTTGCGGCGGCAATATTGGCAACGCCATGAAGGTGCTGGGCGCTGGCCTGCAGGAAAAGGGCATTGCCCTGAACGGCTGTTTTTCCGTCAAAATGCCGAACAATTACATCTTGATGGGCAACGTTGATCCGGAGACGATGCGGCAGAAGAAGCTGGCTGAAGCCGAGGAGACGCTGAAGCAGATCAGTGAATCGGTGGAACGGCGGACACCTGGGGAGTTTAGGTTGGAGAAGGGCGCTTTCGCCTGGCTCCTGACCGGATTGATCAATCCCATGTTCACTAAAAATGCGATCAACACCGCTAATTTTCATGTAACAGATGGGTGCACAGGCTGCGGGACATGCGTCAAGGTATGCAACAGCGGCTCCATTCATCTGAACGGCAAGCCGGTATGGGACAAAGCTTGTACCCAATGCCTGGCGTGCGTCCACTACTGCCCCAACCAAGCCATTCAATACGGCAAAGGCACGGTGAAAAAAGGCAGATACACCAATCCCAACATTCCGCTAACGGAAATTGTAAGGAAATCCTCCGTTCATTAACTTATCCCAATATGTGGCTTTGGAGGTTCATCCATGAACATGAATTCGAAGAATAGCGTCATCGCCAAATTGAATTTGCACAAATACCCCTCGAAACTGATCCTCAACAAACCGGAGGATGTCGCCGATTTCAACGAGCTTGAATTTGACTCCGCCATCAGCAAAGAGAAATATGATCTGATCTTCATCTTCATCCTGAACCTTGAGCAATTTCAGCATCATCTGCAGGCCGTGATTGAAAGTCAGCTGCTGAGCGACGACGGGTATTTGTACTTTGCTTATCCGAAGAAAAACAATCCGAAATACAAGGAATACATCGACCGTGACAGCTTCATTCAGCATCTTCCCGCTGACGAGGAAGGGTATGTACTGAACAGCCGGTTGAAATTTTCCAGGATGATCAGTCTGGATGAAGTGTTCACCGTCGTCGGTCTGAAATCGCAAGTTCCCCAAAGAAAGAAAGCGGCCGATACCAAGAGCAGTCAACGCGTTGACGATTACATTGATGCGACTGCGGACATCAAGAAGGAATTGGCAAGCGACAAGGATGCGTCGAACCTATACGATCAATTGACACCGGGTTACCAGAAGGATTGGGCGCGTTACGTCTACAGCGCGAAAAAACGGGAGACCCAGGAGAAGCGAATAGCTGAAATGAAAGATATTTTGGCCCAAGGATACAAGTCGATCGATTTGTACAGAAGAAGAGAGCAATAGGCGATGAATCAGCAGTTTCGAGATGCTCTGCAAAATCATTCCATTCCTGATTTGCAAACGATCCTCAAGAGCGATTTACATAACCACGCCGGACGTGGGGGCAGCATTCAATACATCGAAGCTTGGGCAAATGTCAGAATTGAACCGCCTGTTCAACCATTTGATTCCTTATCCGAGATGCAACACTGGTTTGAGAACAACATAAAATGCCATTGCGCCGGTATTCAAGGTTATTTGAAGCGGATAGAAGCTTCATTTGCCCAAGCGGCCAAAGACCATATTAAAGTATTGGCTTTAAGCTTTGGCATTGATGAAATTGATTCTTTAGGGAATATGGATGCGTTTATCGGGATAATGAATGAACTGCATATGCGATTTGCTCCAAACACCGATTTCTTTCCCGAATTGGCATTGGGGCGAGAAAGCAAGATTGATGTCGTTTTCGCTCGTATAGACGAGATATTTTCATACAAATGGTTTAAATCGGTGGACATTTGTAATGATGAATTCGCTCAACCCATCCGCAATTTTAAGTCCATATACAGACGCGCCAAAGCTTCGGGGCTGAGATTAAAAGCTCATGTAGGCGAGTTTGGCAGCGCCGATGATGTCATGGAAGCGGTCGAAGAACTGGAGCTAAATGAAGTGCATCACGGAATTGCGGCTGCTGGGTCGGTTCAAATTATGAATTGGCTGGCGGATCACAAGATTCAGCTTAATGTTTGTCCTACTAGCAACATCATGCTGAAACGGGTTGATCGCTATGCCAATCATCCAATCAGAAAGCTTTATGATCATTCGGTTCCTGTAACAATCAATACGGACGATCTGCTCATCTTAAATCAAAGCGTTTCGCAGGAGTATCTTAATTTGTTTGATGCCAAGTTGATGACAGCAGATGAACTTGATACGATACGTGAAGTTGGCCTTCGGTACGGTTAGGCGGAAAAACCGATATATGACTCTTTCACGCCGTTTTCCGGTACACGCTGTAGCGCCCTTTCCCGAGGTGCTTGGCCGTGTACATGGCGGAATCGGCTTCCTGCAGCAAGCGCGCGCGATCGACCTTCTCGTGCGACCGGTTCAGGCTGATGCCGATGCTTCCCGAGATGGAAAGGGTGTGTTTGTCGATCGTGTAGGTGGCGGTGATTTTTTCGAGAATGCTCACGGCGAGCTGCTCCGCTTCTTTCTGCCCGCAGCTCCGGGCGATGATGACGAATTCGTCGCCGCCGATGCGGAAGATCGGCCGCCTTTTGCTGACGAATTGGCTGAGCCGCACTCCCACTTCATGCAGCAGCAAGTCGCCCACGTGGTGACCGAGCGTATCGTTGACGTTCTTGAACCGGTTCAGGTCGAGGAACAGCACGGAGAGGCGTTCCCGGCCTTTATTCCGGTTCCAGAAGTTGTCCATGCCGTTCTTGTTCAGAAGGCCGGTCACTTTATCCACGTAGGCCAGCTTTTTCAGCACGGACCGTTCATTCAGCATGGAGCTCAGCACGGAGCCGACCAGCACAAGCAGGATGACGGTCAGAGCGTAGGCCAGCAGCGCGGGCAGCCAGGCGGAAAACTGCGAGAGCGGCACGCTGCGCGGTCGGTTGAGCAAGTGCATGGCGACGAGGCCGCAGACCGTCAGCAGGACGGAGGCAAGAATGCGCAATCGCTTGGGGATGCGTGCTATCCTCGGGTCGGCTTTGAACAGGGCGAGGAGCGCCCCGGCGGTGAACATAGCGGTCAGAAGCGAGAGAACGGCGAGCGAATAAGAGCGAACTTCTTCCCATTGCATGATGGAAACCCTCGTTCCGGAAGGAGTTTTTTGCGTGTTTCACGCGCGATCGTGTACGGTATTGCCATTATATCAGATCGTCATGAACATTTTCATGGCAAGTTCTCGTGAATCATTCATCGGGCTTCCAGCGATGAGATGGCCACCGAAAGCTGCTGCTCTATCTGATGATAGGGCAGCTTTTTACTTCGTTCGATTCTGCACTCCCCACTGGGACATCAAGTCGAGGATCGGGATCAGGGTCTTTCCCTTTTCCGTCAGTGAATATTCAACCCTGGGCGGCACCTGGTTATCCTGCTCCCGGTGAACGATGCTGCTTTCCTCCAACTCTTTCAACTGCTGGCTCAAGGTTTTGTGCGCGATGTTGATCAGATTCTCCTTAGATTTGAAATCAAGAAAACCGAGGAGGCATGACAATGGAATTTTTCGATGTCGTCAAGAGTAGACGATCCGTCCGCAAATATAAAAGCCAACAGGTCGAGAAAGAGGATATTTTAAAAATATTGGATGCCGCCAACTGGGCGCCATCGGCGATGAATCGCCAACCCTGGGAATTCATCGTCGTATCCGGCGAATGGATCAAAAGACTCGGGGACAGCTACAAAGTCATCGTGGAGGAATTTACACGCGAGTCCGACGAATCCGGCTCCATCATCTCAAACAGCGACTTTGTGAAATTCGCGGCCGTTTACGGCGGGGCTCCTGTGGTCATTGCGGTTTTGATCCCCAAGTACGAAGCCGCCAACGACCGCAAAGCATATCTTGAAAGCGCAAGCGCCGCCATGGAGAATCTGGTTCTTGCCGCTGCCGACCTGGGGCTGGGCACCTGCTGGATGACCGGGCCGCTCCTGGATGAGAGCAATCTGCACTCCATTTTGCAAGTGGCGGAGGATCGGGAATTTGTTGCGATCACCCCCTTGGGATATCCGGAGACGACCCCGGAACCGCTGCGGCGGCGGGACCCGGAGCTGAAGGAGAAGGTGAAATGGCTCGAGTGATTGAAGCCTTAGCAAGAGACATAAGCCATTGAGTGAGGGATTCGATGAACGTCATTGCATTCCGGTTGAAACCGGGTGAATTAGAGGGAAAAATTACCGCTATTCTGAGACCGACAAGCTGCTGCGGCCAAACAAGGGGAGAAACTACCGCTAATTACCTATGGCGACATAGATTTTCCGAGATTTGCAAAAATAACGGTAAGAATCTCCTTTATATCTGTGGTCAGCAGGCTGCTGGGCCAAATAGCGGTAGAAATTCCTCCTATTTCTACCGGGTGGTCACGAATGGGCCGGAGTTCCGGTACTATTGTAGCAGCTAGCCTTGCGCAGGGTCCGGCGATCCCCAAAACCTTATTTTGTGCCGTATTAGGCCTGATTGCGGAAGTGTCGAGAGTCTATCATGAGGCTGGAGCAGAACGAATGCCGGGATGGGGCCTGCTCCATTTGCCCGAAAGCATCGTTCCGTTTTCCATCGTATTGTTAGGCTATCCGGCTGAGAAAAAGGACACTTTGGATCGATATGATGAGACGAGAGTACATTGGAACCGGTGTTAATCTGTGGAGGAAAAAGTAAGCCGCCTTCCGGTCGCGGTTCGCGGTCAAAGGCGGCTATATCCATGATTTTATCCAAATCTGTACGCGTTGATCCGGTTAAGCATCGTTTTATCCGCAAGCTTCCGGAAATGCGACCTTGCCGGAAAAAGGTTCGCTTCGATGATCCAGACGCGGCCCCGGCGATCCAGCGCCAGATCAAAACCGTACATCCGATGCTCCGGGAATAATTCCCTTAACCTGGTAGCGGACCGCAGGGCGACCTGGTCCAGATTCTTTTGCAGGAGGTGGGGGGAGCGGCCTTTCAAGGAAGAACGCCGGAGGGCGGTTCCGACCAGCAGAACCGTTCCCTTGCTTCTTTCGATATTGGAGACGATATAACCGCTGCCTGCCACTTTTGCTACTTTCGCGGTAACGACCCAATGCGGAGAGTTTGTTTTGCGCTGAACGATCACCCGCATATCAAAAGGACGCCCGTTGATGTCCGCCCGGGAGATGCAGCGTTGGACCATATAGCCGCCCGCTCCGACATGCCTTTGCACCAAAGCGAATGCTTGCTGCTGTCCCCGCACTTTGTATTTTCTATTCTCCACATGCACTTGGTAGAGGTTGTTTCCGAGCGCCGAAACCTGAAAGACCCCTTTTCCCCGACTGCCGCCTACAGGTTTGGCAATCACTTTCTTGTATTTGGCCAGCATTTGCTGAAACGTTAACGCCGTCATCCATCTCGTTTCCGACATAAAGGGGCGCAAGTTGGCGGAATTGTTCATAAAGCGGTATTTCAGAAACTTGTCTTTGCTGATCGGTAATGGCATATCAGTCAACCGCCTTTCGCATAGAATAGCCGATGCCCAGCAGATACTCATCCAGCAGCGTCAAGAAGGCTTCGATATCTTGGAAGCTGATGTCTCCGATATTGGCGATGCGAAAGGTGCGGAAATTTTCGATTTTGCCGGGATAGATGGTAAAGTCCCGGGCGTAAAAAAAATCATGCATCGCTTGAAAATCAAAGCCTGCGCAGTCCGGTTCGATGAAGGAAGTCACGATTCGGGAATGGTCCTTATCCGCAACCAGATGGTTCAGTCCCCTGAGGGACATGCCATGAATCAACGTTTCCCAGGATTTGGAATACCTTGCATATCTGTCGACCACACCCTCCGCCTTCAGCTCTTCAATGGCCTGCTTGAGGGCGTACAGGGTTTGCACCGGCGGGGTAAACCGCATTTGTCGGGTTTTGGCAAAATGCTCGTATTGCGCAGGCAAATTCAGATAATAGTTTCGCGGCTTTGCGGATTTCAGAGACTCCAGTTTGCTTTTGTCCGCCACGACAAAAGAGATTCCCGGCATGCCCTGGAGATTCTTGTTGGAGCTGGCCGCCAAATAACGGATATTCATCGTGTCCATATGAATGGGGATGGCTCCGAAGGAGCTCATGGCGTCGACGATCAAGTCCAGCCGGTATTTCCCGCATAGCTTCCCGATCGCCTCGATGTCGGTTAACAAGCCGGTCGTCGTTTCATTGTGAACGACGGCGACGTGGGATATGAGTTGCCGGGAATTGCCGATCGCAGCTTCAAGCGCAGCCAAATCGACGGCTTCCTCGGGAGAGCTTTTGAATTCCAGGTAGTTCAATCCGTAAGCGGCCGCGATCTCGCACATCCGCCTGCCGTAAGCGCCGCTATTGACGATGACTACCGTATCGTCCCGGACGACGGAAGACAGGATCGATTCCACCGCGGCAGTCCCCGAACCGCCAAACAAAATGGCGGCGTAACGGGCGTCATCGGCTACCAGGCGAGTCAAGCTCACGGAGATGTCTTCCATCAGCCTGCCGAATTCTTCCTCGCGGGGGCAAATATCCGGAACGATCTGGGCGTATTTAACGGTATCCGTCGTCGTCGCAGGACCGGGGTTGAGCAAAATCGTTCTCTTTACGGTCCCCATAACACGACCCTCCCTCTTTCCATTATTTTCTTAGAAATTCCATCAACCGTTCTTTCACTTCAAAGGGCCGGATGTGGGGCCGGCCAAGCGGTTCCTTCGAGCCGGCGGCGATTCGCATATGGAGGAAGGTCAGCTTCCGCGCTTCCTTCCATTCTCTAAGAGCGGCCTCCAGTTCGCTCAACTGGTGGACATATATGGAACGGGCATAGCCGCTGGCGGCGGCGATTTGCACGAATTCAACATTGTGCGAAACGGTTTTCTGTCCTCCGGTCGAATCGTGAGCGTTGTTGTCCAGCAGGATGTGCAGCAGATTGGCAGGACCGTAGCAGCCGATGGTTGCCAGAGCGCCCATGCGCATGAGCAACGAGCCGTCGCCGTCGATGGCGACAATGTCTTTGTCGGTTTGAGCCAAAGCCAAGCCGAGCGCGAACGGGCTGATGCATCCCATGGAGCCCACCATGTAAAAATTGCCGGCATGATCTGCGATATCGTACAGCTCCCGGCCCGTCTTGCCGGTTGTAGCGAGGTAGACGGTACGGCTGTCTCTTGCTGCATGGAGGAGAGACAGCGCTTCGTACCGGGCGGGAAGCTGGTCTCTACGGTGCTTGACTCGAACGGTTTGATTCACCGTCGCGAGCGGAGTCCGGTTGCGCAGCGCCTCCGGTTCAAACGTTCCCTTGCGGACGACGAAGAAAAAAGGCCGGTTCTGTTCCGTGACCCGAACAGCTTGCAGCAACTGTTTCCTGGCTTCAACCATGTCCGCAGACAGGTATTGCCATTCGACCTGCATCAGCTCCAGCATCTGCGGCGTAATCTGTCCCATGAGCTCATGCTGAGGTTCGTCGGGAACGCCGGGTTCACCCCGCAGGCTAACAAAACCGAGGAGCGGGATGCGAAACGGGTACAGGAGAGACGTCAAAGGGGAGACGGCATTGCCGAGCCCCGAGTTTTGCATGAGGACGACGGGCTTTTTCCCGCCCAGATAAGCGCCGGCCGCAATGGCGACCGCGTCTCCTTCATTGGCCGCCCCAATATATTCGCAGTCGTTGATGGCGTAGTTGATCAAATTCTTCAAGTAGGAGCACGGTACCCCGGTATAAAAGGAAAAACCGAGCCGGTGCAATTCCGCTCCGAATTGTCCGGTAGGGATCATGGCCGATCACCCGCCGGCTTGCCCGGGGAAGGGAGGTATTTGCCCTCGGCCGCTTGAAGCTCTTCGGCCCGCTGCAGCCGGAAAATCTCGTCAACGGTCGCAACGCGGCTTTCCACGTCCGTGATGCTTTGTTCACGGAAGATCTTCTGCGAGATTCCCTGCATGGCCCGGGCCGACGCGCGCAGGTTGTGGTTGGCCCAAATGACGGTGCTGATCCCAAGCTCCTGATAGCGCTCCGTCGGAGTGGTGTAATACTTGGTGGGCACCACGACCACCGGATGTCTGCCGTTCCAGGCTTTCATGAAGGCCTCGATCTCCGTGATATCCGCCTTTTTGCTGTGCATCAGGATGGCGTCGGCGCCCGCAAGCCGGTACGCTTCGGCCCGTTTCAGCGCTTCCTCCAGACCCCATCCGGCGATCAAGGCTTCCACTCTCGCTACCACAGTAAAGTCCTCATCCTGCTGCGTATCCTTCATCGCTTTGATCTTGCCGCAGAACTCGTCGATATCCGCCAGCGGCTGGGCCTCGCCGTTGATAAAGGAGTTTGTTTTCGGAAACAGCTTATCTTCGATGCATGCGCCCGCGACCTGGCGCTGCTCCAATTTCTGGACCAGACGCCGGGCATTGTTGAAGTTTCCGTAGCCGGTGTCTCCATCGAGCAGGATGGGAATGGACGTCGCGTCGCTCATAAATTCCAGCACATCCAGCACCTGCGTCCAGGAAGCTTCGTTGTTGTCCCGGACACCCATGGCTGCCGAGATGGTGAGGCCGCTCGCCCAAATTCCTTGGAAACCGGCTTCTTCCACGATTTTTGCCGACAATCCGTTATGGGCTTCCATCAAATACTCCGTTTGTGGTGAATCGATCAATCGTTTGAGCAGGGTGGATTTTTTCATTGCACGGTTCCTTTCTTTATCCGGGTGGAGATGAATGCGGGGAGTGAGGAGATCAAGGGACCTGTCAGGGAAAAGATCCGGGGATGCGATAGAATAAGACGTTTGTTTCGGCGGATCCGCCGCAGCATGGTCTTGTCGGGGAGCTCGGTAAACAATTGATGGGCGGGCCGGGAGTTGGCCTCGATAAACCAGATGCGGCCCTTTTTATCGATTCCGAAATCGATCCCCAATTCGCGAATGTCCGCAAACGACTTGTTCAGCGTTCGAGCGATGACAAGAGAAAGCTTCCTGATCTCATTCGTGCTTTGACGCACCTTGCTCCGGTTATTTCTGTAAACGGGCAAAAGAACCTCGGGAACGGATGCAGCATGCCCTCCTCTTGTGTGATTCGTCACAAAGAGGCGCGGAGCGGCAACCCGGGCCACCATGCCGGAGATCATCCACAGGCCTGCCGGCTTCTGCAGATAGATGCGGAGATCGAATAACTTGCCCTTCTGGGTGGCGAGGTCAAGCCCCCTCTGCACAATGTACGGTTCCGCCGATCGCTCGTAGGACTGGAAATCTCTGTACAAGGAAGAGTAGCCGACAACATGGCGGCTTTGGCCGAGGGCCGTCTCATACCTCCCGTTGGCGGTTTTCCGGACGCGGATAATGCCGGTCCCTCCGCTGCCGCCGTTGGGTTTGATGAAGATGGACCGGTACTTCTTCAGCATCTGCACGGCTCGGTCTGCCGAGAACCAATAGGTTTCGGGCAAATGGGGGCGAATATCCGGTTGGTTCAGCAGGATTTGGTGCTTGATCATCTTTCCTTTCACTTTGTATCCGGACAACAGAATCACGCTTTCTTCCGTTTTTTCAGGTATATGTTTTAGCATCCGGCGTTGGAAAGGCGGCTGTTCATTCCTAAAGATTTTATTAACAAAAATGTGCTCACGATACAAAAAAAGAGCCACCCGATGAGCCCGGGTGGTCTGTGTGGTATGTGGGATGGATATCGTTTTTGAAGGGGAGCCGGATGTGCGACGGCGAATATCTCTGTGGAGAAGCTGCACAGCCTTTTGCCCGATCAGGGCGTCAAATTCGTCAAACAGGAGTCTGTCCTAAGCTGACCCGGGTATCTTTCCGCTGACCGAGCTCACAGCCGGAAACTGCGAGCTTTATTTGAAGCCTCTGAAGTTTGGTTCAAAGTGATCAAATAATTGTACTTATCGGCGTGCTTTTGCTCGTCCATGATGATGCCTTGAACCGTATCATGGTAGACTCCCGCCGGCAGCCCGGACCAGATCTTCCGGTAGTCTTCTACGGCGGAGAGCTCGCCGAACAGCGCTTTGACCAGCCCTTCGGTGTATGAATGCAGCTTCACGTATGGGGTGTCAGCAGCTGCGGGAACTTCCTGGCCGGTCAAAGCCCGGTACATGCCCCGAAACATCTGATTATGTCCGCGTTCATCGTCTCGGATCGAAGCGATGATGTCCTTCTGCTCTTTTGACGGCGCCCGCCTAATCAATTCGTCGTAAAATAATTCGTCGTTCCGCTCACCCTGTACCGCCTGTTTGATCATTTCCAGAGCGTGGGCGTAATCGGTCGCCCAGAGAGGGCGAAATTCAGGTCTGAATTCAGCCCGATGCCAGTATGGCAAAAAAGAGGTATACGGGGTATACATAGTGGTTATTCCTCCCGACGTTGTTGAGATCCACATTATTTATATGCACAATCGCCCAGGCCCGTGCTGGCCCGAAAAGCGATGAAAAATCGTCTGCGCTTTTGGTCGCAGGTTCGGGGATCGAAAACAAATTCATTATAGAAATTCTAAAATTAAAAACATTCTGTCTTGACAATTGGTAGCGTTTTATTTAGACTTAATTATGCGACCTCTATTAAAAAGCGAATTGACAAAAAATCGCTCAAAGCTTACGGATTTCATTCCGTTTTGTGCCTTGAGCGAAGCGAAAGGGATGGGTATAGATATGAAAATTCAAGCAATGTTGACTACCACAGAAAAAGAATTTGAAAAACAAACTCTACTTCTAGATGAACCAAAAGCTGATGAAGTTTTAGTAAGAATTATTGCATCAGGTGTTTGTCATACAGACGCTACAGTTCTTGATGGTACTTTACCAGTTCCATATCCTGCAGTATTAGGACATGAAGGTGCTGGTATCGTTGAAAAAATTGGCAGCAATGTTTCCACTGTTCAGCCTGGCGATCACGTTGTCCTTGGTTTTGCTTATTGCGGTCATTGTGATAACTGTTTAGATGGCAATGCTGGTGGTTGCGAAAATATGAAACCGCTTAACTTTACAGGAAAAAATAAATATGGCGTTTCACCGCTTCGTACTGAAAATGATCAAGAGGTATCACAATTCTTTGGTCAATCTTCATTCGCTACTTACACAACTGTAGACGAAAAGAACGTTGTAAAAGTAGATAAAAACGCTGATTTACGTTATTTAGGACCATTCGGTTGTGGCATTATGACTGGCAGCGGAACTGTTCTTAACTCATTCGCTCCTGAAGCTGGTACAAGCTTTGTAGTATTTGGTACCGGTGCTGTAGGATTAAGTGGTATGATGGCTGCTAAAATCGCTGGATGTTATCCAATTATAGCTGTTGATATTCATGATAGCCGTTTAGAATTAGCAAAAGAGCTTGGCGCTACTCACACGATCAATAGTAAAAATGAGGATCCAGTTAAAAAAATTATAGAAATTACTGGCAAAGGGGCCCATTATTCATTTGAAACAACAGGTGTTCCCGAAGTAACCCTATCTGCCTTACGTTGCTTGCGCGTTAAAGGTGAATGTGCAACTGTAGCAGTTGGTAAACGTGATTTAACATTCAACGTTACAAATGAAATTGTATTAAATGCTTTAACTCTAAAAGGTGTAATTGAAGGGGATGCTGTTCCGCAATTAATCATTCCTAAATTGGTTACTTTCTATCAAAATGGTCAATTCCCAGTTGAAAAGTTAGTTAAATTCTATGATTTAGAAGATATCAATCAAGCATTTCATGACTCAGCTAACGGTACAACAATCAAACCGGTATTAATTATAGATAAAGAATACCAAGGATAATTGGAAAGCGCCAACTAAATAACGTAATAAACAGTGGGAAGCATTCGTTTTCCACTGTTTTGTTTTTTAGAGTGTTTTTAGAAACAACACTTAGTTCGCAAGTTAAAGGCTCAACCTCTCTTCTCGCCCGTTGGCGAAGGTTTATTCTTTGCGTTGTAGGTGCCCGGATAGGATGTTATAATGAAAAAAATACGCATGATTCGCTCCCGGCAGTTGCGCTGTCGGGGTTTTTGCCGTTTGGGAGCTTATTCGGGAGGGTATGGTATGGGGGCTTTGCTTGAGATGGATAATCTGGCCAAAAGCTTTGCCGGAGAAGACCGGATTACGTTGTTTACCGAGGTGACCGCTGCGGTGGAAGAACGAACCGCCGTCGCCCTGATCGGGGCGTCCGGTCAAGGGAAGAGCACGCTGCTGCGCATTCTCGGCCGGCTGGATGCGCCGGATAGCGGGACGCTGCGCTTTCACGGCCGGCCTGCGACGGAGTGGACTCCGCTCGAATGGAGAAAGCGCATCGCCTATGTGGCGCAGCAGGCGGTCATGCTTCCGGGAACGGTCGAGGACAACCTCCGGGCGGTCAGCCGGCTTCATCAGCTTCCCTTCGAGGATGAACTCGCAGGGAAGCTGATGGACGAGCTCGGCTTGTCCGACATCAGCCGGGCCAAGGATGCATCCGCGCTGTCGGGAGGGCAGAAGCAGCGGCTGGCGCTGATCCGCACCCTGCTTCTCAAGCCGGAGATTTTGCTGCTCGATGAAGTGACCTCCTCCCTGGACGGCGAGAGCAAAAAGCTGGTGGAAGAGGCGCTTGCCGCCTGGCGCCATGAACGGGGTACGGCCCTGGTATGGGTCACTCACGATCTGGAGCAGGCGCGGCTTTGCAGCGAGCGTGTCTGGCACATGGCCGGACAAACCTTGCAGGAGGACATGCCGACGGACAGCTACTTCGCGCAAGAACATCCGGTTCCAGTCGGTGCAAGCGGCGGGGAGGCGCGGCTATGAGCTACTGGACCTTGAGCCTGACCCTCGTCTTCATTCTGATCACCATGCTGCTTTCCTTGCGGCAAAGGCTCGGACTCGAAAAGGAAATCGCCGTCGGGACGGTGCGGGCCGCCATTCAGCTTTTTGCCGTCGGGTACGTTCTGGACTACATCTTCCGCACACGTCACCCCCTGTTTATTTTCCTCATCCTGGCCGTCATGATCACTGTGGCGGCAGAGAATGCCCGCAAGCGGGGAAAGGGGCTCCCGGGAGCGTTCTGGCGGATCGTCGTCGCGATCACAGCGACGGAGACGGTAACCATGGGCTTGCTGCTGCTGCTCGGCTTGGTCAAGCCGGAGCCGCAATACATCATTCCGATCAGCGGCATGATCATCGGCAATGCGATGGTGGTGTGCGCGCTCTACCTCAACCAGATGAAACGCGAGGTCGAGGCGTCCCGGGGAGAGGTCGAAGTGCTGCTCTCGCTCGGAGCTACCGTGCGGCAGGCTGTGCAAGACCCGCTGAAGCGGGCGGTCAAAGCGAGCATGATCCCGTCGATCGACGGGATGAAGACGGTCGGCCTCGTGCAACTGCCGGGCATGATGACCGGGATGATCATCGCCGGGGCCAGCCCCCTGCAAGCGGTGCGCTACCAGATTCTGATCATGTTTTCCTTCAGCGCCTCCGCTGCGCTCACCTCGATCCTGCTCGCGCTGATCAGCTACCGGATGTGGTTTGCCGCCGACGACCGGCTCCTGGGGCGGAACGGATAAAGAGAACCGGATGAGTTTATTTTTATTTAATCCTTTATTTAGAAGGAGTTAACGGGAGCGGTTTAAGCTGAAAGAGCAAGCCCAATTCATGAGATAAGGAAGAAGGAGGAAGACGGATGAAAAGAAAGTGGTTGATGCTTGGAAGCGCAATCGGCATCAGCAGCGTTGTGCTGATTACAAGCGGGTTTACGGCGCTCGCCAGCACGTCGGGCTATGATGCCTACAAGTCTGCTCTGAAGAACACGAAGACGCTACATAGCGTCAGTGTGCAGGCGGAGGCCCAGTTGAAGGACAACGGAAGCTCCCTGTTCAGCGGGAGCGGCAGCCTCAAAGCGGACCTCGCCGGCAAGGCGGACAGCGCTTCCGCGACTTTGCAAGGGCAAGGCGGCGCACGCACGGTAAACTTCTACAAGCAGGATGGCAAAACCATCGTCAAAGAAAGCGGCAGCGATGTTTATTATGTGGAACAGGACGGCAAGAAGAAGGGAGAGCAAGACAAGGAAAAGCTCGACGGGCAAGTTCCTCAAGAGGTGGAAAACGTCATCGACGCCCTCGTCGGCAACCTGAAAGATTACGTGACGCTGAACACGCAAACGGACGGCACCAAGGCCATCAGTCTCCATCTGACCGACACTCAGCTTCCGGCAGTCGCGCAAGCCTTCGGCGCTCTGGCCATCAAGCAAGCGGATACCGAACAAGGCCGGGAGACGAACGACGATGCGGCTCAATCCGGAAAAGCAGCCAAGAACGGCCGGGAAGGGCTGAAATCAAACCTGAAGGACGTCCTCAAGCTGGATCTGCCGCAGCTTGCGACCGACATCAAGATCGACGCAGTCGACCTGAAGGCCGTCATCAATGCGGACAATTACATTCAGCACCAGGAAGCCGATATCACCGTTTCCGGCAAAGATGCGGCCGGTGCTGCCCATCAAGTGGTTTTGCATCTGAACGGCGATTTCTCCGGCTTTAACAGCACGACGCCCGACAAAGTCGACCTGACGGGCAAAACCGTGCAAACCGTCCAGAATCATAACAAAGATCGGTCGAGCAAAGAATAGATCATCGCATCGGCGCAGCGGACAGGGTCGCCTGGTCCTAATGGAGCTGCGCTCAAATTAGCGTTTTATTTGAGCGCAGCTCCTGTCTGTTGCTGTCCGGGTGGGAGGTTAACATGGGAAAAATGCTTGAGGTTCGCGGGGCGGGGAAAATTTACTCGAATGGGCGGGGCATTCGCGATGCCAGCTTCGATCTGGAGAATGGAGATGTCTTCGGCCTCCTCGGCCCGAATGGCGCCGGCAAAACCACCCTGCTGAAAATCATCATCGGGCTGATTCGGGGCGGGCAGGGGACGGTCGCCATCGGCGGACACAGCCTGGCCGAGCGCTTCGAAGCTGCCATGCGTCCCGTTGGCTGCATGATCGAATCCGCCGATTTCTACGACTATGTTACTGCCCGGCAGTACCTGCAGCTGGTCGCCGCCTATTACCCGCATCTGGCGGCGGATCGCTCCGACGAAGTTTTGGATAGGGTCGGCCTGCTGCCCTATCGCAAGGACAAGATCAAAACCTTCAGCACCGGGATGAAGCAGAAGCTGGCGCTGGCCGCCGCGCTGCTGCCGGAGCCCGACTTGCTGATCCTGGATGAGCCGACCAACGGACTAGACATCGAAAGCATCGTGCTGTTCCGCCAGTTGGTCCAAAAGCTGGCCGCTGAAAGAGGAACGACATTCATTATATCCAGCCACATGATCCATGAGCTGGAGCAATTGTGCAACCGGATCGGCATCGTGTATGACGGGCGGTTGATTCAGGAAGGGGCGGTAGCGGAGCTGCTCCGACCGGAGCAAACCCTGGAGCAGTATTATTTGGAAGTCATTCGCGGCGCAAAGGGGGAGAGGGACCTTGTCCAGCTTCAAGGCCAGTCTGAAAAATGAAATTCTCCTCATGCTGTACCGCCGCAAAACCGTCGGGTTTCTCGGCTTCGCGGCTTTGCTGCCGATTCTGCTCGCCGTCCCGCTCATGCACATGAAAACCGTCATCGGCCTCAGCATCGTCAATTCGGCCTTTCCCATCCAGATGCTGAGCATCAGTACAGCGGCGATCGTTCCGCTTTTTCTGCTGCTCGGGGCGGCGGACCTGTTCCCCGGGGAAACGTCGGCGCGCACGCTGAAGCTGGCGCTCCTGCGCCCGGTCACCCGGTTTAAAGTCTTTCTCGCCAAAACTGCGGCCTTGTGCTGCGGAGCAGCGGGCATTCTCCTGGTATCAGGTGTCGTGACCTCGCTGCTCGGCCTTCTGTACGGTACCGCCGGGGCGCCGGGAGACACGCTGAAGGCTTATTTCGCGGCGCTCATCCCGATGATCGCCCTCGGGACGGCCTTCGTGCTGATCGCCCAGGTTTTCAAAAGCGCCAGCGGCTCCTTGGTGTTCTCTCTCTTGCTTTATATCGTGTTCAAAGCTGCGCCGCTCGTTTTTCCTTCCTTTTCCGCCTTCTCTTTCGCTTCCTATACCGATTGGCACATTCTCTGGCTGAATCCAGCGGTCTCCGCCGGCAAATTGCTGAATGTCTTCCTCGTGCTCGCATCCAGCGCCGCCTTGTTTTTTTCGGTCGGTTATCTTATGTTTGATAAAAGAGAAGTATAGCTCACGGAGATGGCCTCATGTCCATACGCGTAAGATTGCTGCTGTCGTTCGCCGCCATGCTGATCGTCCCGATCATCTTGTTTCTGCTGGCAATCCTCTTATGGGGGGTCGTCTTTCGCGGAGACGTGGAAAATATAATGGATATCTATAACGTGAGAGCGACGATCTCGAGCATGGACCGCCATGATGAACAGCTGCTGAAAGAATTGAAGCGGACGGCGGAGAGGAGTCCCGATCTTCTGATGCAAAGGGACTATCTGCAGGAAATCGACGGCGAGTTGGGGTCTGTCCAGTCTTCGTTGGTCGTGCGGATCAACGGATCGCCCATCTACGTTTCTAACGCGATCAAAGCCGCCGGAATTGTCGATCTTTTGCCTCCTGCCGACAAGGATCAGCATGACGGCGATGACGAGCACATCACCCGGAAGGATGGCCGCGTCTATTCCCTCGTGGAAGTGGAGTTCAGCTCTGCCGACGGTGTTTTGGGCGATCTTTTCGTCGTTCACTCGGTTAACCCGCTGGTCGTATTTGCCCGCCGCTTCTTTCCGTTTCTGTCCACGTCGCTGTTGGTCATCTTCGTTATGACCAATCTGCTGCTGACTTATCTGGTATCCCGCGGCATCATCCGGCCGCTGCAGGAATTGAAACGGGCCGCGGGGAAAATCAAGGACGGCAACCTGGAGTTCCGGCTGCTTCCCGGACGCAGGGACGAAATCGGGCAGCTCACCGACGCATTTGAGGAAATGCGCTCCAAGCTGAAGGAGTCCATCGACAAGCAGCTGCAATACGAGGAGAACCGCAAGGAGCTGATCTCCAACATATCGCATGACCTCAAGACGCCGATCACTTCGATTCGCGGCTATGTGGATGGAATTCAGGACGGCGTGGCGGACACTCCGGAGAAGATGGAGCGGTACATGAAAACCATCGCTTCCAAAACAGAGGACATCGAACATCTGATCGACGAGCTGTTCCTCTATTCCAAGCTGGATCTCAACCGGTTGCCGTTCCATTTTGAAGCGGTGGAAATCGGCGGCTTCCTCTCCGATTGCGCGGACGACCTGCGCTTTGATCTGGAGAAGAAGGGCATCGAGCTTCGCACGGAGATCGCGGATGCCCAGAGCTTGCAGGTGCGCGCCGACCGGGAGAAGCTGAAACGGGTCATCACCAACATCGTCGGCAATTGCGTGAAATATATGGATAAGCCGGAGAAGACCGTCCGGCTGCGGGCTGCCGCAATCGAGGGCGGGGTGCGCATCGAGATCGCGGACAACGGGCCGGGAATCGATCCTTCCGCTTTGCCCTATGTGTTCGACCGCTTTTACCGGGCGGAGCAGTCCCGCAACTCCCGGACGGGCGGCAGCGGCCTCGGGCTGGCCATCGCCAAGCAGATTATCGAAGGCCACGGCGGCGAGATCGGCGCAACCAGCGAACTGGGAGTCGGCACGACGATCCGTTTTACCTTGCATACAAACGCTTCATGACAAAGTGGTGAATGAGATGAAACGCATCTTAATCGTTGAAGACGAACTGAGCATTGCCGAACTGGAGCGGGATTACCTGGAGGTGAGCGGCTTCCAGGTGGATTTGGCGGAGGATGGGGAGAAGGGCCTGGCTTTAGGTCTTACCAACGACTACCACCTGATCATCCTCGATCTGATGCTGCCGAAGGTGGACGGCTTTGAGGTTTGCCGGCAGATTCGCAGCAAGCGGAATGTGCCGATCCTGATCGTGTCCGCCAAGAAGGAAGACATCGATATTATCCGGGGCCTCGGGCTCGGCGCCGATGATTTCATTACCAAGCCCTTCAAGCCGGGTGAGCTGGTGGCGCGGGTGAAAGCCCATCTCTCCCGCTACGAGCGGCTGACCGGGGACTGGCAGGCGAAGGATGAGGTGCAGATCCGCGGGCTGTTGGTGGACCGGGGAGCGCGCCGGGTCTTCCTGAACGGGAAAGAAATCATCCTGACCACGAAGGAGTTCGATCTGCTGACTTTTCTCATGACCAATCCGAACCGGGTATTCAGCAAGGACCAGCTGTTCGAGCGGCTGTGGGGCATCGATTCCATGGGCGATACCGCTACCGTGACAGTTCATATCCGCAAGCTGCGGGAAAAAATCGAGGCGGACACGTCCAACCCGCAATATATCGAGACCATTTGGGGCGCCGGATACCGTTTCAAAGTGTGAAGGAAGAGATAGAATGGAACAGACGCGTAAATCAGCAATGGCAAACAAAAAATCCAATTTCCTCCATATGGAAGTAATGGGATTTTTTTAAATTGAAACTCGCGCTTCATTCCGGATGAGGGATAAAGGGCACTCGCTCGGTCAGCTTGCGGTATGTCTTGATGATCCAAGAGGGAATGGGGTCGATTCTCGTCTTGAACGGGAGAACTACGCAAGCGCTGAGGAAGCTCAGAACGGCAGCGCCTATAATGTCTGCGGGATAATGAACCCCGACGTAGACGCGGGCCACTCCGGTCAATATCGCCAGAGCGATCATGGCCGTTCCCCATCTCCGCTTCACGAACCAGACCGCAAAGGCGATGGCAAACGCCAGAGTCGCATGGCTGCTCGGAAAAGAGGGGTCGACCGCGTGCGGGATCAATGGGTGGAAGCCCAGAGCCACGAACGGCCGCGGATGATTGATGATGGGCGAGAGCAGAATGTCTCCGAGCAAGGCGACGGCGGACGTCAAGCCTGCATAAAAAACGAGCCGCTGATCGGTTTCGCGTCCCATGAACCAGAAGCAAGCCATCAGGGCGAGGAGAATCCAAACAATATCGTTGGCCATCACAATCATTAGTGAATCGAGCCAGGAAACATGACCGGCCCAGTGATGAATCCAGGCAAAAAGCCGTTCGTTCACTTTTTCGTCTCCTTTCGTCCTTCCTTACCAAGGAGCGGCATCTTTCATGACCGCCTTGGGATTTCTCTTGCTCTATCTTACAGCGATTATCTAAACAAAAAATTAAGGATTTCTTTGCAAAAGATTAAATAGCTCATCGCCGCCAGGCTTGAACCAGTTAATGAAAAAATAAGAATTTGTTTATCTCCTGTTAATTCACCCTTTCTACAATGAAAAAGAAGAGCTTTTTTCATTCTCCTACCCTTCGAGCAAAGGTGTGGCTTCGCTATGAAAAGCAAAAAGAAAATCCTGATTGTTTATGCCAGTTTCGGAGACGGCCATATCCAAGTGACCCGCGCTTTGAAAGAGTCTTTTCTGCAGAGAGGAGGCACGGATGTGGCAACCGTGGATTTGCTTGCGGAGGCACACCCCTGGATCAACGCGATCACGCGGTCTATGTATACCAAAAGCTCTCGCTTCAGCCCCGCCCTATACGGGTGGAGCTATCGCTATACGGAGCATCTGCAGCACGACCAGCTTCTTGTTAAGTGGATGAACTCCCTGTGCAACCGCAAGCTGAATGAAATTGTCCTGGCGGAGCAGCCGGATGTGATCGTCCATACTTTTCCGATGTTGTCGCTGCTCGAGCTGCGCAAGAAAAAAGGCTGGTCCATCCCGGCGGTGACGGTGCTGACGGACTATGTTCTGCATCAGCGATGGGTTCATCCCGATACGGATCAATACTACGTGGCTACCGGAGATCTGCAGGCCGAGCTCGCCGCGCAGGGCATCCCGAAGGAACGGGTCCAGGTTTCGGGCATCCCGATCCGGAATGCGTTCAATCGCTCTATGGACGCTATGGAGATCACCCGGCGCTACGGCTTCGATCCCTCGCGGAAAATCGTTTTGATCATGGCGGGCGCTTATGGCGTTCTGTCCGGCATCGATGAGATCATCCATAGGCTGATGCTCGTGGACGATGTCCAGGTGGCGCTCGTCTGCGGCAAGAATGAAGCACTGCTCCATAAAATGCGCATCTCGTTTGGCGACGAACCTCGGGTCACCCTTTTCGGATTTGTCGAGCATGTGGAGGAACTGATGAAGGTCGCTTCCTGCATGGTGACCAAAGCGGGGGGAGTCACCCTGTCGGAGGCGCTGGCCATGGACTTGCCGTTCATCGTGTACCGGCCGCTGCCTGGACAGGAGCTGGGGAACGCCCGTTATCTGGCCGATTGCGGATCGGGAACCATCGCGGAAAAGGTGGAAGACATTCGGCAGCAGCTCGAGCAGATTTTGGCGGTACCGCCTTCCGGGGCGGAACGAGCCGGAAGGCCGCAGGACGGAAGGCCGGATGCGGCGGCGACTATCGTTTCCGGAGTGCTCAAGCTGATGGACCGCCCGGCGGTCAGCCAGCCTCAGCTCATCCCACTGAAGCCGAAGAGGAGGAAGGCGCTGCATGGCAATCTCAATTGAAAAAGCCAAACCGGTGGCCTCCCTTCCCTTGTCGTATTATGCAGTCATCCTGTTTCTCGTGGAGTTTGTTCGGGGAGCCTATCTGGTGTCCTTCCTGCCTGTTTACGCGACGGAAGAATTGGGACTCAGCGTTTCCCTTGTGGGTCTTGCCGTGTCCGTCCATTACCTGACGGACAATCTGGTCAAATCGATCGCCGGCTACTTGTTGGACCGCTTCTCCTGGCGCCTGATTGTGAATTCCGGCCTGTTGCTCGCTTTTGCCGGGCTGTGGCTCATGGTGGTCGGGCAGAGCGCGTGGACGATCATCGCCGCCGCCGCTCTCCTGGGAATCGGCGGTTCTCCCGTCTGGCTGGTCTGTTTAAGCACCGTGGACGAAACCAAAAGGGCTTCTCAAATGGGGGTTATATACACCGCCTGGCTGGGCGGTCTCGGCTTGGGCCCGGTGCTTATCAATTTGTTGATGGACCAAAGCCCCCGGCTTGCCTTTTGGCTGATGATGGCAATGTGGGGACTCGCTTGGCTGCTCTCTACCCGATTGCAACCGGAAAGCAAACAGCCCTACGCGCAGATCCCTATGCGGGAACAGGCCGCCATGTTGGGGAAACGCCTGAGGAAGCTGGGACTCTTGATTCCGGGCATGATTCTGCAAACGATGGCCGCCGGGATGCTGGTGCCGATCTTGTCGAGTTTTGCCACCAAGCAATTCGGAATGAGCCACACGGAATATTCGATCGTTCTTGTAGTCGGAGGGGCGAGCACGGCGGTCTTTCTCATTCCCATGGGGAAATGGTGGGATAGAAGCGGCAGCAAGCAGTTCCTGGCGGGAGGGTTCGCCTTTTTCGCCGTCGCTCTCTGCGCCTTGACTCTGGTGAGGACTTTTGGCGGGGCGCTAATTCTGTCGGTTTCTCTCGGCATTTGCTACGCCGCCGTGCTTCCGGCCTGGAATGCTTTGCTCGCCCGGTTCATTCCGCAAGAGCAGCAGGGGGTCAACTGGGGGGTATTCTCCAGCCTGGAAGGACTCGGTGCTATCATCGGCCCAATGATTGGCGGTTGGCTGGCGGCCCAGTACAACGAATCGGTCACCGTCTGGGCGAGCGCACTGCTGCTCGCCGGCATTGCCCTGTTCTATTTCTGGCTCCCGTCTTCCCGCTTTGCGGATGAAGAAACGTTGAAATGAATCGAATCGGGGGGAATGAAGCAAGAGCTTCGAAGCCTGCATCCATCCGGTCAGCTGCGTGGTTCTGCTCCTGGTTATCTTGGCAATCCTGCGGTTCTTATATCAATCGTTCAGGCTATAGAAAGCCTGAGGTGCGTCTTTTCTCGGGCTTTTGTGGTATGAGAAGGAGGCTTCTTCCGCCAAGAGCGGTGAAGCCTCTTCTACATGACATAGCGGACTCCCATGCCGCTTGACGGCAAATTGGCAGCAACTTGGCAGCAACTTGGCGGCAAACACGTGGGGAATAGCGGTAATTTCGCCCGCAATTCGCTGGCGAAGGCAGCAAGGCTGGAGATAAAGGGAGTTACGCCCGTTATTTCTCGAAAAATCACTCTTATGAGGAGAATTCGCGAGAATAACGGTAATTTTTACCTATATTTTGAACAATATGGAGAACAGACCGGAAATAGGGGCGATTTTTACTCCTATTTTATTATTATTGGAACAGCAAGAGGGTCATCCTTGCTTTCCTACCTGCCAGCAGGCCGCCCTTTCGGTCAGGCGCCGGATCTTCGCTTTGCCGGGGGCCTGTTTGCGACGGAGTGTCCCTCTTCGCTAATAGAATTAGAAGCACTTCATTACGAAACATAACGAGAGTTGGTGTGCCAATAAGACCCGATGTGTCTTGTGCGATTGTGAGCGGATCGTGCGGATTTTGGCGTACGGTTTTTTGGGAAGGCAAGATTCCGGTATTCCGGGGGACAAGTTTTTGGTACAATGAATTTATCCGATTGCGAGGAGCGGGAGCCATGAATGAGGAGTTGAAAGAGTCGCTGAGGTCCATCGTCCGGGAGGAGTTAGCACCCATTCATCAGCGTCTGGACGGGATGGACTCACGTTTGGACCGCTTGGAGGCGGAGCAGCAGTTGATCAAGCAGGCGGTGCTGGAGACGAACGAAAGCGTCAAGCGGCTGGAGTCTATCCAGGAAAGCCAGCATCGCATCATCGAATTGCTGTCCGTGCGCTCCATAGAGCAGGAAGCTCAACTCAAGAGAATAAAGTAAATTCAAATCCATTTTCACAAAATTTACAGGGCTTCTTCCCCGGATTCGGTCCCGGGGAGAAGCTCTATTTTATTCCAATGCCTTTCAGGGGAACGAAAGATCCCTTCCTCAGAATTCGCTGCCCCGCACCTTGGCGAAGACCATCGTGTCGCAAAGCTGCCCGCTTGTGTCGCGGGTTTCGGAACGGAGAATGCCCTCTAGGGTAAATCCGCAGCTTTTGGCCACGCCGGCGCTTGCGGCATTGCGGCCGTCACAGCGGATTTCAATCCGATTCGCCTCAAGCTCGCGGATAGCGAACTCCGTGATCGCATTTACCGCTTCGCGGACATAGCCCTGCCGCAAACAAGAGGTGCGAACCCAATAACCGATCTCGAATTTCCGCGCTTCCCAGTTGATGCGGTGAAGACCGCTTCCGCCGGCGAACTCACCCGTATCCTTGCGGTGCAGCTGCAGCCGCAGGTCTTCGCGCCGCAGGAACCGCAGCCGGGCCTCCCGCAGATTCGCTTCCGAATCCTCGACGCTTGGCATCTCGGCCGCCCAGGGCATCCACGGCTTCAGCCTGTCCAAGCTTTCGCGGATCGCTTCGTTCATCGCCGCTCCTTCCCCATAGCGCGGAGCGCGGATGACGAGCCGCTCGCTTTCGAAGCTCTCGGGGAAATCCAGCAGAATCAGATTGGACAACGAGTTCATAGCTTCCACCTCATTCTCCCGACCGGCGGGAGATAAATTTCCGTAACCTTACCACAGAAGGACTTCCTCCGGCAAGAGGCAGGCTTGGAAAAAACCGATTGAGCGATTCTCTCCGCGAGCTTACAATGGAAGGCGAGCTTGTCGTCGACAACCGGCAAGCCCAAAGATTTTCTTTTCGGAAAAGAGGCTTCTCCGGTGAGCGCAGCGAAGAGCAATCATTCTCTCGGTTTCATCAAGCTCTATACGTTTTTCACTTATGGGTCCATGGCCGTTTTCTCGGTCTACTTTCCTCTGTACTTCAGCGAGATCGGTTTATCCAAGCTGCAGATCGGCATGATCATGGCGGGGGGACCTGTCCTCTCCATCCTGGCCAATCCGTTCTGGGGTTATGTCAGCGACCGCAGACAGAACATCCGGATGACCTTGGTCGTGCTGCTTGCCTGCAGCCTCGCAACGGTTCAAGGCGCGTTCCTCGTGCATTCGTTCTGGGCGCTAACGGCCGTCATGCTCGTGTTTTTCTTTTTCCAAAGCCCGCTGAGTTCCCAGGGGACGAGCCTGATTCTGAATTCGATCGAAGGGACGGAGCGCAAATTCGGCAGCTTCCGCCTCTTCGGCTCGCTCGGCTATGCCGTCATCGCCCTCGCGGCGGGGCCGCTCGTCGCGCGGACGGGCAGCGGGCTGATCGAGGCTGCTTATTCGGGTCTTCTGCTAATTGCTCTTGTCCTCACCCTATGGCTGCCGAAGGGACATGATTCGAACGTGGTTAACGCCTTTACCGCACGGGGGTACGGGCAGATTTTCCGCAACCGGTCCTTCGTCGTTTTCGTCGCGCTCGGCGTGTTTCTCTCGGTGCCGAACTCGGTGAATTCCACCTTCGTCTCCCTCTATATCCGTGAGTTGGGAGGGTCCGATGTGATGGTCGGCTGGGGCTCGTTCCTCTCCTCCATCTTCGAGATTCCCGTCTACCTGCTGCTCGACCGGGTCGTGAAGCGCAACAGCCGCTCTCTCCTCGCGGGGCTGGGCGTCGTCAGCGTGCTGTTCTCCGTCCGCTGGCTGCTCATGTCGCTCGCCTCGGCTCCGATTCACATCCTCCTCACCCAGCTTTTGCACAGCGTCAGCTTCGGCATTTACTCCTATCTGGGGACAACCCTGACCTCCCTGTGGGTGCCGGCGGAATACCGGGCCTCCGGCCAAGCGGTTTTCACCCTCACCTGGGGCGGGCTGTCGGGGATCATCGCCGGATTCGCCGGCGGCTGGCTCTACGATGCGGCGGGAGCGGCGCTGCTCTACCGGCTGGGAGCGGCCATGGCGCTCATCGGCGCCCTCGGCTTCTTCGCGCTGCTGCGGGGGATTACCCGGCAAACGCGGCAAACGGAGACGAGCACGGGCTGAACGCCGCGCTTGCGGTTGAATTTCTCCGCGAGCCGATTCGGACCGGGCCGGACGAATCCCGAACGGCAGAAAAGCCGGCGCACGGGCGCCGGCCACTGAAGCAGCGAGCAATCAATGATAATCGGGCAACCAGCTGCCGTGCGCTTCGATCAAGTCGTCGCACAGGGAAACGATGTCGTCGAGCGACAGCTCCGCCGCCGTATGCGGATCGAGCATAGCGGCATGATAGATATGCTCTCTCTTGCGGGTGACGGCCGCTTCGATGGTGAGCAGCTGGGTATTGATGTTGGTGCGGTTCAGCGCTGCGCATTGCGGCGGCAGGTCACCGACATAGGTCGGCGTCACTCCGCTGCGGTCGACGAGACAGGGAACTTCCACGCAGGCTTCCTTCGGAAGATTGGGGATGAGGCCGGTATTCATCACGTTGCCGCCGATTTTGTAGGGTATGCCGGTTTCAATGGCTTCAAGGATGTAAGAAGCATATTCGCGGCTGCGCTCATGCGACAGATCCTGGTCATGGACCAGCTGTTCGCGCATGCTCTTCCAACCGTCAATCTGATTCACGCACCGGCGCGGATATTCATCCAGAGGAATGTTGAACCGGTCGATCAGTTCGGGATAGGCTTTCTTGATAAAATAAGGATGGTACTCGGCGTTGTGCTCGGAGGATTCCGTGATGTAATAACCGAATTTCAGCATCATCTCCAGGCGCACCATATCCTGGTGCTTTTCCTGCTGCTTCTCGGCTGCGCGGCGCTTGATCTCGGGATAGAGATCCACGCCGTCCTTCTTGGCCTCCAGAAGCCAGGCCATGTGGTTAATTCCGGCGATCTTTGCCTCGACTCCGGTGGAATCCATGCCGAGAAGCTTGAAGAGCTCCGGCACGCAAACCTGGACGCTATGGCAGAGCCCCACCGTGCGGACATGGCCATATGTATTCATAACATTGGTCAACACTGCCATCGGATTGGTATAATTGAGAAACAGGGCGTCCGGGCATACCTCGCGGATGTCCGCCGCGAAGTCGAGCAGGACGGGGATGGTCCGCAAGTTGCGGAAAATGCCGCCGATGCCGACCGTGTCGGCGATGGTCTGACGGAGGCCGTATTTCTTGGGAATCTCAAAGTCGGTGATCGTGCACGGGTCGTAACCGCCTACCTGAATGGCGTTGACGACGTACTTGGCGCCGCGCAGCGCTTCCTTTCGGTCCAGGTAAGACTGGATGGTGCAGGTGCTGTTCGTGGTTTTGCGGATGTTCTGCAGCATGGTCTCGGAATCCTTCAGCCGTTCCCGGTCGATGTCGAACAGGGCAATCTCGAAATCCTGCAGCGCCGGGGTCAGCATGCAGTCACCGAGGACGTTCTTGGCAAAGATGGTGCTTCCTGCTCCCAAAAAGGCGATCTTGTTCATCTGTTTTTCCTCCTCGCTGGATACGCTTTCTCTTCTCTTATGAATGTATCCGATCGGAGCGCCGAAGGGTATGGGAAGAACAAGCAGGAATATGGAGGATTGTAGCGAAAATAGAAAGCATCGAGGAGTAAAGGAGAGCGAGCGGATGGCAGCGGAACATAAGCGCTTCAGCATCAGTGTCAACCCGGGAGAACGGGGCGGAGAACTATCGGTTCTCTTCAGCGGGATGGCGGAGCCGCAGCCGGGGCATTCCATCGGTCCCGCCATTCACGACTTTTGCCTGATTCATACGGTGCTGAAGGGAAGAGGCAGCTTTGAGGCGGGCGGCAGGCGGTATCCGTGTGCGGAGGGGGACACCTTCGTGATCTTTCCGGGAATTCTGTTCCGTTACGAAGCGGATAGAGAGGAGCCCTGGCAGTATTGCTGGGTCGGCTTCAAAGGCAGCCGCAGCCGGGGGCTGCTCGACGAGCTTGGAATCACTCCGGCTGTCCCGGTGATTCGGCAATCGGGGGGGACGGCTGTCCGCGGACTCTACAAGCAGCTGCGCGCGAGCCTAAAGCGGGAGGATTCCGACCTGCTGGCGGATCTGGAAGCTTCGGGAATCCTCCGGCTTCTGCTTACTCGGTTCGTCGAAGCGAACCGGGAGGCCATGCCCGTGCCGGAGCACCCGCTCGCCGAGACCGACCGCAGGCTGGACCGGATCATCAGCTGGCTGCTTCTCCAGTACGCCCAGCCGATCTCCGTTCAACAGATCGCCGATACCTTCGGGTATCATCGCACGCACTTATCGCGGATCTTCAAACAGAGAACCGGCCTGTCGCCGGTTCAGTTTCTGTTCAAGATTCGCATGGAGAAAGCTCAGCAGCTCCTGCGAACTTCCCTCAGCGTGATGGAAGTGGCGGCTTCCGTCGGGTTCGCGGATCCTTTGTACTTCTCCAAGCAATTTCATCGGTGGGCGAGCATGTCTCCGTCCGCTTATCGGGAGCGAGAGCAAAAGCCTGCGCCCGGTCAGGATGCGGGAAGGCCGATTCCATACTCGCGCAAAAACGCGGACAGATCATAGGGAAGCACGATCAGATGCGGACGGGAATCGTCGTCGAAGAAGAGTAGGCGATGCGGCCCCCGGGCGTTCCCGGCGAACAGGAACAGCTCCCGGACCGGTCCCCGGTACCAGGGTTTGTCGATCCGGGCAGGGGGAACGAGAGCCATCCGCAGACCGATTCCCTGCCGCGGTTCAAAGGCCAATTCCCCGGCCTTGCCGGAGCCGGCTTCCAGCCAGCGGAGCGCTTCCTGCCGCAAGCGGTCGGTGACTGGAATGAGGCGGATCACTTGCTCCAGCTTCACGTCGAACAGCTCTGCGTCAGGGACGCTCGCAGCTTCCTGCGAATCCGCCGGTTCCGGCGAGGCAGCAGGTTCCGATGGGGCTGCAGGTTCCGGCGAGGCGGCAGGTTCGGGCGAAGCGGCAGGTTCGGGCGAGGCTGCAGGTTCGGGCGAAGCCGCAGGTTCGGGCGAGACAGTGGCCAGACCGAAGCCGGCCGGCAGGCAAGCGGACGACGCGAAGAGGAGAACGGCCGCAAGGCCCAGCGCGGCTTTTGCGTTTGCGATCATAACGATGTCACCCTTTCCATAATCAGGAGCGGTCTCCCGGAATCCGGACGAGGAAACCCTTCCCATCTGGAATAGTATGGATAATTCGGACGCGAAAAAACCGTTTCTGGATAGAACCGGCTGTTGCTCGTAGAATGCTGTAATGGAGTTTTAGCCTTGCATGAAAGATGACCGAAAAGCATGCGGCCACTCTTGCGGACAGGAGCGGCGGGCTTGCCGGGAATCGCTGCAAGTCGTTGCCCCATTCCCCGCGCTTTGAGAAGATGCTCCGGAACGGCAAGGGCCGCACGAAGACTCCTCCCAGCAGTCCCGTTTCGTGCGTCTGAGACCGAAACCGATATAGGTAAAAATGCCCGTTATTCTGAGACCAACAAGCTGCTGCGGCCAAACAACGGTAAAAATTACCGCTAATTTACCATGGTGATGTAAATTTTCCGAGAATTACAAGAATAGCGGTAAAAACTCCCTCTATTATGGTGCTCAAGGGGGTACTAGTCCAAATAGCGGTAAAAATTCCTTCTATTTCTACCAGATGATCGAGGATGGGTCGGAGTTCCGGTTCTAGCCTTGAGCAAGGTCAGGCAATCCCGCAAAAACCTGATTTTGTGCAGACCTGATTGCGGAGTGAGAGTCTATCGTGAGGTTGGAGCTGAACGAACGCCGGTGTGGTGGTCTGCGTGTCCGGCTTTCGTGTTGCCGATTTCGTGCAGAATGTTGGTGAGGTAAGTGAGCGCCGTCAAGCACTGATTCTGAGGTTGAGCCGGAATTTAAACAGAGCCTTAAGTTTATGAAGCAGCGACTACACCTTAGCAACGTGTACAACACGCATCCGCAAGCCGTATGGAATCTGATCTTCTTAAACGTGATTCTGTATGTGTTTGGAGAATGGGTTCGCTTGCTGAACGTCCCGGATCAAAAGCTGGGATGGGTCATGGCGAAGCTGCAGCACTACTGGGAAAAGCCTTGGTCGCAGTTCCTGAAGGCCTTGCATCTGATTCGGCAACGAACCAGTAAGGGGCGACGCAAAAAAGGGGGCCGGCCACGCATTCATCCTAAAGCCCTATCAGGCCAGCGCTTCCTCTTCTACTGATCTTGCATGACGACTGAAGCTAGACAAATCTAAAAAATTGGTGTCTTGTCGTTTAGAGGTAGAGGGTCCTTTTTTGCCTTTTCGACGCTTCCCCGCCCCATCGCTTCCTCTTCTTCCTGCGCCAAAAGTGCAAGTATTCTCGCGTTCCCTGAATTTTCTTTCGCGAGAACCCCTTTTCCCTTCGAACAGTATGGACAGCCGCTCTCGTGTTACTTTTCTTGCATGTTTACTGTTCTGCCTGCAAAAATCCGCTTCTAAGCGTTCCGTATGTCCGTTACAGACAGGATAAGTCGGTTTTGGCCGGTTACGTGTCTCAAATGTTACGCTGCACGAAGGCCAGCTTGGCGCATAGTGCCGTTCGTAGAACGTCAAGCCTAACCAGTAAAAGGAATTGTAACGGACCAGGCGACTTTATTGGGCCAAAAGGGCCGGCATTGAGCGATTACAGCCGCCTTGCCGATATATGGTGGCAGGCATTCATGGTTGAGCTGGGTTGGGCCGACGAGTCGCACAGGTTTCCGCCACCTCTTAGTAACGGCCGCCCGCGGGATCCATTGCGACACGATTGCTGCAATAGAAAGTGCTGGCAATTCGCTCCTCATCGGCTCTCACTCATGCCCAGTATTCCTGCTAAATAGAATGTGCAGGTTATTTGGCGCACTCCCCTACAAACGAGGCTGCAACGGAAAAATACCTGCACAATCGCAGGTTTTCCTCGACAATCGGAGCCACTCGCAGGAATTTCCTGCATTTCCGCAGGTTTCTTGCCCGCCCCGTGCGATATGAATCCGCTAACTGTGAAAGTTGCCGCCGTTTTTTTCTTCCCTAATGGGATTATCCTATCTTCTCGTTTGGATCGGGTTTGCTCATCTTTTCTATTCTTTCCGATGGAAATGAATTTGCGAAACGTTGTACTAGCGATACATGGCGCGCCATTTAGCCGACTCCGGCGGCTCCCGCGGCTTACGGTGCGGTTACCGGGATGGCCTGGCTGAAATATTCATCCAGCGTGATCCCCTGGCTCGCTACCTCCTGGGCGAGCTCCTTGCCCAGGTAACGGATGTGCCAAGGTTCGTACTGATAGCCGGTGATCTTCTCGGTTCCCTTGGGATAGCGGATGATGAAGCCGTAGTCCGGAGCGTGCTTGGCCAGCCATTTGCCCTCGGTGGTCTCGCCGAACGATTCCTCCAGCTTGAAGTCCGCCGCCGCGCAGGACACATCCATGGCCAGTCCCGTTTGGTGCTCGCTCATGCCGGGCCTCGCGCTGTACCGGGCTGCCGCCGCTTCGCCGTCCCGCTTGACATAGGCGTCGAACAGGGCGGCCTGCGTCTTGTAGGAGCGGTAGCCGGATACGGCGTAGAGCTTAAGGCCCTCCTTGTCGGCCGCCGCGAACAGGCGCTCCAGAGCGGCGGCCGCGGCCTTCCGCATCTTGCGCTTCTCCAGCTTCTCGCTGAAGGGGAAGCGCACTTGCGGCTCGGCAAGATCGGCCGGAACGTAATCGGCGGGAAGCTGCCGTGACTTATTGACCCAGACGGCGACCTCTGCGGGCCTGGCGATCGCCGTCACGGCTTCATCCGGTTTCGCCGTGGCGGCCGGATGGGTCGAAGCGGCCGGCTTCCCTGCCGGCTTGACCGTCGCGGCCGGCTTGGCGGCGGCAGACGGCTTGCCGGATGCGGGCGTCGCTGCGGCGGACGCGGCGGGCGTCGGCGAGGCAGACGCGGCAGCGGTGGCAGCAGCGGCTGCAGAATCGGGCGCCGGCGAATTCCCGGGCGCGACTGAAGCGGCCGGGCTGGGAACAGCGGGGGCCGCGGATGGCAACGCGCCGCCGGCAGCGATCGTTCCGGCCGGCTGGCCGGTGCCAGCGGGACCCGCCGCGTTCTTCGCAGCGGAGCAGCCGGATGCGAGCAGAAGGGCGGCGGCGAGCAGGCTTACGGGCCAGGATGCTTTATTAGAAATGGGAAACACCTCCGCAGGTAAGGGCAGGCTGAGCCCAAGCCCCTTCGATCTGTAAGACGGGATGAATCGCTTTAAGGTTGCATATTCTACTTTTTTACAGGGGGCCGCTACCTTTTCCCGCCGCAATTTGGCATAATGGACGGAGAGAATCGAACGGAAGGGGAAGTTTCCTTGTTTAAGAAAGCGCTCGGAATGCTAATGGCCGGGTTCCTCCTGGCAGCGGCTTTTCCCGGCAGTGCAGCTCATGCCGATGGCGGTTTGCTTCAAAACGGCGGTTTCGAAAGCGAGGGAGCGGGGCAGCCCACCTCCTGGACCATCGATGCGTGGCATACCGGCGACATCAATTCCCGGATGACCATTCAGCAGGACATTGTACATAACGGAACTCACGCGGCACTTATCGAGAATCTTCAGCCCAACGACGCGAAATACGTGCAAAAGGTAACGGTGGATGCAGACACCCTGTACAAGCTGTCCGCTTACGTGCGAGTGGATTATGCGGACCCCGGCGCCAAGGGCGCTAATCTATCGGTGCTTGGAATCACGGATACATCCGTGGATTTGCAGGCGACGAACGGCGCCTGGCAGCTCGTGGAGATGTACGGAAAAACCGGCAAGAGCCAAAAGGAGTTGCAGGTCGCCGTCCGGCTCGGCGGATACGGCAGCTTGAGCAAGGGCAAAGCCTACTTCGACGATGTCAGCCTGACCAAGGCGGCTGCAGCGCCCTCCGGGACGGCCGTCATCAATCTGGCGCCGCCGGGCTCGGATATCCCGGACGCTGTGTCGGCGATGGGAATCGCTGCGGTCTCGGCGCTGTTCGGGCTGCTCTATTTCTTCGTCTATCAGCGCTGGATTCGGCCGCAGCCGACCGGCGGCCGGCTGGAGAAGCGCCACTTCGGCACCCTGATCGGCTTCGCCGTCGTCGCCGGGCTGCTGCTGAGGTTCTATCTGGCCATGAAATCGCCCGGCTACGCGGCGGATGTCAGCACCTTCAAGGCGTGGGCAAACAAGGCGGCGAGCGGCGGCCTCGGCCGCTTCTATGACGGTCAGTTCGCCGACTATCCTCCCGGGTACATCTACGTGCTGTGGCTGCTCGGCACCTTGCAGAGCGCCCTGCACATCGACTGGGCTTCCCGGTCGGCGCTGGTGCTCATCAAGCTGCCGGCGCTCCTCGCCGACGCGGCCATCGCCATTCTCCTCTACCGCGAAGGGACGAAGCGCCTCAGCGCTTCCGCCGGTTTCGGCCTCTCGCTCCTGTTCCTGTTCAACCCGGCGGTGCTCGTCAATTCGGCGGGCTGGGGGCAGATCGATTCCTTCTTCACCTTCGTGCTGCTCGTCTCCCTGCTGCTGCTCGCAAACGGCAAATGGGAGGGCTCCGCGGCGGTATTCGCCATCGCCATCCTGGTCAAGCCCCAGGCACTGATCTTCACGCCAGTTTACCTGTACGAAGCCTTCCGCAAGCGCAAGTGGACCCGCTTTGCGGCCTGTCTCGCCATCGGTCTCGGGGTGTTCCTCGTGCTGATCGCACCTTTTTCCGTTCACCAGACCAGCCCGATGTGGATCATCGACCTGTACAAGTCCACGCTCGGCCAGTATGCGTATGCCACGCTGAACGCCTTCAACGTCTACGCCCTGTTCGGCGCGAACATGGTGCCCTTGGACAGCGGCTCGCCGCTCTCGTACCAGACGGTCGGCAACCTCTCGATCGTGCTCACCGTCCTGGTCTCGGCGTATTTCTTCTTCCGCCGGAAGACGGGAGAGGCGGACAAGCTGTTCTATACGTCCCTCTTCCTCATCTTTATGGTCTTCATGCTGTCCGTGAAGATGCATGAGCGCTACCTGTTTCCCGCGCTGGCGCTGGCCATGTTCGCTTTTCTCTTCTCGAAAGACCGCAGGCTCCTGCACCTGTTCGCGGGCTTAAGCGTCGTCCAGTATTTCAATGTGCACTACGTCCTGAAGAGCGCGGCGATCAACCAGCCGCATATTGCAAGGCATGACGGCATTCTCCTCGCGGTCTCGTTCACTTCCGTTCTGCTGCTGATAGGGATGATCCGCATCGGCTACGACCTCTACGTGACCGGCCGCAAGATGCTCGTGGAGCCTTATCCCGAATACGCCAAGCTGCCGCCGGGGCTGACCGAAACGGCGCTCCTGCATTCGCCTGGCAGCGGCGCGAACATGGAGCGCTTCAGCCGCCGCGACTGGCTGTGGATGAGCGGCATCACCCTGGTTTACGCGGTGGCGGCTTTCATCCATCTCGGTTCCCTGCATTCTCCGGTGACCACTTGGGAGCCTGCTTATAACGGCTCCACCGTCGTCGACCTCGGACAGGTGCGCCAGATCGACCGGGTGAACACCTTCGGCGAGATCGGAACCGGCAAATTCAAGCTCGAATTTGCCGAACAACCAAACCAATTCGGCAATGCCGTCATCATCGAGAACACCTACACCAAGGTGTTTTGGTGGAACGTTCAGGACCTGAACGTGAAAGCCCGCTATGTGAAGGTATCTGTGGACGAACCCGGCTTCTCGCTGAACGAGATGGCCTTCTACCGGAAGGACAACCATACGCCGCTGCCGGTGGCCTCCGTGCAGGAGGACCCGGACCATCCGGCCAAGCGCGGCAACGCCGCCCTCCTGTTCGACGAGCAGAAGGACGCGGTGTACCAGCCGACCTTCATGAACGAGACTTACTTCGACGAAATCTACCATGCGCGGACTGCCTACGAGCATCTGCACATGATGAAGCCCTACGAGAACACCCATCCTCCGCTCGGCAAGCTGATCATCGCCGTTGGGATCTGGCTGTTCGGCATGAATCCGTTCGGCTGGAGGGTGATGGGAACGCTCATCGGCGTGCTGATGATCCCGCTGACCTATCTGTTTGCCAAACGCCTCTTCGGCCGTTCCGAATACGCGCTGCTCGCGGCGCTGCTCATGTCTGTGGATTTCATGCATTTCGCCCAGACGCGAATCGCGACGATCGACTCGTATGGTGTCTTTTTCATCATGTTGATGTATTATTTCATGTACCGGTATTACAGCTTGAGCTTCAATAAGGTACCGCTCAAGAAAACCCTGATGCCGCTCTTCCTCTCCGGCCTGTTCTTCGGAATCGGCGCGGCGAGCAAGTGGATCGTTCTCTATGGCGGGGCCGGGCTGGCCTTGCTCTTCTTCCTGTCGCTGTTCGAGCGGTACCGGGAATGGAGGACGGCCGGCAAGCTGCTGAAGCTGCCAGAGTCGGCCGAGCAGCCGGAGGTCCGTGAGGAGCTTCTGCACATCCGCCGGGTATTCGGCCGATATACGACGAAGACGGTGGCCTGGTGCGCCTTGTTCTTCATCGTGATTCCGTCCATCGTCTACTCGCTGTCGTTCGTGCCGATCATGAGCGTGCCCGGCGAAGGAAAGACCTTTCACCAACTTGTGCAATACCAGGTTAACATGTATAACTATCACAGCAAGCTGAAAGCCACCCATGGCTTCGGCTCCCCCTGGTACGAGTGGCCGCTCATGATCCGCCCGATCTGGTACTATAGCGGCAAGCCGGCGGTGGCCGCCGATCAGGTGTCGAGCATCTGGTCGTTCGGCAACCCGGCGGTGTGGTGGATCGGCCTCGCCGCTTTCATCGCCACGCTGTACCTCCTGAAGAAGAGGGACAAGAACCGGGGCATGTTCGTGGTGGCGGTGGCGTTCTTCTCGCAATTCTTGCCCTGGGTGCTGGTCACCCGGCTCACCTTCATCTACCACTATTTTGCCATGGTGCCCTTCCTGATCTTCTCCATCGTCTACATCTGCAAAAGTGTGCTGGAGAAGCGGCCGGAATGGAAGGCGGCCGTCTGGGGCTACGCGGCGGCGGCAGTGCTGCTGTTCGTCATGTTCTATCCGGTTCTCTCCGGGATGACCGTTTCCAAGTGGTACGTGGATCATTTCCTGCGCTGGTTTGGCACCTGGTATTTCTATATCGGCTGATGCATCTCACGAATAAGAAAGGGGATTCCCATGTCCGAACGTGTCCGCATTTCCATCGTCATTCCCATGTACAACGAAGAAGAAGTGATCGCCGAAACCTACCGCAGGCTGCGGGAAACCATGCTTCAGCAGCCGGAAGCGTTCGAGCTGGTCTTTGTCAATGACGGCAGCCGCGACCGGACGGTGGAGATCATCCGCGAGATTGCGGGCCGCGACCGGACGGTCCGGCTGATCGATTTCTCCCGCAACTTCGGCCATCAGATCGCCATCAGCGCCGGCATGGACTTTGCCTTGGGAGATGCGGTGGTCGTCATCGACGCCGACCTGCAGGATCCGCCTTCCGTCATTCTGCAGATGATCGAGAAGTGGAAGGAAGGCTACGATGTCGTCTATGGCCGGCGGTTGAAGCGCAAGGGCGAGACGGCGTTCAAGAAGCTGACGGCGAAGATGTTCTACCGCTTGCTGAGAAGCATGACGACGGTCGACATCCCCGTCGACACCGGAGATTTCCGGCTGATTGACCGCCGGGTGTGCGATGTGCTGCGCAGTCTGAAGGAGAAGAATCGGTACGTTCGCGGCCTGGTGAGTTGGGTCGGCTTCAAGCAGACCGCCGTGGAATACGTGCGGGAGGAACGGTTCGCCGGCGAGACGAAATATCCGCTGAAGAAGATGATCAGTTTTGCCGCCGACGGAATCACCTCGTTCTCATACAAGCCGCTCAAGCTGGCGATCTATCTCGGGATGGCCGTATCGGTGGGGAGCTTCATCTACCTGATCATCGTCATCTTCCAGAAGCTGTTCACCGACAGCACCCAGACCGGCTGGGCATCGACTGTAGCGATCCTGCTCTTCTTCAACGGCATCATGCTCATGCTGATGGGGATCATCGGCGAATACATCGGCCGAATCTACGATGAGACCAAGGACCGCCCGCTCTATATCGTGCAGGAAGCGACCGGCTACCCGGCGGATTACCGCAGCGCCGCCCGCGTCGATATTCGCGTCGGCGGCGGGGTTCAGCCGCGGCAGGGAAATGAAGAGACGGAGGAGCTCCCTCCGTTCGTGTCCCCCCGTTCCGGCGAAGAGGGAGGAGCGGCGGCGAAAGGCGCGCTTGTGCAGGCGGCAGCCGAACCCGTGAACCCGCAGGAGGAGCGGCGCGCGCGCATGGAGTCGCTAGTCGGCAAGCTGCCGCAGGAGCGCCTCTTGAATTACGGAGCGGGCACAAGGTTTGAGGCGGCGGCCCGCGAGGAGAAAGGGGCTCCCTCGGCAGGTTGGGAAGCGGACTTTGTTCCCGGCAAGGGGTATGGAGCGGGAACCGGTGAAGAGGGGGATTCCGAGTGAATGCGATTCGCCGACTCATCAAGAAGTACGAGGATTTTCTCAAATTCAGCCTGGTCGGCGTGGCCAACACCTTGGTCGACTTTACCGTGTACACCGTTCTCTATCTGCTCGGCGTTCCGTACCGGATCGCACAGGTTTTCTCCTATGCGGCCGGGACGCTGAACAGCTACATCCTGAACAAAAAATGGACCTTCGCCAGGGCGTCGGGCGCTTCCGCAGCGAAACCGGCCGCATCCTCAAGCATGTCCTCAAGCGTGTCCTCGAGCATGTCCTCAAGCGTGTCCCCAAGCGTGTCCCCAAGCGTGCCCTTTAGCGTATCCTCGAGCGGCGGAACCCGCAAGCGCACGGACTGGGCGCAGGCTCTCAAATTCCTGGCGGTCAATCTCGTTTCCCTCGGCGTTTCGATCGTGCTGCTGGGGTTTTTGAAGGAGCGGCTCGGCTTGAACGCCTTGGTCGCCAAGGTACTGGTCACGGCCGTCACCACATTGCTCAATTTCGTCGGCAGCAAGCTCTGGGTGTTCCGCGCCGAGAAACCCTGCGTTGCCGAGGGCTCCCATTTCTCCGGAGGTCCCGGGAACTCTCCCGGTTGATTTAACCCCTGCAACGAGAACAGACTAGCCGCGGCCAGTCTGTTTTTTGTCGCATAGCGTACGGCCCTCCATAACTCTCGCGCCCCTTGCCGTTCCTCACTCGAGCCCGGCCGCGTCTGCCGCTTCGTCATTCGCGATGCATAAGGTTCGCTCGGCAGCCTTGCGGAGGCAGGCGATCTGCCCGACATGAATGCCTTCGTGGTGCATGCTGAACGTGAAGAGCTCACCGAGCGTCCGCAGCGAATGGCCAAGCCGGCGGAATGGCTTGATTGCCATATCATCCAAGCGGGCTGCATAGTTCCGGCAAACCTGCTCGCACTGATCCTCAAGAAGCCGGCGAAGCTCCGGCAGCGTGGGGGGAGTCTGGCTCCAGTCCGCCGGGCGCGTTCCATTCGCGAACAGCCGGAAAATAGAGCCATCGAGCCCGGGAGGATCTCCGGCGAAATGGGTGACGATCGTCTCATGAACGGTGAGGATATGCCCGAATTGCCAGCGTATGGTGTTAGGGAATCCCGGAGGCTCCGCATCTGCCAGTTCTTCCGTCACTCCATCCAACGCTCCCAGGGTGATGCTGCGCACAAGCCGAAGCTGACCAAGCCACTGCTCCTGATTCATCGGCAATTCCTCCTGGATGGTTTTCTCCAGTATAGAACAATATGGCAGCCGGTCCAATGCAATTTCGCGGCATTCCCAGAATTAACCGCTAGGCCGGGAGATTCCGATTGTGGTAGACTCTAGCAAAAGAAGGCCGAAGCTCCCGCCCGCGGGAGCGCGGGGGACTCCTTGCCGCAAGCCGTTTCGGCTGCTAGGGGTGAATCGCATGCTGCGAGAGGAAGGCTCCCCTTCCTCAACCCGACAACTAACCTCGCAGGCCGAGCAATAGGGAGGGCTATGTGAGACGTTGGAAATCGGGAATTCTGTTTATGGTTTTGTGCGGATTTATCGGGGCGGCGGCTGTCCTCGCCGACGCGGCCGGGACGCCTCTCGCGGCCAGGCAACCCGCCGAGCTGGCGGAAAGAGCCGGACCGGCCGCCTCGGCGGCGGAGCCGACACCTCCGGGCGCGCCGATGCCGATTCCGCTGGCGGCGGTTCAGTTATCGGCAGCGGTTCGTCCTTCGCTGCTCGCAGCGGCACCGCTTCAGGCTGCCGCTGATCAGGCGGAGCCGCCGACTTCGCAGGAGAAGGCGGCTCTGAGAGCGGCGGCCGCCAAGGAAGCTGCGGCGGCGAAGAGCAAGGCGGCGGCGAGCGCAGCCGCCGCGGGGAGCATTGCCGCCGCCAAGAATACGGCGGCCACACAAGCGGCGGCCAAGAAAACCGCCACCGCCGCTCCTGCGGAGAAGCAGCGGACGCAGGCAGCCGCCGCCGAGCCGCCCCGGAAGGCCAAGCCGACAAAGGCGGTAGCGGCCTCCTCGGGCACGAAATCGATGGCCGCCCGGTCATCGTCGGCCTCGGGCCGGGTCGCATCCGCTTGGGGGGAGATGCTAACCTTCAAGCGCTCGCTCAAGGTGACGGCGACCGGCTATTCGGCCGCGGCGGACGAGAATGGCTGGGGACCGGTCGATTATTACGGCAATGACCTTAAGCTGGGCACCATCGCCGTCGATCCGAGCGTGATTCCGATGGGCAGCAAGGTCTACGTGACCGGCTACAAAGGCAGTGGGCTTCCCGGCAGCGGCATGATCGCCTACGCCCGCGATCAGGGAAGCGCCATCCAGGGGGCGAGGATCGATATCTTCATCCCGGGAGGCAAGGAAACGGCGAGCGAATTCGGTATACAGGACGTCCAGGTATACATACTGGAATAAGGTCAGCTCATTTTCGTCAAGATAGATTGTGGGAGTCGAAAAGCCACTCTGGAGAGAGTGGCTTTATTCATCATTCATCAAAATATTCATCAATTAGATGCTCGTCATACAAGTCTAAGTACATAGAAACGATAGGGATGTCTTTATTATGCAAATCGCTATCGTACAAATGCTCAAAAAGAAATGGCTCAGTAACAAAGTACGGGTAACATAGATCGACAAAACGACAAAAAAAGGAAAATCCAAATCATCGTCGTATTGGTTAAGTACCTCCACCAACCATACGAAAGGGATGATTTGGATGCTCTC
>Ga0255334_1000308_pt1 | contig 44785 bp, 30 predicted proteins | sample EtOH5_35cm_T3_12_FD_202080 | JGI IMG/M metagenome (GOLD analysis project Ga0255334, IMG submission 202080) | Sandy soil microbial communities from University of British Columbia, Vancouver, Canada - EtOH5_35cm_T3_129 | ecosystem: Engineered > Artificial ecosystem > Sand microcosm > Unclassified ...
CGCCGACATCGGCGTGGCTTTCGCTGCTGGCTTTGACGTAAGTACCGATACCGCCGTTCCACAACAGATCCACCGGTGCCTTGAGCAAGGCGTTCAGCAGTTCGGTCGGGGTCAGCTTGTCAGCCTGAATGTCGAAGCGCTCTTTCATCTGCGGGGAAATCGCGATGCTTTTCGCGCTACGGGAGAAGATCCCGCCGCCTTCGGACATGATGCTGGTGTCGTAATCCGACCAGGCCGAACGCGGCAGGTCGAACAGGCGCTGACGCTCGGCGAAGCTGTTGGCCGGCTCCGGGTTCGGGTCGATGAAGATGTGCAGGTGGTTGAACGCTGCGACCAGTTGCAGCTTGTCGGACATCAACAAGCCGTTACCGAACACGTCACCGGCCATGTCGCCGACGCCGACGACCGTGATGTTGTCTTCCTGAACATTGATGCCGCGTTCGCGGAAGTGACGTTGCACGCCAACCCACGCGCCCTTGGCGGTGATGCCCATTTTCTTGTGGTCGTAACCGGCCGAGCCGCCCGATGCGAACGCATCGCCGAGCCAGAAGCCGTAGTCGATGGCGATGCCGTTGGCGATGTCGGAGAAGGTTGCAGTGCCCTTGTCCGCAGCGACCACCAGGTACGGGTCATCGTCGTCATGACGCACGACGTTGGCCGGCGGTACCAGCGCGCCGTCTTTCAGGTTGTCGGTGATGTCCAACAGGCCCGAGATGAAGATGCGGTAGCAGGCGATGCCCTCGGCCGCGATCTCGTCCCGACCGCCACCCAGTGGCAGGCGACGCGGCAGGAAGCCGCCCTTGGCGCCCACCGGCACGATGACCGAGTTCTTCACTTGCTGGGCTTTTACCAGGCCCAGGACTTCGGTGCGGTAGTCTTCTTCACGATCAGACCAGCGCAGACCACCGCGAGCAACGTTGCCGAAGCGCAGGTGCACGCCTTCGACACGTGGCGAGTAAACGAAGATTTCGAACTTCGGTACTGGCTTCGGCAGCTCTGGAATCTGGTGCGGGTTGAACTTGAAGCTGAAGTAGGACTTGTTCTGACCGTGCGCGTCGGTCTGGTAGAAGTTGGTCCGCAGGGTGGCCTTGATCAGGTCCAGGTAGCGACGCAGGATACGGTCTTCGTTCAGTACCTGAACGTCGTCCAGGGCGCTGAGAATCGCGTGTTCCAGGCGTTGCTGCTTGTCTTCCAGATCGTCGCCGGTCAGCTTGCGCGCCAGGTAGAAACGGGTTTTGAACAACCGGGTCAACTCGCGAGCGATGTCGGTGTGGTTGTTCAGGGTGCTGGCGATGTAACCCAGGTCGAAGCCCAGGCGAATCTGCTTCATGTAACGGGCGTAGGCACGCAGCAGCGCGACGTCGCGCCATGGCAGGCCGGCAGTCAGCACCAGGCGGTTGAACGCATCGTTCTCGGCATCGCCGCGCACGATGTGGACGAAAGCGTCCTGCAAGGTGTCGTTGAGTTGCTGGATGTCGAGTTCCAGGCCTTCAGCGGCGGTGAACGCAAAGTCGTGAATCCAGAACTCGCGGCCATTGTTGTGACGCAGGCGATACGGGAATTCACCCAGCACGCGCAGGCCGAGGTTTTCCAGGATCGGCAACACGTCGGACAACGCCAGCGGGGTATCGGCGTGATACAGCTTGCAGTGCAGCTCGCGCTGACCGGAGACCTGACCCAGTGGCTGATAGAAGCTCATCACCAGCGGGTTGGATTCTTTCAGGCTCAGCAGGTGCTGCATGTCGACCACAGCCGAATGCGCGGCGAAACGCTCGCGGTAACCGGCCGGGAAGCCTTTCGGGAAGTCGGCCAACACGTTGGTGCCGTGGGCTTCGCCGAAGCTTTCGACCACCAGGCTCGCGTAGTCGTCCTGCCAGCTGCGGCAGGCTTGCACGACTTCTTTTTCCAGCAGAACCGGGTCGATGTCCAGACGGTTCTTCGGATCGACGCGCAAAATCAGTTGCACACGGGCCAGCACGGACTCGGAGAAGAAGGTCCAGAACTCGCAGTCCGAGGCTTTCAGGCGATCCATCAGCACTTGCTGGATTTTCTGGCGCACTTCGGTGGAGTAGATATCGCGCGGCACGTAGGCCAGGCAGTAGCAGAAACGACCATACGGGTCTTTGCGCAGGAACACGCGAATCTTGTTGCGTTCCTGGATCTGCACGATCGACATCACGGTGGCAAACAGTTCGTCGACCGGGGTCTGGAACAGGTCGTCGCGCGGCAGCACTTCAACCACCTGAGCCAGTTCCTTGCCCAGGTGAGCCTTGGCCTGGAAGCCGGAACGGCGTTCGATTTCTTCGACCTTGCGGCGGATGTACGGGATGACCCGCACGCTCTCGCCATACACTGAGGAGGTGTACAGGCCCATGAAACGGCATTCCTTGATCACGTTGCCGTCGGCATCGATTTCACGGATCGAAACGTAATCCGGGTAAGCCGGACGGTGTACACGGCTTGGGTGCGCAGCCTTGGCGAACGACAGCAGGGTCGGTTCGCGCAGGTAGTTCACGGCGTAGTCTTCGATGCGCAGGTCATCGTAGGTCAGGCCGGTGCGCAGCAATTTGGTCAGGCCGAGGAAGGAGTCCTGGTCGTAGACGATGTGGCCGCCGTCGGCTTCATCGCGCACCACGAATTCTTCATAGCCCAGGAACGTGAAGTGGTTCCCCACCAGCCATTCCAGGAAGCTTTTGATTTCGCCTTTTTCTTCAGGGTCGACCGCGAACTGGCTGTTGTCCAGGCCGGTGAGGATTTCCTGGACCTTGGCTTTCATCGGTTCGAAATCGGCAACCGCAACGCGGACTTCACCGAGAACCTGTTCCAGTTCCTTGCTCAGGACATTCAGTTCGGCCGAGTTGGCGCAACGGTCGATTTCCAGGTACATCAGCGATTCTTGAAGAATGCCTTCGCCCTGGGTGCCTTTCGGCAGGATTTCCAGCAACTCGCCTTTGCTGCCGCGACGTACGCTCAGCACGGTGGTTTGCAGGGTATGAATGCTGTAGCCGCGACGGTTCAGCTCGGTGCGTACCGAGTCCACCAGAAATGGCAGGTCGTGGTGCAGCACTTCGACCGCGGTGTGGGTCGACTGCCAGCCGTGGCGTTCGTAATCGGGGTTGTAGACGCGCACTTGCGGTTGCGCGTGATCGAAGCGCTCAAGCAGGCGCCACGCAGAAAGGGTGCAGCCGGCGAGGTCGGACAACCGACGCTGGGTCAGCTCGTCCAGGGAAATGATGCCGAAAAATTGTTCCGCGAACAGCGCCACTTGTGGCAGTGCCTGTTCACTGATGTGCTGGGCCAGTGCCGCTTGCAGTTGGTGCTGGAAGTCGGCTTTGCTGGCTGCGGTGAAGAACGCCATCTGTGGTACTCCGCTTGGGCTTGTTATTGATGGAAGCGTCGCGTGCAAACCCCTTTCGGGGCAATCCGTCACCCTGTTCCTGATTCTCGGGCAGAGGAAACAGGATGACAGGTGGGTGAAGCTGGACGAGACACTCAGGTCACATTCACCTTCCATGAATGGGCATCTGCAAAAACGACTGGGCAAGGTGCAGCGCAATGCCTTTACAGGTGCTCATCCGTTGCGCAGCTTAACCAGTGCGGCAAGCCCCGTGCTTGCAGCGCTGCGACATATTCGGTCATCGGTACGCAGCTTGCGCCTTGTGCATCGAACAACACTAGCAGCCGCACGGCAAAACGGGGGGTTTAAGCCCGGTTTTACGGCACATCCGTACCAGAAATGACCAGCAACACCCCAGATGTTCACGACACATCCTCAGACACTCAGGCGAGCAGAAATTCCCCAGGGCTGGCAGAATCGCCCTTTGTTCGTCTTCACAACGCTCGTCGAGCCAGGAATTCCCCATGCAAATGACCACCGCCCTCTTGATCGTCAACCCGTGCGACGACGAAGAAGACAACATGGCCATGCTCTGCTGCCACAGTGATCAGGGCGATATGTTCCTGATGACCCGCTACCCGGACGAGGACGCACTGGACATCAGCCTTGGCGACGAGCCTTCGACGCTGGACGGCGTAAAAGTCACCCTCAGCCCTACCCGCCTGCTGATCGAAATCGCTGCTGCTGACGCCGATGCGCTCAATGGTGATGATTCGCTGGAAATCATTCACAGCACTGATGCGAGCGACTTGGCGGAAGTGGAAGAAACACTGCAGAACATCCTCAAGGGTACTGGTACCTACATAAGTCAGCTCTGAGTCTCAGAATTTCGGGTGCCTGAACCGGCCTCATCGCGAGCAGGCTCGCACACAGGGGGTCTCCTGCGGATGCAAAAATTTGCGTCCAGCACAATTCCAATGTGGGAGCGGGCTTGCTCGCGAAGAGGCCCGAAAGAACACCATCACCCTCTGAGTCCTACAAAATTCAAACAATCTCGCCAATCAATTCCTGCACTTTGCACAAAATGCCGTTAGTCGCCGCCCCCCGCGATAGATTAAAGTAACGCCCCCAGCCCTGGCGTTATTCGAACGTCTTCGGTCACCCTTTCCAGGAACAGTCATCGATGGAACATCGTGAAGCGCTGCTAGCGCTGCGAACCTTTCTTTCAACGCAGATTCTCGGCCAGGAAAAACTCATCGAGCGCTTGCTCATCGCCTTGCTCGCCGACGGCCACATGCTGGTCGAGGGCGCTCCGGGCCTGGCCAAGACCAAGGCCATCAAAGAACTTGCCGAAGGCATCGAAGCACAGTTCCATCGCATCCAGTTCACCCCCGACCTGTTGCCGGCCGACATCACCGGCACGGAAATCTATCGCCCGGAAACCGGCAGTTTCGTGTTCCAGCAAGGCCCGATCTTCCACAACCTGGTGCTGGCGGACGAAATCAACCGCGCCCCGGCCAAGGTTCAATCGGCCCTGCTCGAAGCCATGGGCGAGCGCCAGGTCAGCGTCGGGCGCAGCACCTACGAGCTGTCGCCGCTGTTTTTGGTGATGGCCACGCAAAACCCGATCGAGCAGGAAGGCACCTATCCATTGCCCGAAGCGCAACTCGACCGCTTCCTGATGCACGTGAAAATCGGCTTCCCGGACGCCGCCGTCGAACGTCGGATCCTGCAACAGGCCCGTGGCGAAGCGCTGAACGGCGAAACCAAGCCCGAGCGCCGGGTCAGCCAGCAGGCGATTTTTGCCGCACGCAAAGAAATCCTTGGCTTGTACATGGCCGATGCCGTGGAGGAATACCTGGTGCAACTGGTCATGGCCACCCGCACCCCGGCCAAGTTCGACCAGGAGATGGCCGAGTGGATCGCCTATGGCGCCAGCCCGCGCGGCTCGATTGCCCTCGACCGTTGCGCCCGGGCCCACGCCTGGCTGGCCGGTCGCGACTTCGTCAGCCCGGAAGACATTCAAGCCGTGCTGTTCGACGTACTGCGCCACCGCATCATTCTTTCCTTTGAAGCCGAAGCCGCGGGCATCGACCAGGACCGGGTGGTCCAGCGGATTCTCGACGTCGTAGCCGTCGCTTGACCCCGATGAACGTCATCCTGCCGCCCGAACCGGGCATCCGTGTCAGCCTCGCCGAGCTGATCGAGATGCGCCATCGCGTGCGTGAAGTGCAACTGTTTTCCACACCGAGCCAGCGCAGCCCGCTGATCGGCCTGCACCACTCCAAACTGCGCGGGCGCGGGGTGGACTTCGATCAGGTGCGGGTTTATCAGGCCGGCGATGACGTGCGCAGCATCGACTGGCGCGTTACCGCCCGCACCCAGGAACCCCATACCAAGCTGTTCCATGAAGAACGCGAGCGGCCGATTTTCATCATGGTCGAGCAAAGCCGCCGACTGTTTTTCGGCTCGGGGCTGATGTTCAAATCGGTGCTCGCCGCCCAGGCCGCGAGCCTGATCGGCTGGGCCGCACTGGGTCATAACGATCGGGTCGGCGGACTGGTGTTCGGCAACAACGAGCACTATGAAATCAAGCCACGACGCAGCAAACAGAGCCTGCTGCAATTGCTCAACCGGCTGGTGCGGGTCAATCAGTCGCTGCACACGGAAAACGAGCCGGACCGGGACGCCTTCAACATTGCCTTGCGTCGCGCCCGGGAAGTACTGCGCCCCGGCAGCCTGGTGATCATCATCTGCGACGAACGCACCCTGACCGAGGGCGCCGAACAACAGCTGAGCCTGTTGTCGCGGCATTGCGATCTATTGCTGCTGCCGGTATCCGATCCGCTGGATCACGCCCTGCCCGCTGCCGGGCTTTTACGTTTTGCCGAACGCGGTGCGCAACTGGAGCTCGACACCCTGAATTTCGAGCTGCGCCAGACCTATCGCGCCCAGGCCGAAGCGCGCCTCGCTCGCTGGGAATTGCTCGCGCAGAAGCTGCGGGTATTGCTGATGCCCCTGAGCACCCAGAGCGAGATGGTTGAACAATTGCGCGAATACCTGAACCCGCAGAAACCGGGGAAAGGCCGATGAGCAGCCTCGATCAACTGCAACCGCTGATCTCCCCGCCACCGATTGAATTCTGGCCACCGGCACCGGGCTGGTGGCTGTTGCTGGTGTTAGTGCCGTTCATTGGTTTCGGTCTGTGGAAGGCCAGGCACTTCTTTGCGAACAAACGCCCGATCGTGCGCGCCGAACAACCGCTGGACCCGGTGCGCCTCGCCGCGCTGGCAGAACTCGCGCGGATGCCCAAACCCTACGACGGCGCGCCGGCCGGTGCCTGGTTGCAGCAACTCAACGGTTTGCTCAAACGCCTGTGCCGCAACCATTACCCCTACAGCCAGAGCCACACCCTCAATGGGCGCAAATGGTTGGCATTCCTCGACAATCGCTGCCCGGCCGCCGGCCTGACCCGCTGGATGGTGCTGGTCGAAGGCGCCTACAAACCCGAATGCAAACTCGACGACAAGGCCATCGCCGGCCTGACTCAAGCGGTCGACACCTGGATTCGTAAACATGTTTGAGTTCGCCTGGCCGTGGGTCTTTGCCCTGTTGCCGCTGCCCTGGCTGATGCGCGTCGTGCTGCCTGTCGCCGACAGTGGCGAGCCGGCGCTCAAAGTCAGCTTCCTCGGCGACCTCGAAGGCCTCGTCCGCCGCCGCGCCCGGGCCAACCTGCCGGCCTGGCGCCAACAGGCACCGTTCATTCTGCTGTGGCTGTTGCTATTGATCGCGGCGGCGCGCCCGCAATGGCTTGGCGAACCGCTGCCCATCGCCGCCAGCGGTCGCGATCTGCTGGTAGCGGTCGACGTGTCCGGCTCGATGGATTTCCCCGACATGCAATGGCAGGACGAAGAAGTCAGTCGACTCACCCTGGTTCAGCACTTGCTCGGTGACTTCCTTGAAAGTCGCGATGGCGATCGCGTCGGCCTGATCCTGTTCGGCAGCCAGGCGTATCTGCAAGCACCGCTGACGTTCGACCGGCACACGGTGCGCGTGTGGCTCGACGAGGCGCGGATCGGCATCGCCGGCAAGAACACCGCCATCGGCGATGCCATCGGCCTGGCCCTCAAACGCCTGCGCCAACGCCCGGCACAAAGTCGCGTACTGATTCTGGTCACTGACGGCGCCAACAACGGTGGCCAAATCGACCCGCTCACGGCTGCGCGGCTGGCGGCTAGCGAAGGCGTGAAAATCTATCCGATCGGTATCGGCGCCGATCCGGAGCAAAGCGGCACTTTGGGTTTCCTGGGGGTCAACCCGAGCCTCGACCTCGACGAACCCTCCTTGATGGCGATCGCCGAAGCCACGGGCGGCCAGTATTTTCGCGCCCATGATGGCAAGGAACTGCAAGCGATCAAGGACACCCTCGACCAACTGGAACCGGTGACCCAGCAACCGACTCAGGCCCGCCCGGCTCAGGCGTTGTACCACTGGCCTTTGGCGCTGGCGTTGCTGTTGAGCATGCTGTTGGTTGTTCGCGAGCGCTGGCCGGATAACCCGTTGCGGCGACTGTTCACCAAGGACCTTCTGCAAACTCAACTGCCCGACTGGCGCCAGCGGCTGAAACGCCTGCGTCTGCGGAGGCGCCGATGAGCGCACTCTGGCCGTACTTGTTTCGCCCCTGGTGGTTGCTGTTGTTGCCATTGCTTGGCTGGTTGCTCTGGCAACTCTGGCATCGGCAGAAACGCGCCGGGCGCTGGCAGATGATTCTGCCACCGGCGTTCCATGCCGCGCTGCTCAGTGGTGGCAGCGGTCGCGACAGCAAATTGCCGTGGGTCATCCTTGGATGTGCCTGGGTGCTGACCGTTCTGGCGCTGCTTGGGCCGAGCTGGGAACGTGTCGAGCAAGCCAGCCAGAAACCCGCCGACCCACTGGTCGTGGTCCTTGAGCTGACCCCGGAAATGCTCGCCACCGACGTACCGCCCAGCCGGCTGGAACAGGCTCGGCGCAAGCTGTTCGACCTGCTGGAGAACCGCAGCGATGCCCAGACCGCGATCGTCGTCTACGCCGGCAGCGCTCACACTTTGGTGCCGCTATCTGATGACCTGTCGACCAGCCGTAATCTATTGGATGCCCTCAAGCCTTCGCTGATGCCCCAAGTGGGGCATCGCGCCGACCTGGCGGTGACCAAGGCCCTTGCCCTGCTGAAACAGGGCGCCCTCGGCGACGGGCGGATCCTGCTGATCGGTTCGACCTTGACCGAACTGGAACGCCAGGGGATTGAGCAGGCGCTGGACGGCAAATCGACTCAATTTCTGATGCTCGGTATCGGCACTGCCGAAGGCGCGCCGATCACCCAGGAGGACGGCAGTTTTCTGAAGGACGACCAAGGCGCGATTCTGGTGCCACATCTGGACGAGCCAAGCCTGATAGCCTTTGCCAACGACCTGGGCGGAAGCTATCGCCACGCGCGCCTGGACGATGCCGACTTGCGTGCACTCGGCTTGCTCGAGGGACCACGCGCGCTGCGCAACGACGGCCATATCCTGCGCCTCGATACGTGGGCCGATCAGGGTTACTGGCTGTTGTTGCCGTTGCTGCTGCTGGCGGCGTGCGCCGGTCGTCGCGGCTGGCTGTTCTGCTTGCCACTGCTGTTTTTGCTACCACAACCGAGTTATGCCTTCGACTTCAACGATTTGTGGCTGCGGCCCGACCAACAGGGTTTGATCCTGCTCAAGCAAAAGCGCCCGGCCGAGGCGGCGCAGCATTTCGAAGATCGACAATGGCAAGGTGTCGCGCTCTACGAGGCAGGCGACTACAGCGGCGCCGCCCAGCGGTTCGCCGAAGGCAGCGACGCCCACGCCCACTACAATCGTGGCAACGCCCTGGCCAAAAGCGGCGAGCTGGAAGCCGCGCTGGATGCCTACGATCAGGCGCTGGAACGCCAACCGGATTTGCGTCCGGCCCTGACCAACAAAGCGCTGGTGGAAACTCTGCTCAAGCAGAAAAACACTCCACCGCCCGTTGATCAGGACAAAAACGCCGGCAACGAGACCGAGCCCCCCACGCAAGAACCGCCGCCGGGCGCGGCCACGCAACCGTCGGATAAGGGCGAACCGAAAACCGACGGCCAACCAACCACGACGGACTCTGACCAACAGAGCAAAGCGCCGTCGAAACCCGGCACCAATGAAGTCCCGGGCAGTGAGCTGGGGGATGAAGACAGCACCCGACCACCGATGCGCCCGGCCAACGACAGCATCGACGGTGAACAGCGCCAGGCGCTGGAGCAATGGCTGCGCAAGATCCCGGATGACCCGGGTGAATTGCTCAGGCGCAAATTCTGGTATGAACAGCAACAACATCAGGATCAGGGAAAAACTCGATGACCCGCTTCACCACTTTCTTGCTCGCACTGCTGATCTGCACTGTTCAGGCCCAGGCTGCGGGGCTGGTCGCCAGTGTGGATCGTAGTCGCCTGAACAGCGGCGAAACGATTGAACTGACCCTGGAAACCAACGACGTGACGCAGTTCGGCAAGCCCGACCTGACACCACTGGAGCCGCTGTTCGACGTGCGCGGCACCCGTCAGGTCAACCAGTTGACCACCCTGAACGGCTACAACCGGGCGACCACCCGCTGGATCATCACCCTGCTGCCTCGGCAAAACGGCAGCGTGGTGATTCCGTCACTGCAACTGGGTGACGTGCAGAGCCAGCCGATCACCGTGCAAGTGGTCGAGACCGAAACCCAGGACAGCCCGACCCAACGGGACCCGGTGTTCATCGACGCCAGCCTCGATCAAAACAGCGTGTACGTACAAGCCCAGGCGATCCTGACCTTGCGCATCTACCATTCGGTGTCGCTGTACGACGACAGCAGCCTGCCCCCTTTGCAAATCCCCGATGTGCGCATCGAGCAACTGGGCGAAGCACGCACCTATGAGAAAGACATCAATGGCCTGCGCCACGGCGTGATCGAAATGCGCTACGCGATCTACCCGCAACACAGCGGTGAGCTGGTCATTCCACCGCAGGTATTCAATGCCGCACTGGTGGACGCACAACCCGCCAAGGACTCAGCCGCGCAGGCACCGAAATCCGGCAAATTGATGCGGGTCAGCTCCGCCGAGATTCTGCTGACGGTCAAGGCCAAACCCATCACCTACCCGGCCGACGTGCCGTGGCTGCCGGCCCGTAGCCTCAGCCTGAGCGAAAGCTGGAACCCGGAACCGGATCATGCGCAGGTGGGTGATTCGTTGACCCGCAGCCTGACGGTAAAGGCTGAGGGGCTGGACAGTTCGCAACTGCCACCGCTGCCCGCCACCGACGTCAACGGCTTGCGGCGCTACCCGGATCAACCGGTGCTGGGTAACCAGAACAGCGAACGAGGCCTGATCGGCAGTCGCGAAGACCGTGAAGCCCTCGTCCCGACGCGCAGTGGCGCAATCGAATTGCCAGCGGTTGAAGTGATCTGGTGGAACACCTTCGAGGACCACCTCGATCACAGCAGCCTGCCAGCTCAAACCCTGCCAGTGGCGAACAATCCGAGCCTGATGGTCGACACCCCGGCCGGCATGCCTCAAGTCTTTTCCGCAGCCGACAACGAAGCCCTCTGGTGGTGGAAACTCAGCACCCTGATCCTGGCCTGCACCACCCTGCTGGGCTTCGGTCTCTGGTGGCGCGCCCGCTGGCAACCGGCGATCCTGCGTGCGGCGCAGACCGGCCCGAGCCCGCGCACCGTGCTCGACGATCTCAAACGCGCCTGTCAGGCCAACGACTCCCACGCCACCCGCCAGGCCCTCGACGCCTGGGCCCGACAACAACCGGAAACCCTGGCCGATATGGCGGCGCGCTTTGTGCCGTTGTCCGACGCCCTCGATGGCTTGAACGGCGCGCTCTACAGCGAAACCGGCCAGCATTGGCAAGGTGAAGACTTGTGGCGGGCGATCAAGGCGATTCCGATTGCCGAGCGGGTTCAGGATCCGGTGGGCGACAGTGGATTGCCGCCGCTTTATCCGAAGTAACTGTCAGAAAAGGTCGCCATCCCAGCTGCGATTCTGCTTCACGGATATGTCCTACAAAGGATATCGAATCGACTGACTGCGCCAATCGGTAGATCCACGCAAAGTTCTGTGCCTTAAAAACACAGGGATGCGCGGATGTTCTCTACGGCGAACGAAGTTGTTTTCACACTCGACATTGAAGGTTTCCCCCACGACCTTCAGGTGCTCGAATTCCGCGCCAAGGAGAGGCTCAACCAACCCTACGCAGTCAAACTCGAACTGGTCAGCGAACGCCCTGACCTGGACCTCGATTCTCTGCTGCATCGCCCGGCTTTTCTGCGCTTCGGTCCTGAAAACTCCGGCATTCACGGGCAGGTCTATCGAATTGCCCAAGGCGATTCCGGCAAACGTCTGACCCGGTATCAGATGACTCTGGTGCCCCGGCTCGCCTACCTCACCCACTGCCACAATCAGCGTATTTTTCAGCACCTGAGCGTGCCGCAGATCATTGAAAAAGTACTGAAAGACCAAGGAATGCAGGCTGATGGTTGGCGCTTCGAACTAAGCGCCGAGTACCGACCAAGGCTCTATTGCGTGCAGTACGAGGCTGACCTGCATTTCCTGCAAAGGTTGTGCGAGGAGGAAGGTCTGCACTTTCATTTCGAGCACAGTCCCGACGGACATGTGCTGGTGTTCGGCGACGATCAAACCAGCTTCTCGAAACCCTCTCAGTCAACCGCGTACAGGCCGGGCAGTGGCATGGTCGCCGAAGCGCCGGTGATTGACCGTTTCAAACTGCGACTGGAAACCCGCCCGACCCACGTCAGCCGTCGTGATTACGATTTCGAAAAACCGCGTCTGGAACTGGAAAGCGAGGCCAAAAACCCGCTGCTGCCGCACCTTGAGGATTATGGTTTCCCAGGTCAGTTCACTCATCGTGAACGCGGTAAACATCTGGCCAATCGGGCTCTGGAACGCCACCGGGCCGATTACCAGCTAGCCGATGGACGTAGTGACGACAGTGCGATGCGCAGCGGCCACTTCGTCGACATGACGGAACACCCACGCGCTGACCGCAATGGCTTGTGGTTGTTGACCGAGGTCGAGCATGTTGGCTTACAACCCCAACCGCTGGAAGAGTCGATCACCGACGCCAGCCCGGAAGATGGTTTCAGTCAGGGCTACCGTAACCACTTCGTCGCCACACCTTGGGACGTGATATTCCGACCCGCCCTTGAACACCCCAAACCCAAAATGACGGGCAACCAGCATGCCATCGTCACCGGTCCGCCCGGCGAGGAGATCTACTGCGACGAATACGGTCGGGTAAAGGTTCAACTGCCGTGGGACCGAGAAGGTCAGCACAACGAACAATCGAGCTGCTGGCTTCGGGTCGCTACTGGTTGGGCCCATGACCGTTATGGCAGCGTGCTGATCCCCCGGGTCGGCATGGAAGTGCTGGTGGGGTTCACTGATGGCGACCCCGATAAACCTTTTATCCTCACCTGTCTGCCAAACGCCTCAACTCCCGTACCACTGGATCTGCCGGCTGAGCACACCCGCAGCATTTTCCGTAGCCACAGCAGCCCCGGCGGTGGCGGTTATAACGAACTGCGTATCGAGGACAGAAAAGGCGCCGAGGAAATTGCCCTGCGTGCCGAACGCGATTTCGTCCAGCTCGTTCTCAACGATGAACGCATTCAAGTCGACAACCAACGCACCGTGGTGGTCGGCGGCATCGCCAGCCACGACCTGCGTGGCGAAGAACAGCACCTGACCCACGGCAACCGCTTGACCGAACTCAAACAAAACGATCACTTGCTGGTTCATGGCGATCGCCATATCCGAACCACCAATCACCTGCTCAATGCCACTCGGCACATTCACCTCAATGCAGACGAACAAGTGGTCATCGACGGTGGTCAGCACGCGGCGATTCAGGCTGGCGGTCATTGGCTGACGATAGGCGTGGAAGGCATTTTCAGCAGCGCACCTATTGTGCAGGGCGGCGCCCCGGCCGTGGGCATGTCGGCTGAGCCTTTGATGCCGGGCGCCTTGCCTTTGTTGAAAGTGACGTTCGATGCGGCCCAGCAACGTCATGCGCTGATTTCAACTCGCGCCTCGCGCTGCCTGATTTGCGAGGCCGCCCAAGCATGAACCTCTCGACCTCTCTGCCTGAAGACCTGCCCTGGAGCGAGCAACAGGCTTTCCTGTTGCTGGACGGTGCGACCTTGAGCGATTTGCCGGAACGCTTGAAACAACTCAGTCCGGGCGCAAGCACTGTTGCGCTGTATGACAGTGCGCCGTTCACGGCGCTGCGGGATATCTCGCCGCAGCTGGTGGCGATCGAACACCCTGACGAGCCGATCTTTCAGTTCTATCTGCAACAGGCGCATGAAGAGTGGGGCGTGCTGTTGTTCAGTCCCGAGCCTGCGCATGGCGTCGCTCAGCATTTGCGCAAACTGCTGACGGTTGAACTGCCAGAGGGCCTGCCGGTGATTTTACGACTGGCCGATGCTGCCGTGGCGCGTGCCCTGTTCGGCAACGGCGATCAGCGTTTGTTCGGTCCACTGTCCTGTGTGGTAACGGCCGATAGCGTCGGCGCCAATTGGCATCGCCACCAACCCCGGTCGTCCGAGCGTCCTGACCTGCCGACGCCTTATCGCCTGAGCCCTGAACAGAATGCGGCGCTGGACCACGCTGATCGGCGCCGCGTACTGCTCGAACTCGACGCTCATCTGCTCGCTTACTTTCCCGAACGTTATGGCGGTGAAACCGTGGCCCAGCGTTGGCCAATGCTCGAACAAGTGGAGGCCGAGGCCAGCGCGTTGGGTTTGAGCAGCCAGTCCGAGCTTTTCCACTACGCCAACGTCATGGCCTGGCTGGATGGTTCACCGCTCGACCAGCATCCGCAGATCAATGGGTTGCTGCATACGCCGTCACTGCAATCCCCCGGCGAGCGCGTGGCGCTGGCCGCTGATCTGGCCCAGCGCAGGGCCAGCCAAGGAGGACGCTCATGACCCATCCTGCGAACCTTGCTGCGGCTGCCGCCTCCAAATCCCCCATCGGCTCTCTGGGTGCCTGCCCCTTGCGGCAAACCCACGTGCAGTTGTTGCCTTTGCGTTATGGACTGGTGGAAAAGCCCCTCGACCCGAGTGCCGAACTGAAGCTGCCCTACGCCCTGACGACCCGCCCGCTGGGCATTCGCCTGCTGCGCGATGGCTGGTTATACATCATCGACAGCGTCACCGGCCACTTGCACGAATACCGCGTACTCAACGGACTGGTCAGTGCCCTGCTGCACAAGGGAGTCAAGGTCGACAGCGATCAGCGCACGCCCATCGAGGAGCGTCCGGCGCTGGTATTTTCAAGACGCAGCACCTTGCATGTGACCTTCGCCGAAGTGCAGTGGACGGCGGCCAAATGCACGCAAGTGCTCGACAGCCGCGAGGAACGCGAACACTTCATGCAGGCCGTCGACCTCGGCCCGGTGCATTGCCAAACCGGCGGCGAACATTTGCTGACGGTCGCGCAAGGCAAACAGTGGCTGGCGGAGATCGCGACCGATCCGGCCCGGCAGGCGCAAGCCGCCCAAGAGCGCACCGAGTTGGAAGCGGCGTCGCCACCGGACGCCGTTCTAATGCCGACGGTGCACGTCAGCGACGCCCCCGCGCACGAACGTGAACCCTATCTGTGGGAACAGCCGCGACGCTTTCGCGAGGCGCACATCGGCGAGTTTCTCGGACGGGTGCGCCCGGCTTATCAGGACGACACGCTGTTTCTCGTGGTGCACGACGACCTCGGCGTGCTGCGCGATCTGGCCGAGTATCAAGACACCGTGGTCGGCTGGGTCGACGACTGGAGCAACACCGGTAACAACGAACGCGATTACCTGCTGGCCTGTTACATCGAATCCCTGAGCCAGCTCAGTCCGGCGGATATCGGCAATCTGGCCGACGCCAGCGACGACCCGCGGGTCCAGGCGCTTGTTGACGATCTGCAACAGTTGCCCGAACCAACCCAGGAACACACGCGCAAAGCCTTGCTGGATTATCTGAACAAAGGCGGCAAGGTCGAGCCTGTCGACGTACCAGTCCCCCCGGAGCTGGTGCGGCTGCGCAAGGAAGCCCAGGCCGAAGTCCAGGAGATGCTCAAGTATCAGGGGGGCAATCCAGACATCACTGCACACCGGCGCGCCATTGACGAGGCGGACCGCAGTTACTACACCCGCCAGCACTTTGCGATGGCCCCCACCGACTTCGTTGAGCAGCACCTCAAAACCCTGATCAAGCTCGGCCAAGAGCAAAACCAACGCATCGTCGATGTGCTCGAAGGCTCCAGCTTCAGTGGCAAGCGCGGGGTCAACGACTTCATCGACCGCCCGACCATGGACGCTGCGCTGTTTCAGCACCGCGACGACCTTGGCCGTTGGAACCGCTTGCTCGAGCGCATTACCGCTGACCGCACGATGCTGGTGAGTGCCGGTCGCTTCCATCGCTCGGCCTGGTATTACGACGCGCAAGATCAACAGCAACTTCACCAGGCCTTCACCGCCGAATACGCCTGCCTCAAGGACATCTGCCGCAGCGACCACGCCAGCGAAACACTGCTCGGTTATCTGGAAAAACACCCGGAACTGACCCGGCCACTGTTCTACACCTTGCCCCTGCGTCTTCAGCCGGAACGGGCCGCGCAATACACCACGTTGTTCAACGCCGGCATGGGGATGTTCAACAACCTGCCGCACTGGTTGGGCGAGTTACAGAAAATCGAACAGCCGCACCTGCCGGCCCTCGACGATCTGCCCGAACACACCCGCGCCGTCGCGGACGCGGCGCAGCACAGTCTCAGCCCGGCGCTAAACCTGGGCCTGAGCCGGGCGCTGGAAGGGTTCGACCTGTCGGCAGAAAAAATCCCCGACCTCGACGAACTGTTCCGGCGCCTGCCCAAGGCCTTATCGGGGCGGATACTCGATGCGGCGAAAACTACCGGGGTGACCTTTACTGTTGCCAGCCCGGCGGAACACGCGGCGCTGCAAACCAACCTCAAGGAACTGCTCAGGGAGCGCGATTACCTGAAAACCCTGACTCGTGAACGTAGCCAGCTCACCCACAACAAAAACCGGGCGGGGCATAAAACGCCGAGGGCGGTGGAATTGCAGGGCGAGATCGTGCGGGTGCGCGGGCAGTTGACGCAACTGGAAGGCCGGTTGGCCGGGGCGCTGAGTCCGATTGCGGAACTGCCGGATCAGTCGGCGCGCCTGTATGGCGCGACGCCGGCTCGGGCGGGGGTGACGCTGGTGTTTCCGCCGGCGCAGCAGTTGGAGGTGCGGAGTTTGTTGAAGGATATTCGGTTGGGGGTTAGTTCGGTGCCGCATGCGAAGTTGATTCGGAGCGAGGGGATGGGGTTGTTGGTGTTTTTGGTGCAGGGGGTGAATTTGGTTTCGGTCATGAGGGAACTGACCAACCAATCCAAGAACAAGCGAGTCTGGATGCCCTTTTTTAATGCAGCGATGGCTACCGGTGCTGCCGGGTTTACTGCGGCGCAAAGTCTCGCCGATACGGCGTTGAAGGCACGTAGCGCTGCACTCGTCGCGGGGCTTCAACGCCACGCCTTGCAAAATGTGCATGTGCAGATGGGCAAGCTGCATGTTGGACTGGGCATCTTCACCTACGGTTTTGGTTTTGCATCTTCAATGGTCAGCCTCATCAACCACCACCAGAACTGGCAACAGGCGACGCGGAGCGGGAATGCTGCAGCGCAGAACAGTGCCGCGCTCGCGACAGCGGGTGCGACCGGCATGACGACCGTCAATGCCTATGGTTTGAATCACACCGGTCGTGCCGCGATTAACGTGTTGGTCGCAAAAAACACTGCCGCAAGAACCGCCGCCTGGGCTGCCGCGGGTACCCGTCTCTCCACCGTGTTCTTCCGCTTCAACCTGGCCGGCGCCCTGTTCACCGTGCTGGAACTGGGCGGCACTTGGCTGTACAACCGCTACAACATCAGCGCCCATGATAAATGGCTGAAAACCACGCCGTGGAGCCTGGACACCGACGAGCGTGGCGACCATACCCTGGATGAATATCAAAGTTATCTGGCCTATTTGCTTCACGCCCCATATGCGCAACTGGGTCCGAACAAGCATGATTCGTGGCTGAAAAATCTGCTGTTGAAGGCCAAGCCCAAAGACATCCATCTGGTGCTCCCAGGGCTTAAGCTCGGTGATTTTCAGCCACCCTTGAGTGGACAACCGGCTCATCGCTTGGGGATCGGCGCCCACCGTCTTTCCGTGCCCCTCCACAGTCGTGGTGTACCGCGCGAGCGCAAGGACGTCATCAGCGAGGAAGTCGCAAACAGCCTGCGCATTGTGCAAACAGGACCTGACCGGCTGGTGCTCTGCCTGCAATATCCAGTGGATCCTGATGCCGAATTTACCCCGGCGTCCGAAACACTGGAATTGGCGGTCTGCATCCAGACCTTGAACGCCAAGGGCGCGTGGGTTTCTCGCATTCGGGTCATTCGCCTGAACCCTCGGGGTGAAGGCCGCTTTCCGGCGTTGACCTCTCAAACCGTTACCGAGCATCCGCCCATGTTGCTGGTTGAAACCCATTTGCTGGAGTTGGCTGACCATGCCCAACAAGATTGATATCCCGATGCCCGCGCCACAACTTGAGCAATCCCGAAGTTCCGGAGACGTTGAACCGTTTCCAAGTGGGAAAATCACTTATCTCGCGCCGTTGCCACTACCGACAGTGCTGCCACCGCACGGCCCTCATATCGGGGAACTAAACGAGGTGTACATGGACTTCGGGTTGGGTTCACCGCAGGTGTTTTCATGGCAGGTCGTATTAGGTGGACCATTCAGCGTTGCCTTCTCGATCGCATTTTTGATACCTCTATTTGGCGGCTTCATGTTTTTTTTGTTCGGGATGGGTTGGGACGATATTTCTCATGCCATAGAAGGGGTTTTTAATGAGGCCTACGGAATAGCCCTGATAACTGGCTTCTCCGCCTTGGCCATCCTTCTCTGCACTTGGCGCCACACCCACAACAAACGCGCCGCCATCATCCCCACCCGCTTCAACCGCCAACGCCGCGAAGTCTGCTTCATGCCCGAAGACGCCACCGAACCGCTCTTCGTCCCTTGGGAATCCCTCTCCGCTTGGGTCATCGAAGCCCAAGGCGCCACCCAATACGGCATCCACCGCCAATACGGCATGGGCATCGGTTTCCAGCACGGCGAGACCCTGACCAGCGTCGAATTCCCTTGCTTTGGCCTTTCTCTGGCCATCAGCCACTGGGAAGCCATCCGCGGCTACATGGAATACGAAATCCACGACCTCAAATCCATTCAGGACCCGCAAGACCTGCAAGGCCCCGACGACCCACCCCACGAAGGCCTGCACACCTTCCACAACGCCCGTGCGCGTATGCACCAGCAAATCCGCGACGGCCAACGCGGCCGAGTGTCCGGCTTCTTCTGGTACCTCTATCACGTCATGACCCTGTGGACGATTCCCAACCACCTGACCGAATGGGAAGTCCGCCGCCTTCAGAAACTGGGCCCGCAGGCCATGCCCGAAACGATGCGCCAATGGTCCGAACCGCTGCCGAAAGAGCAATGGGCCCAGCCAAGCGAAGAACTCACTCGGATGAGCGAACAGGTTCGACAGCTGCATAAACGCCAACCTCGCCGACCGATTACCGAGATATTTGCCGAGGTGCAGCGCTTGAATCCGACGGACAAACGTCGCGCATGAGCTGTTACAACCGTAAAGCCTTACTCGACTATCAGAAAAAACACCCGGAACTGATCCAGAGTGGCAAAGCGGCTCATCGCCTGGGGATCGGCGCCCACCGTCTTTCCGTGCCGCTCCACAGCCGTGGAGTACCGCGCGAGCGCAAGGACGTCATCAGCGAGGAAGTCGCAAACAGCCTGCGCATTGTGCAAACAGGACCTGACCGGCTGGTGCTCTGCCTGCAATATCCAGTGGATCCTGATGCCGAATTTACCCCGGCGTCCGAAACACTGGAATTGGCGGTCTGCATCCAGACCTTGAACGCCAAGGGCGCGTGGGTTTCTCGCATTCGGGTCATTCGCCTGAACCCTCGGGGTGAAGGCCGCTTTCCGGCGTTGACCTCTCAAACCGTTACCGAGCATCCGCCCATGTTGCTGGTTGAAACCCATTTGCTGGAGTTGGCTGACCATGCCCAACAAGATTGATATCCCGATGCCCGCGCCACAACTTGAGCAATCCCGAAGTTCCGGAGACGTTGAACCGTTTCCAAGTGGGAAAATCACTTATCTCGCGCCGTTGCCACTACCGACAGCGCTGCCACCGCACGGTCCGCATATCGGGGATCTGAATGAGGTGTTCATGGATTTTGGCTTGGGATCGCCCCAGGTGTTTTCATGGCAGGTCATATTAGGATTACCGTTCAGTGGTGCTTTCATGATCACGTTCCTAATCCCGCCAGCAATTGGTTGTGTGGGCCTTATGTTCGGATATGACTTCGCATACATATGGGAATTTGTCGTTGATTTATTCTTCGCCATCTATGGATATGCCTTGGTTACCGGCTTCTCCGCCTTAACCATCCTCCTCTGCACTTGGCGCCACACTCACAACAAACGCGCCGCCATCATCCCCACCCGCTTCAACCGCCAACGCCGCGAAGTCTGTTTCATGCCCGAAGACGCCACCGAGCCCGTCTTCGTCCCCTGGGAATCCCTCTCGGCCTGGGTCATCGAAGCCCAAGGCGCCACCCAATACGGCATCCACCGCCAATACGGCATGGGTATCGGCTTCCAGCACGGCGAGACCCTGACCAGCGTCGAATTTCCCTGCTTCGGCCTTTCCCTGGCCATCAGCCACTGGGAAGCGATTCGCGGTTACATGGAGTACGAAATCCACGACCTCAAATCCATCCAGGACCCGTTAGACCTGCAAGGCCCTGACGACCCGCCCCACGAAGGCCTGCACACCTTCCACAACGCCCGCGCACGCATGCACCAGCAAATTCGCGACGGCCAACGCGGTCGAGTGTCCGGCTTCTTCTGGTACCTCTACCACGTCATGACCCTGTGGACGATTCCCAACCACCTGACCGAATGGGAAGTCCGTCGCCTCCAGAAAATGGCCCCGCAGGCCATGCCCGAAGCGATGCGCCAATGGTCGGAACCGTTACCGAAGGAACAATGGGCCCAGCCAAGCGAAGAACTCACTCGGGTGAGCGAACAGGTTCGACAGCTGCATAAACGCCAACCTCGCCGACCGATTACCGAGATATTTGCCGAGGTGCAGCGCTTGAACCCGACCGACAAACGTCGCGCATGAGTTGTTTTTCCAACGTAATCTCGGCTATTCGGATAAACCTGTGGCGAAGGCGCAAGCGCCCTTGCCACAAGGCAGACGCCTACAGTGCACTCACGTACCGACTTTCCACATAGCGTGTGAGCGGGATAAAAAATGGGCACGCCAACTTGGTTGGGTGCCCATTTTTTATGGGTGGCGGATTAGATGACGCGTTTTTGTTGCTTGGCGAAAATCGCCGCTATCTCGGGCTCATCCAGATAATCCAGCATTCTCTCCACCAACAAATGCACGCCGTCAGCCATGCGGCTGAGCGCCAAGGCTACGGAGCGGCGGGAACCGTCCACATCATCGGCGAGGTTGGCGGCGATGGCGCTGATGGACAACAAATCTTCCGAGGCATTGGCGAGAAGGGTTTCAGGGTTGATACCTGGGCAGACGCTGAAGAGCTGGCCGTTGCGTTTCGGTGGTTTGGGGTCGGCTGGCGGAAAGTGATGGTCGAGGGCGCGCTCGGCGGCTTCGTTGAGTTTGTTTGAATCAGGGCTTTCGTAGGGAGAGACCGGATCGGTGTCGGGTGGGTTCGGTGTGACCTTGAACATATTCAGTACTCCAAATTGGAGCCGTCACCGAGTCGCTGCTAAACGAAGGGTGGCAGCTGTGCGCAGGTTAGCAGACCGGGGAGTACGATACCGGCGCGCCCGAGAGCGCCCTGCGCACAGCTACCAAGAAGTGCAGGCATGAAATGGCCTGACTGTCTTGATGCAGATGCGCTTCGTAAACCACGGGCTGCTAAACCCGATCACTGATGGGCAGTGACAGGAACCAAGTTACCGACCGCCCCCAAGGCGCACAAGCCGGCAGATTCTGGCGTAGCCGTAGGCAACGGCGCAAGGTTTTGTAGCTTGCAGGAAGTAACCTTGAGCCGTTTTCAACAAGTTCCGTCGAGCGATGTTTAACTTCCGAAAATGTTGGCAAGAAACGATGTTCGACAATCTCTACCACGTGATGACCCCGTGGACGATTCCCAACCACCAAGCACTTCAATTGCCTGATGGTGAAAATTCAGCCAAGGCCACTATTGCAGGCATACCAACGCCTGTGCGCGGGGCAATACCTCGCCGGCCATCACCAGGTTTCGGACACCAACAGCTCGCTGTCGAGATGGAACTCGGCGTCCAGATGAATGGCCTGTAAAAAAGCGCTGTCGTGTGAGACGACGATCAATGCCCCTTGGTACTGATTGAGCATCTGCTCCAGCGCAATTTTACTGGGCAAGTCCAAATGGTTATCCGGTTCGTCCAGCAACAGCAATTGCGGTGGGCGTTGTGCATACAGCTGCGCAGCCAGTGCTATTTTCAGGCGTTCGCCACCGCTTAGCCGGCAGGTCTTGAGCATCGCACGATGCGCATCAATGCCCATCTGCGCCAACCGGGTTCGCGCCTCGGCTTCGGGCAACTCCGGATTACTCTCGTAGAGCCATTGCACCGCTGTGCGTTCGGGGTACTGCAATCCGGCGTGTTGATCCAGCCAGCCAACATGGCAACTGCGGATGAGTTCGCCTTCGCGCACCGGCAGTTGTCCGGCGATCACTCGCAACAGCGTTGACTTGCCGCTGCCGTTGGCGCCCAGGATTGCCATGCGCATAGGCCCCGTCAGCGTCAGATTGACCGGCGCCGCGTAACCGAACGGGAGAATCACGTCGTTGAGCTGCACAATCAGCTTGCCATTGGGCACTACGCTTTCCGGCGACAGCATCATGCGTTGAATGTCCGGCGCACACCGCGCACGGGCCTCGGCGATCCGTTGTTGCTGCTGCTCCCGGGCCACCTGTTGATTGAGGCGCAATTTTCCCTGACTGTTTTCACTGCGCTCTTTCTGGGCGTTGGTGATCAGCTTGGTCTGATTGCCGTCACGGGCCTGACGGTCACCGCGCGCATTACGCCGTTGCTGACGCTCCATCTGCACAACCATCTCATGTTGCTCGCGCTTGGCCTGCGCCCGCGCCCCTTGCAATGCCGACTGGAACGACTGCTGTTCCTGCTCGCGTGCCGCCGCATACTGACTGTAGTTGCCGCCATAAACCGCCAGCCCCGAGGGCGAAAGCTCGACAATTTCGTTCACGTGTTCCAGAAGGCCCCGGTCGTGACTGATCAACACCAAGCCGTTGGGCCAGCGATCGATCTGCTGCGATAACTTGTGTTGCTGATCAATATCCAGGTGATTACTGGGTTCATCCAGAATGAGCCAGTCGGCTCTGGACAACCATGCCCCCAACAGCGCCACCCGTTGCCGTTCGCCACCACTGAGTGCGTCGGTGCGCGCGTCGGCGTTCAAATGACCCAGGCCGATCTGCTGCAGTTCCGCCTCAAGGCGTGTGGCGCAATCCCATTGATCGACCGCCAGCGCATGATCCTCATCGGCGACGCTGCCCTGAGCAATGCGCTCCAGCGCCGCCAGAATAGGGGCGACACCGGCCAGCGCGGCAACGCTGGGATAGCGCTCCGGTTCCAGTAACTGCGCCACGGCGTAAACCAGCCCTTCTCGACGGACAATACCGCTGGTGGGCAGTTGCTCCCCCGTCAGGAGCCGGCCAAGCAAGGACTTGCCACAACCATTGGCGCCCACGATGCCGGTGGCCCTGGTACTGAAGGTGTGGTTCAAGTGATCGAACAGAACGCGCCCGTCGGGCAAGTTGAACGACACTTGATCAAGTTGAAGTAACCGTTGGGTCATGACGCCTCCTTAAACATTAAAACTCCCTGATGCTGCGCAACAGCGTTCGACTGCCCTCTACCATACTGAAGCTGCACCCCCAATCGACCGGCAATCTTTCAAGGCTTTCAGCATCCCCGGTCTTTTGCCAGTAAACTCCCTCCCCTTTAGCCGCCATCATTTTCCTCGCGGCCATCACCTTATTTCCTACGGAGTTCACCTTGCGTCTGTTTCACACCTCCGACTGGCACCTTGGGCAAAACCTGCACGGCCAGGAACGCGATTTCGAACACGCCTGCTTTCTCGAATGGCTGCTGCGCCAGCTGAAGCTGGACCAGCCAGACGTGCTGCTGATCGCCGGCGATATCTTCGACACGGTCAACCCGCCGGTCAAAGCCCAGGAACGCCTCTACGACTTCATCGTCAGCGCCCATGAACAGCAGCCGAAGCTGACCATCGTGATGATCGCCGGCAACCACGATTCCGGCTCACGGATCGAACTGCCCGCGCCGTTGATGCGGCGTTTGCGCACGCATGCGCTGGGTCGTGTGCTGTGGCTGGATGATGGCCAACTCGACGCTGAGCGCCTGCTGCTGCCATTGCCGGATGCCAAAGGCAAAACCGTCGCCTGGTGCCTGGCGCTGCCGTTCCTGCGCCCCGCCGAAGTAACCGGCGCGCACCTGGGCGACAACTACCTACGCGGTATCGGTCAGGTTCACGAATGGCTGATCGAAGCGGCCAATGCCAAGCGCAAACCGGGTCAGGCGCTGATCGCCATCAGCCACGCGCACATGGCCGGCGGTTCGGTGTCGGAAGACTCCGAGCGCAGCCTGATCATCGGCAACGCCGAAGCGCTGCCCGCCAGCCTGTTCGGGCCGAGCATCAGTTACGTGGCCCTCGGTCACTTGCACAAGCCGCAGAAGGTCAATGGTGAAGAGCGCATCCGCTACAGCGGCTCGCCGATTCCGTTGTCGTTCTCCGAGATTGGCTATCAGCACCAGATTCTCGACATCGAACTGAAAGGCGAAACCCTGGTCAGCGTCGAACCCAAACTGATCCCCCGGGCGGTGAATCTGCAACGCATCGGTCCCGCGCCACTGGCGGAAATCCTCCTGCAACTGGCCGATTTGCCAAATATCGACCTACTGGCCGATATCCAGCGCCAGCCATGGCTGGAAGTTCGGGTGCGCCTCGATGAGCCGCAACCCGACTTGCGTTATCAAGTGGAAACCGCCCTGCAAGGCAAAGCCGTGCGGCTGGTGCGGATCGCCGCTGAATATGCCGGCAATGGCAGCCGCGATGGCGTGGATGACGGCACGGCCTTGATCGAACTCGACCAGCTCTCACCTCAGGAACTGTTCAGCCGCGCCTGGCAGGACAACTACGGCAGCGAGGTCGACGAGCAAACCCTCAAGGACTTCGCCGAGTTGTTGCAAGACGTGCAGATGGAGAGCGAACAACCATGAAGATCCTCGCGATCCGCCTGAAAAACCTCGCCTCACTGGCCGGGCCTTTTGAAATCGACTTTACCGCTGAGCCGTTGGCCAGCGCCGGTCTGTTCGCAATCACCGGGCCGACCGGCGCCGGTAAAAGCACCTTGCTCGACGCCTTGTGCCTGGCGCTGTTCGGTGCTGTGCCTCGGCTGAGCAATGCCCAGGTGTCTGCCAAAGCGCCAGACGCCGACGGCGAGATCAGCACTGGCGACCCCCGCACATTGCTGCGTCGCGGCACGGGTGAAGGTTATGCCGAAGTCGATTTCGTTGGCATCGATGGCCGTCGCTACCGCGCTCGCTGGGAAGCTAATCGCGCCCGGGAGAAGGCCGGCGGCAAGCTGCAAGCCAGCCGTCAGAGTTTGCGCGACATCGATCTGGATCAACTGCTGGCCAGTCAGAAAGTTGAATTCAAAACCCAGCTCGAATCCGTTCTGGGCCTGAACTTCGAGCAATTCACCCGCGCGGTGCTGCTGGCCCAGAGTGAATTCAGTGCGTTCCTCAAGGCCAACGACAACGAACGTAGCGAACTGCTGGAAAAACTCACCGACACCGCGCTGTATACGCGCCTCGGTCGCCGGGCGTTCGACAAAACCAAAGAGGCTCGCGAAACCCACAAGCTGTTGCAGGACCAGGCCACCGGCGTGACGCCGTTGTCGCCGCAAGCGCGCGCGGAACTCGATGAACGCTTCAACGAGGCTCAGCAGCAACTCAAGACCCAGCAAGCGCAGCTCAAGCAATTGGAGCTGCAACACACCTGGCTCAAGGACTTGCGTCAATTGCAGGACGAACAACAGAGCGCCACCGAGCAGCTGCAATCGGCCCGGCAGCACTGGGAAGGTCTGGCCGGCGAACGTTTGAAGCTGACTCGCCTGGAGCAACTGGCCCCGCAACGGCACCAGTTCGCCCGCAAGACTGAACTCACCGCCCAGCTCACACCGCTGGCCGCGCAGATTCAGCAACACACCCAACAGCAAACCGAGTTGAACGAGCGCCAGACGCAACTCGAACACAGCCTGAGCGCTGCGCAGGCCGCACTCGTCGAAGCCCAAGGCCAACACACCACCAGCGCGCCACTGCTGCGTCAGGCCTTCGAAGAGCAAAGCACCCTCGCCCGTCTGGTCAAGGATGCCAGCCTCAGTGCCGAGCTCAAGCAGCAGACGGAACTGGCCTGCACTCAGGGCCAAAACGCGATCCAAGGCTTGCTCGACCAACAGAAACAGGTCGCCGAACGTTTGCAGCGGATTGCCGGGGAGCTTGAACAAAGCACCCCTCTAGCACCCTTGAGCGATGCCTGGAACGCCTACCGTGATCGCCTGCAACAGTTGATGCTGATCGGCAATCGCCTGAACAAGGGCCAGGCCGAACTGGCCGCCCTGGAACAAAGCGCCGCTCGCGCCGCCGAGGACCTGTCCACTCAGCGCCAGAGCCTTGAAGTGCTGTACAAGGAAGCCGGCGCCGAACCGGAAGCGGTGGCCGAGCAGATCCGGATTCTCGGGAGTCTGTTGCAAGACAACCGCAAGCAGCAGCGAGCCTTTGAGGAGCTGACACGCCTGTGGGCCAGTCAGCAGGAACTGGACAAGCGCGCGTCCGAACTCCAGCAGCGCCAGCTCACCGCTCAGCAAGAACGAGAACGTCTGACCCAGGACGGCGTGAAAGCCAAGAACGAATTGGTCATTGCCGAACAGACCCTGAGCGTCACCCGCGAACTGCTGGAGCGCCAGCGCCTGGCCCGCAGCGCCAGTGTCGAAGAACTGCGCGAGCAGTTGCAGGACGATCAGCCGTGCCCGGTCTGTGGCAGCCCCGACCATCCCTATCATCAGCCCGAAGCCCTGCTGCAGAGCCTTGGCCGGCATGATGAAAGCGAACAGGCCAACGCCCAGAAAGCCGTCGACCTGCTGAAAGAAAAGCTCACTGACCTGCGCGCTGAAGTGGGCGGCGTGATTGCTCAGCAAAAGGAGTTGCTGCAACAGCAAGAACACCTCGCGACGCAGCAACAGAGCCTGGCACCGAGCCTTGAAGCCCATCCGTTGTCTGCGCAATTGCTCACGCAGGATGCGGCTAAACGCGATGCCTGGTTGGTGCAGCAAAATAACCAGTTGAACCAAAGCATCACTCAGGACGAACAACGGCAAACCGCCCTGCTCACCCTGCAGCAAGACGCCGCGCGCCTTCAACAGCAACTGCGTAGCGCTGAAGCGGCGAGCCAGCAAGCTGCCCAGCACCTGGCCAACCAGCAACGTGAGTTGAGCAGTGATCGCCAGCGTCTGGACGAGGAGTTGAGGGCGTTCAGCACCCTGCTCCCGGCCGATACGCTGCAAGCGCTGCGCAACGAGCCGGCCGCGACCTTCATGCAGTTGGACCGGCAGATCAGCCAGCGCCTGGAACAACTCGATCAGCAACGCGATGAACTCAGCGAACAGCAACAACGGCAGCAAACGCTGGAGAAAGAACAGGACCGCCAACTCACTCGCCTCCAGCAGTTGGAAACGGCCCGCCAGCAATTCACCGCCCTCGCCGACCAGCAACAGGCCTGCCAGCAAAAACTCACGCAATTGCTCGGCGAACACGCCAGCGCCGAGCAGTGGCAGCAGCAACTGGATCAAGCCGTCGAACAGGCGCGCAATGCCGAAGCCACGGCCAATCAGGAACTGCAAACCGTGCGTACGCGGCTGGTGCAGCTGGGCGCCGAACTCAAGGCTCATCAAGAACGTTCGCAGGCACTGGACACCGAAGATCGCGAGCTGAGCGGCAAGATTGCCGACTGGCGCGCATTGCATCCGGAGCTGGATGACGGTGGTCTGGAAGATCTGCTGAGTGTCGACGACCAGCTGGTCAGCGAACTGCGCCGGCAATTGCAGCAAAGCGAAAAAGCCATCGAACAGACCAAGGTCCTGTTACAGGAACGCGATCAGCGTCTGCTCAATCACCAGGCACAGCACAACGGCAATCTCGACTTCGAACAGCTGGCCACGGCGCTTGCCGAATTGCAAAACCAGTTCACCGCCAGCGAACACCGTTGCGCCGAACTGCGCGCCGAACAGGCCGAGGATCAGCGCCGGCAAAACGCCAATCAGGCCCTCGCGCAGCAGATTGCCGACGCCTATACCGAATACCAACGCTGGGCACGTTTGAATGCCCTGATCGGTTCGGCCACGGGCGACACCTTCCGCAAGATCGCCCAAGCCTACAACCTCGACCTGCTGGTGCATCACGCCAACGTTCAGTTGCGGCAACTGGTGCGGCGCTATCGCCTCAAACGTGGCGGCAGCATGCTCGGGTTGTTGGTGATGGACACCGAGATGGGTGATGAACTGCGTTCGGTGCATTCGTTGTCCGGCGGCGAGACGTTCCTGGTGTCACTGGCCCTGGCGCTCGGTTTGGCGTCCATGGCATCGAGCACGTTGAAAATCGAATCGTTGTTCATCGACGAAGGCTTCGGCAGCCTCGATCCGGAATCCCTGCAACTGGCCATGGATGCTCTCGACGGCTTGCAAGCCCAGGGACGAAAAGTCGCGGTGATTTCACACGTACAGGAAATGCACGAACGGATTCCGGTGCAGATTCAGGTCCGCCGTCAGGGCAACGGCCTGAGTACGCTGGAGGTGAAATGAATACGCTGTACTCCTTCCGCCGCTGCCCCTACGCGATGCGGGCGCGCATGGCCCTGCGCTATTCAGGGGTTGCGGTGAATATTGTCGAGGTCAGTCTGAAGGCCAAACCTGCCGAAATGCTTGCGCTGTCGAGCAAAGGCACGGTGCCGGTGCTGAACGTCGACGGTCAGGTGATCGATGAAAGCCTGGCGATCATGCACTGGGCCCTGGCGCAGAATGATCCGCAGGATTGGTTGCTCAAGGATGATCCTGCCGGGCAGCAACTCATTGCCGGGTTGATCGAAGAAAACGATCAGGTGTTCAAAGTGCACCTGAATCGCTACAAGTACGCCGAGCGATACCCCGAGCAGCCAATGACGGTTTATCGAGCTGAGGGCGAGGTGTTTTTGCGCAGGCTCGATGAGTTGCTGGAGGGACGCGACTTCTTGCTGGCCGAGCATCCGAGCCTGGCGGATGTGGCGCTGATGCCGTTCGTGCGGCAGTTCGCCCATGTCGATCGCGAGTGGTTTGGGCAGACGCCCTATCGCCGTTTGCAGGCCTGGTTGCAGCGGTTTCTGGAGTCGGAGCTTTTCATCGGAGTAATGGCAAAGTAGCAGTCCATTGTGGCCGCTGGCATTCACGCCAATACCGAGCACATCTCCAATACCGAGCAATCCACGTGGAACGGCCCGAAGAAGTCGTTCTGGCGTTCGATTGGCGGATTCCCGGCCAGCAGCCCCAAGGCCTTCGCGGTTTCAATGTTACGAGCAAGGTTGTGATTGGCTTCGATAGTCCGTGCCACCGACCCCGCCGAGCCCTGTCCGATCCCCAGCAAGGAAGATCCATTGGTCATGAACGCCAGGAAGGCGATGACCCAAAGTCTGTGCCCTTTCATTCCCCGGCGACTCCCGCAAGTTCAGCTTGATCGACCATCGCGGTTTGCGAACGGTGTTCAAACTGGATGCCGGGATGAGCGACTTGAATCGGTACTTCAAGCGGTTGGCGCGATTGTGGCGAGAGGCTGACAACCAGCACCAGTACCGCATAAAGAGCGATAGCCAGGTAGGCGCCGTGTTTGGCAGAAGTGATGATTGCGCTGGCCATGATGTTCTCCGCAGGCATGTTTCGATGCCCACAGAATCGATCAAAAAACCGGTGGTAACCACTCAGGATTACCCATAGTAACCATCAGCTTCGTTAATCATTAAACCAAACTATCTCAGTCTTCAATAAAACTCATCAAGCGCTCGCGGGCCGCATCCGGCTCGTCTGGACCGGGCTGGGCAGCCGAAAGAATGGGAGTGGAATAGAGAAACAGAAGAACCACGGCCAGACGCATTGCCATGCTGTCGATCCTTATCATGAGAAGGAGTCAAAAAATCAGCGTCAAATTTAAACGTGTGGCCATGTGATATCAAGCATTACATTGATGGCAATATAATGCTGTCGTAAACGCGTTATGCAGGAGCGACATCACTCAGGTTTCTCAAAGCTTTTCAGCTCGATCCACTCAAGTGACTTCGCTCCTGCATAAAAGGTGCAGGGTTCAAATTTCAGCCTTGGGTCTTGTGATCCAGAGCCGCGTAAAAGTTGGCGCTCTGTTGCAGGTATTTCTGGGTGTAGCTTTGGGCGTGGGATTTTTTGTCGCTGATTTCAACGTTGGCGCTGGCTGGCAACGCAACGGTGGCAGAGATTGCGGAAGCGGCGATTACAGAGAAGAGATTGAAGTTCATGGCGGTGTTCCTCGGATTCAGTTGGCTTGCTTGCCCGGTGGGGCCGTGAAGCAAACTTAACCTTCGAGGTTGGCGCCTTGAAATCTTTTGTAGCATTAGCAGATATCAGCGTCATTAATAGAAGGATGCAGGCCCCATCAACCGGGGCCTGCGGCTTATTGACGCACCATGAACTTGAGGTCGCTCGGGGCATCGATCGGCAGTTTTTGCACGGTTTTACCCAGCAGGCCTGTCTTCGAATCGCGCTCGACGACGACAATCTGGTTGCTTTTCTGATTGGCGATCAACAAGAACTTGCCACTCGGATCGAGGCTGAACTCGCGCGGGTGATCACCGTCTACGGAACGGCGCTGCAGTTCCTTGAGGTGCCCGGTCGCAGGATCGATGGCGAACACCAGCAACTGATTGGCGGTCCCACGGTTGCTAACGTAGAGGAACTTGCCATCGCTTGACGCGTGAAGTGCAGCGGCTGCCTTGTCCGAAACGGGTTGCCCCGCCGCCAGCTCAACCATCTGCGTTTGCTTGAGTTGGCCATCCTTGTAATCGAACACCGCAACCTGCGCGCTCATTTCCATGGTCAGCCACGCGTGTTTGCCATCGGCGCTGAACAGCAAATGACGCGGACCGCTGCCGGGTGGCAACTGGACGGACGCCGGTGTAGCGGCGGTCAAGGGCAGTTCCGGGTTAGCCTTGGGGTCGAAGCGGTAGGCAAAGATCTTGTCAGCGCCCAGGTCATTGGAGAACACATACTGGCCGTCCGGCGAGGACACCGTGGAATGCACGTGTGCCGACATCTGCCGTTCAGGATTGACCCGGCTCGATGGATGGCTGCTCATCTGCACCACGGGTTTGAGTTTGCCATCGGCGTCCACCGGCAACACCGCCAGGGTGCCGCCCGGATCTTCAGACACCGAATAGTTGCTGACAAACAGGTGACTGGCTTCAGCGCTGAGGCCCGAATGCGTCGGCTCGTTGCCCAGGCTCTGCACCTGATTGATCAGGCTCAGTTCATGGGTTTTCGGATCGATCGCATAACTGCTGACGCGCCCTACCGGATCGCTCTGTCCCGGGCCGTTTTCGTTGACCACGAACAGCTGACGCTGATCCTTGGACAGGGTCAGCCAGGATGGGTTTTCGCTCTTGATCACTTGCAACGGCTTGGCGTCGATCTGCCCGGTAGCGCTGTCGAAGTTCAGGCGATAAATCCCCTGGCTCTGACCGGCGGTGTAGGAACCGACCAGCAACTGATAGTCGTCGGCCGACGCAACCTGAAAACCCATCGCGCCGACGCTGCCGGCCATCAACAATGGCCAGAGCTTACGCATCCTCATTCGCTTCTTCCTCGTCGTCATCACCGCGGAACGCGGTCATGCACACCAACCGGTGCTCGCCGGAACTGCCGGTGATCAGCCAGCTTTGCAGGCCTGGATCGAAGGTCGCGGTCTCGACCTCGGCCGGGGTGAATTCCCAGTGCTTGGACACACGACCGTCCAGGCATTCGATGTGCAGGTTATCGTCTTCATCGAGGGAGAATTCGAAGGCATGCAGCCCGTCGATTTCCACCATATCGCAGTGTTCGAGGGTGGCGAGCAAGGTGTCGGTTGGGGCGGTCATGGCAGTCAATCTTTGAATGGGAAAGACGCAATGATAGCTCAATGCAGGAGCAACTCCGTGTCGGTCACTAAACTCACACACAACCCCGAACAAATGTGGGAGCGAGCCTGCTCGCGAAAGCGGTGTATCAGCCAAGGTTGATATCGACTGACACTCCGCATTCGCGAGCAGGCTCGCTCCCACTGGGGGTTGTGCTTGGCGATTACAGCGCGTCGCGGGACGGCTGCCCGTCCACCAACCGCTGAATACGCAGCGGATTGCCATTCTTCAAGGCCTCCGGCAGCAGGCTGTCGGGGTAGTTCTGGAAGCACACCGGGCGCAGGAAACGGTCGATGGCCAAGGTGCCCACCGAGGTGCCGCGCGCATCGGAAGTGGCCGGATACGGACCGCCGTGAACCATTGAATCGCAGACTTCCACGCCAGTCGGATAGCCGTTGAGCAGGATCCGTCCGACCTTCTGTTCCAGCAACGGCGTCAGCTCAGCGAACTGCTCAAAATCCGCCGGTTCGCCAATGATCGTCGCCGTCAGCTGGCCGTGCAGGCCGTTCAACGCGGCGCTGAGTTGCGCCTGATCGGCGACCTCGACGAACACCGTGGTCGGGCCGAACACTTCTTCCTGCAGCACTTCGTCGCCATTGATCAACAGGCTGACATCGGCCTTGAACAGCTGCGGTTGCGCCTGATTGCCCTGTTGCGCACTGCCGGCCAGGTGCTCGATGCCCGGATGAGCGAGGAGTTTTTGCAGGCCTTTGCCATAGCTGCTCAGGGTCCCGGCATTGAGCATGGTTTGTGCCGGCTGATCGCCGATCAGCCCCGCCACCTGTTGCACGAATGTGATGAATTGCGGCGAACGAATACCAATCACCAAACCGGGATTGGTGCAGAACTGACCGCAACCCTGGACCACCGAAGCAGTCAGGTCACGAGCGACCGTTTCGGCGCGAACGTGCAGCGCCTGCGGCAACACGATTACCGGGTTGATGCTCGACATCTCGGCGAACACCGGAATAGGCTGCGCACGTGCTGCGGCCATGTCACACAACGCACGGCCGCCCTTGAGCGAACCGGTAAAGCCAACCGCCTGAATCGCCGGATGCTTGACCAGCGCTTCGCCAACCCCACCGCCGTAGATCATGTTGAACACGCCGGCCGGCATGCCGGTTTTATCAGCGGCGCGGATGATCGCGTCGGCCACGAACTCGGCTGTGGCCATGTGACCGCTGTGGGCCTTGAACACCACCGGGCAACCGGCGGCCAACGCCGACGCGGTGTCTCCACCGGCCGTAGAGAACGCCAACGGAAAGTTACTGGCACCAAACACGGCCACCGGCCCGAGGCCGATTCGGTACTGACGCAAGTCCGGACGCGGTAAAGGTTTGCGCTCAGGCAACGCCAGATCGATCCGCGCACCGTAGAAATCACCGCGACGCAGCACCTTGGCGAACAGACGCATCTGGCCGCTGGTGCGACCGCGTTCGCCTTGAATCCGAGCGGCGGGCAGCGCGGTTTCGCGGCAGACCAGCGCCACAAAGTCATCGCCCAGCGCGTCCAGTTCATCGGCAATCGCGTCGAGAAATTGCGCCCGACGTTCGGCGCTCAGGCTGCGATAGGCCGGGTAAGCCGCGGCGGCAGCCTTGGCGGCGGCGTCGACTTCTTCCGGCGTCGCCTGGGAGAAATCGAACGGCAACGCTTCGCCCGTGCTGGCGTCGATGCTCTGTAGATTGAGTTGACCGGCCGCACTGCGCTGACCGCCGATGTAGTTGTGACCAAGAATTCGGGTCATGCCTATCTCCTTAAAGGGTGCCAACAGTGCCGGGCTCGAACGCTGCTTCAACCGGTGCAATCCCGTTGATCAACGGTGCACCGAACTCGGCCTGGCTGATCTCGAACACGTCACCCGGCTGGGTGCGAATGCCATCGGCAAAGGACAGGGTCGCGGTGCCGAAGAAGTGAATGTGTACATCGCCCGGGCGCAGGAACTGGCTGTACTTGAAATGGTGGTACTCGAGGTTTTCCAGGCTGTGGCACATGTTGGCCTCGCCACTGAGAAACTCGTTCTGCCACAGCACTTCGCCGTCGCGCAGGATGCGGCTGGTGCCCGCCAGATGCTTCGGCAGTTCACCGACCCGAAGTTCCGGGCCATAACTGCAACTGCGTAGTTTGGAGTGAGCCAGGTACAGGTAATTCTTGCGTTCCATCACGTGATCGGAGAACTCGTTGCCCACGGCAAAACCGAGTCGATACGGTTTGCCGTCGTGACCGATGACGTAGAGCCCGCTGAGCTCTGGCTCCTCCCCCGCGTCTTCGGCGAACGGTGGCAGCGGGAACGGTTGGCCCGGACGCACGACGATGCTGCCGTCGCCCTTGTAGAACCATTCCGGTTGTACGCCGGCCTGCCCCGCTACCGGTTTTCCGCCCTCCACGCCCCATTTGAAGATGCGCATGGTGTCGGTCATCGCGGCTTCGTCGCCGACTTGCTGATGCATCTTGTCCCGTGCCGACGCACTGCCCAAATGGGTCAGGCCTGTGCCGCTGACCAGCATGTGCGCCGGGTCCGGGTGATCCAGCGGCGGCAGGATTCGCAACTTGGCCAGCAGTTCGGCATAGTCATGGCTGATGCCCAGGCCCAGGGTTTTCACCTGTTGCTCAAGATTGACGCCGGCCTCGATCGCGGCCAACGCCAGATCGCGAACGGTGCGCGCGTCCTGCACTTCGCGCACCAGACCGTCCTCGACCACGCCCACCCGGCGCTCGCCGTTACTCAATTCGAACTGAACTAAACGCATGAATCTTCTCCTGTGAACAATCTTGAAGTTGGCATCGCACCCTGTGGGAGCGGGCTTGCTCGCGAAGAGGCCGTCACATCCGACATCACCGGCGACTGACACTCCGTCTTCGCGAGCAAGCCCGCTCCCACAGTTGATAGGTGTGAATCCTTAGGTGCGGGTAGCACCCCGGGCGCTGGCAGCGAACTGATCGGCCGGCAGCACGTGCTTGCGTTCCAACAGGCGATAGACCACACCGGTCAACACCAGCCCGAACACCATCACACCCGAAAGGAAATACAGGCCCGAAGCCAGGTTGCCGGTGTATTCCTTCAGCGCGCCGATCACGAACGGACCGATGTAGCCACCCAGGTTGCCCACCGAATTGATCAAAGCGATTCCGGCCGCGGCACTGGCGCCGGCAAAAAAACGGCCCGGCAAGGTCCAGAACACTGCTGTGCAGGAAAACAGCGCGAAGGCCACCAGGCACAACGCCGCCAATTGCAGCACCGGCACGGTCAGCCAGGCGCTGAGGAACAGGCCGATGGCGCCCAACACGTAAAGCACCGCCAAGTGGCCGTAGCGATCATTCAAGCGGTCGGAACTGCGCGGAATGATCAGCAACCCGATGATCCCGAAGATGTACGGCACCGACGACACGAAACCGGTCACCAGATCCGTGCCACCGAACTGCTTGATCAGGGTCGGCAGCCACAAACCCAGGCCGTAGATACTCAGGGTCACCGGCAGATAGAACAGCGCCAGCAGCAAGACACGTTTGTCCTTGAGGGCGTGCAACGGATTGCCGTGGCGGGTCTGGCCGTATTCCTCGAGATCCTTTTTCAGTTCGCCGGTCAGCCAGTCCTTTTCAGCCTGGTCCATCCACTTCACCTGTTTCGGACCGTCCGGCAGCCAACGCAGCACCGGCCAGGTCAACAGGATCGCCGGGGTGCCGATGACCATGAACAGCCACTGCCAGCCATGCAGGCCAAGTACGCCGTCCATGCCGAGCAGACCACCGGACACCGGGCCGGTGATCAACATGGCGATGGGTTGGGAAAGGATGAACAACCCGAGGATCTTGCCGCGATGGCGCACCGGAAACCATTGGGTGATGTAGTAGAGAACGCCCGGGAAGAACCCGGCTTCCGCCGCGCCGAGCAGAAAACGCATCACATAGAAACTGTGCGGCCCCTGGACGAAGGCCATACCGATGGTGATGGCGCCCCAGGTGACCATGATCCGCGCGAACCAACGCCGCGCGCCAAAGCGTTCGAGCATCAGGTTGCTGGGGATTTCCAGCAGGAAATAACCAATGAAAAACAGCCCGGCACCCAGCCCGTAAGCGGCGTCACCGATGCCGAGGTCGGCGCCCATGTGCAATTTGGCGAAGCCTACGGCGGAGCGATCCACATAGGCGATCAGGTACAGCAGGATCAGGAAGGGAATCAGTTTCAGCGTGATGCGACGAATAAGCCGCAGTTCCTGGCTCATGAGATCGGTCTCCGATTGTTGTTGTTATAGAACCTCGGGGGACGCCTCTCGTGGAAAACCGCCAGGGCAATCCCTCCGTTGAAATTGACTATATAGTAATACTATTTACGTAACAACACTTCCAAACAGCCGGATTTGCGCTTATGTTACGCCTCAGCTCGAACAATATAGTCATACAATAAGAGAACCGATCATGTCTGATAAGAAACCCACCCTGCGCTCCGCCCAATGGTTTGGCACCGCCGACAAGAACGGCTTCATGTACCGCAGCTGGATGAAGAATCAGGGCATCGCCGACCACCAGTTCCACGGCAAGCCGATCATCGGCATCTGCAACACCTGGTCGGAACTGACCCCGTGCAACGCGCATTTCCGCCAGATTGCGGAGCACGTCAAACGCGGGGTGATCGAGGCTGGGGGCTTTCCCGTGGAATTCCCGGTGTTCTCCAACGGCGAGTCGAACCTGCGCCCGACCGCCATGCTCACCCGCAACCTGGCGAGCATGGACGTCGAAGAAGCGATTCGCGGCAACCCGATTGACGGTGTTGTGCTGCTGACCGGCTGCGACAAAACCACCCCGGCATTGTTGATGGGCGCGGCCAGTTGCGACGTGCCGGCGATCGTCGTCACCGGTGGGCCGATGCTCAACGGCAAACACAAGGGCCAGGACATCGGCTCGGGCACCGTGGTCTGGCAGCTCAGCGAGCAAGTGAAAGCGGGCACCATCACCATTGACGATTTCCTTGCGGCCGAGGGTGGCATGTCCCGTTCGGCCGGCACGTGCAACACCATGGGCACCGCGTCGACCATGGCCTGCATGGCTGAAGCACTGGGCACTTCCCTGCCCCACAACGCGGCGATTCCAGCGGTCGATGCGCGTCGTTATGTGCTGGCGCACATGTCCGGCATGCGCGCGGTGGAGATGGTTCGCGAAGACTTGAAGCTGTCGAAAATCCTCACCAAAGAAGCCTTCGAAAACGCCATTCGTGTGAACGCTGCCATTGGTGGTTCGACCAACGCCGTGATCCATTTGAAAGCCATTGCCGGGCGCATCGGTGTCGAGCTGGATCTGGACGACTGGACCCGCATCGGTCGGGGCATGCCGACCATCGTCGACCTGCAACCGTCCGGGCGTTTCCTGATGGAAGAGTTCTACTACGCCGGTGGCCTGCCAGCGGTACTGCGTCGCCTGGGTGAAGCCAACCTGATTCCGCATCCGAATGCTTTGACCGTCAATGGCAAGACCCTCGGCGAGAACACCAAGGACGCGCCGATTTATGGCCAGGACGAAGTGATCCGCACCCTCGACAACCCGATCCGCGCCGACGGCGGCATCTGTGTGTTGCGCGGCAACCTCGCACCACTGGGTGCGGTGCTCAAGCCTTCAGCCGCCAGCGCCGAACTGATGCAACATCGCGGGCGTGCGGTGGTGTTCGAAAACTTCGACATGTATAAGGCGCGGATCAACGATCCGGAGCTGGAGGTGGATGCCAACTCGATTCTGGTGATGAAGAACTGCGGTCCGAAGGGTTATCCGGGCATGGCCGAGGTTGGCAACATGGGCTTGCCGGCCAAGTTACTGGCCCAGGGTGTGACGGACATGGTGCGCATTTCCGATGCGCGCATGAGCGGCACGGCGTACGGCACTGTCGTTCTGCACGTGGCCCCGGAAGCGGCCGCTGGCGGACCTTTGGCGACGGTGAAAGAAGGTGACTGGATCGAACTCGATTGCGCCAACGGTCGTCTGCACCTGGACATTCCGGACGCCGAACTGGCGGCGCGCATGGCCGATCTGCAACCGCCGCAGCAATTGATCGTGGGCGGTTATCGTCAGCTGTACATCGATCATGTCCTGCAGGCGGATCAGGGTTGCGATTTCGACTTCCTCGTCGGCTGTCGTGGCTCTGAAGTCCCGCGCCACTCTCACTAACAGCATCAATCCCCTGTGGGAGCGAGCCTGCTCGCGATGACGGACTGACAGCCAACTTAAATGTTGAATGTTCAACCGCTATCGCGAGCAGGCTCGCTCCCACAATGGCTCTGCGCCTGCATCAAATCTTGCGCTAGCGACCTTCATCCGCCGCGCCTGTTATCATGCGCGGCACCCCACCCCACAGGATCGCGCCGTTCCCCATGGATTACCGCAAACCTTCCGACCGCAAAAGCATGCACTCGCGCATCGTCCAGGAACTGGGCATGCAGATCGTTTCCGGACGTTTCAAGCCGTGTGACAAACTGCCCGCCGAAGCCTTGTTATGCGAAGAGTACGCGGTCAGTCGGCCAGTCCTGCGCGAAGCCACCCGGGTTTTGGTCGCCAAGGGTCTGGTGTATTCCCGTCCGCGAGTGGGCACGGTGGTCAAGCAGCGCAAGGAATGGCACATGCTCGATCCGGATGTGCTGCACTGGCTGATGCAAAGCAGCCCGCAAAATGAATTCTTCGATTTGCTGACCAGCGTGCGCAGCATCATCGAACCCGCCGCGGCCGCCCTCGCCGCGCAGTTCGCCACGGACGCGGACATCGCCTCCATCGGTGAAGCCTACCAACGCATGGAAGCGGCGCCGACGCCGGAAGCGCTGCTGCAACCGGACCTGGATTTCCATAGCCGGATTGCCGATGCGACCCATAACGACTTGCTGGCCAACCTGTGCAACATGCTATCGGTGGCGATTGCCGAAGCCTTGAAGCATTCCAACCAGCGACCGAATCTGCATGAACTGGCGTTGCCCCGGCACAAGGCGATTCTGACGGCGATCGAAAACCGGGATGCGCTGGGTGCGCGGCATGCGACGTTGGTGCAGCTGGATGATGCGCGTAGTGCGTTGAATGCGGTGCTGGGCGCTGATCCCGAGTAATCAGCAGTCAGGGGCACTACCCTGTTCAACCAATGAGGGTGCGGTATCCGGCTACCGCACCCGGCAATCGCCTGTTCCGTAGGCTCATGATTCCAATCATGCAAAGGATTGCATCATGCCTACAGCTCTATCGCCGGACACCACGGCGTATACCGACGTCACAGCTCGCGCGGTCAGTGCACAGTTCGGCACTCGTCCGACATTACGCTCGGTAACCGCCCACCTGCTCCAGAGCAGCCTGCTGGAAAAATATCCGTCCCTGGATTTCGATCCCGAGCGCACTCGTCTCGCACAGCCGTTCCCCGGGGGCGGCTGGACGCTCACCCTGTTGCTCGACGTGGCGCTCAACTACCTGGCGAGCGGCACTGCACCGCGGCTGGACGAACAGTACGGTCGCCAGTGTTTTCTAACCAACAAAGCGCCCGTGCGCCTGTCGGTCGATAGCACCCGCCGTCGCGAACCTGATATGCAAATTATCGCGGGCATCATGGCTGAATTGACCGCCACTGTTCATATCGGCTTCCAGGAAGACCTCAGTGCCTATTGGAACGCAGCGACCGACAATAGCGTCAGTCGCTGGCAATGGATTGCTGATTTGCTGGCCGGCGTGCTGAAAACCTCCTCTGTTCGCCACTCGTCAACCAACAGCCTGCAAGCCGACCTCCTCACCGAGCTCTGCAACAACCCCGATAAACAGCAGCGCCTTGAGGCTCCCGGGTCCAAAGGCAGGATCCACGCCTGCTTCATCGAAACCACGTTGAGCAAAGATCAGCTGTCGGTCAGCCTGCAAAGTCCTGACATTTTGCTGATCTGCGGTGAAACCCGTCTGCTGTGCAGCGTGTCCGGTGACATCGAATCATTTCCGTCCCTTGAGGCGTTCGGGCGGGCCTGGTGCACACGGTTTGAACCGGGCCTGATGGCCGATGCCATTGCCTGGAAACGTTACGAACCTGACGGCAACCTTTTCGACACCCAGGCAGCCCTGCTGCTGAACCAACAGCTCGATGACCTGGCCGCGCTGACGCTGCCGGCACGCACTAGCCTGGACGACCTGGAAAAACGCTACGAGGCCATCACCGATCCGGCCACGCGATTCATTGGCGCCCAGGCGAGCATTGGAACAGACCTCACTCACCTTCCCCTGATACAGAAAACGATTCCCCAGTGGTTGCAAAAGGCCGAAGCTACCGACCGCATGGCCTATCGCAAACAGGTGCTGACCCTCGCAAGCCTCAAGCAACAGGCGGCAGGCCGCTCGTTTCAGACGGGTATCGACGACCTTCATACCTTCGCCAAAAAAGCCCTGCGTCAACAGATGAGCGAAGATCGACCCACCGCCCCCAACTATGACGCCGATCAGCTGGAGCTCACCTTCCATGTACCCGTCGGCGACTTGGGCAGCGGTTATATTCACCGGACCAAAATGTCGTTGACCCAACTGGCAATCAATAACCTGGCCAGTAGACCCAATGGCCGAATAACCATCCGTCACACCGCAGGCCTAGTGATCCAAGACTGGGTCACAGAGGCTTATCTGTTGGATCTGGTCAACCGGGTGAATGTTGGCAAACAGTACCCTGAGTTAATTCAGGCCCAATTGCTTGACGACACCCCGCAAGCGCGGGAACGCCAGCGACTGTTCGGCCTGGAGCTTGCCGTTCACTTGCCGATGTTGGCCCTGGAACAGGCGATCAAGGCTGAACAAGGCTTTACTCGTCAGGGCTATCGCTACGTCGAAGCATTGATGCACGGCACCACGGCTGAGCGATTCGTGGACGAGCAGGAAATTGTCCTGCGCCCCCTGGCTTTCCAAAGAAAGCCACAGGCCGAATGCGACGTGGTCAGCAACATGTTCATCATCGAGCCCCGTGATCTGCACGCCGATGGTCCGCACATCCTCTACCGGCCGCTGTATGTTCCCGCGCTCCAGCAATTCCCGACCCGCCAAGCCCTGTGGCGCGCCATTGCGCAACCGGGTCAATTGCAGAGCAGCGTACTGACGTGGCTGACGGACCGTGCACGACCTGTCTACGACAACAACGGATTCAACGAACCACACATTACTCACTTCCACATTGGCGATGATTTCGTACCACTTCAAAAGCCGAAACCGGCGATTCTGGCAGGCAACGAAGCCGCCGCCGACTGGATCGCGGCGCTGGAACACGGTCGGTTGCTAATGCATTTGTTCGATAGTAATGCCCGTGCATTGGTCGAACTGGCTGACCGGCAATCGGTGTCCAATGCCGAGAGCCGCTGGGCGATCATCCTCGAAGGTGGCTGGCTGCTGTTCAACAACCTGCTTTTACCCCTGGCGCGCGGCCCCGCCATGCTGGTGGGCTGGATGCTGCAAATTACCCATAGCCTGATCCAGGACCTGCCAGCGCTGGACAGCGATGACGCCATGTCGCGGGAGCAAGCCTGGGTCGATGTGTTGCTCAACATTGGGCTGCTACTGCTGCATGCGCCACTTCGCGAAGCCAGCCCCAACGCACTCCCCCCCAACGCTGCCCCAGAGTTTGCGCAGGTGTTGGCCCCATTGCGTCAGCCCACCGCGCACCCCTTCGATACAACCAGGGCTGAAATCACCGAGGCTTCGCCGGGATTACCCTCCGAGCCACCGGGCAGTGGCAACACCCTGCTGGACTTCAACCTGTCTACCGCTCGCGATTCAGCCTCGGCCCGATTGTTCGAAAAACTCAAGGCCGTGCGGGTTCCGTGGCCGGCTAAGCTGCCAGACCCGATTGCCTCCGGCCCATTCAAAGGGCTGTACCGAATCAACGACAAATGGCACGCCACCGTCGCAGCCCTGTTTTTTCGCGTGAGCATCGTACCGGGATTTGGCGAGGTCTATCTGGTACACCCTGAACATCCTGATCATCCCGGTTTCAAACTGAAGTCCGATGGCCAAGGCAGATGGACCCTGGACCAAGGGCTGAAACTGCTCGGCGGTGGCCGCAAAAAAAGAATTGATGCGTTGCGCGAGCAACAACAACAGCGAATCGGGGAGCTGGAGCAGCAGTTTCAGGACTTTCTCGATCAGCAGGATCGCACGGTAAGACGCGTCGACATTGCCGACAACCTGGCACAGTTGAAACTCAAGAGCCCTTCCAGCACTGAGCAAGAGCGCTCCACTTTCCGCCAGCGGTACGTCCAGGAGCTGGACATCCAGACTCAAAGCTACGTAACGCTAATCGCCGGCATCAAGGAAAAAAGCGCCTTGACGGGCCTACCTGTCGACGAAAAAATGCGCAGCGTATTGCTGGGCAACATCATCAAAAATGAACGTAAACGGATTGTCATGGCTGACCATGATCGTGAAGCCGCCAACGCGAACTCCTCTGAGTTCAGCACCGCGGGGCGACTTTATGAGGCGCTGATTACCGGGGACGAAGGACTCTGGGATCGCTACCTCGACTTTGTACGCACAACCAGCGAAATCAATGAAGTCATGATCAAGTCCTATGAAGAAGTGGACAAGCGGCTGCAAGAACTTGAACAGATCCCCCAGCTGGGTACGCAAGCGCTGGAAGAGTTGAACAAGGGTCGACCGGAAAACGAGCTGACAGCCCTAAGGGTCAAGATTTTTCAACTGATTACCCTGCGAATCCTCAGCGTCCAGACACTCCTGAGCGACACCACCACCGCCCTGGAAGCAGCCATCGACCCCTTGGTGATGCTGTCCCGGTCCCATGCGGAATTACAGTCTGCCCATGTTTATGAATCCTCGGACCGCATCGCTGTGCTCGACAACCTGGTCGACCGCTACAACAAGGCGCAGGACGCCCTGGGGAGTATCGAAATCTTCAGCGCCGATGAGTTGCATATGCCGGCGTTCAACCGCTTGCGCGAGATCATCGAGCAATTGCGCGTCGATGCCGAGCAGCGCCTGGCCGATGAACTTCAAAGGTCGTCACCCGCACAGGCGCAATCATCCACGCAAGAAGCGGGTACTTCGAAAGGAACAGCCGGTGGCAGGAAGCCTTCCACGGCCAGCCGGAAAAAGGTGATCAAAACGTCCAAAGGTATGTTGATTGGCGACGTTCGCCCGAACACCGACAATCAGGGCGGCGAAATCGTTGACATAAAAGGGCCTATGGAAGACAGCCCCTTGACGTCTTTCCGTGAAGACTCGCCCGATGTCTGGGTCGAAATGGTTGCAGCCAAAACACCGGAACCCAAAGCCACCTCCCGCCCCTACCCGCAACTCAAGGGCGACGCCCGCAAAGCGTTGGCGAAAGTCGATGAGCAGGTCAGGAAGATCGAGGGCTACGCACAACGTGCAAGCTCACCCAAGGAAATCGAAGAGCAGTTGCAGCGTGAAGGGCAAAAGCTCATGCATTTCGCCGACAAACTGGAAAACCATGAGCACGCCCCGTCAACCGGCGAAAAAGACGCCACACTTCTCACCGAACTGCGGGACAAGGCCCGGGTTCTGGAGAACAAGGCGACGGAACTGCGCACCCGCATGACGTTGTACCAGGCTCCCACCAGCGAGGGGCTGGAATACCTGCAACATCACAACCAACTTTACGCGCGAATCATTGGCGCACGGGTTCAGCTGAAAACCGGGCGCAAGGATTTCGTGCAGGAGTACGTCTTGCTCAACCGTGAAAACCAACCCTGGTGGTATGGTCATTTTCACTACGCAAAGGCCAACGATGCCAAGGCGAACTACACCCAGGCACACTTGAAAACCAGGGAGCAACGCTACGAAACCTATGAATCGGCCTTGGCGAAGGCCAAGGACCCGAAACAAAAGATCGAAATACATCATGGATTCATCACTAAATCCTTGGCCGAGCAAAGTTTTCTACCCTTGGAACCACGCTGATCCGCGTTTGGCACCCATAAAAAAGCCGCAACCCTGAGGTTGCGGCTTTTCTATTACAGCCTGGAATCAGTGAGCGAACAGCGAGTTGCCTTTCTGCCCCGCCAGTTTCTCCGGCTTGATCAGGAAGCGTGCCAGCGCCGGCAACAGCCACAGCGCGCCGAACATGTTCCAGAGCAGCATGAAGGTCAGCATCAGACCCATGTCAGCCTGGAACTTGATGGCCGAGAAGATCCAGGTGCACACGCCGATCGCCAGGCACAGGCCGGTGAACAGCACGGCTTTACCGGTGGACTTCAGCGTCTGGTAGTACGCCTCTTGCAACGGCAGACCCGCACGGAGGAAGCTTTCCAGGCGGCTGTAGATGTAGATCCCGTAGTCCACGCCAATCCCCACCCCGAGTGCCACGACAGGCAAGGTCGCGACTTTCACGCCGATGCCCATGAAGGCCATGAGGGCGTTACCGAGTACCGAAGTCAGGACTAGCGGCAGCACGATACACAACGTCGCCGCCCATGAACGGAAGGTGATCATGCACATGGTCGCCACGCAGATGTACACCAGGATCAGGATGGTCAGCTCTGACTCCTTGATCACCTCGTTGGTGGCCGCTTCGATCCCGGCGTTACCGGCGGCGAGGATGAATTCCAGGCCTTCCTTGTTGTTCTCCTTGGCGAAGTCCTGCACTGCATGCACGGCGCGATCCAGCGTGGCAGCCTTGTGATCGTTGAGGAACACCAGTACCGGCGCCAGGGAGCAACTGTTGTTGTACAGACCATCAGCCCGAGCGATCGAGTTGTTCAGCACGTCCGGGTTACGCGACAGGGTTTCCCATTTCAGGTTGCCTTCGTTCATGCCCTTGATCATCTGCTTCGACACGGTCACCAGCGAGATCGCCGACTGCACGCCCTCGGTGTTCTGCATCTTCCACATCAGCTCGTCGATCGGCGCCATGGCTTCGTAGCGCGAGCAGCCTTCGGACCTGGTCTTGATCATCACCACCAACACGTCGGAACTGGTGGAGTAATTGCTGATGATGAA
>Ga0255334_1000309_pt1 | contig 44756 bp, 41 predicted proteins | sample EtOH5_35cm_T3_12_FD_202080 | JGI IMG/M metagenome (GOLD analysis project Ga0255334, IMG submission 202080) | Sandy soil microbial communities from University of British Columbia, Vancouver, Canada - EtOH5_35cm_T3_129 | ecosystem: Engineered > Artificial ecosystem > Sand microcosm > Unclassified ...
AAAATGCACAACTGCCAGGATCCGTCGAACTCGCACTTCACGCACCTGGAAGAAGTGCAATTCACCTACCGCAAAATCACCTGGACCCACGAAGTATCCGGTACTTCGGGTTCCGATGACTGGCGTCAGCCGGTCGCCTAACTCAGGCCGACCGTCTCAAGCATCGGCCAGCTCTGCTGGTCGATGTTGTTTTCGCCCTTCCAGAATTTTGCGTCTGCTGATTCCTTTTTCCGGTCTTGGCGAACGCCGCAGCACTGCACGAGGAACAAGGGATGTTCGCGCCGGCCAATCAAACTCACTTTGCCCTGACCATCGAAGGTCTTTCCAGCGACTTCCAGGTTTTTTCCCTGCAAGGTCGGGAAGCCATCAGCCAGCCTTTTGTGTTTGAGGTGGAGCTGGTCAGTGAACAGCCGTCCCTGGACCTCGATACCCTGCTGCACAAACCGGCCTTTTTGCAGCTCTCGCCTGACGGCAGCGGCATTCATGGCCAGATCTATCGCGCCGCCCAAGGTGATTCCGGCAAACGCCTGACCCGCTACGCGGTGACCCTGCGCCCGCACCTGTCTTACCTGGCGCACCGTACCAACCAACGCATCTTCCAGAACCTCACGGTGCCGAAAATCATCGGCAGCGTCCTCGAAGAGCACGGCATCCAAAGCAATGCCTACGAATTCAAAGTCGGGGCGATTTATCCGGAGCGCATTTACTGCGTTCAGTACGATGAATCGGACCTGCAGTTCGTCCAGCGTCTGTGCGAGGAAGAAGGTATCCACTACCACTTTCAGCACAGCGCCACCGCCCACAAGCTGGTGTTCGGCGATGACCAGACGGTATTCCCGAAACTCGCACCCGTGGCCTACCAGCAAGACTCCGGCATGGTCGCCAACGACCCGGTGATCAAGCGTTTCGACCTTCGCCTGGAAACCCGCACCAGCCGCACCACCCGCCGCGACTACGACTTCGAAAAGCCACGCCTGACCCTGGAAAGCGAAAACCGTGGCGACGCCCTGCCCGACCTCGAAGACTACGACTACCCCGGCCGCTTCATCGACCGCGAACGCGGCAAGCACCTGGCCAAACGCGCCCTCGAACGTCACCGCAGCGACTTCCAGCTCGCCGAAGGCAAAAGCGATCAGCCGTTGCTGGTCAGCGGCCACTTTCTGGCCCTGACCCAACACCCTAAAGCCAAATGGAACGACCTGTGGCTGCTCACCGAAATCCTCCACGAAGGCAAACAGCCGCAAGTGCTGGAAGAGTCGGTTACCAGTGACACGACCAAACTCAAAGACGATTTCCACCAGGGCTACCGCAACCGCTTCCAGGCCACCCCGTGGGACGTGCCAAACCGCCCGCCCCTGACCCAGAAAAAACCGCGCATCCTCGGCAGCCAGAGCGCCGTGGTCACCGGGCCAAAAGGTGAAGAAATCCACTGCGACCAATACGGTCGCGTCAAAGTGCAATTCCACTGGGACCGCGAAGGCCAGGCCGACGACAAGACCAGCTGCTGGCTGCGCGTCTCCTCCGCCTGGGCCGGCGCCCACTACGGTGGCATTGCCATCCCGCGGATCGGCATGGAGGTGCTGGTATCGTTTTTGGAAGGCGACCCCGACCAACCGCTGATCAGCGGCTGCCTGTACCACAAGGAAAACGTCGTCCCGTACGCCCTTCCGGCGAACAAAACCCGCAGCACCTTCAAAACCCTGAGCTCCCCAGGTGGTGGCGGTTACAACGAACTGCGCATCGAAGACAAAAAGGGCCAGGAACAAATCTTCCTGCACGCCCAGCGCGACTGGGACGAAAACGTCGAGCACGACCAGAAAATCCGCGTCGGCAACGAACGCCACGACACCGTCGAGCAAAACAGCTACAGCGAATTCAAGGCCGAAGAACACCACACCGTCTACGCCGACCGCAAAGTCGAAACCCGCGCCAACGACCACCTCACCGTGGGCGTCAACCAGCACATCAAAGTCGGCACCGGCCAGTTCATCGAAGCCGGCCAGGAAATCCACCTGAGCAGCGGCATGAAAGTCGTGCTCGAAGCCGGCAGCGAACTGACCCTCAAGGGCGGCGGCAGCTTCATCAAGATTGATGGCAGCGGTGTGACGTTGAGCGGGCCGGTGATCAACATGAACTCCGGCGGGAGTCCCGGTAGCGGGACTGGCGCCGCGCCACTGATGCCCGGCGTGCTGAAACAGGCCGACGCCGACAAGGCCGGCGCGGTCCTGACCCCGGCGCAGATTAATACGCTGAAGCGCAATGCGCCGTTCTGTGAAGAGTGCGAGAAATGCAAGGCAGGTGCTTGTGCGATCTGATCTCTTGACCCCGCAGGATTGGCTGGCTGAACGGCCGTTGCAGGCTAATGAACGTCTTTATTTGATTGTCAGTGCGGCAAGCGATGCCGAAGCGCTGAAAACGCTTTATCAGATAGAGCCCATCACCCAAGTCACCCCGATTTGGGGCGGTACACCCTACGCAGCCTGGCAACCTGTGATGCCCTACCTCACCGAGATAAAACCCAACTCAAACTTCCTACCGTGGATCGCTGAAACCGATGCGCAAGACTGGGGCTGGCTGGCGGTGTCCACCAGTGCGCCGGATGTGGTGTTTGAGCATCTGCGCAGCCTGACTCAAGTGCGGATGCCGGATGGGACTGAGGTGTTCTTCCGGTTTTGGGATGGGCGGCATATTTATCCGATTCTTGAGGGATTGGGTGATACGGCGGGCGAAGTGCTGCCGGTATTTGATCGGTATTTGATTAATGGGAAGAGTTTGGAGGTTGGGCCGAGGGTGGTGCCGCCGGCGAAGGATTGGCCTTGGTGGGAGGTGCCGAAGGGGTTGTTGGATGACCTCGCCAAGCAGAACCCGTCAACCCTGATTGGCAACCTGATGCAATGGCTGGAAGAGGAACGTCCAGACATCTACGCCGCTTACCCAGAGAGCAATCTGAAGCTGAAAATCGCACGTTTCGTGCGCCGCCCGGATGCTCCAAAAAACCTTAATGAAGCACTGTTAAACCACCTGATTCTGGAGCAAGGCTGATGGATCGCGTTGCCTACGTTGACAACCAATTGAGTACGTTCAAGGACAGCTTGAAGCTGTATCAAGAACAGACCAAAACCTGGTACGCGAAAGCCGCCGACAAAGGCAGCCGAGCAACAGACCTGCCCTCCCTGCTGGGCATGGAGCGCGTGATAAAGGTCGGCAACACCAGCAAATCGGTGAGCATGACCGATGGCGACTTCGCCTCGAACGTGGCCCAGTGCCCACTCAAGGGGCCGCTGCTGATCGAGAGCAAATTCGAATCGGTGTATGACATTCCGCTGGGTGACATCGAAGTCGAAATCGTTGCGGTGGAAGGCGGTGCGGTCAGCAAAGTCAAACTCGACGCCCAAGGCAAAGCCAGCTGGACGGGCGGTATTCCGGGCAAGTTCTACAAAATCCGTATCCATAACGAAGTGACGCCGGCTCAGATCGATACCCTGTTCAAATCCTATGACGGCCTGACAGGTCAACTGGAAGGTTTCCTGCGCAAGGAATGGGCAGGGTTCAAACCGCAATGGTCGAACATGTCCACCTCGGGAACGGCCATGGCGATTGGCAACGGCATTTTTGAAGGCGGTTGGGCAGCGATCAAAGGGGTCTGGGACGGCATCAGCCTGGTACTCGATATCCTGCAAGACCCGAGCAAGTTTGCGAAAGACCTCGGTGCTGGCACCCAAAAACTGGTAGCTCTGGCAAAAGAAGCGCCAGACATCATGAAAAAAGCCATGCTGCTGGCCAGCGACGAGGCCGCACTGTTCCTGATGGTACGCAGCGCCGTGATCTGGCTGGCCGGCCTGCCACCGATGAAGATGGCCGGTGACGCCGCAAAAATGACCACAGCGGCGGTCGTCGGCATCGCAATCGATATCGTGATTTCGATCGTGCTGACGATTGCTGCGGAGGGTACCGGTGTCATCTACCTCGCCGCGCGCTTGAAAAAGTACGGCGAAATCATCATCAAGGCCGTGACCGGTTTTGTGGAGTCGGTGTTCAAAATCATCAAAGGCTTCATGGAATACGTCGCGAAATACACCGCGGTGGCGGCTCGTGGGGTGACGGCTCAGGTGAAGAAAGGGGTGGCACAGGTTCGTTTTGACGGGAAGAAAAATACAAAACTGGGCAAGGGCAAAACGGGCGACGACGTTTCCAGGCAAGCCAAGACGCCTGCCGACCAAAGTGCTGAGCCCGCAGCCAAAACCTGCACCGACAAGTGCCCCGTATCGATGGTCACCGGTGAAGAGTTATTGACGCTCAATGATGGCCAACTCGACGGCCTGCTGCCGTTTGAGTGGACACGTCTTTATCGAAGCAGCGCAGTGGAAATCGATTGCGGTCTGGGTTATGGCTGGAGCCATGCGCTGGCACACCGAGTCGAAATCAATGGTGACGAAGTCATCTGGACCGACCACGAAAACCGGGCGACACCATTTCCGCTTCCAAGCCAACAACGGCCGGCGATCACCAACAGTCTTTCACGGGCAGCGATTTTCATCGGTGACGACCCGTCGGAACTTGTCCTGGCTCAAGCCGGGAGCCGACCGTCCTTCTACCACTTCCGTTACAACAGCAAAGGCGCAACCCTGATCGCCATCAGCGACAGCTATGGCAATCGGTTGCACATCACCCGTGACATACACGGCAGGATCAAACGCCTCGACAATGGCGCCGGTCGCGCCCTGCTCTTGCGATACGATCGCAAGCACATCATCGCCGTCGACTATCAACAGTTTATTCCCGCAGATAATCTGGAAGACGCCTGGAACACCCTCCAGACGCTGGTCACGTACAGCTATGACGCGCAGCACCGCCTGATTGAAGCGAAGAATGCTGCCGGTGAAGCTGAACACTATCGCTACAACGATCAGCACGTGATTCTTGAACGGCAACTGGCGGGTGGCGCGAGTTTCTTTTGGGAGTGGGAGAACGAAGGCAAGTTGTCGCGCTGCGTCCATCACTGGGCGAGTTTCTCGCAGATGGAAGCGCATTACGTCTGGGACGATAAAGGCAGCGTCACCGTTACCAACGCCGATGGCAGCGAAGAGGTTTACACCCACGACGATAAAGCGCGGCTTGTCAGCAAGATCGATCCCGACGGTGCTGAACATCTGAAGGCCTATGACGAAAAAGGTCAGCTGATCGCAGAAAAAGATCCATTAGGCGCCGTGACCGAATATCGGTACGACGAAGACGGCTTGATGACCGCCGTCATCCCCCCGGAAGATGAACCCGTTTCGTATGAATACAGCAACGGGTTCGTCAGCGATGTGCGCCGCGGCAAAGCCACCTGGAAGTATCAACGAAACAATCAGGGTGACATCACCCAACAGATTGACCCGGATGGTAATGCCACCCTCTACAGCTACGACCACCAAGGCCGCCTGCTGGAAATCCGTTACCCGGATGGCAGCCGCCATCAATTGGGATGGAACAACCTCGGCCAACTGCTGGAAGAGCGCCTGCCCGACGGTGGCCAGCGCAAGTACCGTTACGACGCCTTGGGCCGGCAGATCACCCGTCAGGAAGAAACCGGCGCCATCACCCACTACCAATGGGACGCCGCCAACCGCCTCGCACAAATCACCCTGCCCGGCGGTGCGACCCGCGCGTTCACCTACAACGCCTACGGCAAAGTCACTGCCGAACGCGATGAATTGGGCCGCATCACCCGCTACGAATACGCCGACGGCCTGCACCTGGTCAGCCGTCGCCTCAATCCGGACGGCAGTCAGCTTCGCTACCGCTACGACAACTCGCGCTTGCTGCTCACTGAGATCGAAAACGAACGTGGCGAGCATTACCACCTCGATTACTACCCCAACGGCCTGATCCAACAGGAAACCGGCTTCGACGGTCGCCGTACGGCCTATGAGTACGACCTCAACGGCCAGTTGCTGAAGAAAACCGAATTCGGCGACGACGGCAGCGAGCTGATCACCGAGTACCAACGCGACGCCGCTGGCCGTCTGCTGGTAAAAACCCTGGCCGACGGTGAAGAAATTCACTACAGCTATGACGCCCTCGGTCGCCTCGTAAACGTCGACGACAGCCACTGGCCGCAGGCGTACGAATACGACCTGCAAGACCGCCTGATCACCGAACACCAAGGCTGGGGCACCCTGCGTTACGAGTACGACCAACTCGGCCAGCTTAGCCATTGCCGCCTCCCCGACGGCAGCAAACTCGACTACCGTCACCAATCCGGTGGTCGCCTGAGCAGCATCGACCTCAACGGCTCGCGCCTGACCACTCACCAGTTCAACGCCGGCCGCGAACAGCAGCGCCAACAAGGACTGCTGCTCAGCCAATACCAGTATGACGAACAAGGCCGACTGCAAGCCCACACCGTCAGCCAGCAGGAACGCAACCTGTTCCACCGCCGCTACGCCTACGATGCCAATGGCAACCTCGCGGGCATCGACGACAGCCGCAAAGGCAACCGCAGCTATCATTACGATCCGCTTGACCGTCTGATCAACGTCCGTGGCACCACCCCGGAAAGCTTCGCCCACGACCCGGCGGGCAACCTCCTCGGCCAAGGCGACCAGCCAACCGCGAACCTGGCCAACGTCAAAGGCAACCGCCTGCTCATGCAGGGCGACCGTCACTATGACTACGACGCCCACGGCAACCTGATCCGCGAACGCCGTGGCACCGGGCAGAAACTCGTCACCGAGTACCGCTACGACTGCCAACATCGCCTGATCGGCGTCAGCCTGCCCGGCGGTAGCAGCGCAAGCTACCAGTACGACGCCTTCGGCCGCCGCATCGCCAAAACCGTCGATGGCCACACCACCGAGTTCCTGTGGCAAGGCGAACGCCTCATCGCCGAGAGCGCCGATAACCGCTATCGCAGTTACATCTACGAACCCGGCAGCTTCCGCCCGCTGGCCATGCTCGATGGCGAAGGCCCACTCAAAGCCGAGCCGTTCTACTACCAACTCGACCACCTCGGCACACCACAGGAACTCACCGATTACAGCGGCGAGATCATGTGGTCAGCGAAATACCGCGCATACGGCAATCTCGCCACCCTCGACGTTGCAGAAATCGATAACCCGCTACGCTTCCAGGGTCAGTATTTCGATGCGGAAACTGGCTTACATTACAACCGGCATCGCTACTACAATCCGGGGACTGGACGGTTTTTGACGCCGGACCCGATCAAGCTTGCGGGTGGGTTGAACAGCTACCAGTACGTGCCTAACCCTACGGGGTGGGTGGATCCGTTGGGGTTGAATGGATGCCCAGGAGCAGGAGATAAGGCAGATCCCTCGGTAAACCCCGCAGGTAAAGCCAAGGTTGATACCAAAGAACCGCCGGTTCCCGATATTCCATGGTCAAGCCCTTCCGTAAAGCGTGCTTCAGACCAACTCGACCAAGGAGCCCGAGATGTAACGGTCAATAGCCGGGCGGAGGCCGAAGAGCTTTTCAGGGGAAAATATGTCGGCAAAGGTTATCGAAATGCTGAAGAGTTTAATTCAGTGACGGCAAAAGACTATTTTGAAACACCCACAGGAAAAGAGTCATACTATCACTGGGATGACACTCCTGTTTCGGACATAGACAGCAGAAAAGTTTACATGGCAAACCATAGCCCTAGCGACCCTCACGCTGCATTACCACATTTGCAACTACATCCAAAAGACAGCAAAGTAATTCGTATCTATTGGCCAAATCAATTTGCGGGGCAAAAATGAACGACCAAAAAATTATTCCGCGAAGCGTATGGTACGGGCTCGAAGGTACAGGCTACGACAAAATCGCACAAGAAGTGAAATCTGAAGACCCTTCACTGCGTAAATGGGTTGCCATATATGCAATTTATAAGTTTGAATTCTCACCAGATGACCCCTTTCAATATTACGACTTCATAAGCGACTCAAAGAACTCACGCTATGCAGTAATTGAGTTCTCAATACCGATTAACACAATAGAAATAAGTGACGGCATTGATGACCGAGACATCACAATCATCAAACTTGAAACAATGAATTCGGAAGAAGACATAAATACTTTCCTCGAAAAAAATCACATCTCTCCGGAACTTTTTACACCGCCATGGCGATGCGACTACCCCTTGTAATCTTAGAAACAAAGGGGACAAACTTATTTTCCACACAATCACGAAAGTAAATCCGCCCCCTTTTGATTTTTTCAGCTGGAAATAATCACAGGGAGTCTGACATGAAATTTTACTGGAGCTCTTTTGGGATTAAACAAGGTTCCTCAGTTGATAGAAATACGATTTCCAAGGTGCAAAAACTACTTGACGTAAGTTTTCCAAAGTCATACTTGGATTTGGTCACATATTCCGACGAGGCTTCTCCAGAGGTATCTGCATTTTCATATGGTGACGAAGGAACTTACATAAGCGAGTTCTTTTCGTTCTCGCCTGATGTGACCCCGTATACCATCTCATGGTACTCAGGGGCAGGAAAACCCCCAGGGCTACCCAAAGGAATGGTCCCTATAGCAAGGGATGCAGGTGGTTACCTGGTTTGCCTGAACTTCAAAACCCCCTCCATTACTGTTGAGCTTTTTGATCCAAGCTCAAGCAGTACTTATTTCGTTGCTAGTAATTTTGATGATTTCGTTAATTTGTGGAGTAAATAGGAGGAGTAGCAAAAAAAGTCGTGCAATCCCGTGCTCCGGGTTTTGCATACACCACGCTAAATAGTTGGGGAGAGGTATAGTGCGTGTAGCATTGTTTAAAAACAGCGAAGTATCTTTCTTGCAGCTACTTGACGATACTGATGTTTCCTATGAGAAGCTGTATCCGGCTTCTAGCTCTGTAATGGCATCGGGCACTATGATTGTTCTCGGTCAGACAGCTGCCATAGCGGGATCAATGGCTGCCATAATTGTAGCCTGGCTCAAAGCTCGCTCCAGTCGAAAAGTTATTATCACACTAAAGGATAAACAGATAGTGCATTTGGAAGGCTATTCTGCCAGCGAAGTTAAGGAGTTGTTACAGCTGGCGGAGCAAATTGCGGTCATTGATAGGCTACCCCACAGCTCCACCAAATAGTATCTTTTAGGCTGAGCTAATTTTATGACTGGGAGCAACTTCAATGATCAGCAATTTCGAAAAAGCGCTAAACAGAGATGAACTCCCGGAATACTTCAGAGGTAGTGGCATTTACTTTACGAAGGACCCCGACTGGGGAACCCAGCTACACGTCATTAATTGGCAAGGTCTTTGCGGGTTTCTCAAAACACAAAAAAATCCAGTTGCCACCCTGAAAAACGCATTCGAAAAATACCTAAAAACCATCACAAACAGTATGGAGGATGCAAACGACCTGCTGGAAAACATAGGTTGTTACTACTACATGCGAAAAAAAATCCCAACCTTATCTGAAAACGGATTTGATCTAATTCGCGACCTATCAAACAATGAAAAACAAATAATTTCCAACTGCATGGAATTTCTGCATCAAGAGATTTATAAAACTAATAATGCACAGGATATTGAAACTTACAATCGACGCATGACAAAGCTTGCCAACGATGGTGGACCAAATAATTTCAGAAGCCTGTAATCATAAAAATCGAACACACAAGGCATTACGGATGTGGGTTAAAGGAGATTAAGAGGAACAATGAAAACCACGTTCGAAATCGCCTTAGATCAGCATGAGATTTCCGAATTTTTCAAAGGGAATGGCATCTATTTCGCAAGGGGGTCCGAATGGGGCGACCATCTATACATTAGCAACTGGCAGGAAATGTGCGGCGTACTCAAAACCCAAAACGCGCCACAGAGCCTACTGACAACTATATTTCAAGAATACGTTCGATACCTGGTTGAAAACTACGAAGATGCTGAAGGGCTATTCTCCAACATAGTAGCCTATTACATAGCAAGAGGCATGTTTAAATTTTTATCAGCCGACAACTACGACCTAATTGAGAGCCTTCAGACAAAAGATAAAGTAAACATAGGCCGCCTATTTAGACTCTTAAGAACAGAGTACGACAGAAAAAACAGAGACTTACCAAACTACTCATTCGATCAAGAAATTAAAAAATTAAAAAGAAACGGCTGCACCATCGAACTCGAGGATCTTTAGAAAAAAGGGAGCAAGGGAGCAGATTTATTTTCTACACAATCACGAGGAATCTGTCTCCTTTTAGTTCAGTCGTGCCCCCTATTGGTCCTTCAACCAGCACTTTCACTCCGGACAGGAGTCCACCGCATGCCTTACCCCGATCTGCAAAACGCTGTTCAACATGCCGGGTTCACCATCACTGATTATTCGGATCAACGAGCCTACTTCGGTTGTTGGTCGCTGACCGTCGAAGGTCATGGGCGCACCTATTTAATCGTCAACGAAGGTCGAGACGGTTGGCTGATGTTTTATCGCACAGACGCGGCGGGGACATTGACTGAGTTAGACAAGAAAGAATCGGCCTGGATGGATGACGCCGACAAGGCAAACCAATGCCTGATCTGGCTTTCTAACAGCCGCCCTGCCCCAGCGCCCCACAAAGTCCGCAGTTACTACGTGATTGCGGACAAGGATCTTGTACCGCAGCAGCCCCATAGTTCTGTTTGGCCCAAGTTGATCGGCTACTGCTACGACGATGCTTACTTCTTGTTTTTTGAAGGCAAGGGTCATGGACTGGCTGGGACAGCAGTACCGGCTTGCGAAGCGAAAAAATGTGAGTGGTTGGCGATATTCACGGCATTGGACGTGGAGTGGTTTCTGGACTTTCTGGAAACGGCGCAGTTCACGTCCGAAGAGGCATTTGTCCTGACGTTGAGCGCGAAAATTGGCTCGCTTAGCATTCGTCGATATTAAATGAGGACTGTACGTGAATAATCATTCAGTCAAAGCCTATATCACCCAGGCAGATGGCGGTTACGTCCGGTTAAAGCTACTTGATACGGAGTTGAAAAATACATTGCTCGACCTTGGTTTTTCCCAAGAAACTAACGTTGACGAGTACAAAATTTCAAGTTCGGATGATGACATCAAGGCCAATATTTTTGCCAAACTGCGAACCTTGGAAATTTGCTTTGCTCATGGACGTGAGTGGTGCCCTGCTGAAGTTTTTAAACATCTCAGAGATATCGGGCTGCTTAGCGGTGGATTCAGAGTGATTATCTGGACCGGTCCCGACCGCTACGTGGTGAGGGACGAAAAATAACTAATGGAGTCGCTTCAACGACTGGCAATCAGGCAAACATTGAAGGCTCAGCAGTTTTTGCCAGCGCTACGTTCATAATTGCGTCGGCATCAGGCATTGCCACCCGCATCAAAGAAACCGGATCCCCCCCAAAGGAATGAACCCTTGTTTACCATCGCACGACCATTCGCCTTGCTTTTGGCATTGACCCTTTCCCTCGACGCCACCGCGCTGTCACTTCGATCAGAAAAGCGCGCAGACGGTACAACCGTGTTGCTGCTCACGAATGACCCCGCCCCTGCACGACCACCTCAGCTCAACGAAGATCCGGCGATACGCGCGGCCCTGATTGACTTCATCGGTTACGCCACCGGCAGCTACACCAATGATGACCATATGATCGTGTCGCAAGTATTGGATGCCCTGGATTCAGAGTTCTCGACGTTTGAGGAAGGTGTGCCTGCCGGGCGCAAGATGCTGACCGCCATGGATGACGGCAACCACGGCGACGAACGCGGCGCACTGCTGTTGGACGAAAAGGGGCAGTTGATTGCCGTAGGGCTGGTCAATGGGCACTGCACCGTCAAGTCACGCGCAGAGTCGTTGTCCTGCAACCCGGGCCCCGAAACCGTACTGACTATTTTCCAGGGCAAAGGCGCCAAGAAGAGCGATGCCGATCCGATCATTGTCTGGAGCAAGCAGTTGCCGCCGATGGTGGCGTATTGGGCCGAAAGTGAAGATCCCGAAACACGTGCCAAGGCGCAAAAAATTGCCACGGTCGAATACATCACCACTGACCCGAAAAAAGATTCCTGGAATGCCTCGCAATTGCCTTCCGACTTCCCGAAGGCGATGCTCCCGTTGCTTCCGAAGAATGCCTATTTGGCGGGCGCTGGCGTCGATGGCTTTTACACCACACCCGGCATGAAAGGTGCGCCGATTTACGGTGACTTCGACGAATTGGCAGGCCGGCCACAGCATGATTTCGAGGTCATGTTAAAAACCTATACGCTGTTCTCCGACGTCGTTAAGTTTTACCAAAAACAAGCAAAAGGTGCCGAGTTAAGTGCGAACGATGAAAAGGCACTGGTCGAAGGTGTTGTGGGGGGCGGCACCTACAAAATCGAGATCAAGGATAACGAGGAAGAAGGAACGACCATCACCTTTTCCGGCTGGAGAAAAGAGGTCTGAGCCGCTGTAGTTAAATACGTACAAAAACGGACGATCTAATGATCGCCCGTTTTATGCACTTTATGTCAGCAAACGTTCCTCCACCTCATACTTAACCACCACCCGATTCTTATAAAGCCGCTCACTCTTCAACACCTGACTCTCCTGCCCCTTGCTCCTGACCTCCCGCCATATCTCGTTCTCCCGAAAAACCCGCCCACCGTCCAGCACAAACCGGTGCCCAAGTTGATAAACGTGATACCGAAACTCTCTCACCTGATCGCACAACAACTCCCCTTCCAACTGTTGCTCACCGACATTGAGCTTCAACTGAAAATGGCGATCGGTCGGGTTATGCAGCACCAGATCAATGTAGTTGTAAAAGATCGCAGCCCCGGAGCCGAATGGCAGCACCCGCCCGTCGTCAGGAAAGGGATCGAAGCTGTGGTTCGACCGCTCAATCACGACCAATGGCGAGTGAATCGCCATCCAGTGAATCAGGTTGCTCAGTTGGCAGATCCCGCCGCCGATGCCGCCGCGGGCTTCACCAAATGACAGCTCCATGCCTTCGACATAACCGCGTTTGCGGGTGGGCCGACCCACGAGGCGGCAAAATGAAAAATATTCTCCGGGTGCGATGACGACGCCGTCGATCGAAGCAACGGCCAGTTTCAGGTTGATGACTTTGTCGTGTTGCAGGGTGAGATCGGAGTTGCCGAGTTTGCGGATCAATTTGGAGGTGTGTTTGAGATAGCGGAAAGGCAAACGGGAGGCGGTGTCCAGGGGATGTGCGTACCGCACTTCGAGAAGGTGTTCGCCCAGTGTAATGGCCTGGCAATCCATGCACCGGTAAAGAGCCCTGACACTGGGCGAACGGGAAGTATTTTAATTGAAGTTTTCGAATATGTCCGCGTATATGAACATGAAATTTATCGAAACAACTTTCGATTAAATGTCGGCCCAAATACTATTTTACAGCCCAGCAAACTCACCAGTTAGACCATTAAAACTGATTGTTCTTATACATAAAAGTTGTACAAGAACAATCAACATATAGAGCTAATACTCAACTTCAGTGCTTGCTGGTCACTTTCAACATGTCGGTATAGGTCACAACGACACTCTGTCCAACTTTCAGATCTTTCAATTTCGCTTGAACTTCGGGCCTTACGACGTCAACGGTCTTGGACTGGCCGGCGGGGTTTTTGAGGGTTACCCGATTGTTCTTCACGTCGATTTTGGTGATTTGCAGTTGGACCTGCACCTGACGGTAGGCTTCGCCGCCCGGGTTGTCGCTGCCGGGGGCTGCGCGGACTTCGCCAGCGCGTTCGACACTGCCTGGCAGGCCTTTGTCGATATCGGTGTCGAGGTAGGCAGCGACAGAGCGGGTAACCTTGATATCGACTTGGTCGCCGACTTTCAGTTTGCCGAGGTTTTTGGCCTTGTCGGTCAATTGCACATGGACCTGACGACCTTCCGGCCCCTCTAGGACGACCTGATGCTTGGCAGCATCGACCGAGACAACTTTGGTGGTGACCTGATCCGCCTCCACAACGGCAGACAGCGGAATGTCCGCAGCCATGGCGCTAAGACTGGCGGCAGACAGCAGGGTCGCAAGGGTGATGGCTTTGGTCAGTGCGTGAAGTTTCATAAGCGGTACATTCCCTGTGAATTGGAGGCAGCAACGAGCGCTGAACCACCGTCCAGCGTCCTCTGCGCAGATGAGCATAGACGCTGATCAGGGAGTGTTCGCAGTTTCTTGGAGAACGCCTCAAGCCTCGGGATCGTCAACCTCCTGGGCGACGTTCACGGCAGGCGAGTCTTTATGGGACTGATCGGCCCTGGCCTTCAAGGCTTGCCATTGTTCCAGGTCGATGGCGCCCTGCCCCAGCAAGTCGTCGGCCACTCGCAGCAGTTCGGCGTAATGGGCGTCGGGGGATTGTTGCCAGTAGGCCTGGTCTTCGAACAGACGCTGCCACGAATCAAGGTCGGGCGGTTTCAGGTCTTCACTCATGGCGGGCTCCTGTGAACGGGCTTCTAGAATTAGGAGGCCATCGCTCTGCCGAGAGTTCCGACTCAATACCCGGTCATTTCCAGATACCCCTGCCCACCCTGGCTGCCGCTCAATTGCACCGGGCCTTCCCAATAGGGAATGCGCAAAGCCATCCACGCATTGGGGTTGAGCGCGCTGATCGTGATGTCGAGGTGTTTGTCGGGGATTTTGATCGACCAGCGTATCGGCATCGAACGCCCGGCGACTTTGGCGGTGTCTTGCGGTGTGAGGCTGATGTCGGCGGCGTGCAGTCGCTGCGTCTGGCCCTGAGCGTCGATCCAGGTGCCGGTGAGGTAAGGCGCGCCGTCCTTCTGCCGCATGCGGTAGAGCATCACCTGCTCGCCGCTGTCCAGGTGCAGGGAAAACCAGTCCCAGCCCGTCTGGTTGGCGGTCAGGGGCTGGCTGCTCCATTCCCGGTCGAGCCAGGCCGGGCCGCTGACTTGATAGGTTTTGCCGTCGATTTCCAGCGTGCCGCGAGCCTGAAAAAACGGCTGACTGTAGTAGTACGACGCCTGCCCTTGTTCGGATTTCTGACTGAAGCCTTTGTCGCCCTGAAGCACCAAAGGACGCGTGGAACTCAGCCGCAGTTGATAGCCAAAATGCTTGTCCCGGGCGCTGAGTTGAAGATCCGCCATAGGCTCGGAACCCTGACTGCCGAAACGCCAATCATCGATCCACGCGTTGAACGGCGCCAGGCTCACACCAGCCTGACCAACGCCGCCACGGGCGTAACGTTCGGCGGCGTGATGCACTGTCGCCGACGTCACGGCCGCATGGCCAAGCCAGATAATTTGACTACCCCAACCGGCCACTTCGGGCGTCGCTTTCAAGGCGCTGCGAAACAGCGTCCACTGCGCGCCGAACTCGCGCCCCTGATCGTCCTTGAGGTTAGCGGTGACGTACCACCATTCGATCCGAAAACCGTCATGAGGACCGTGATCCGCCGGAAAGCTGAACACCCGACCGGGCACCACCGGCGTAAACACGGCGGCCTGATGCCCCAGCCCCGCGAAGCCTTTCTCAACGGGCGCCGAGTTATCGCAGCCGCTCAATAACGCCAATAGCAACACGCCGACCTTAATCTTCATGAGCAAACGTCCTCAGCAGATCCGCCGGTTGCGTGCGGTACAGCGAATACAGCGGCCACGCCGACGCCAACAAAGTCGCCAACAGCGCCAGCCCCATCAACTGCAACAGCTGCAGCGGAAACACCCGCAATGGCAAGCGCCAGCCGAAGGCCTGAACGTTGATCACCGTGTCCAGGCACCACGCCAGCGCGATCCCCAACGGTAACGCCAGCACCAGGGTCAGCACCGCCAGCAACCAGGTCTGGCCAAGATTGAGCAGCATCAGTTGCCGGCGAGTCACGCCGAGCGCCCATAGGGGGGCAAGTTGCCCGAGGCGACTCTGGCTTTGGGTCAACAGGCTGATGAACAGCGCCACGCCCGCCACGCAGAGGGTCAGGCTGTTGAGTGCGGCGGTCGCGGCAAAGGTGCGTTCGAACACTTGCGTGGACCAACCCTTGAGCCGGGCCTGGTCGACGATTCGGCTGTCCTCCAGCGTGAAGCGGGTTTGCAGCGCGGTCAGGAAAGCGGGGATCAACGTCGGATCGATGCGCAGGTTGAAACGGCTCGGTGTCAGCTGCGGCCAGCCGCGCAGCAGATGCTTGACGTTGACCAGAATGTGGCCTTTGGGATTGCCGTAGTCGGCGTAGATGCCGACGATCCGTGGCGACCATGTGCCGTTCGGAGTGGGAATCGTCAAGTGATCGCCAAGGCGCACCTTCAGCCGACGGGCCAGTTGCTCACTGAGCATCAGTGCGTCGTCCTTGGCCAGTCGGTCCCAAGGGTTGTCGCCCAAGGCTTCCAGCAGCGGCCAATGCTGGCGATACGTCGGGTGATCGATCACGCCGAAGACGTCCGCCGGCCAGCCTTGCAACTGGATCGATACTTGCCAGCTGGGCAGCACCGCCGTGAGTTCGGGTTGCTGCTTGAGCCAGGTTTGCAGTTCTCTGGCCTGGGCCGGATTTTGCGGATTAACGTACAGTTCGGCGGTCAGGCGTTGTTCGAGCCAATCGCTGAAGGTCTGACGAAAACCGGCCGTCATGCTCCCCGCTCCAATGTTCGCCGCCAGTGCCAACAACAGCGCCATCAGCGCCAGGCTCAGGGCCGGCAGTTGCTGACGGCAGTCGGCGAGAAACCATTGGCCGAGTACCGAGCGACTGCGATGCAGCACCCGGTTCAACACCCAGTTAAGCACCACGGGCAACGCCAGCGCAGCGCCGATCAACAGCGCCGCCATCAGCACAAAGCCGCTGCTCAGGCTGTCGCCAAAGATCAATGCCAGCACTGCGATCATCGCGGCGATCACGGCAACCCAACCCTGACGCCGCAACCAGCGCGCGTGAGCCTGATGCCAGGCCTGTGGATCGGCCAAGGCCAGCAAAGGCAGGCGCGCAGCCCGCAACAAACTGTTGGCCCCCGCCAACAACGCGCCCAACAGACTCAGGCCGACGCCGCTGAGCCACCACCACGGACTGAGGCTCAACTGCCCCGCCACTTCGGCGCCGTACAACCCGCGCAGACTCGCGGCGACGTCCGGCAGCAGGACGCTGGCCAACAGGTAGCCGCTGGCGACGCCGACCAGTCCGCCAATCAATGCCAGCCCACCCAGTTCAACCGCCAGACAGGTAATCAGCATCCGTGCACTGACGCCGCAGGCACGCAGGGTTCTGAGCGAGCCACGGCGTTGTTCCAGCGCCAGGCCGATCGCGGCGTGGACGATGAACAGGCCGACCACGAATGACAGAAACCCCAGCGCATCGAGGTTCAGGTGAAAGCTTTCGGTGAGGCGCGACAAATTGTTCTCTTCGCCACTGGTCTTGAGCTGCAGCTGTCCTTTGAATTGATCAGGCAGGGTCGCGGTGAAATCCTTCGGCAGCAGCAGGCGTGACAGCTGATCCGGCAAGCCGAGAATCTGCTGGGCAAAGCCGATGTCCACCAACAACACACCGGGGGCCATATCGGGTTGGGCATGCAGCGGCGGCAAGGCCTGACCACTCAATGTCAGCGGGCGTTCGCCCTCGTGCAGACCCAGAGTCTGCAACGTCTGCGGCGAAATCCAGGTACTGCCCGGCGGGCTGAAAAACTCGACAACCTGCTCAATCGGCAACGCCTGCCCAGCCACGGAAGAACCGGCGGGCAGCGACACCGGCTCGATGCCCATCAACTGCAAGCGCTGGTCGTCATGCCCCTTGAGCGTCACCCGACCTTGCAGGACCGGCGACACCGGCCAACCCGCACGGCGCAGGTCGACAAACATTTGCTGGGAGAAGGTCGCGCCGCTGGGCGCACTGAGGCTGGCCTGGGGTTCGCCGCCGATCAACTGACTGGCCCGGGCATAGCTTTCGCGCGCCTGGCTGTTCAGCGCCTGCACGCCGGTCAGCAGACTGGTGGCGAGCCAGAGCCCGGTCAGCACACTGAAAAATTGCACCGGGTGTTGCCGCCAATGACTGAGCAGCGCCCGCAGCGTTTCGCGAAAGACCCGCACTTCAGCGCTCGCCCGCGCCAGCCAGACGACCACCGTGGAGTACCACTTTTTCGGCCAGCCGCGCGGCAACCCGCGAGCTGTGGGTGACCATCAACAAGGTGGTAGGACTGTCATCGAGCAACTCCAGCAACAACTTCAAGACCTCATCGCTGGTGGCTTCATCGAGGCTGCCGGTCGGTTCGTCGGCCAGCAGCAGTTTTGGCTGCGACGCCAGGGCACGGCCCAGCGCGACCCGTTGCTGCTGGCCACCGGACAGCTGTTCCGGATAACGCTGCAGCAAATCAGCCAAGCCCAGACGTTGCACCAGATGCGCCTGCCAGCGCGAATCATGGCGCCCCGCCAGTCGTGCCTGGAACGCCAGATTGTCCTCCACTCGCAAACTGCCGATCAGGTTGAACTGCTGAAACACCAGGCCGATTTCGGTCCGCCGCCAGTTCGCCAGTTGCCCTTCGCTCATCTGCTCCAGCCGATGTTCGCCGCTGCGGATGCTGCCGCGATCGACCTTGTCGAGCCCGGCAATCAGGTGCAGCAAAGTGCTTTTGCCACTGCCCGACTCCCCCATCAACGCCAGGCTGCTGCCGGGTTTCAAGGTGAGGTCGACACCTTGCAGAACCGCTAATGGGCCCTGGGGAGTGGCGTAGCTTTTGAAGACGCCTTGGACCGAAAGCATGGGGAAAACCGTTCGATGTGCGTGGAGCAAGGATAGCGGACGGTAGCGGCACCGCGAATAGACCCGTTTGGATACCCCATAGCCCACACACTTCAAGGAAAAAACATACACAACGAAGGAATTGCCTGACTGCTCATTCGTATCCAGATGGATACATTTGAGTAATGAATTATCTTATTCAACAAACTATGATCTTCGCGACATGGCATGCCTCAGTTCGTGACTTGCGGGCGAAGTTAGCCATCGCTCGTCGCATTGATCGTGCCTCTGTGGGTAATCTGGGCGATATCAAACCGGTGGGTGATGGTGTTTCCGAAATGCGCGTGGACGTCGGTGCAGGCTATCGGGTCTACTTCACTATGCGTAATAGCGTCGTCATTGTGCTGTTGGCGGGTGGTGACAAATCTTCGCAAACCGCCGACATCAGGCGGGCGAAAAAATTGGCAAAGGAGGTTTAAACATGAGCCAGACTTTGACTACTTTCGATATGGCGGCTCTGCTGGACAGTGACGAAGCCATCAGCGAGTACCTTTCGCAAGTGCTCGCAGACGGCGACAACGAAGAGTTTCTTCGCGCTATCGGCTACGTGGTAAAAGCGCGTGGAATGACACAGATAGCCAAGGATTCGGGTATGGGCCGCGAAAGCCTGTACAAGGCCTTCGCACCAGGAGCAAAACCACGTTTCGATACGGTTTTAAAGGTCATTCACGCCCTTGGCATTGATCTCTGCGCGCAGCCGGGTCATTCGGTCAATCACTCAACGCTCTAAGAGACTCTTCTGCTTAGACTGCTTGCTTCAGCGCAACCAACGTAAAACACAACGGCAGCTGCACCGTCTGCTGCTCATACCGATCATAGAGTTCCTCGCGATTGGAATGCGGGTACTCCTTGAAGTGGCTGATCTGCAATCCCGCCTCGATGGCGCCGGTGAAGATGGCGCCCAGGGTGTGGACGAACCAGTAAGACGTCGAGGCCTGCTGTTCGATCTTGCCTTCGTAGACGATCGGCTGGTCCTGCACAAAAGGTTCGCTGCGAAAGTACGAGCTGTCCGGCCGATACGGATCTGCCGACTCGGGGTCGAACATTTCCAGGAAGGGGTGGGTTTCGTACACCACCAGACTGCCGCCGGGCTTGAGGGTTTGTGCGACATGGCGAAAAAATTCAGCGATGTCCGGCATCCAGTTCAACACGCCGATGGTGATCAGGGCTACGTCGAAGCGGCCATGAAGTTCTGTCGGCAAGTGATGGATGTCTGCCTCGATGAACTCAGGCGCATGGGGCGAGCGTGACGCCAGTTCCCGCGCCTGATCGAGGAACGCCTCGGACTGGTCGACGCCTGTGACGCTGCGGGCACCCAACGCAAACAACGACAGGCTTTCGCGGCCGTTGTTGCAGCCCAGTTGCACCACGTCTTTGCCGTCGACACCGACCTGTTCCAGTAACCCTCGGAGGGTGTCGTCCAAGCAGCAAAAATCACTACAACCAACCGCCGTCAAACGGGCCTGCCATTCGGGGGTGTCCTTGTGGTGTCGGGCGGAGTCATTCCAGGCATCGCGGTTGCTGGCGATGGCTTTTTCTTTTGTCGGCATTTCCATTGCGCGCTCCAGACTGGGGTCTTTCATTAATTGCGTGCTGACACTATAACCGCGCTACAACCCACCCTCAGTCTGATCCAGCCGTTCACGCAAAAACTCGATCAACGCCTGCACCGGTCGCGATGCTTGACGGTGCTGCGGATAGACCGCCGACAACGTCAGCGGCTCGGAACGAAATGCTTCCAGCACCGGCACCAACCTGCCGTCCTTCAACGCCGAACCCACAATGAAAGTCGGCAAGTAAGTAATCCCCATGCCGGCGATCGCCGCGTCCCTGAGCAGTTCACCATTGTTCACCCGCATCCGCCCGGTGACATTGACCACCAACGGCTTGCCCTGCCCTTCGAAACGCCATTGCACCTGACGACCATGGCCGTAAGGCAGGCAGTCATGCGCGTGCAAGTCTTCGGGTTTGAGCGGCGTGCCGCGCTCGGCCAGGTAAGCCGGGCTGGCGCAATACACCCGTTGGATGGAGGCGATGCGTCGGGCGATCAGCGTCGAATCCTCCAGAACGCCGATGCGCAGCGCCAGGTCATAACCCTCACTGAGCAAATCCACCGGTCGATCACTGAGATCGACCTCCACCGTGACATCGCGATAACGCTGCAAAAACACCGGCAGTAAACAGCCCAAACGCACCACCGCAAACGACAATGGCGCACTTATGCGAATAGTGCCGCGGGGCTCAGTGGTCTGGCCGGCGATGCCCTGCTCTACTTGCTCGACTTCGCCCAGCAGACGCAAGGCTGACTCGTAATAACTCTGCCCCAGTGGTGTCACGTCCAGTCGCCGAGTGGAGCGATTAAGCAGCCGCACACCCAGACGCTCTTCGAGTTGCATCAACCGCCGGCTGACGAACTGCTTGGACAGGCCCAATTGATCGGCCGCCGCGGTGAAGCTGCCGGAGTCCATGACCTGGCAAAAAATACGCATATCTTCGAACGGGTTCATTGTCACGCTCTGATTGACAGTCAGACACTGTATAGCCGCTTTTTGTCTCAAACGAAAATGCCCGCACATTGGCGGGCATTTTTCATTGTGGCGGGACTTACTTCGACGTCAGCACCGAGTAGCTGTTCATCAAATTGCGGTAGTTCGGAATGCGCGGCGACAGCAGGTTCGCCAGGCCTTCCATGTCGTTGCGCCAGTCGCCCTGCAGCTCGCAGGCCACCGAGAACCAGTTCACCAGTTGAGCACCGGCCGCCGCCATGCGCGCCCAGGCCGCTTGTTGCACGGTTTCGTTGAAGGTACCCGAGGCGTCGGTCACGACGAACACTTCAAACCCTTCAGCCAACGCCGACAGCGTCGGGAACGTCACGCAAACGTCGGTGACGACACCGGCGATGATCAGTTGCTTGCGGCCAGTGGCTTTAACGGCCTTGACGAAATCTTCGTTGTCCCACGCGTTGATCTGGCCTGGACGCGGGATGTACGGCGCGTCCGGGAACTGCTCTTTCAACTCGGGAACCATCGGGCCGTTCGGACCGTTTTCGAAGCTGGTGGTCAGGATGGTCGGCAGCTTGAAGAACTTGGCCACATCGCCCAGGGCCAGTACGTTGTTCTTGAATTCGTTCGGCGAGAAATCCTGGACCAGCGAGATCAGGCCCGTCTGGTGGTCGACCAACAGGACAACGGCGTCATCTTTGTTCAGGCGTTTGTACGGAACGTTGCTCATGTGAAACTCCTCGTTGGATGGGTGTTACATGCGGCGCCGACGTGCAGGGCCGGCGCTTTTTTATGATCGTCAGAACGCGAAGCACGAGCAGCCGAACGCGCCCCAGAAACCCGCGAAATCGCTGACCGGCGCATTCGACAAACGCGCCTTGTCATGGCTATGGGAATGCACCCCGCACGGCCCGCTGCAATGGTGAACCTGTGCTTGCATCGGCGAGGTCGGACGCCAGTGCCCCGGCACTTTCACCACCGGCGACCAGTCCGGCAGCACCGGCACGCTGGCCGGTCCGAGTTTTTCAAAGTCACCGGCGGCGTACACCACCTTGCCGCCGACCACCGTCAACACCGACTCGATCCACTTGATCGCTTCTTCGTCGACGCTGAAAAAATCCGCGCTCAGGGCCGCAACGTCAGCCAGTTGGCCGACCTTGATCATGCCTTTCTTGCCCTGCTCGGAAGAGAACCAGGCGCTGCCGTGGGTGAACAGCTCCAGTGCGGTTTGACGAGACAAGCCCTCGGCATGCAGTTCCAGGCCACCGACCGTACGGCCGCTGACCATCCAGTACAGCGAAGTCCAGGGGTTGTAGCTGGACACTCGCGTGGCATCGGTGCCGGCGCCGACCGGTACACCTTCGGCCAGCATGCGTTTGATCGGCGGGGTTGTTTCGGCGGCTTTGGCGCCGTAACGCTCGACGAAATATTCGCCTTGGAACGCCATGCGATCCTGAATCGCGATACCGCCACCCAGCGCCCTCACCCGCTCAATGTTCTGCGGCGTAATGGTTTCGGCATGGTCGAAAAACCATGGCAAACCGTTGAACGGAATGTCGCGGTTAACCTTCTCGAATACGTCGAGCATGCGGCTGATGGATTCGTTGTACGTAGCGTGCAAACGGAACGGCCAGCGCTGCTCGACCAAGTGGCGCACCACCGGCTCCAGCTCGTCTTCCATGGTTTGTGGCAGGTCCGGACGCGGTTCGAGGAAGTCCTCGAAATCCGCCGCTGAAAACACCAGCATTTCCCCGGCGCCGTTGTGCCGCAGGTAATCGTCGCCCTGATGCAGGGTCACGCTGCTGGTCCAATTCTTGAAATCGGTCAGCTCTTCCTTGGGCTTCTGGGTGAACAGGTTGTAGGCGATGCGAACAGTCAGCTGCTGGTCCTTGGCCAACTGCTCGATCACCTGATAATCGTCCGGATAATTCTGGAAACCGCCGCCGGCATCGATGGCGCTGGTCAGGCCGAGACGGTTGAGTTCGCGCATGAATTGACGGGTCGAGTTGACCTGATATTCCAGCGGCAACTTCGGCCCCTTCGCCAGCGTCGAGTAGAGAATCATCGCGTTAGGACGGGCGACCAGCATGCCGGTCGGTTCACCGTTGGCATCGCGCACAATCTCGCCACCCGGCGGGTTCGGCGTGTTGCGGGTGTAACCGGCCACGCGCAACGCGGCACGGTTGAGCAAAGCGCGGTCGTACAAATGCAGGACAAATACCGGAGTATCCGGCGCAGCCTGATTGAGTTCTTCAAGGGTCGGCATGCGCTTTTCAGCGAACTGGAATTCGTTCCAGCCGCCAACCACGCGCACCCATTGCGGCGTCGGCGTGCGGTCGGCCTGATCCTTGAGCATGCGCAGGGCATCGGCCAGCGACGGCACCCCTTCCCAGCGCAATTCGAGGTTGTAGTTCAGACCGCCACGGATCAGGTGCAAGTGCGAGTCGTTGAGGCCGGGAATGACGCAGCGCCCCTTGAGATCGATGACCTGTGTACCCGAACCGCGCAGGGTCATGGCTTCGGCGTCGGTGCCGACCGCGACGAAACGACCATTGCTGATCGCTACGGCGCTGGCGCGTGGGTTTTCACGGTCAACCGTATGAAATTGGCCATTGAACAAAATCAGATCAGCGTTCATCACTTTTCCTTGGGCTGAGTGGAAGAGGACAGCCAGGGCGCGAACAACCGCGTCGCCATTGGCATGAACAGGTACACCACCGACACGACGATGGTCAGCGTGATCAGGAACGTCGCGACCACGTAATTGGACAGGAAGGTATTGAGCTGCAGCAGCGGGCCCCAGATCAGCGGCACCAGCAAGGTGTGCGGCAAAATCACCAACAACGTCACCATGGCCTGCTTCCATCGCGGCGGTGGTGGCGAAGCGGCGTCGGCTTGCGGCGCGAACCAGAATTCGTTGACCGGATTGACCTCGGTCTGGTCGCCGTCAGCGAGCATCGGCGTGGCTTCGTTGACCAGTTCCAGCCGTTGCGGTGAATCGAGCCAGCGCTGCATCGATTCGGTGGTGCAAAAACGCAGCACGCAGGTGTACAGGTCAAGTCCGGCGCTCTTGCCGCGAATCACATCGACGCCCAAGTGCCCTTCCTGCTGCCCGGCAATACTGACAATGTTGCGCAACCAGGCTTCGTAGGGCACTTCAAACCCCGCCTTGATCCTGTGCTTGATGACCAGGGTCACGACTTCCTCGAAACGATTGGATTCAGGCATAACGCAAAGCTCCGGCGAATCGGACATTGAGCGCCAGCCGTCCCGGCCCGGCGATAAGAACGCTGGTGAACAGAATCAACAGCAGCCAACCGAACTGCCCTTCATCAAGACTCCATTGCGCATGCACCACCAGCAGCGCGATCAGCAACACCGCCAAAATCGGCAGACACGCCAGACGCACCAGCACCCCGGCGATGATCAGCAACGGGCACAGCACCTCGGCAAAAATCGCCAGCATCAGCGTGGCGTTCGCGCCCAAGTGGAAAGGGTCTTCGATGACTTGCAGTTGAGCGTTGTAGTTAAGCAGTTTCGGCAAACCGTGCACCCACAGCAGAAACAAACCACCGCTGACCCGCAAAAACAGCAGTCCGAAATCCTGGGCTCGTTCATCCCATCGCGACGTATTCATGGGCTACCTGCACGAATGAAAAACCACCGGCGTTCATACGCCGGGACTTGGTTTGATAGTGCCGGTCTGAGGTCGGGAAAAATTGGATGTGTGTGCTCTTTTTGTGGATGAGCCCGGCGGTACGATCCACCGCAGATCCCTTGTGGGAGCGAGCCTGCTGGCGATAGTGGGTCAGGCAACATCAATGCTCGATGACACATCGCCTTCGCGAGCAGGCTCGCTCCCACAGAGATTGGATGTTCGGCAGGAAGAGATTGGTCGGCTGTCAGGCCGTCATCGCGAGCAGGCTCACTCCCACAGGGGATCCGTGTTCGCTTTCGCTTCTCACCACTCAACAGGCCGAGCGTTAGCTCGCCTGCCGCACTTGATCTTGATCCACCCGCCCCTTCGGGAGGCTGAGTGGAGGTGTTCATCTGGGGGGTAGGCGCGTAGCGCCGTTCGACGAAGTCGAACACATCGAGAGGAGGTTGAAGCGAAGCCAACCGGAGGCGATGCCCCCAGATGAATACCGGAACGAAGGAACGCCGAGCCTAGGCGAGGGGCCGGACGCTTGGGGCGAGACCTTTTGGTTCCTTTTGGGGCGTTTGCCAAAAGGGACTCGCCGTAAGGGCGAAACCCTAAGTCGCCGTTACCGCAGAAATGGATATGTACACCTGAAAGAGATTGGTCGGCTATCAGGCCGCCATCGCGAGCAAGCTCAGCTCCCACAGTTGGACTGGGTACTTCAGGATATAAACAGGTCGGCCCGGAGACCGCCACGGTCAAGCCGAAATCGACAAAGGCCTGGACATGAACTCACTGATCCGCGACCGCAACCACCGTTCCGCCGGATCGTTGTCATGCACCCCACTCCAGGCCATCGAAAGTTGCGCCGCTTCAATCGGAAACGGCGGGTCTTCGGCCCGCAACGCACAACCCTCGACCAACGCACATGCGGCGTAATCCGGCACGGTGGCGATCATCTCGGTCCCGGCCAGCAACGCCCGCAACCCACTGAACTGCGGAACGCCCAACACCACCCGCCGACTGCGTCCGATCTTCGCGAGATCAAGATCAATGTTGCCGCTCAAATCCCCCGAAAACGACACCATCGCATGCGGTCGTTCACAGTATTCATCCAGCGATAGCGTCCCCGGTCGTTTGTCACCACGCAGCACCTTGCACGGAATATCCCGCAACGTCTTACGCTTGGCATTGGCCGGCAGATCCGTGGTGTAACTCACACCCACTGAAATCTCCCCAGACGCAAGCAACGCCGGCATCAGCAGATAATTCGCCCGCCGCACGACCACAATGATCCCTGGCGCCTCTTCCCGGAGCTGGCTCAACAAGGGCGGAAACAAGCCAAACTCGGCGTCGTCCGACAGCCCAATGCGAAACACATCGCAGCTTGTAGCGGGATCGAATTCTTTAGCTCGGCTCACGGCCCCGGAAATCACATCCATCGCCGGTTGCAGCTCCTTGAGAATCGCCAGTGCCCGCCCTGTCGGCTCCATCCCGCGGCCGTTGCGCAACAGCAGCGGATCGTCGAACAGATCCCGTAACCGTCCCAGCGCGGCACTCACCGCCGGCTGCCCCATGAACAGTTTTTCAGCCACACGGGTGAGGTTCTTTTCGAACATCAACGCTTCGAAAATCACTAACAGGTTCATGTCGACGCGGCGCAGATCGTTACGGTTCACAGGCAGATTCCCCTTGTGTGTTCAGCCAGGCACTTAGCGTTGGAATTTACTCGATCAGCGGTACGTTGGCCGCACGTTTGTAAGGACCGTACTCCACCGGTACCCATTGGAAATGCTTGCCCTCTGCCGCGATATGGCCGATGCCCGGAAACGGCAAATGCGCCGCTGTTACCCAGATTTTGCTCGCCGCTGCTTCACTGAAAACCCTGGCGCGGCTCTTGATCGCTTGCTGACTGTTGACGTCAAAGCCGATCGACACTTCCGGGTGTTCGAACTGCACCGCCAGGTTATGCACCAGATCCCCCATGAACAGAATGCTCTGACCCTGCGAGGTGAAGCGGTACGTAGTGCTGCCCGGCGTGTGGCCGGTCTCGATAACCGCCTCCACACCCGCTACCGGCGACTGACCGGCATCGAACGTCTTGAAGCGACCTGCCGCGACGTAGGGCGCGGTCGAATCCTGGGCGATTTTGAAATACGGCTTGGCACCCTCGGGCGCCTTGCCGAAGGCTTGAGGATCGAGCCAGTAGTCAGCTTCTGCCTTTGCCGCGTAAACAGTGGCGTTGGCGAAAACCGGTTTCTGCTGGCCGTCGACCAGTCCGCAGACATGGTCCAAATGCAGGTGGGTCAACAAAACCGTATCGACCTGCGCCGGCTCATAACCGGCGGCTTTCATATTGTCCGACAGCATCCCGGCGGTAGCACCAATGCACTGGCCGGCACCGGTATCGACGAGGATCAATTGCTTGCCAGTGTTGATCAAAAAGGCATTGAACGCGGTTTGTACGCCCGGCGTTTCAATCGAACGGCGAGCCAGCAGCGCGCGGATCTGACTTTGAGTCAGGCCTTTGAGCAGTTTGGGCGACAGATCGTTGTAGCCATCGAACAACGCCGTCACCTCGTAATCGCCCAACGCCAACCGGTAATAACCCGGCACTTGCGTGCCGACTTGCGCCGGTGCCTGAGCCGAGGAAATGCCGGACGCCAGCGCTGCCGCGAGCCCCAGCGCGCAAACCAGAGAATGTTTCATGCCACCACCTTGGTCGAGTCAGAGGAGCGGCCACGCACAACGCCGCCAGATAACGTCAATTTTGCACGGCTCGCAGCCGTGGAAATTGCAGCAATGTGCTGAGTTAGCGCTGTTGGTTACCGCCGCACATTGACGGAATTAACAACGTTTAACTCGCCTGCCAGAGCCCTGCGACCAAAAATGAAGCTCACCGACAAGGACATCTGTCATGGCTCATTCTCAGCAAAACGTCGTCCGCGAGACGACCACTGAAACGCGAAAGAAAACGACCGGCGGCCTGACTCCGTGGCGCGAAAGCCTGGTCAAGCAACTGATCCTCGAGCGCCTTGGTGAAACCGTTGAAGTGACCGAACTGGCCCGCGCCTGCGCCCTTTCGCGCAGCCATTTCTCCCGCGCGTTCAAGTGCAGCACCGGGCTCTCGCCTCAGGACTGGATTCGCAACCAGCGCATCGCCCGCGCCAAGCAATTGATCCAGAACACTGACCTGACGCTGACGCAAATCAGTCTCGAATGCGGCTTCTGCGATCAAGCGCATTTCTGCCACATCTTCACGCGCAATGAAGGCATCACTCCATTTGCATGGCGTTGCCGCACCCTGCGCTCCCCGGCCCACCGCCCCGCCTGCACCGCTCAACTTCACGCGCAATAAACCCGCTACAAAGCTTCCATGGCATAGGATCGGGGGGCCAGGGAGTAACGCTTAGTCCTTCAAAAACGCCAGCAGATCGGCGTTGAGCTGATCCTTGTGGGTATCAGTCAAGCCATGGGGGGCGCCGGGATAGATCTTCAACGTAGATCCTTTCACCAGTTTTGCAGACGCAATACCCGACGCTTCGATCGGCACCACCTGGTCAGCATCGCCATGCACCACCAGCGTCGGAATGTCGAACTTCTTCAGGTCTTCGGTGAAGTCGGTTTCGGAGAACGCCTTGATGCAGTCATAAGCGTTCTTGTGGCCGGAGGTCATGCCTTGCATCCAGAACCAGTCGATCATGCCCTGGGATGGCTTGGCGTCTGGTTTGTTGAAGCCGAAGAACGGACCGCTGGCGAGGTCGATGTAAAGCTGCGAACGGTCGGCCAGGGACGCCTTGCGAATGCCGTCAAACACCTCGATCGGCAGGCCGCCAGGGTTGGCTTCAGTCTTGAGCATCAGCGGCGGCACCGAAGAAATCAGCCCGGCCTTGGCTACGCGCTCGGTACCGTGGCGACCAATGTAGCGCGCCACTTCACCGCCGCCGGTGGAGAAGCCGAACAGCACGGCATCTTTGAGGTCCAGCCACTCGATCAACTGCGCCAGATCATCGGCGTAGGTGTCCATGTCGTTGCCGGTCCACGGCTGGCTGGAGCGGCCATGACCGCGGCGATCATGGGCGATCACCCGGTAGCCTTTGGCGGCCAGGAAGATCATCTGCGACTCCCAGCTGTCGGCATTCAACGGCCAGCCGTGGCTGAAGACAATAGGCTGACCGGTGCCCCAGTCCTTGTAATAAATCTCGGTGCCGTCTCGGGTCGTGAACGTACTCATGTGTTGTCTCCTTAGTGAGTGTTGGGGTGAATCAAACCGGTGAGTGGCTCATGCGTTCAGCCAGCCGCGCCACTCGCTCACCCAGATGGGCGGCGGTGCAGCGGTCTTCGGGGGGCGGTGCGCGTTCGGGGGACTGTTCGACATTCGACTGCGCCATGGCGCCCAGCGAGCTGCCCAGGCGATTCATTTGCCCATCGAACACGCCCGTGCTCGAACGCGCCGGCAGCAGGTCGAGGCCAACCCAGATCATTGAATGCTGCGCGGCGAACACTGCCATCTGCAGCAAAGTGTTGAGTTTGTCGCCGCACAGGCAGCCGGAATTGGTGAAGCCGGCCGCCAGTTTGTCGCGCCAGGGTTGGGCCAGGTAGAACGCCGCCGTGGCGTCCATGAACCCCTTGAAGGGTGCCGAGGCGCTACCCATGTAGGTCGGCGCGCCGAAGATGATTGCGTCGGCGTTGTGCAAATGGTCCCAGTGCCGGTCCACGTCCTCGACCGAAATCAGCCGGCAGGTACTGCCGTGCCTTTCCACGCCTTGGGCCACGGCTTCGGCCATGACACGGGTGTGCCCGTAGCCACTGTGATAGACCACCACCACGCTGCTCATTCGGACGTCCTCATGACATGTTTAATCCCTTTGTTCCACGGCAGCCCCCCTGTGGGAGCGAGCCTGCTCGCGAAAGCGTTGTATCAGTCACCAACGATGTTGAATGTGCCGCCGCCTTCGCGAGCAGGCTCGCTCCCACAGACCGGTGGCCGTTGAAGATGCAGAGTTTTGAGCGTAGACCGGACGCAGGACGAGTTAAACGTTGTTAATTTTCCCTGGCGCGCCAAAAGCCTCAGCGATACCTTCAAGACCGTCGCGCCCAATAATTACGGAACCCATGAACAAGGGCGGAGAACCAGCAGTCCAGGCAGACGCAGCAGAGTCATCCGGCCAGCGCATTGCGCTGCCGTAAAAACCTGACGAATATGCTCGAAAACCGCGTATCAGACGGCTGCAAGCAGGAGTGACACGTTGACCCTTTCCCCCGACCAAGCCATCCATTTCGGCCCCTACCGGATCTATCCCGGACAACGTCTGGTCATGGAGGCCGACCAGCCCCTGCGCCTGGGTCGACGTGCCATGGACATTCTGTTGATCCTTTTGGAACACGCCGGGGAGGTGGTCAGCAAACAAACACTGATCGCCAGGGTCTGGCCGAAAAACGTGGTGGAAGACATTAACCTGCGGGTGCACATGGCCGCCTTGCGCAAGGCCCTCGGCGACGGACAGGCCGGCCAGCGTTACATCATCACCGTGGCGCAGCGCGGGTACAGCTTTGTGGCGCCGTATTCGCTGGAGCACATCGAGCACCCTCCAGGGAGCGCAGCATCCGTGCCGAGTGGCCACAACCTGCCCGTTCGTCGAACCCGCATGATCGGTCGCCAGTCTCTCGTCGATAGCCTGATGGTCCAGCTGTCACGCCAGCGTTTCATTACTCTGGTCGGGCCCGGCGGGATCGGCAAAACCACCGTGGCCCTGCGTGTCGCCGAACAACTGATCGGGCGCTACCGGGATGGCATTCGCCTGCTGGACCTGGCGCCGATCAATGATCCGTCGATGATCACCGTTCACCTGGCGACATTGCTCGAACTGTCCTTGCACGACGCCGAGCCGATGAGCGGCCTTGCCGCGTTTTTGCGCGACCGGCAGATGCTGCTGGTGATCGACAACTGCGAACACCTGGTCGACGCCATCGCATTGCTGAGCGAGAGCCTCCTGCGCGCCGCGCCAGAGGTGCACATTCTGGCCACCAGCCGTGAGAGCTTGCGGGCCGAAGGTGAATGTGTCCAACGCCTGGAGTCGCTGGACTGCCCTCCCCCCATTGCCGTGCCAGACCGCACTCAGGCCCTGACCTTTTCCGCCCTGCAGTTGTTCGTCGAACGGGCGATGGCCAGCCACGACAGCTTCGAACTGACCGATGACGAGCTGCCGCTGGCAATTGAAATCTGCCGGCGTCTGGACGGTATTCCATTGGCGATCGAATTGGCGGCCGCGCAAGTCAACAGCCTCGGATTGAGCGGATTACTGACCCAGCTCCAAGGCAGTTTTCGCCTGCTCACCCAGGGTTGTCAGACCACGCTGGGCCGACACCAAACCTTGCGCGCCACACTGGACTGGAGCTTCGAGCTGCTCAATGCCTGCGAACAAGCCTGCTTGCGCCGACTGGGTGTGTTCAGGGGCGGGTTCACCCTGGAATCGGCGGCGGCGGTGATCGTCGGCGAACACATCGAACCGCAAGCAGTGTTTGGCTCGATCACGCAACTGGTGGCCAAATCGCTGCTGAACGTGGAGGTGGGTGACGAAGAGGTGTTTTACCGATTGCTCGACACTACCCGCAGCTATGCCCTGGAGAAACTCGACCAGGCCGCCGACCTGCCCGATACCCGGGAACGTCACGCCAAGCGCTGCCTGGCGTTGATGAATCAGGCCCAGCACGACTGGGAGCTGATCCCGACAGGTACATGGATCGAGCGTTATACCCGCGGTCTGGAAGACATTCGTTCGGCCCTCGACTGGTGTTTTAACGCGCAAGGACCGCAGGCATTGGCGATCCGCCTGACGGCAGCTTCCACACCGCTGTGGCAGGAACTGTCGCTGCTCAAAGAGCACGGCCTCTACGTGCGCAGGGCGCTGGCCCTGCTCGATGCAACGTCCGATCCCTGCCCGCAGCTGAAAATAGCCCTGCATCTCGCCCTCGGCAGTTCTTGCTATCACACTCAGATGAGCACGGCTGAAACCATCGAGGCTTTCGTCAGCGCCAGAACCCTGGCCAAGCAATGTAACGATTTGGCCGGTCAGTTGCGCGCGGTGTCCGGGCACATGGCGGTCAACCTCTGTTGCGCCAATTATCAAATGGCCCTGGAACAGAGCCGGCAATTCGATCGGTTGGGGCTGCACGGCGATGCAGTGTTGTCCCTCAGCATGCATCGCTTGCGGGTGCTGGCGTTGCACTTTGCCGGGGACCAACAACAGGCGCGGATCAATGCCGAGCAGGTGCTTCAGCGCATGGCCCAGAGCGGCCACCTCAACCGCTTCACCTACGGTTTTGGCGTGCACTACGATCAGAGCGTCGCCGCCTTGACGATTCTGGCGCGCATCCTTTGGTTGCAGGGGCAACCGGAACAAGCCTGGCACACCGCCCGGCAAGCGCTGGACATTGCGACCCAGATCAACCACGGCACGTCCATCTGCTACACCCTGGCGCTGGCCGGTTGCCCGATCGCTCACTACAACGGCGATACCCGAACGGCTCGTGAACTCTTGCGCCAGCTGCTGGAACAAGCACAGAAACACTCGGTGCTGCTGTTCTACACCTGGGCCCGACACTATGCGCAGGTGATCGACAGCGCCGAGGCGCACTTGCCTCTTCAGCCAGGCGTGGGGCTGATCAAGGACATCATGGTCACGCTGGATGGCAGTTTCGTCGATGACGCCCTGTTGCAACGGGCCGACACCGGTACGGCTGGCTGGAGCACGGCGGAAGTACTGCGGGCCCGGGCTGATGCGCTGCTGGCCGAGGATTGCCCACTGAAAACCGAAGCGGCCGAGGCCGTGCTGATCAGGGCATTGAACGTGGCGAAACATCAGGGCGCCCTGGCTTGGGAACTGCGCAGCGCCACCTCGCTGGCGCAACTTTGGCAGCGTCAGGGCCTGTATCAGCAAGCTCATGAGCTGCTGGCGCCGATCTACAATCGGTTCACCGAGGGATTTTCTACACCGGACCTGAGCAAAGTCCGTCGACTACTCGAGGAGCTCAATGGGCAACTGCACGCCTGAGACCCAGCGCGCCCGGCTGATGTAATGCGAATAGCGCTGCTCAAACGCCCGCAGGTGGCCGTTGTGTTCGAGCTTCTCAAGGGCATAGGTGCGCGTGGTGTTGAGAAAGCGATAACGGGTCGTGCCGTTGACCTGATCCATCGAGAGCAACGATTTGGCGACCAATCGCGTCACCAGCGCCGCCAGTTGATCGGGCTTCAGCTCCGCGCAACTGCACACGCCAATCGCGGCATCGAGGGTGAATGACATTTTGAACACCGACAGGCGCTGCAACACGGTTTGTTCCGGCAGGCTCAGCCGTTCATAGCTCCAGTCCAGGGCAGCTTTGAGCGTCTGATGTCGGGGCACCGCCGTACGCCGGCCTTGGGTCAGCAGCTGAAGACAGTTATCCAGCTGAGCTTGCAAACCGACCAACGCCAGCGCATGGATCTGCGCCGCAGCCAGTTCGATGGCCAGTGGCAAACCGTCGAGCCGCCGACAGATTTCACGGACCGCCTTGAGGTCTTGTTCGCGCAAGGCAAACCCTTGTTGACGGGTTCGGGCACGGCTGACGAACAGCTGCACCGCCGAATACCCCATGGCTTCGGCGACACTGTGCAACGCCGACGCGGGCGGCACCGCCAGAGACGGTACACGCTGAACCGTTTCCCCTCCTGCCTGTAAAGGCTCGCGGCTGGTCACCAGAATGGACAGCCGAGGCGCCGACATCAGCAAATCCTCGACCAGGGTTCGACAGCGTTCCAGCAGGTGTTCGCAGTTGTCCAGCACCAGCAACGCGTGCCAGTTTGCCAGCACCTCCAGCGTCGTGCCGATCTCCCGTTCAAGGGTCTGGGTCAGATGATCGACCACTCGCGCGGGGTCATCGATCGCTGCGAAATCAACCAGCCACACCCCCTCTTCATAGTGCTGCAACAACAGTTCGGCGACACGCAACGCCACCGTGGTCTTGCCGACGCCGCCGGGGCCGACCAGCGTCATGAAACGCCGGACCGGCAACTGTCGGACCAGACTGCCGACCAGCGAATCCCGACCGGTCACCGGCGTGAGTCGTGCGGGCAGGTTGTGCTGATGTTTTTGCACGGTCTCGATCAAGAGCCGCGTGCCCGCGGACGCAGGCTGCACCGGAGCGATAAAACTGTAACCGCGCTGAGGAATGTTGACGATGTAGCGCTGGCCATTCTGCCCGTCGCCAAGCGCCCGACGCAGGGCGGCAATGTGCACGCGCAGGTTGATTTCCTCGACCACGGACGTCGGCCAGACGTGAGCAATCAGTTCGTCCTTGCTGACCACGTTGCCGGCGCGCTCGACCAACACCTGGAGGATATCCAGCGCCCGACCGCCCATGCGCAGCGGTCGATCACCTTCAAGGATCAGCCGTTGCCGCAGGTGGAATGCATAGGGGCCGAATCGCAGCACCGCATCGCTGTTTAAATCTCTGAGGCTGTTCATGCACATTCACGTGCTGAAACCTGGCCCGGCTCACAGTGCAGCAACATCCCTTGCACCCGCCTTCCAGGTTCCCGCACCTCCATTGCAAAGCGTTCAGGGTATCTTGGCAGGCATCAGTGACGGTACAACTGCCACGGAGGGAGCGTCACAGCCATCACGGTGCGCATAACGGACAAGAAGGCTCTAGCTGAACTGCTCACGGTATTGGGTCGGCGTCAAACCAAGCTTTTCACTGAACAGAAAACGCATGTGCCGTACGCTGCCGAAGCCACTTTTGAACGCCACTGTCTTGAGTGGCAAGTCGCTGGTTTCCAGCAGATTCCTGGCGCTGTCGATACGCGCACTTTGCAGAAATTCCATGGGCGTCATGTTCACTTCCCGAGCAAACATCCGGGCGAAGTGCCGCGCACTCATGTTCGCGAGGCTGGCCATGCGTTCGATGCTGAATGCTTCATCGAGGTGTTCGAGCACAAAGTTCTGCACACGAGTGATCGGTGTTTCCTGCGGTGCGACAGCAGCCATCAACGGGCTGAATTGCGCCTGCCCACCCTGCCGCTTCATGACCACCAGCAATACCTTGGCGACGTCCTGGGCGACTTTCTTGCCATGGTCTTCGGTGACCACCGACAGTGCCAGGTCGATGCCGGCAGTGACGCCGCCGGAAGTGATGAGGTTGCGGTCCTGCACGTAAATCTGATCGGTTTCGACGGTAGCCTTCGGGAAGCCTTTGATCAGTCGTTCGGTGTAATGCCAGTGGGTGGTCACGCGATAACCGTCCAGCAAACCGGCATGGCCCAGCACGAACGCACCGGTGCAGATCGAGCCATATCGCTCGGCGCGACCGACCGCGGCTTTGAGCCAACACAACAACGGTGGATGTTTTTCGTTATAGGCACCCGGACCGCCCGGCACCAGCAACAGGTCATACGCCTGATCCGCCTGATCGATGTGCAAATCGGCCTGGACGCTGACGCCGTTGGAGGCACGCAGTGCGCCATGCTCGGTGCCGATGGTCGACAGTTCGTAACGATCATCCGGTGCCAGATATCGATTGGCGATGGAAAACACTTCCATCGGGCCTGCCATGTCCAGCAGGAGAAAGTCCGGGAACAACACAATAGCCACGGTTTTCATGGGTTCAAAATCACTGAAGTCAAAAGAAAATCCATCTGCCAAACACCACCCACCTGTGGGAGCGAGCCTGCTCGCGAAAGCGATCTATCAGTCACCAACAGTGTTGGATGTGACGCCGCCTTCGCGAGCAGGCTCGCTCCCACAGGTCTTGTGCCCGGCATCAGAGGAATGCTGTGCATTATGGCCAAATGTGGCATCGGCGTCGGAGAAGAATACGTGATCGCCTGCCGATCACTGTCAACCTCAACAGGACAGTATTTCAATTTCCACCTACTTATTGCACCAACCCGTAACCATTAACCTTCTCCTCACTCGGACGAATCAACGTCCCTACAGGAGATTTCATCATGCTGACCCTTCGCAAAGCTTCGGATCGCGGCGCGGCCAATCACGGTTGGTTGAAGTCGTTCCATACCTTTTCCTTCGCCAACTATCGCAACCCGAAAGAGCAGGGTTTTTCCGACCTGCTGGTGATCAACGATGACCGGGTTGCCGCCGGTAAAGGTTTCGGCCAACACCCACACCGCGACATGGAGATTTTCTCTTATGTGCTCGAAGGTGCTTTGGAACACAAAGACACCCTGGGCACTGGCTCGGTGATCCGCCCCGGCGACGTGCAGTTGATGAGCGCCGGCAGCGGCGTGGCGCACAGCGAATACAACCACTCGACCACCCGGCCGGTGCACTTCCTGCAAATCTGGATCGTGCCGGACATCAGCGGCGCCAAACCGCGCTATCAGCAAGAGCATTTCAGCCCGCAAAAGAAACGCGGCCGTCTGCAACTGATCATCTCCCCCGACGGGGCGAAAGGCTCGCTGAAGGTGCGTCAGGATGCACGGGTGTATGCGGCGCTGATCGACGGTAAGGAATGCGCTGCGCTGGAATTGGCCACCAACCGCTATGCCTATGTGCATGTGGCCCGCGGCAATGTCGAGCTCAACGGCGTGCCGTTGCAGGAAGGCGATGGCGTGCGGGTTCGCGATGAACAGGTGCTGACCTTGAGCAATGGCGTCGATGCCGAGGTATTGATCTTTGACCTGCGGCCGCAAGAACTGCCGGAAATGCCATAAAGATCAAGAGATCGCAGCCTCGTTTCACTCGACAGCTCCTACAGGGATTCGTGCAGTGCTGGCCCTGCGGGCGGTGACGGGTTCACGAACTGGTCCCACAGCATCATCAACAGCAACTTGCCTGGAGCCGCGCGACGGTTTCATTCGCTACGTTTCAGGCTATCGCCGGGTATGCGTATTCGGCGTTGTTCAACGCCAGCGGCGGCGATCACGCGTTGTTGTTTGTCATTGCAGCCGGCGCCATTGTGGTCGCACTGTTACTGGAACAGGTCATGCGCTTGCTGAACAGATCAAACAATGTGGGAGCGAGCCTGCTCGCGAAGACGGCGTCGCATTCAACAAAGTAGGTGACTGACACACCGCATTCGCGAGCAGGCTCGCTCCCACAGGGATCAGTGCATTGGATTGAATCATTCGTTCACTCATGCGATCCCATTTACAGATGACTTTCTCAACAGGACGCCGACATGAATCTGCCCCAAACCATGACCCTGATTGAAATCACCGAACCCGGTGGTCCGGAGGTTTTAAAGCCGCGTCAGGAACCGGTCCCCACCGCAGGTGCAGGCGAAGTGCTGATTCGCGTGCACGCTGCCGGGGTCAACCGCCCCGACGTGATTCAACGCGCCGGCAAGTACCCGATGAAACCCGGCATGAGCCCGATTCCCGGTCTGGAAGTGGCCGGTGAAGTGGTGGCGATCGGCGCTGGCGTCAACGAATTCATCGTCGGCGATAACGTCTGTGCACTGACCAACGGTGGCGGTTACGCACAATATTGCGTTGCACCGGCCAGCCAGACGTTGCCGATTCCTGAAGGGATGGATTGGGTGCACGCCGCGGCGGTGCCAGAAACTTTCTTCACGGTGTGGGCCAATCTGTTCGACATGGGCGGCGCCAGCAAAGGCCAGCGCGCATTAATTCACGGCGGCACCAGCGGCATCGGCACCACCGCACTGATGTTGTGTCGCGAGTTTGGCATCAAGGCATTCGCCACGGCGGGCAGTGAAGAAAAATGTGCAGCGATCCGCACGTTGGGGGCCGAGGCGATCAACTATCGCGATCAGGACTTCGTCCAGGTCATCCAGGAAAGAACCGCCGGCAAGGGCGTCAACGTGATCCTCGACATCATGGGCGGTTCGTACCTGAATCAGAATATCGCGGCGTTGGGTATGGACGGTCGGCTGGTGATGCTGGGCTTTCTCGGTGGCGCCCACGCCAAAGACGTCGACCTTCTGGCGATCCTGGGCAAACGCGCGACGATCACTGGCTCACTGATGCGCGCGCGCACCCGCGAAGAAAAAGCCTCGATCGCCGAACAGTTGCACGAGTACGTCTGGCCCGTACTCGCCGCCGGGCGTTGCCTGCCGATGATCGACAAGGTCTATCCATTGACCGACGCGTCGCTGGCTCATGCCAGGATGGAAGCGGGTGATCACATCGGCAAGATTGTCTTGCGGGTGGACTGATCAGTAGCCCTCACCCGCCGCCAGGGCGCCGCTGATGATCGCGATGCCCGAGCTGGTGCCCAGTCGCGTGGCGCCGGCCTCGATCATCGCCAGTGCAGTCGGGTAATCGCGTAGGCCACCGGAAGCCTTGACCCCAATAAGCGCGCCGACGGTGCGGCGTCGGGCCATACATACGACTGTCGAATTTATTCCTGCCTTCGCCACGCTTCTGTTAAAACCCGAACTTTCCTTTTGATCCTCCGGGCCACCGCATGTTTTCTAACCTGATGAGCCGCTTGGGCCGACGCTGGCTGCCGCTGCTGTGCATGGCCGTGCTGATCGTCGGTTTGCCGGTGAGCTGCGGCGTGCTCAAGTACACAGAACGCGAGTTGCTGTTCCGCATCGAGCCGGGCAACGCTGGTTGGTATCGTGGTCTGCCGCAGGACGTTCAGGAGTTCGACATCAAACCCGCCAGCTTCAAGGCCGGGCAAAGCCTGCATGCCTGGTGGTGGCCGGCCGCGCGTCGCGATGCGCCGTCGATCCTCTACCTGCATGGCGTGCGCTGGAACCTGACTGGCCAGGCGTTCCGCATCGAGCAATTGCGTGCCATGGGCTATTCGGTGCTGGCCATCGACTACCGCGGGTTTGGCCAGAGCAAGGGGGATCTGCCGTCGGAAGCCAGTGTTTATGAGGATGCGCGAGCCGCTTGGGAGCGCTTCACCCAAATGCAACCGGACGCCAACAAGCGCCTGATCTACGGCCATTCCCTGGGTGGCGCGGTGGCTATCGACCTGGCGGCAGACCTGACCGCACAGGCGAAAAAGGAGCATGGCGTGGTACCGGTGCGCGGTCTGGTAATCGAATCCACTTTCACCTCGCTGGGCGATGCCGTGGCGCAAGTGGCCGACAGCAACCTGCCGGTGAAATGGTTGCCGGCGCGCTGGCTGCTGTCGCAGAAATTCGATTCCATCGACAAGATTGTCGACATCAACATGCCATTGCTGGCGGTCCATGGCCTGGCCGACCCGTTCATGCCCTCGCGGTTCAGCCAGCAGTTGTTCAATGCCGCCAACGAACCCAAGCACCTGTTATTGGTGCCCGGTGGTACACACAACAACAGCATGAGCCAGGGCGGTACCCAGTATCGCCAGGCACTCGACGGTTTGATGAAAACAAAACCGACACAAATGGCCGGACCGGCCGTGGTTCGGGTTTCCCGGGAGTCTTGAGGTCTATCGGTAACCCCGGGCCTGCAAATCAAACAACTGCGCATAGCGCCCGCCCGCGGCCACCAGACTGTCGTGATCGCCCCGCTCAAGGATCGCTCCCTGGTCCAGCACAATGATGTGGTCCGCATTGCGCACGCTGGAAAACCGGTGAGAGATCAGCAACGTCATCCGGCCTTCGGTGTGCTCACTGAAATGCTCGAATACCGCCGCTTCCGCTGCCGGGTCGAGTGCAGAGGTCGGCTCATCCAGAATCAGGATATCGGCGTTGCGCCGCATGTAGGCGCGCGACAACGCGATCTTCTGCCATTGTCCACCGGACAGCTCCTGCCCCCCGGCAAACCACCGCCCCAACTGCGTGGCATACCCTCGATCCAGCCCCTCGATAAAGGGTGCGGCCATGCCCTCGGCGGCGGCCTCCTGCCAGCGCTGCTCATCGTTGAACGCCAGGGTGTCACCGACGCCGATGTTCTCGCCAACGGAAAATTGGTAGCGGATGTAGTCCTGAAAAATCACCCCGATGCGCCGTCGCAGCGCGTCTTCTTCCCACGCTTGCAGATCGCTGCCGTCCAGCAGGATACGGCCCTGATCAGGACGGTACAGCCGCGTCAGCAATTTGATCAGCGTGGTCTTGCCCGAACCGTTCTCCCCCACCAGCGCCACACTGTGGCCGGGCACAAGGTGAAGATCGATGCCTTCCAACGCAGCGCGACTGGCGCCCGGATAACGGAAGCCGACGTTTTCGAAACGCAGGCCATCGCCGGGCACGGCCCCCACGGTGAGGTTGCCGGTATCCGCCACGACAGGCTCGGCCAGGTATTCATAAAGACTGGACAGGTAAAGACCATCCTCGTAGAGACCGCTGATGGCACTCAAGCTGCTGCTGACTGCCGTCTGCCCCTGCTTGAATAACACCAGGTACATGGTCATCTGCCCGAGGCTGATGTTGCCATGGACGGTATCGACCACCACCCAGGCATAGGCCAGATAAAACGCGCCGGTGCCCAGTAGACCGAGGACAAATCCCCAGCCATCCCGACGTAGCGTCAGGCGCCGGTCTTCGGCATAGAGCCGTGCGAACGTGTCGCGATAACGCTTCAACAGCAGCGGCGCGAAGCCGAACAGTTTGACCTCTTTAATGTAGCCCTCGTGAGAGAGCAGCGTTTCGATGTAATTCTGTTGTCGACTCTCCGGCGCGCGACGGGTGAACAATCGAAAAGCATCGCCGGAAAAATGTGCTTCGGCGAAGAACACCGGCAACGCGCCGACCACCAGCAGTACCAGCGCCCAGGGCGAAAAATGCACCAGCAACACACCGAAGCTGATCAACACAATCAGGTTCTGGATCAGCCCCAACGACTTCATCACCAGTGCCAACGGCCGGGTCGATGCTTCGCGGCGCACTCGAACCAGTTTGTCGTAGAACTCGGAATTCTCGAACTGCACCAGCGATAACGTCTGGGCCTTCTCCAGAATCATCGTATTGACCTTCTGCCCCAACTGCACCCGCAATAGCGATTGCTGAACCGACAGCGCCCGCTGAGTCCCGGACAGCAATGCGAGCACGCCCGCTTCAAACAGCACATAACGCACGACCGGCCACAACGGCGCACTGCCCTGTTGTGCGTGCAACTGCATGGCCGTGACGACCGCATCGACAATGCGTTGTCCCAACCAGGCAGCCAGTGCCGGGAGTACACCGGCAATCAACGTCGCCAGCACCAATCCCAGAAACAGCCCGCGAGACGTTGCCCAGACCAGTAGCAAGGCGCGTCTCGCCTGGTCGAGTAACGAGGTGAAACGATCGAGAACAGGGTTCACTCCGTGATCCCCCCCTGATACCTCGCCCGATACCGTCCCGGACTTTCCCCCGTCCACTTCTTGAACGCCCGGTGAAACGCGCTAGGCTCCTGAAAGCCAAGCTGCTCGGCAATGTCACTGATGCTCGCACGACTGTGACGCAATTGCTCAAACGCAACGCCACGCCGCACCTCGTCCTTGATCTCCTGATACGAACACCCTTCCCGCTCCAGTTTTCGGCGAAAGGTGCTGGGGCTCAGGTGCTGTTCCAGGGCGAAGGCCTGCAAGGTCGGCCATTGGCTGTAATGGCTGTTACGCAGGCGCTGATGGACCTGCGACGCCAGTCCGTGCTGATTACGAAAACGGATCACCAGCCATTGCGGCGCGGTGCGCAAAAACACTTTTAGTGAGGCCAGATCCTGAACCACCGGCAGACGCAAATAGTGGCTGGCGAATTCGATTTCGGTGCGCTCGGCGCCAAAGGTCAGGTTGGGTCCCCAGAGTAAACGGTCATCGCTGAGCGACACACGCTCATGGCGAAAATCTGCGCGGTCGATGGGGATGCGCCGCCCACCCAGCCAGCAGAGCAGACTGATCATCAATACCAGAAACGTCTCCTCGCCCAAACGACTGACGTCGCTGTTTGGCGAGTGATTCTGCAGGCTGATCACTGCACGTTTCCCGCGCACCGTCAGCGTGCCGCGAAAGTCGTGGAGGAATAGTGCGAAATTGGCCAGGCACTGGCGCATGGCTTTGTGCAGGTCAGGTTCCTGAATCAATGCCCGGCAGATCAGGGCGAAACCGCCCGGCGGCATGCCATGGGAGTCGAGCCCGAAGAACTCATCGTTGAGCTCGCGGATCTGAATCAACCACAACGCGGCAAACGCACTGGCCGGTACACGCGCGGTGGGCTGCTCCATCAACGCCGGATCGATGCCGGCCTGTTCAAGCGCAGCCCTCTGACGTTGCGGATTGTTTCCCAGCCCATGGATCATTGCCTGCACGAAGTAGGCGGAAACCGAGTCCTTTTCCCGCATGTGAACGCTTCTCTCCCCATCACCCGAATGGCAAAAAACACCAGTGCCGTTGAACAGTTTCGGCATAGGACAACCGCCCTGCCGGCTCTAGACTCGCGGCCAATAGTACGCCTTCGGCCACTACGGCGGCCAAGGTATCGCGGGATTTGATCGGAAGGACAGAACATGAATCTGCAAAACATTGGCGTGATCGGCGCAGGCACCATGGGCAACGGCATTGCGCAAGTCTGCGCCTTGGCCGGTTTTAACGTGACCTTGCTCGACATCTCCGAGAGCGCCCTGCAAAAGGCCGTCGCAACCGTCAGTAAAAACCTCGATCGACAGATCGCCAAGGAAACGCTGACGCAAGAGCAAAAGCTCGCCGCCCTCGACAAGATCCGCACCAGCACCGACTACAGCAACCTGCAGAACGTGCAACTGGTGATCGAAGCCGCGACCGAAAACCTCGAACTGAAACTGCGCGTGCTGCAACAGATTGCCGCGCAGGTCAGCGATCATTGCGTGATTGCCTCCAACACGTCTTCGCTGTCCATCACCCAACTCGCGGCCAGCGTGAGCCAGCCTGAGCGCTTCATCGGTCTGCACTTCTTCAACCCCGTGCCGGTGATGGGTCTGATCGAAGTGATTCGCGGTTTGCAAACCAGCGACGCCACCCACGCCCTGGCGCTGGACATGGCGACCACTCTCGGTAAAACCGCGATCACCGCGGGCAACCGTCCGGGTTTCGTGGTCAACCGGATTCTGGTGCCGATGATAAACGAAGCGATCCTGGTGTTTCAGGAAGGCCTGGCCAGTGCCGAAGATATCGACGCCGGCATGCGCCTGGGCTGCAATCAGCCGATCGGGCCGTTGGCGTTGGCGGACCTGATCGGCCTCGACACCGTGCTGGCGATCCTCGAAGCCTTCTACGACGGCTTCAACGATAGCAAGTACCGCCCTGCTCCACTGCTCAAGGAAATGGTCGCCGCCGGTTACCTGGGGCGCAAAACGGGGCGTGGCTTCCATGCCTATGCCTGAGCGTTGCTCGCGCTTTGCCGAGTACCGGGACAAGGTGCTGGAGCTGTTCGCCTGCAAAGGTTTCGGACAGGTCGGCATGCGTGAGCTCGCGACCTGCCTGGGGCTCGCTACCGGCTCGTTGTATCACCATTACCCCAGCAAACAGCACTTGCTGCTCGACCTGATCGAAGAGTTCTACGAAGAGCTGTTGGCAACCTTGGGGCGGATTGAGCAAAAGGCGCCGGCAAAACGTGACAAACTCCATACCCTTATCCGAGCGCATTTGAACCTGCATCAGGAGATGCCCTGGCATTTTCGTCTGGCGGAGCGTGACAGCGGCTGCCTGAATGAAGAGCAACAGGAACGGGTTCGGCAGCTTCGCGAGCAATACGAGCACCGACTTCTGCTGATGCTCGGAAAAAGGCCTCGTCTCAGCGAGCAGGCGCAACTTGCCACCGGGCACGCCATCGCCAATTTGCTGAACAGCGCGCCCAGCTGGTTGGCGCAGCACACGCTGAGTGAAGCGGAGCGAGATGATCTGCTGGAAAACCTGGTCAGCGGTGCCATCGAGCGCTTGCTGCGCCCCTCGGTTTCACGCGCCGTAGCTTAAGGGCCCAGGACGATATTTCCGTGACCATGGATCTGCACCTAGGCGCCGGAAGCCATAAGCCACGTCGCTTCAATAGAAAAAACATCTAAACAATTCCCGTCAATCACGACATCTAACGCTTTGCTAATGGGAGCCCAATCACTGCGGAGCCTGAGGTGAATTCGGCCTCTCTTCGCCTCTTCGTAACCGGGAGCAAAGCATGAAAATCAATCCCTACCTGATCTTCAATGGCGACTGCAAAGCCGCCTTCACCTTCTATGCCCAAAGCCTGCCAGGCCAGATCGAAGTCATGATGACCTTCGGCGAAAGCCCCGCACGCGAGCACTTTCCGACGGACTACCACAACCTGATCATCCACACCCGCCTGCTGGTGGGCGATCAGGCGATCATGGGCTCGGACACAACACCTGATCGCCCTACTGACGAAATGAGCGGCTGTTCGGTTTCACTGAATGTCGACAGCATTGCGGAGGCTGAACGGATCTTCGCTGCATTGTCGGAAGACGGCAGCGTTCAAATGCCACTAGAAGCGACGTTCTGGGCAGCACGTTTCGGGATGCTGGTTGATCGGTTTGGTGTGTCGTGGATGGTTAACTGCGAAAAGGATCAGTGAAACTCATTTTCTCAAGGCATGAAAAAAGCCCAACCTGAAAGGTTGGGCTTCTGGCAACTGCCTGACTGTCTGCTACCGTCAACGCGCAACCTCGTACAACCGCGGATTGTTCGGAGGAACCCCACTGCCTGCCCAGGACGTGCCTTAGTCCACTCGCCTCAAACTGTCACTGCTCATCGACGCGAGCGTCGAGCCTGCTCCTCCCATCACTCAGGTAGAAGAAAAACTACGCGAAGAGTCCGCCAAGCTCGGCGGCGATGCCGTGGTTGTGGTCTACGACCATATCCAATCGGTGGGCGCCTATGTCAACGGTCCACTGTGGGCTCGCGACGTAAAAACCATCGAAGGTCGGAAACTCAAAGGGATTGTGATCAAGTACCGGTGATGTCCGTTCGCACTTTCCTGCGGGCAAAACAAAACCCCTACCTGCATACGCAGATAGGGGTTTCGGAATTTAATCTTGACGATGACCTACTCTCACATGGGGAAACCCCACACTACCATCGGCGATGCATCGTTTCA
>Ga0255334_1000310_pt1 | contig 44696 bp, 40 predicted proteins | sample EtOH5_35cm_T3_12_FD_202080 | JGI IMG/M metagenome (GOLD analysis project Ga0255334, IMG submission 202080) | Sandy soil microbial communities from University of British Columbia, Vancouver, Canada - EtOH5_35cm_T3_129 | ecosystem: Engineered > Artificial ecosystem > Sand microcosm > Unclassified ...
GACCAACCAGTACGGTGTTGAATCGTCCCGCGTTCAGTCTGTTGGCTACGGCGAATCCCGCCCAGTTGCTGACAACAAAACTGAAGCTGGTCGCGCTGTTAACCGTCGCGTAGAAGCGCAGGTTGAAGCTCAAGCTAAGTAATTAGCCCGCAGCTCTGAGAAAAGCCCGGTTTAGGCCGGGCTTTTCTTTGTCTGCGATTTGGGTTTCACGTCGTTTGTAGGCGCGAGCTTGTCTCCGGGCGTTCCGATGATGGTCGTCAACGATGACGCGTTAAGCCTGACACGCCGCGGCGTTCTCAGGTTCTTCGCGAGCAAGCTCGCTCCTACAGTGACTTGTGTGGGCGGCCACCGCGCCAATCACCAGAATGGCCGGGCTCTTCAGCTCAAAGGCGCAGGCATCCTCTTCCATCGCGGTCAGATCGCTGCGACATTCCCGTTGGTGTGGCAGGGAAGCGTTTTCAATCATTGCCACCGGGGTATCCGCCGCCATTCCTCCTATCAGCAACTGCTCGCGAATTTCACTCAGCTTCGCCACGCCCATGTAGATAACCAATGTCGTGCCGCCTTGAGCCAAGGCTTGCCAATTCAGACTGCTGCCATCTTGCGTGTGGGCCGTCACCAGCGTCACACCCCGCGCCACACCCCTGAGAGTCAACGGGATATCGCATTGCGTCGCACCGGCAAGCCCGGCAGTGATGCCATTGACCAGCTCGACATCGACCCCGCGCTCGCGCAACCACTGCGCCTCTTCACCGCCGCGACCAAAAATGCACGGATCGCCGCCCTTGAGCCGTACCACGCATTTGCCCTGACGGGCATAACGCAGCATCAATCGATGAATGAACGCCTGAGGCGTGGAGCGACAGCCGCCGCGTTTGCCCACGGCAATGATTCGCGCCTGTGGGCAATGCTCAAGCACGGCTTCGTTCACCAGATCGTCGATCAACACCACTTCGGCTTCGCTCAACGCTCGAACAGCCTTGAGGGTCAGCAATTCCGGGTCGCCAGGACCTGCACCCACCAGCCAGACTTTTGCGTTCATAGTGTTTTCCTCACGAGATGACGGCGATCGGCTGCGCGGTGGCAGCCAACAAACGCTTGATTTCCGGGACGCAGGAGCCGCATTGCGTACCGCAACCCAATTCTTGTTTCAAACCTTGCAAGTCCAGGCCTCGGCGAATGCCGGCACAGACTGCGTTCTGGCTGACGTTTTTGCAGTTGCACAGGGTCCGGGTGCCGGCGGTCGGCGCGCTGGCGTTACCTGGCGGCGCGCTCAGCGGTGCGAGCAGCCAGCGACGCAGTTGCTGGTCGACGCGACCTTCGTGCCAAAGATCCTGCAGCCAGTGCTGCGCGAGGGTTTCGCCGGCGAGACGAATCGCGGTAATTCGGCCGTTCTCGATCCGCACCCGTTTACCGATGGAGCGTTGAGGGTCGTCATAGGCCAGTACTGGCCCGTCGTTGAGCTTCAGGCAGTGGTCGATGTCACGCAGCAATTGCGGATCTGGCGCGGCGGCGCTGGAAGCGCGTATGAGCAGCGCAGGGCGTTCACGGCCTGTGAGGCTGAGACTGACGTAGGAAAACGCCTCACAGAGTGGTCGTAGCGTCTCAAAATGCTGTTGGATATCACCCTCGACCAAGACGAAAAGGTTCCAGGGCAGGTTTACCGGGTCAAGTCTTACGCCGGTGTGTTTGAGTTCAGGCTGTTTCGACAACGGATCAAACGCCGGTTGGGTGATCGAATTGACACCCCCCTTCAGGAAGCGATCACCCCAGTGCATGGGCAGGAAGGCCTGGCCGGGGCGCACACTGTCATCGCTGCCGACGGCAACAATGACCGCGCCGCGACGGCTTTTCAGGCTGACCAGCTCACCCGGTTGCAGGCCATGGCGGTGCAGTTCATCCGGGTGCAGGCTCAACACGGCTTCGCTCACATGACCGAACAACTGCGCGGCCGTGCCAGTGCGGCTCATGCCGTGCCACTGATCCCGCAGGCGGCCGGTAATCAGGGTCAGCGGGAACTGCCCATCGCGTTGTTCTCTGGCGGCGCGATACGGATCGGCGATGAACCGGGCGCGTCCGTTGGCGGTCGGGAAAACGCCGTCCACATACAGACGGGCCGTACCTTCGCTGGCGCCTGCAGGAAAGGGCCATTGCTGCGGACCGAGATGGTCGATCAGCTCATGGCTGATGCCGGACAGGTCCAGATCTCGGCCAAGAGTCAATTGCTTGTACTCATCGAAGATCTGCGCCGCAGCTTCGAACGCAAACAGGCTGTCCTGCCCGGGACGCAGATGTTTTTCCAGACGCTGTGCGAAATCCACCGTGATCGCCCAGTCTGAGCGTGCTTCTCCGGGGGCGACAATCGCACGGCGGACGTGGGAAATCCGCCGTTCGGAGTTGGTGACCGTACCGTCCTTTTCACCCCAACTGGCGGCAGGCAACAGCAGGTCGGCGAACGCGGCGGTTTCGGTGGTGCGAAAGGCTTCCTGCAACGCCACGAACGGGCAGGCTTCCAGGGCTGCGCGCACGGCGGTCTGGTCCGGCATGGATTGCGCGGGATTGGTGCAGGCAATCCACAGGGCTTTGATGGTTCCGCTACGAACCTGCTCAAACAGCTCGATAGCGGTGAGCCCGGGGGTTTCAGGTAACTGGTCTACGCCCCAGTAGGTTGCCACTTCTGCTCGGTGTTCGGCGTTGGCCGCTTCGCGATGGCCCGGCAGCAAGTTCGACAGGCTGCCTGTTTCGCGACCACCCATGGCATTCGGCTGACCGGTCAGGGAGAAAGGTCCTGCACCCGGACGGCCAATCTGCCCGGTGGCGAGGTGAAGGTTGATCAGCGCACTGTTTTTCGCACTGCCCGCGGTGGACTGGTTCAAGCCCATGCACCACAACGACAGGAAACTCGGCGAGGTGCCCACCCACTCGGCACATTCTTGCAGTTGTTCAACGCTGATCCCGCACAGCTGCGAAACCATCGGCGGGGTGTAGTCGCGAACCAGGTCTTTCAGTTCGGCGAGCCCTTCGGTGTGGGCCTGGATGAAGTCGCGGTCGATCCAGTCTTCCCACAGCAACAGGTACAAAATCCCATGGAACAACGCGACATCGGTGCCCGGAAGAATCGCCAGATGCAGGTCAGCCAGGTCGCAGGTGTCGGTACGACGTGGGTCGATGACGATGACTTTCATCTGTGGCCGGCGGGATTTTGCCTCTTCCAGGCGACGAAACAGTACCGGGTGGGCGTAGGCCATGTTGCTGCCGACGATCATCACACAGTCGCTCGATTCCAGGTCTTCGTAGCTGCATGGCGGTGCATCGGCACCGAGACTGCGCTTGTAGCCGACCACTGCCGATGACATGCACAACCGTGAATTGCTGTCGATGTTGTTGGTGCCGACCAGCGCTCGCGCCAGTTTGTTGAAACTGTAGTAATCCTCGGTCAGCAGTTGCCCGGAGATGTAGAACGCCACGCTGTCCGGGCCGTGTTCGGCAATGGTTTTGGCGAAGACACTGGCGGCGTGATCGAGGGCCGTGTCCCAATCGGTGCGGCTGCGGGCCAGGCCTTTGCCGAGGCGCAGTTCCGGATACAGCGCTCGGGCCGCGAGGTCACCGGTCAGGTGCAGGGTCGAGCCCTTGCTGCACAGTTTGCCAAAGTTGGCCGGGTGGGTCGGATCGCCGCTGACGCCGAGGATGTGCTCGCCGTCATGCTCGATCAGCACGCCGCAGCCAACCCCGCAATAGCAGCAAGTGGAGGCGGTGATCTGGCGGTTCATCAGCTGGCTTCCTTCAGGGTTTCACCAAACATCAGGTGATCGCGGCGCTCAGCGATGTCCTGGCTCTCACGAATCTGCCGGACATACCAACCGCCATCTGCCGTGTCGCCGTACAGGCAGGCGCCCACCAGCACGTCATTTTTAATCACCAGTTTTTTGTAGATCCCGCTGATGGGATCGCAGAGGGTGATGGTTTCGGTGCCTTCACCGCCCATGAAGTCGCCGGCGGAAAACAGGTCGATGCCGGTGACTTTCAATTTGGTCGAGGTCACCGACCCCTTGTAGGTGGCGAACCCCAGCCGGGCCAGATGGTTGGCGCAGACTCTGGCCTGTTCGAACAGTGGCGCGACCAGGCCATAGGCGATGCCACGGTGGCTGGCGCATTCGCCGATGGCGTAGACCCGTGGGTCGTAGGTTTGCATCGTGTCACTGACCAGAATCCCGCGGTTGCAGGGGAGGCCGGACTTTTCCGCCAGCTCGGTCGCGGGGCGAATGCCGGCGGCCATTACCACCAGGTCGGCGGGAATGATGTCGCCATTGTGGAACTCAACCGAGCCGACCCTGCCATTGCCGGCATCGTGCAGGGCCCGGGTTTGCTCGCGAAGGCGGAACTTCAGGCCACGGGCCTCAAGCGCGGTTTGCAGCATTTGGCCGCTGACGTTGTCCAGTTGTCGCTCCAGCAACCACTCTCCGTTGTGCACCACGGTGACCTGCATGCCGCGCAGCATCAGGCCGTTGGCTGCCTCCAGCCCCAGCAGACCGCCGCCGATGACCACGGCATGCTCGTGGGTTTTGGCGGTGTTGATCATGGCCTGAGTATCGGCGATGTCGCGGTAGCCGATCACACCGCGCAGGGTGTTGCCGGGGATCGGCAGGATAAACGGGGTCGAGCCCGTGGCGATCAGCAGGCGGTCGTACTCGGCTTCGGTGCCATCTTCGGCGATGACCCGGCGTTTGACCCGGTCGATCTCCACCACTTTGCGGTTGAGCAGCAACTTGATGTTGTTGTCCAGGTACCAGTCCAGATCGTTGAGCACGATCTCTTCGAAGGTTTGTTCGCCGGCCAGTACGGGCGACAGCAGAATGCGGTTGTAGTTGGTATGGGGTTCGGCGCCGAAGACGGTGATGTCGTACAGCTCGTTGCTCAGCTTGAGCAACTCTTCCAGGGTCCGAACCCCGGCCATGCCATTGCCGATCATCACCAGTTTGAGTTTTTTCATCAGGTTCTCCGGGGGGCTCGGCACACATTTCGCGCAAACAAAAAAAGGCGTCCCGCTAGTTGCCTAGCGAGGACGCCTTTGTCCTGGTCCCGTTATTTCGGGAAGCGCATCCTTCGTCGTTGAAGGCTGGGCTTTATGTAAGTTGAGAGAGGTAATGCAGCGGTTGTGCCAAGTTGTCCGGGGGCCGGTTTATGGGCCCTGAGCACTTTATCAACCGTTGCGCTTGCACCGAATCGAAGCGTGGTGCCCGTTAATGGAGCGGGCTGGCGGTGGATTTGTGTTGGCTGTCATTGCGTCTTCGCGAGCGAGCCCGCTCCCACATTTGGAATGTGTTCCCCCTGTGGGAGCGGGCTTGCTCGCGAAGGACGCGACTCGGTTCAGCCGTGAAACACCAAAACCAACAGCACCAGATTCACCAGCAACGAGCCCAGCGCCAACGTCCGCCAGACCTTCACCGGCTCGCGCTCCAGCAAAGGCTTTGGTCGCACACTCAAACTGCGTCGCTCGCCCTGTTCCAGTACCAGCAACCATTCTTCCGCCGTTTCATATCGCTCATCCGGATTCGCCGCCACCGCGCGCTCCAGACTTAGCGCGATCCATTCGGGCAGGTCGGGCCGGTAGCGACTGGCATTGACCGGTGCACCAAACCGCGGTCGCTGGAATGCTTCGATTTCGCCGTAGGGATAATGCCCTGTGAGCAGGAAATACAAGGTCACGCCGACCGCATACAAATCCTGTTGCACTGACGGCGGGTCGCCGCGAAAGGCTTCCGGCGCGATATAGCTGGGGGTCCCGGGCAGGGCCGAGGCCTGATCTTCAGACAGACCGGGGCAGTAGGCGAGGCCGAAGTCCAGCAGGCGCAGCTCGCCGTCGTCCCCCAGCAGCAGGTTTTCCGGTTTGATGTCGCGATGGAGAATCTGCCGTCGATGCAACATGCCGACCGCCCGCAGCAAACGTTCCGCCAAGTCCTGCCACTGAGCCATCGGCAGCATTGCGTTTCGCTCACTCAGTTGCGCCAGGGTAGCGCCGGAGTATTCACGCATCACGTAGTACAAATGCTGACGCTGAAGAGCGGCATGGACTTCAGGAAAATGCCGACCGGCTACACGCTTGAGAAACCATTCTTCCGACAGCAACGCTTGCCCGGCCAGGTGATCGTCGCGCAGTGCACCGGGCAAGGTTTTCAGCAACCAGGGCTGTTGCTGAGCGTCGCGCACCCGATAAAGCAGCGATTGCTGACTCTGGCCGAGTATTCCTTCGACCTGCCAGCCCTCAAAGTTCTGCCCCGGTTTCAGCGGCGGCGGCAATGGCCATTGCTGCAGATGAATCAGCGCATCGCCGATGTTCGTTTCTCCGAGGGCGTCGACCCGCACCAATAGCGCGCTGGCATTGTCCTGGCTGCCCGCCAGATGCGCTGCACTCACCAGGGTTTGTGCCGCGCTGCGCAGATCCGGTTGATCGCGCAGGATCGCCGCAATGGCGGTGTCACCCAACACGGCCCAGATGCCATCGCTGAGCAGTACGAAACTTTCATCGAGGCGCAACTCGCCATCGAGAAAATCCAGTACCAGATGTTGATCGAGGCCCAGCGCCCGTTTGAGCACATGTTGCATGCCAGGCTGGTCCCAGACGTGGTCTTCGCTGATCCGCTGCAATTGATCGGCGTGCCAGCGATAAACCCTGCAGTCACCGACATGCGCCAGGGTAAAACGCCTGCCGCGCATGACCAAGGCACTGACAGTGGTCAGCAGCGGTTGCCCACCGCCATTGGCCTGCAACCAGCGATTCTGTGCCAGCAGCAAACGATCCAGTGCCTGGGCGACGCCCCAGGTTTCCGGGGTGGCGTAGTAGTCCAGCGCCAGCGCCTGCAAAGTCGAACGGGCGGCGAGCCCGCCATCGGCGCACTGGCTGACGCCGTCGGCAATGGCGAACAGATAACCCTTGCTCGCCGCCAGCGCCGGCGCGGGAGTGACCAGGCGCAGGGCGTCCTGATTCTCCTCGCGTGGACCCGTGGCGCTGGCTTCGGCGAAACTCAGTTGCAGGCTCATTCAGCCCTCACACCCGCGCCGCGGTGACGGCTGCCGAGCCCCAGGTGGTTCTCCAGCGACGTTTCACGCCGTGCAGACCGAACCAGGCGAGGACGCCGAGGCTGGCGAACAACCACAGGGCCAGTTGATAGCTGCCGGTGCTTTGCTTGATCGCGCCCATGCCTGCGGCGAGGGCGAAACCACCGATGCCACCGGCCATGCCGATCAAACCGGTCATCACGCCGATTTCACGACGGAAACGTTGCGGGACCAATTGGAACACCGCGCCGTTACCCGCACCCAGGCCGAGCATGGTGCACACAAAAAGTGCCAGCGCCGCGTAGGAACTCGGCAAGTTGAAACCCACCGCCGCGATGCAGATCGCCGCCACCGTGTACATCGCCAGCAACGTGCGAATCCCGCCAAATCGGTCGGCCAGTGCACCGCCCAACGGGCGCATCAGACTGCCGCCAAACACGCAGGCTGCGGTGTAGTAACCGGCGGTGACCGGGCTCAGGCCATATTGGTCGTTGAAGTAGCCGGGCAGGGCGCTGGCCAGGCCGATGAAGCCGCCGAAGGTCACGCAGTAGAAAAACATGAACCACCAGCTGTCGCGGTCGCCCAGGGCCTTGAAGTAGTCGGACATCGATTTGGCTTTCGGCCGTTCAGGTGCGTTTTTGGCCAGCCAGGCGAAGACAATGATGGTCAGGATCAGCGGGATCAGGGCGAAGCCGAACACGTTGCTCCAGCCAAACGCGGCGGCCAGCACCGGGGCGATCAGGGCCGCAAGCACGGTGCCCGAGTTACCGGCACCGGCGATGCCCATGGCCTTGCCTTGATGCTGCGGCGGATACCACTGCGAAGCCAGCGGCAGCGCCACGGCGAAAGACGCGCCGGCCATGCCGAGGAACAGGCCCAGCAACAGCGCCTGTTCGTAACTGTGAATGCCGAGTTTCCAGGCGCCGAACAGGGCGCAGATGACGATCACCTGGCCGATCAGCCCGGCGGTTTTCGGCGACAGGCGATCTGCAAGCATGCCCATGATGAAGCGCAATATGGCACCGGCCAGAATCGGCGTAGCCACCACCATGCCGCGTTGTTGCGTGGTCAGGTGCAGGTCGGCGGCGATTTGCACCGCCAAAGGGCCGAGCAGGTACCAGACCATGAAACTCAGGTCGAAATAGAGGAAGGCCGCGAACAGTGTCGGGGTATGGCCGGATTTCCAGAAGCTTGAATTCATTGCACACCTCAGCTGTGAGTCGTCTCGAGAAGGAGTCATGAGCTTGCAGGTGGGGCGCCGCAACGGCCGCACCACCGGCCCCGGGCTGTGGGGCCAAAACAAAAAAACGCCGCCACCGGATTCGCCATGGGCAAATGAGGTGAGCGACGTCTTTGTCGTAGGTGGGGCAACCGCCGTTGGTTACCTGTGTGGATTACTTAGCGAGATCTGTGCCAACAATTTGAGACCGGGTCGCTGCCCTTCGCGAACAAGTCGAAGGAGCCATCAAAGGAGCCACGAAGTCTCAGCCCAGCAGCTCACTCATCGCAATAATCTGCTCGGCCACCTGAATCAGCTTCTGCTGCCGGCTCATGGCCTGGCGGCGCATGAGGGTGTAGGCCTCTTCCTCGTTGCAGTCTTTCATCTTCATCAGCAACCCTTTGGCCAGTTCGATGCGCTTGCGCTCGGCCAGTTGCAGGTCGCGGGCGTGCAGTTGGGCGCGCAGGGCCTGGTCGCTTTCGAAGCGTGCCATGGCCACGTCGAGAATCGGCTGCAAGCGTTGTGCATGAATGCCTTCGACGATGTAGGCGCTGACCCCGGACTTGATCGCCTGGCGCATCACGTCGGGGTCGTGTTCGTCGGTAAACATCACGATCGGCCGCGGCTGGTCGCGGGACACCAGCACCACTTGCTCCATCACATCGCGGCTCGGTGACTCGGTATCGATCAATATCACGTCCGGACGCACCGTTTCGACGCGTGCGGGCAGGTCGATGGTCAGGCCGGATTCGTCGATCACTTCGAATCCGGCTTCGGTCAGGGCCGCTTTCAGCCGGCCGACTTTCTTCGCGGTGTCGTTGATCAGCAGGATACGCAACATGTTCGCAGTCTCCTGTCAGCGGCTGGCGAGTAGGGGCGAGCTGTCGCTCATGGCGTGCAGCTTGAAACTGCGGGCATAACCGGCCGGGTCGCAACCGTCCCAGATTTTGCCGTCGATCAACTGGCTGCTGCGCATTTCATGGCTCGACGAGGCAACACCGACGGCGGTCGCCGCCTCTCGATACAAGTCTAGCTGCTGGACCTGACGAGCCACCGCAAGGTAGTCCGGGTCGTCGCGCAACAAGCCCCAGCGACGGAACTGGGTCATGAACCACATGCCATCGGACAGATAAGGCAGGTTAACGTCGCCGCCTGCGTGGAAGCGCAATGCGTGCGGGTCTTGCCAGCGATTGCCGAGGCCGTCGTCGTACTCGCCAAGCAGGCGTGGCTTGATGCAATCGAGCGGTGCATCGAGGTAATCCGCGGCGCTTAACAGCTGCGCGGTACTGCAGCGATTCTCGACGCTTTCTTCGATGAAGCGGCTGGCTTCCAGAATCGCCATCACCAGCGCCCGGGCGGTGTTGGGGTATTGCTCGACGAACGCGCGGGTGCAACCGAGGACTTTTTCCGGGTGGTCGGGCCAGATGGTCTGGCTCGTCGCCATTGTGAAGCCGAGATTCTGTTTCACGGCGCTGGCGGACCAGGGCTCACCGACGCAGAACCCGTCGATACGGCCCGCTTGCAGGTGCGCGATCATTTGCGGTGGCGGCACCACCACGCTGTCGACGTCGTGCAACGGATGAATGCCCTGGCTCGCCAGCCAGTAATACAGCCACATGGCGTGGGTGCCGGTCGGAAATGTCTGGGCAAAGGTGAGTTTTGGGCGAGTTTGGTGCACGTGGCGGTCCAGTGCTTCAGGACCGGTCACGCCCAGCGCCTGCAAGCCATGGGAAAGGTTGATGCTCTGGCCGTTCTGGTTCAGGCCCATGAGCACCGCCATGTCGGTGGGCGCGACGCCGCCGATGCCCAGGTGCACGGCGTAAATCAGGCCGTAAAGGCTGTGGGCGGCATCGAGTTCGCCGCTGACCAGTTTGTCCCGCAGGTTGGCCCAGGAGGACTGGCGCTTGAGGTTAAGGGTCAGGCCGTAAGGCTGGGCAAAACCCTGCGTGGCCGCGACCACCACCGAGGCGCAGTCGCTCAGGGCCATGAAACCGAGGTTGATTTCAGTCTTTTCCGGGGCATCGCTGCCATTGACCCAGGCCAATGGGCCGGCTGTGGTTTCATTCATGGCTAAACACCTTCCAAAAAAAAGCGCCGTAGCTGGCTGCTTGCCAGGGCAAGGCCAGGTGACGACGCCTTTGTCTTTCGACTCATCCCGCCGTTGGCATGAGTGCTGATGTCAATGAGGGTGCAAGGCATATGCCATCCCGGGTTTCATCAGCTTTCCATCAGGACTTCCCGCGCCCGCTCTTTCATCCTGCCGACCCTTCATCGTCAGGCTGCAAAGGAGGTTGGCGTGCAAACCGAATCACTTCGTGCCACCGCATTCCCGGATGCTCGTTCCGGCGAGCGCATGTTGCATCTGCGTGTCAGCGAATCGACCGACCTGCTGGGGTCGACGCAGTGCCATCGGTTGCCCGGCGGCTGGGAAGGGCTGATCGCGGTCAGCGAGACTCTGCAAATGCGCGGCGGCTGTGTGCAGGTGCTGCCGCTGTCCGAAACCCTGTTGGTGAAATTGCAGGTCTTTATCGACTTGAGTGATGCGTTGACGGGCCAGCGACCACGCCATGCTCCGTGGGCGATGTTGCCGGTGACGTACGAGACCGTTCGGTCGGAGGGCGCACTGGAACGCTGGTACATCGCGCAGGCCATGGGTGGCGGTTCGGCTTTTCAGGCCTTCGCCGGCGTGCTGCGTCATACCGAGAGCTACGGGCTTGTGCGATTCCTGCTGGAGCAGGGCACCCGCAGTGAAAAACTGAGTGACCTGGCGCAACGCTATGGTGTTTCCGTGTCGCACTTTCGTCGATTGTGCCGACAGGCGCTGGGCAGTGCCGCCAAGCCTGCGTTGCGCGGCTGGCGCACGGCTCAGGCGCTGTTGAACATGAGTCTGCGGGACTGCTCGCTGACAGAGGTCGCGCTGGAATTCGGTTTTGCCTCTTCTTCGCATTTCTCCAAGGAGATCCGCGAACTGGTGGGGGTCACGCCCAGCAGCCTCGCCGACATTACCTACCTTCCAGGCAAGTGAACCGATGAAACGCCGATCGTTGCCCTTATCCCTTTTGCCCGTGTGCCTGACTACGGTGTTGCTGCTCGCACCCTTTGCCGCACCGGCTGCTACCTATGATTTCGAGGCCCGTGAACAAAGCGCGCGCACTTTTTTCAGTGAGCTGTCCGGATCGTTGGGCAAGCCGGTCATCGTCAGCAAGGCCGCTGCGGCCAAGCGGATTTCCGGTACGTTCGACCTGCTCGTGCCGCAACGCACCTTTGAGCGAGTCAGCGCGCAAATGGGGCTTATCTGGTACAGCGATGGTCAGGCGATTTATCTGTATGACGCCCCGGAACTCAAAAGCTCGATGGTATCGCTGCAGACCCTGACCGTGGCGAAGCTTCAGGCATTCCTGGAACGTTCCGGGTTGCACGATCGGCGTTATCCGTTGCGTCACGATGGTTTGCGTACGTTCCATGTGTCCGGCCCGCCGATGTATGTCGATCTGGTCACGCAAGCGGCCGGGTTGATGGATAACCAGCGCTCGGAACTGTTGCTGGGCAAGCAGCAGATCGGCGTTATCCAGGTGCGAAACACCTTTGTGAGCGACCGTAAATACGAGTTGCGTGATGACAAGGTGACGATTCCCGGGCTGGCCACCGTGATTGAGGCCTTGCTGCGTGGCGAAAAAAATGGCGTCGAGTCTGCGGTGGCGCAAGTCCCGGCACAACGACCGCCAGGCTTGATGCCGGCGTTTCCACTGGAAGGCCTGGCGACCGGGCCTTCGGGTCAGGACCCCTCCGCGCCGCGAATTATTGCCCGCGACACGGCCGCCGGGAACATTCGGGTCGTGGCCTATCCCGACACCAACAGCCTGCTGGTCAAGGGGTTGCCCGAGCAGGTGCGCTTTATCGAGAACCTGGTCAGCGCGCTGGACACGCCCAAACGTCACGTGGAGTTGTCGTTGTGGATCATTGATCTGCACAAGGATGAACTCAATCAGTTGGGCGTCAATTGGCAAGGCGTCGTAAATTCGGGTGGAAAATTCAGCGCCTCGCTCAACGCTGGCTCCGCGACCACGCTTGACGGTGCGTCGTTCGTCACCCAGGTCATGGCGCTGGAGCGCACGAGTCGGGCGAATGTGGTGTCGCGACCGGTGATCCTGACCCAGGAAAATGTGCCGGCTATTTTCGACAATAACCGCACCTTTTATGCGCCGCTGGTGGGCGAGCGCAGTGTTGATTTGCAGCATGTGACCTACGGCACGCTGGTGAGCGTATTGCCGCGTTTCGCCCAGGCGGACGAGATTGAAATGTCGCTCAATATCGAAGACGGCAACGAAATCGAGAACCCGGGCCAGGGCGAGCGACCGAGCGCTCTGCCGACGGTCGGCCGCACCCGCATCAGCACCGTAGCGCGAGTGCCGCCGGGCAAGAGCCTGTTGGTGGGCGGTTTTACCCGCGATGACCACAGCGAACAGATCGGCCGGATTCCGGTGCTGGGGTCGATTCCTTGGGTCGGTCGGCTGTTCAGTTATCGACAGAACCGCTCGGCCAATACCGTGCGGGTGTTCCTGATTCAACCCAAGGAAATTCGCGACACGCTCGAGCCGAACGCCGTTGAACCGGCTCCACAGTTGCTGACCCCGGAACAGCACGAACGGTTGCGCCGTTCCTATTTTCGGGCGGCCATAAAATGATCCTGCCGGCGATTTCCACCGGCGGGCGAGCGGCCCAGGCGCGGCTGAATGCCGAGAAGGCCGCAGAGCATCCGCAGTCACAGGCAACGGCGGACACTGATCTCGACGAAAGCGGCACAGCTGCCGTTATGCAGCGTTTCGTGCAGATCAGCGATGAAATGTCGGCGGCATTGGCGCAGTTTCGTGGCCGGCGGCATTTCGAACTGAAGTCCGACACCCTGACCGACAACTTCGAAAGGGTGCTGGACGACGACACCGTCCCCAAGGTGCGGCAGATCCTCAGCCTGGCGCGGCTCGCCGACAAACCCGTCAGCTGGTTGCTGCAAATGGCGCGCAAGCTGTTTGCCGATGACAGCGACCTGACGTTGGTGCTGCGAGAACTGTTGCGCCGTAAAAAGCTCGAGAAAAGCACCCGTCAGCGGCTCGAAACGCTGTTGCAGACGGTGGTGGCCCAAGCGTCCCCCAAACGCATGAACGCCGGCATCAATGCCGCGCTCAAGGCCAGAATGTTCGGTAAGAGCATGGCCGTGCGCGCCGCGCTGTTGCGCGAAACGTACCGGGATTTTCTCGAGTCCGATGAAGGGCCGGTCAGCTGTTATCAGGACTGGATTGCCCTGTACGGCCCACCGCAACGCACGAATGTGCTGGCCTTCATCGAAGCGGCGCTGCTCACCGATATCAGCGCCCAGGATCCAAGTTGCTCGCGCACAGAGTTTGGCCAACTGCTGGTCCGGCTGAATGACCTCAAGCGTCTGCGTTCAGCCGACGGCCTGTTCATCGGCGGCCTGCTGCGCGATGAACTGATCCGTCAGCACAACCCCGATGAATCCGACTGGCTGGTGTTCCTGTTCGGCCTGTTGACCTGGCCCGATGAGCTCGACCAGTTGTTGCTCGGCGTGCTCGGTGAGCGCGTGCTGTTGAGCCTGCACCGTGAGCGCTCGACGCTGCTGCAGACGGTGCGCCGGTTCAGCCTGCAACTGCCGCTGCAACTGTTTGCCGACGAAGAGGCGCCGCTGCGCCTGGCGCAACAGTTTTCGCTGCTGGCCGACGTTGCCTACGCCCACGAATGTATCGAACAGCGTCGTCCCGGCGGTTGCTCATGACTTTTTCACGGAGCTGACCTGCCATGCTCAATGTGTTTTTGCGCAACGTCGGCGCTCGCCCGGAGCTGCTGATCCTGACCCTCATGGTGATGATCATCGCCATGCTGATCATTCCGCTGCCGACGGTGTTGGTGGATTTTCTCATCGGCCTGAACATTGTCATTTCGCTGTTGGTGTTCATGGGGTCGTTCTACATCGAACGCATCCTCAGCTTCTCGACGTTTCCGGCGTTGCTGCTGCTGACCACGCTGTTTCGCCTGGCGCTGTCGATCAGTACCAGCCGCTTGATCCTGAGCCAGGCCGATGCGGGTGAGATCATCGCGTCCTTCGGTGAGTTCGTGATCGGCGAAAGCCTGGTGGTGGGTTTCGTGATCTTTTCGATTGTCACCATTGTTCAGTTCATCGTGATCACCAAAGGCTCGGAGCGGGTCGCCGAAGTCGCGGCGCGCTTCTCGCTGGACGGCATGCCCGGCAAGCAGATGAGCATCGACGGCGACCTCAAGGCAGGCGCCATCACGGCCGAAGAAGCCAAGGAAAAACGCAGCGTGCTGGAGCGTGAAAGCCAGTTGTATGGCTCTTTCGACTGCGCGATGAAGTTCATCAAGGGCGATGCGATCGCCGGCATCATCATTATTTTCGTCAACTTCATCGGCGGCATGGCCATCGGTGTCGGGCAAATGGGCATGGACATGTCCACGGCCTTGTCGACCTACACATTGCTGACCATCGGCGATGGCCTGGTCGCACAGATTCCAGCGCTGCTGATCGCCATCGGCGCCGGCTTCATCGTGACCCGGGTCAACGGCGACGACAGCAACCTGGGGCGCAACATGCTGGCCCAGATGCTCGGCAATCCATTCGTGATGGGTGTCACTGCGGTGCTGGCGGTGGGGGTCGGTCTGCTCCCCGGTTTCCCGTTGATGACGTTTCTGCCCATCGCCGCGATGCTGGCGCTGGTGGTGTTTACCCGGCATCGAAAGGCCTCCAGGTTAACCGGCGACGGTGAAAACCGTGCTGCCGCCACGGAGCAAGACGCGCTGCAAACCGGGTCGGGATTGCTCGATGACGTCGATAACATCGCCACCGAAACCATCGCCCTGATGCTGCTGGTGCCCACGTCGCAACTGGGTGCGCTGAGCAAAGCCCGTTGGGCGGCGCGCTTTCGCAGCCAGTTTTTCGTCGACTACGGCTTGCGGATACCCGAACCGCAGGTACGCGCCAGCGAGGCGTTGCCGGCTCATCAAGTGGCGGTGCTGATCAATGAAGTGCGTGCCGAGCAGTTCGATATCCATTTCGATCACTGGCGCCTGCTCGACTATTCGCCAGACCTTGAACCTTTGGGTTTTGCCCTGGTGCGCGGCAACGACAGCAATCGCCTGGGCGGCGTCTGGGTCAACGCCGTAGACAAGGAGCGAGTGCAACAGTTGGGCTATCAACTGCGCCCCGCGGACGAGGAGTGCTACCGCTGCCTGGTCACGTTGCTGGCGCGCAATATCCAGGAGTTTTTCGGTGTGCAGGAGACCAAGCAACTGCTCGACGAAATGGAAGCGAAATACCCCGATCTACTCAAGGAAGTGTATCGCCACGTCACGGTGCAGAAGATCGCCGAGGTGTTGCAGCGCCTGATAGGCGAACGCATTTCCGTGCGCAACATGAAGCTTATCCTGGAGTCGCTGGCCCATTGGGCGTCGCGGGAAAAGGACGTGCTGGCGCTGGTCGAGCACGTTCGCGGAGCAATGGCGCGCTACATCAGCAACAAATTCGCCCACGGCAATGACTTGCGCGTCCTGCTGTTGTCGCCGGAATTCGAAGAGGTGGTACGCCGGGGCATCCGGCAAACCTCGGGCGGCAGTTTCATCAACCTGGAGCCGGCCGAGTCGGAAGAGCTGATGGACCGCCTGAGTGTCGGCCTGGACAGCCTGCACATTGCGCACAAAGACATGGTGTTGCTGTGTTCGGTCGATGTGCGGCGCTACATCAAGAAACTGATCGAGGGGCGGTTCCGGGAGCTGGACGTGATGTCGTTCGGCGAAATCTCCGAGACCATCTCGGTCAATGTCATCAAGACCCTCTGAGGAACCCTGTAAATGAGACAGCCCGATATTGCCGACCTGCTGCGTGAAGCCCTGCGACACAGTGGCTGCGTGGACAGCCAGATAGGGCATTTCGACAGCCACAGCACCATTGAAATGCAGATGAAAAACCTGCCCAGTGTCAACGTGGCCGTGGTAGAGGGCGATGTGTGGATCTGGGCCGCAGTCGCACAGGCGACCTCAAGCGTCATGAACCATTGCGCCTTCGAATTGATGCAGTTCTTGCTGGAGGGCAATGCTTTTTCTCGCACTGGCCAACTGCACCTGTGCGAAGTCCAGGGGCAGCTCGAACTGCGCTTGATGGCCAACGACCACGCCTTGGGTGACACCGAGCATTTCGCCCAAGCCCTGGATGCTTTTGTGCAGTCGATTGAAACGCTGTGCGAATTGCTGCGCCGATGAGCGCCCGGTTGGAACGGCATGCTGCCCATCCCTTGCGCTTGAGCGGTCCTTTGATCGAAGCGGCGCTGGACAATGTGGTGGTCGGTGAAGTCTGCGAAGTGCGTCGCCATTGGCGTTCGCCGCACGTGGCGGCCAGGGCGCAAGTCATCGGCTTCAAACCCGGCGCCGTCCTGCTCAGTTTGCTCGGCGACGCCAAAGGATTGTCCAGGGAGTCGATGATTGTCCCGACGGGTTCGACATTGCGCCTGCGCTGCAGCGATGCGCTGCTGGGCAGCGTGGTCGATCCCCAGGGCAATATCGTTGAGCGACTGGCACCGTCGACAGCCGTTGAGCAACAGGATTATCCGGTGGATGCCGACCCGCCGTCGTACCACCAGCGTCGCCCGGTCGCAGAGCCGCTGAGCACCGGCATTCGCGTTATCGATGGCTTGTTGACCTGCGGTGTCGGTCAGCGCATCGGCATTTTTGCCGCGGCCGGGTCCGGCAAGACAACGTTGATCAATATGCTGATCAGCCACACCGATGCGGACGTATTCGTCATTGGCCTGATCGGCGAGCGCGGGCGTGAAGTAACGGAGTTCATTGAACATCTGCGCCACTCAACAAAGCGATCACGTTGCGTGGTGGTGTTTGCCACGTCGGATTTTTCCTCCGTGGATCGCTGCAATTCGGCCCTGCAGGCGACAGCCATCGCCGAGTATTTTCGCGACCAGGGCCAGCGTGTCGTGCTGTTGCTGGACTCGTTGACCCGTTACGCCCGCGCTCGTCGCGACCTGGCCCTGGCCGCGGGTGAAGCGCCGGCGCGGCGCGGCTATCCGGCGTCGGTGTTCGATGCTTTGCCGCGTTTGCTGGAGCGACCTGGTGTGACGGCTTCCGGGAGCATTACGGCCTGGTACACGGTCCTGCTGGAGAGTGACGACGAGCCGGACCCGATCGCCGAGGAGATTCGCTCCATTCTCGACGGCCATGTTTACCTCAGTCGAGCCCTGGCGGCCAAAGGTCATTACCCGGCGATCGATGTCTTGCGCAGCATCAGTCGCGTGGCGACGCAAGTCACCAGCGCGCAGGTGCAGCAACTGGCCGCGTCGACCCGGGAAACGCTGACACGGCTGGAGCAGTTGCAGATTTTTCTCGACATGGGCGAATACACCCAGGGCGCCGATGCCGCCAACGACCAGGCCCTGCAGCGCCGCGAAGCCTTGAACCACTGGCTGCGTCAGCCGACGGACGAATGCAGCGAACCTGACGAAACGCTGCGGAGCCTGAATGAACTCATTGCCTGACCGGCTACGCCTGTTGGCGTTCAGCCAGTTCCGTCAGCAACGCGGTGAGCAGGCTGTACTGCGCGCACAACAACAGTTGCAGCCGCTGCGGGGGGAACTCGCCGGTTTCGAGGGGCAAGAGGCATCGCTGCAGAACCTGCTGGCCAGCCATCGCGCCATCGATTGCGTTCTGGATCACGGGCAGTTGTTGGCGCTGCTGCGAACCCAGGCGGTCATCCGGCGGCAGATTGATCTGGTGCGCCTTGAGCGCGACCGCGTAGAGGAGCAGTGCAGGCAGCTTGAGCACTCGTTGCAAGCACAACGCGAGCAACTGCGTTGTCTGCAGCGCAAACACGACAAATACCAACGGTCGGTGCAGCACCTGTTGCGCGCGCAACGACTTGAGCAAGTGCGCCGGGAAGAAAGGGAGATAGAAGAGATGACTGGAGTACGGCGATGAAGGGGGTTTCTACGATTTCACCGGGACCGGCTCTAACGCTGGAACCTGCTACCGAGGATTCTGCGGATGAACTGCGCGATGCACTTGTACCGGCACAAGAAGATGAACTGCCGCAAGGTGTGCTGGATTTGCTGGCGACGTTGATTGTGCGTCAGCGATTCGAGGCGTTGGTCCCTGTGGGCGTTCAAGTTTCAGGTCGTTGCGGTCTGGTCGAACGCCATCGCGAGCAGGTCGAATCGTCGCACCGTCCATCTCACAGGGAAACGCATTCCAATTTGGAAGCACAGGCGCGCTCCCTCAGAGAAACGCATTCCAATGTGGGAGCGGGCTTGCTCGCGAAAGTGGCCGCACAGGCACCGATCAATCCCCAGGCTTCATCGCGAGGCCCCACCGAAGCGCCTTCAACCACGCTTGAACCGCTGCCCGTCGAGCGCGCAGCCAACGCCAGCCCTCCGATAACCTTCGCCGCCGAGACACCATTGCCCGAAGCGTTGATGAACCTTCACGCCGTGCGTCATGCACCTGCGGCGGCACCGGTTTCCATCCCCTTGCCCCCGATGCCAATACCCAAGCCAGCTCTCGACGTGATGATCGAAACGCTGCCCGGCTCAAGCCGCGGCCTGCTGCAGGTTCCCTTCAACAAAGGCACCGCCAGCGGGCAAGTGACAATCACCCGTGTGCCCGACGAACCCATTCAAAACCTGCAACTCAGCCCGAGCAACAGCTTGGTCTTCGAGCAACTCAAGGCACCTTTTGAACTGGCCCGGGATCCCGGCTGGCGGCTGACCGATACGGGGGGCGAGCAGCAACATCAGGGTTCGCAGCAGCAGCCGGATGAAGAGCAGACCGAACAGCAGGAACTACCAGCATGAGAGCGCTGACGTTGCGCCGCGTCGACGCTTCGGCGCACGCCCGCACGCAAGCGGTTCAACGTTGGCGCCGCGCCGGTGAGGGTGCAGGCGTAGGCAGACCGGACCGGCGGTCCGGCTACTTGCGGTTTTGCGCGCGTAGCGATGAAGGAGAGTGGCGGGGGCTGATCCTGGCTCGCGACTGGCTGGAACACGCGTTACCGCAGTTGCGCTCGTTGCTGATCGTCGAGTGCCCGTTGACGAGCATCGTCGAATTGTTCCGGGCAGTTGCGCGACCTTTTCCGCTGATTGACGAGCTGCCTTATCAATCGTTGGCCGACATCGAATTGATCGAGCCGACCGAACTGCCGACGCACGATTTGCCCTGGCTCGACACGGCTCACGGGCGAGTGTGGTTGACGCAGTTGCCACCGCCACGCCCCGCAAAGAGCCCCTTGCAACCCGGATCCTGGCTGAGCGATTTACCGCTGTGCCTGGAGCTGATGCTGGGCTTCAGCCATCTGCATCAAGTGCAGCTGGGGCAGGGCGACGTCCTGCGCATCACCCACCGGACAGACCGGTGTCTGTTGGCCGATCAATGCATCGGCGTATTCACGTTCACTGAAGAGGGGTTACACATGCAATCGACGGTTGCCGATTCTAATCAACAGGCTGGTGAGCAGGCCGGCTCGGGCGTCGAACTCGGTGCTTTGCCCGTGCGCCTGGAGTTTTTGCTCGCCACTCATGAGATCGACCTGGGCACGCTGTCACAGATCATCGATGGTCAACTCATTCCGCTGGCGACCGATGCCGCCCGGCACATCGAGGTTCGCGCGAATGGCAAGCGCGTGGCCCGCGGGGAACTGGTGCAGTTGGACGATCAGTTGGGGGTGGAATTGCTCGAGGTCTATCGCAACCCCTTATCGGAACAGCGGCGATGAATGACGTCTCGCTGATTGCGCTGCTGGCGTTCGCGTCACTCCTGCCTTTCCTGGTGGCCGCCGGAACCTGTTACATCAAGTTTTCCATCGTGTTTGTCATCGTGCGCAACGCGCTGGGATTGCAGCAGGTGCCGTCGAACATGACGCTTAACGCGATCGCTTTGATGCTGGCGATTTTCGTGATGACGCCGGTCATGAAGCAGGGTTACGGCTACTACAAGGAAGAAGCGGTGGCCTTCACCGATATCGAGTCGGTGGTGAACTTTGCCGAGAACGGCCTGGGTGGGTACAAGGATTACCTGCGCAAGTACACCGACCCCGAACTGGCCCTGTTCTTCGAGCGTGCGCAAGCGGTTCAGAGTGATTCCGAGGAAAGCCTGCCGGCCGATGAACAACTCACGCCCTCCTTGTTTTCGCTGTTGCCGGCCTATGCGCTGAGTGAAATCAAAAGCGCGTTCAAGATCGGCTTTTATCTGTACTTGCCGTTCGTGATCGTCGATCTGGTGATCTCCAGCATCCTGCTGGCGCTGGGCATGATGATGATGATGAGCCCGGTGATCATTTCGGTGCCGATCAAACTGGTGTTGTTTGTCGCGCTGGATGGCTGGGCGCTGCTGTCGACCGGTCTGGTCAAGCAGTACCTGACTTTGCTGGCATAGGGGCGTCGACATGAACGATCTGGTCTACGCCGGCAATAAAACCCTGTACCTGATTCTGTTGATGGTCGCTTGGCCGATCATTGTTGCCACGGTGGTGGGCCTGGTGGTCGGGTTGATTCAGACGGTGACCCAGTTGCAGGAGCAGACACTGCCATTCGGATTCAAGTTGCTGTCGGTGGCGGCGTGCCTGTTTCTACTTTCGGGTTGGTACGGCGAAACCCTGCTCGATTTCAGTCGTGAAGTCATCCGTCTGGCATTGGGCTAGACCGATGTCGGTGACGCTGTTTTTCGATCTGTACGCGCTGTTCGCTGCCGCGATCCTTGGGTTTGCACGGCTGGCACCGATTTTTTTCATGTTGCCGTTTCTCAACAGCGGCGTGCTGACCGGGCCTGCGCGCCAGGCCGTCATCGTGCTGGTGGCGTTGGGGTTCTGGAGCTATGTCGGCGAGCCGCTGCCGCGCCTCGACGGCTTGGCATTCTTTGGCTTGTTGCTGCGCGAGGCCGGCATTGGCGTCCTGCTGGGCTGCCTGCTGTGTTGGCCGTTCTGGGTGTTGCACGCCATGGGCAACCTGATCGACAACCAGCGCGGCGCGATGCTCAGCAGTACGGTGGACCCGGCCAACGGCGTCGATACATCGGAGCTGGCGAATTTCCTCCAATTGTTCGCCGCTGCGGTTTACCTCGAAGGCGGCGGCATGCTGCTGATGCTCGAAACCGTTGGCCACAGTTACCGCATTTGCGCACCGGTCACGGGTTGCGAGATACACCTGCAAGCGGTGTTCAGCTTGCTGGATGCACTGGTCAGTAAAACCCTGGTGATCAGCGCACCGGTGGTGGCGACGCTGTTAGTCAGCGAAGCACTGCTGGGCCTGCTCTCGCGGTACGCACCGCAAATGAACGCGTTCTCGGTGTCACTGACGGTCAAGAGCCTGGTGGCATTGGTGGTGCTGATGTTGTATTTCGGCGTGCACCTGCCCGATGAAGTCCTGCGCATGGGCAGGAAATCCGAAGCACTGGAGCACTATCTGGTGAGCGACGGGGAGGGTGGCGATGTCGTCCAGCGCGTCGAAGACTGAGAAGCCCACCCCAAAGAAACTGCGGGATGCGTCACGCAAAGGGCAGACATTCAAGGCCAAGGATCTGGTGGTCACCTGCCTGACCCTGTGCGGTATCACCTACATGGTGTTCAACAGTTCGCTGCTGGAGGTCATGGAGGTCTACCGGCGCATCATCGCCAGCGATTTTGACGCCGACCTGCAAAAGTACTCGGCGATTCTGGTGGTCGTCGGGCTCAAGGCGTTGTTGCCGTTGTTACTGGTGTGCGTCTTGACCAGTGCATTGCCGGCGTTGCTGCAAAGCGGTTTTGCCCTGGCCAGCGAAGCCCTGAAGCTGAACCTCGGGGCGTTGAACCCGATCAATGGCTTCAAAAAACTGTTCAGCCTGCGCACGGTCAAGGACACGGTCAAAGCGCTGTTGTACCTGGGCAGTTTTGCCATGGCGCTGTGGATTGTCTGGATCACGCAGCGGCAACTGCTGTTTGCTCAATTGTTTGCCCAGGCACCGGATCTGTTCGCGATCTGGGGGCACTTGCTGCTGGTGCTGGTGTTGGCGTTTCTAGGCTGCGTGCTGCTGATCGTGGTGCTCGATGCGCTCAGCGAATACTGGCTGTTCATGAAAGACCAGATGATGGACAAGGACTCGGTCAAGCGTGAACACAAGGAGCAGGACGGCAATCCCGAAATCAAGGGCCGCCGACGCGATTTGCATCGGGAGCTGCTGTCGGAGCAGGTCAAGTCCGACGTGCGCAGCTCGCGGATGATCATCGCCAACCCGACCCACATTGCCATCGGGGTGTATTTCCGCCCGGAAATCACCGTGCTGCCGTTCATCTCGTTGATGGTAACCAACCAGCGCGCCCTGGCCGTTCGGGCGTATGCCAAAGAGGTCGGCGTGCCCGTGATCAACGACATCGCCCTAGCCCGGCGGATCTTCAAGACCCATCAGCGCTACAGCTTCCTTCAGGTGCAGGAAGTCGAGGAAGTCCTGCGTCTTTTGATCTGGCTCGAGCAGGTCGAGCAGGCCTGATCATCCCTGATGCCGATCATTCTTGTAGGGGCGAGCTTGCTCGCGATGGACGCCAACGATAACGCGTTTTCTCTGGATACACGCGTTGTCCTGAAGTTCATCGCGAGCAAGCTCGCTCCTACAAGTTCTCAGGCTTCATCCCCTTTTTTAACCGTCTCGTCGTTGGCATGAGCGCAATTTGGCAGCGTGACTGTCAGCGCTTTGGCTCAATGCATTCGTCAGCGGCGCTGACGATTTTTCAGGAGTGTGGCCGATGAGTCGCAACAACCAACAAGACCAGCAAATCGCCCTGGACATCGTGGATGCCGTGCTCGCGGGGGCGCCGTTAAAGGACGTGCAGGGCCTCAGCGACGAGCACATGGACGGCCTCTATGCCTTCGCTTACCAGTTTTATGAACAAGGCCGGCTGGACGATGCCGAGAAGTTCTTCCACTTCCTGTGCATCTACGACTTTTACAACAGCCAGTACTGGATGGGACTGGCGGCGGTACACCAGCTCAAGCAAAACCATCAGAAAGCGATTGACCTGTATGCCATCGCCTTCGCCCAGGGCAAGAACGACTACCGACCGATGTTCTACAGCGGTCAGTGCCAGCTCGCTCTGGGCAGGATCGGCAAGGCCCGATTGTGTTTCGAATACGTAATTGAGCAGGCCACGGAAGAGGACCTGCGCACACAGGCTCAGGTGTATCTCGACACCTTGGCTCACATTGAACAGGACTGTTCGGAGGACAGAACATGAGTGAAATCAGAAGTACATTCAACCCGACTCGTTCGGGTGGGCTCAGCCGTTCCGAGGCCTTTGAAATCTACGGAAAATCTGCAAGCCAAGCGGCCAGAACGGTGGATTTTCAGAAGGCTGGCCAGGAAGCGCTGGCCGGTCTGATGTCGGTGAATTACGGCGCTGAACACGGTAAATCGGCGGCCACCCCGGGACGGCCGCAATTGCATCAGCCACTGGCACGCAACAACGGCAAGGAGCCGGAAGGTGATCTGTTCACGCTGTTGATGGCGATGATCAGCGAGCTGATCGGCGAGGTGGATGTCAACAAGTTGAAAAATCGCTTGGCGATGTTGCAAAGCATGGCCGGAGCCAAGCAGCAGGGGCATGAAAAACTCTCGGCTGAATACGCTGAGGCCGTCGCTGCACTGGAGGCCGCTGAGGGGGCTGTTGGCGGTAGCCAGCAAAATCTGGAGAAGCTGCGCGAGAGAGTCCAGCATTTCCAGGGCTTGCTGGACGAAAGCGAGGCGCGTCTGGCGAAGCTGGACCCCGAATCACCCGAATATGCGAGTGAATTGGCGCGTCGTGACCAGCTTAAAGGCGAGTTGGCGGTCCATACCCAGACCTTTCAAAAAGCCACCGATGCCCATCTGAAACTGATCGAAGTCGCCAATGTTGCCGCTAAGGCCCTGGCGGTCGTGACCGGAAAAGTCCTCGAGGCAGGTGTCGGCGGACCTCAGGTTAAACAATCGGATGAAAAAGCGCTGAGCAGCAGTGCACTGGCCCTGCTGAACCGCTTGAAGATCATCGAGTTGCTGGGCGAGGCGGCGCAGAACAAGGAAGAGCTCAATCAGGAGCTGTTTCTGGAGCTGCAGGCCAAGCTGCAGGAAAAAATGCAGGCCGAGTCTGAAAAGTATCTGGAAGAGGTGCGCAAGGCCGAAGAGTTGCAGAGGACGATGGGCTGCATCGGCAAGATCGTTGGTGCGCTGTTGTCCTTGGGAAGCATCCTGGCTGGCATTTTTACCCTCAATCCATTCCTGATTGTGATGGGGGGAGTTGGCATGGCACTGACGTTCGCGGGCGACAAGCTCATGGCCAAGATCATGGAACCGCTGATGAAAGTCTTGCAGGAAGTCATCAGTTTCTTTACCGATCTCTACACCAAGGTGCTGATAGCGGTGGGTGTCGATCCCGAAACGGCGAAGGAAATCGCGCAAATCGCCGGCATGATCGCGGGCATCGCCGTCACTATTGCGGCCATTGCATTGGCGGCCATCGTCGGGGCTCAGGTGATTGGGCCGATGATCGGCGCCGTCGCATCGAAACTGGCCGCCGTGGTGTCGCAGGCTGCACCTGCAGCGGTGCAGGCCATGAAACAGATGGCTTCCTCGGTCGGCAACACGCTGACCCGGATGCTGACTCAGTTGCGCAGCCTCATTACCAACGGCGCTGATCCCGTGTCCCTGGCCCGTTACACCGCCAATCTCGAAATCGCTCAAGCCCTCGCCGAGTTCGGCGGTGTGACGGCGCAAGGTGTGCTTGGAGTCCGAAGCGGCGTGCATCAGGCCCAGGCGGCCGAACACCTGGCGGACGTGAAAGTGCGCATGGCAATCAGCGAAGAAATCACCTCCTACCTCACTCGACTGGTCGAAGACTACGGCAAGGCGATGCAAGACAGGGCCCGGCAGATCGAACATGTTTTTACCGATATGCAACGCAGTCATTCCGTCAACCTGCAGATGGTTCGAAACGTCTGAATTCACTCGTAAAAGGGATTTCTCATGATCACAAACGGTGTTTTGTCTTTCCGTTCGTTCATCCATACGCAAGCGACAGCCGCGGCCGGGCATTCGCTTGCCCCATCCGAAAAATCAGCATTCAAGGGCACGACCGGAAACGACCAGGTTCTGAAAAACAGTGCTGTCACAGGCCCGTCGGCAGCAGAGCTCGACAGTGCCATCAACGCCTATCAGCCTACCGAAGCCGACTGGCAAGACTTCACGGCCGCCACGCTGACGATCAGCGATGAAGTGCGTAATGAGCTGATCTTCGACCCGGGCGCCTGGGAAAAACACGCCAACGTGCTGGTCGCCGCGATCATCGCATTGAATATCGCGCGGGTCGCCAATGCTCAACTGCGTGGGCATTTCAGTGTGATGGCTGCTGATGCCGCCAAGTCCCAGGGCGCTGCCATCATGGAGTCCGGCAAGGCGGCCATGTACAGCGCCATTACGACCGCGGTGGTCTCCGGCGCAATCGCCGGGTTCGCCATGGTCAAGACCTTTCAAGGGCAAAGGCTCAAACATGCAGATATCGACGTGCACAAGCGCAACTCTCTGGACGCCGGCAACATCCAACGGGACCTTAAACGTGATCGCAGCCGCGATGACTGGACCCCGGAAACTACCTGCAAGATAACGGTGTTCGATGATTTCGGCCGGACGAAATCAGTGGATTTCAAACCTCAGGGCTCAACCCTGACGGCCAAGGAGCAGGCATTGTTCGACGTTGAAATTCTCAAGGCAAAAAAGGTTGGCGGCATGTCGGACTGGCACAGCCAGATGGCCAGCAAAGGCATTGAGAAAAAGCTTGAAATCGGTCGTGCGCTCAACGCGATGTCGGTGAGCATGAGCCAGATGGTCTCCAGTATGGTTCGCATCACCGAGCATGCGGCGCGGGAGAAAGAGGTATTGCAACAGAGTGCGCAAAATACGCAGAAGAGCTTGAGCGATGAAATTGGGCAGAAAGACTCGGCGGATGCGGCGCTCTTGCAAAAACTCATGGATATCGTGATGCAGCTCTTTCAATCGCGGATTGAAGTCATTGGCAAGATGGCTTGAGTAGGGGAACAGCATGATCATTACCCAATCGTCGCCGTCGATGGTTAAACCAGCGGCAGATTTTAACGTGGACACTGATGCATCGGTGCCTGCTGAAATACCACTTGATGTGCATGCCGTATCGGCCTTGGCTCAGTTGCTCGACCGATCGATAAGTGCGTTGAATCGCAACTGCGCACTCATGCTCAAATGTCAGCCCGCGTCCTCCAGGCTGGCAGAAGGCTTGATCGTTGATAGTTCGGCGCAAAATTTGATTGCAGAGTTTGTCGAACAGCTCGAAGCCAAGCGCAACCGCACACAGTTGTGGGCTCAGAAGTTCAAGCAATGCAGTGCGGTGATGACTCATTCCATGGAAACACTGCCCATGGAACAGCGTCAGCGGCTTTATGACGAGCAAGGCCGTATGTTGTGCAGCCTCAAAGAGATGCACATACCGCCCGATTTCGCTGATGAGTTCGACGTCGGCGTCAAATCATCGAATGACTTCTTCGACAAACTGCTCGAATTGATCAACCTGATCAAGAACGGCTATCTGGCCGGCTATGAACATATCATTGCGGCTTACTCGGACTTTTTTGCTGATTTCAACAAAGAAATTACCGCAAAGATGAAAGAGTGGATTGAAGGCGCGAATGAAGGTAAAGAAGTCAAATTAAACGCGGGCGCGATAAGACTCGCTTTGCAAGCGCTGATCAACAAGTACTCACCTCCGAATGCGGCAGCAGTATTGTTTCCAGCCCCAGGCATGGGCAGCGCCACAAAGGAGGAAGCAAAAAAATGGCTTAAGGCGTTAGGCCTGCCGGACTCCTGCCTCCACATGAACAATGACGGCTCGTACAGCGTGGTCATGGACCTTGGGCCGCTGAAAATCATGAGGGACAGATTGCCACCCAACGTAAGTTGGGTCACTTGGGACACCGCCGGATTCCAGGCCTGGCAAACCGGCTTCAATGCCCAGGAAGAACGCATGAAAAACATGCTGCAATCCTTCACGCAGAAATACTCCAACGCCAATTCTTATCATGACAACTTCAACAAGACATTGTCTGCGCACCTTAGTCAGTATGCGGACATGCTCAAGGCAATGTTGAATTTTTGATTCTTGTGCCTGTCGTGTGAGAGGTTGTTTATCTAAAGACAAATAGTGTTGTGTGATTCCGGCTTTTAAAGTTGGAGTCGCATGGCCTGTCAAAGTGCCGAATAAAATATGAGCTTCAGTGTGTTTAAGTCCGATCCTCTGATTGAGCATCAGGTAATAGGCGTGTTGTCGGAATATGTATCGGCCGACCGTCTGGGCATAGAACTCGAATCGAGTCTGGTCGAGGATTTGTGTCTCGATTCCTTGGGTATCGTAGAAGTTGTCATGGTGCTTAATGAGTTTTTTGGTATTGAGTTACCCGCCTCGGGGGTGGTGGAGTGGAGAAGCGTGGCGGATATATGTACTTCGGTGGCCGCCGCGAGAGAGCTGACTAGTTTTGATTAGTTGTTGGCTCTGGATTTCTGGCGCCTGCGAATTGAAGTTTTTTATAGATGCACGGTAATTATTCCCACAAATATTGTCGTTCTTTCACTGGGCTATGTAGGTGCATATCCTACGGAATAGTCCGCCACAACTTCCTATAGTCCCGCTGCTTGTCATCTTTGAGCTTTTTCAACCAAAGGCTTAATCGCGCTTCAGTACCTTTCTATAGAGAATTTTTCAGAATATGGACAGTGACACTGATCAACCGCCCATTCGGTCGTTCGTTTTCGACCGTTGGCTTTTGCAAAGCGATGGAACGCTGATGCGAGACGGACATGGAGTTCACGTCCCCCCCAAAGAGTTGAACGTGCTGCGCCTGTTGCTCGGTTCGGCCGGCACGGTGATCAGCAAGGATCATTTGCTCGACGCGGTATGGCCCGATGCCGATGCCACCGAGGAATCGTTGACTCGCTGCATTTACGCCTTGCGCAAGCTGCTCAAGGAGAACAAGGATTTTATTGCCACGGTGTACGGTCAGGGCTATCGATTTACCTGTACGGTCGTCGGTCTGGACGCGCCGGGCCAGGCGAGGGCGGCAGCACCCTCGCTGGCCGTTTTGCCTTTTCGCAATCTGCATGAGTCAGCCGCACTGGATTTGCAGGACGCAATGACCCGCCAGTTGTCCATGGCATTCGGTGAGGCGCTGAGTGTCGTCCCCTCGGGTTTGATGGCGGCTTATGGTCAGTTGACCGACACGCGCTATTTGGTCGAGCGTTTGAAGCCTGACTTTTACCTCAGTGGTCGTTGCACGCTCCGGGATGACCCGTCGCAATGGTCGATCGAATTGATCCGTAGTCGCGATCATGTGCTGCTTCATGGACAAAGCATGGCTGGTGGGGGCTTGGGGGAGGCGCTCGGAGAATTGACCTGTCTTGTTGCCCAGCGCCTTCCGGGACTGCGTCCTTCTGAAATGGGCTGCGCTTCCTATCCGGCCCTGGTCGCCTATCTCAACGGTTTGTGCTGTGTCGAGCGACACACGCCGCAAAGCCTGCGCGATGCGCTGGTGCAGTTTCGATACAGCCTGCAACTGGATGATCGTTATGCCCCTGTCTGGTGTGGCCTGGCCGATGTCTGGCTGGGAAAAGCGATGCTGGGGTTGTGTGAGCAGGGGCATGCACTGGATGAAGCGCATTCGGCGATTTCCAGGGCATTGCCGCTGGACCCGGGAAGTACGCAAACCATTGCGCGGCTCGCCCTGCTGACCAGCCTTCGCGGTTGCGAAGAGGCTGCGCAGGTGCTTTTCCAGCGCTGCTTGTCGAGCGCCGATCAGGCGGATGTTCATTATTTTCACGCCTGGCATCACTGGTATTGGCAGCGCAATGATCTGGCGAGTCAGAGCATCGGCAAGTGTCTGCGCCACGACGCGAATTGCGTGCGGGCGCAGATTTTGCAGGTACGTATCGCGCTTGTCGGTGATCCCCGGGAAGCCGTGATGATGCACCGCGCAATGCAAGGCAACCGGCAAGCCGCGTCGTTTGACAGCGGCAGGAGGTTGGCATGAGCTGGGGCACTGGCGGCCTTCTGATGGTGATGTCTCTGGGGGCTGTTCCGGCGCATGCCTATTGTTGGGTCTCGGCGGGGCAGCAACATGCCATCGAGCCTGTGCTGCTTCAGGCCATTGCCGACGTGGAGTCCGGGCAGATGGCGCACGCGATGAATTACAACAAGAATGGCACCCGCGATATCGGGCTGATGCAGATCAACAGCAGTCATCTGCCCCGACTCAGCGCACAGGGCATTACCGAGCAGCGTCTGTTGGATGAGCCTTGTCTGTCGGTCGAAGTCGGGGCGTCGGTGCTGGCCGGTTTTGTATCACTTTATGGCTACAACTGGACGGCTGTGGGGGCCTACAACGCCGGCAACGCTCCGGGTCGGCAGGCGGCCCGTCTGCGTTACGCACACAAGGTCTGGCAACGCTATCAAACCTTGACGCCACCCGAGCTCGCGCAGCCGTTGGATAAACACCAGAAATTCTCGCGGCGTTAACGTTGGTCCATTCGGGGGGATTCTGATGCTGGTCGGGTCTGATCGGCAGAATTCGATCAGGAACTTCCCGGGCAACGCTCCTAGCATGGGTTTTCATCCACTGCCTGGAGCGTGATCGGTGACAGACCTGTCAGTCCCCCCTCTACAGTCCTGTGTTCTGCGGATCCTCAACGGACCGCTTCAGGGATGCGAATTCCCGCTCGTTGAGCCGCGAACGTTATTCATCGTCGCGCCGCTCGATCTGTTGGGCCGGGAAGCTCATTCAGTCAGCGTTCCCGAGGATGCCATTTTCATTCCACTGGACGCGGACGGCTGCAATTTCGAGGTACTGCTGGCAGATGGCGGGCAGGACGGTGTGACGGTGCGCTTGCTCAACGAGTACGGAGAAACCCGGCACTGCGAATTCCAGCGTCTGGAGCAGATTGATGGCTTGCAGATTGCCTTGCGTGGTGAAGACCAATGTTGGGCCCCTGAGCTTCTCGGCAATCAGCCCCTTTCCCTGGTCGAAACGACTGCTCGCCATTGGCCGCAGCCAACCCTCGTCAAATGGGGTGGCGCAGGGCTGGCCCTCGCGCTGTTGGTTGCCTTGACAGGCCTCTGGTCAGCTCCCGAGCCGGCGCCCGAAACCGATGTTCGCAGGCTGGTCGGTGGTGCCAGCGCCGAGGTCGCCGTGGTGCAGGGGCGGGACAAAACGGTTTACGTGTTTGTCGCTTCCGAGCGAGACGCCGGTTGGAGTCGGCAGGCCTTGATGCGCAGCAACGGGGTGTCCGTCAAGGTGTTGGTGACCGATCAGGAGCGTCGTCGGCTGGAGAAACTGTTGGTTGACCACGACCCGCAACTGGCCTGGCACTCCCTGGATCTCAAGGACCCCGCGGTGCCACGACTGCTGCTCAGTGCCCAGCGCAATCTGCTCACGCCGTCGATGCAGACGCAACTGCTCGACGTCTTGCTCAAGGCCGCCCCCTATGCCCGGGAAGTGGCGGTGCAATTACAGGATGACAACCTGCTGGCAGACCTGGCCGAACAAGGGTTACTCCGCCTTTCACTGGCGTTCGACCGGGTCGGGCACGACGACAGTGTCACATTCGCCATCGAAGGCGATTTGCAGGATTCCGAGTTGGCGGCCGTTCGCCAATACGTCGACGGCTTCTATCGGCAGTGGGGTGATCGCTACGTGAACTTCGCTGTCGCGCTCAAGGATGACTCGCTCAAGGGCAAGTCGTTTCAAACCGGCCCCCAGGGCTACATCAAGATGACGTCGTCGTCTTGGCATTTTCCCAAGCAAATCTAGTAGGTGACACATGGCTGGTATCGATTTCCCAATCGACTTTCCCGATGATTTTCTCGGACGTCAGGCCGAAGCGTTCGAAAAAGGGGCTAAAGATCTCAAAACTGCTTTGGATAAGGCTCTGGAGGATCTCAAGGATGATGCTTCGGACCCCGGGAAGCTAGCGGCCTACCAGACTGCATTCTCCTCCTACACCGTATTCCGTAACGCCCAGACCAACACGATCAAGGGCTTCAAGGACATCGACATGGCGATCATCCAGGCTGCTCGCTGATTTCATTCCTTTTGACTGGCCATTGCTGTCGGGCGATGGCCTTTTTCTTGAGTGCATTGCATGTCTATTCAAAGCATCTCCCGTTCGTTCATTGAACCCACGACCGTCACTGAACTGCGCAGCCCGCAGGAAGGCCCGATCGTTTCCCTTGAGAGCCGATTGATCGAAGCATTCGCAGGTGGAGCGGTCACCAGCGGCCAGGACGTTTCTGCGATCAATCAACTGATGCAGCGCCCGGATATCACCAGCCCCGAAGTACTGGCGCAACTGCAGGAGCAGATGGGCCAATACAACGTCGACATCAATTTGCTCAACGTGTTGGTCCGTAAGGCTGTGAGCACTGCCGAAACGTTGTTGCGCGCATCATGAAGTCGGGTGCGTTGCTGATGTTTCTGTGTCTGGCGTTGTTCGGTTGTCGCCAGCCGAGCCTGCTGGAGGGGCTGGACCAGCAGCAGGCCAACGAAGTGCTTTCGGTATTGCAGCGCAACAACATCGCGGCGACGAAAGTCGACGCCGGTAAAACCGGGTACGCGGTGAAAATCAACCCGGTCGATTTCTCCGCCGCTGTCGATTTGCTCAACCTTTACTCGTTGCCGTCCAGGCCACGACTGGAAGTGGCGGAGATGTTTCCCAGTGATTCGCTGGTGGCATCCCCCAGGGCGGAAAAGGCTCGACTCTACTCGGCGCTGGAACAGCGAATCGAACAGTCCCTGCGTCTGCTCGAAGGTGTAGTGTCGGCGCGGGTGCATGTCAGTTATGACCTGGATGCCGGTGAAGGCGGCCGCAAAGCCGCGCCCATTCACCTGGCGGCCGTGGCTGTTCATGAGCGAGACATTGAGCCGCAGCTGCTGATCACCGATATCAAGCGCTTTCTCAAAAACAGTTTCGCCGCCGTCGAGTACGACAATATCTCGGTGGTGCTGTCGCAGCGCTCGCCCACGCAACACGTCGCGCCGTCGGTGTCGGTAACGCAAAGTGATTCGCGCTCGGTGTGGCTTCTGGCGTCGATGGCGGCCGTGCTGTTGGCGGGTTGCGCAGTGTTGGGTTATCGACTGTTGAAAGGGGCGCCGCGTGACATCGTGCGCTGAACGCCTGCGGTGGATTCTCGCGGAGCCGCTGGACTACGTGCACCCTCAGCGGTTGAGCATTCCGACGGGGTTTGACAGTCCCGATGCGCGGCGCGTACTCAATCAAATGCTTCTGGAAGGGCTTGACCAACAAGGGCCATGGCCCCCGACGGCCATGACTGCCGTCGCACAACAGTGGATCCGGCAATGGCAGCAGTTGCCTTACATCGCGAGCCTGATGGGCGCGTGGCGACTGTTTCCACAGCTGGCGCGAGGCGGCGCATTACTGCAGTTGCCGATGCCGTTACGTCAATTCGCCAGCTGCAGACCGGGGCCTCGCACCAGCATGCTACTCGGGCCGTCATCGGTGCCGCTGCAACAGGTTGAAGCCGCCGGTTTCAATTTACTGTCGAGCTTTTCCGGGCGCCTGCCACTGCCGCTGTTCGAACGGCTGTCTTTGCAATTTTCTCCCCATGTTATCGGCCTGCACGCTCAGTGGCCGGTGGCAGAACCTGATACGGCTCTTTTCATTTTGGCGGTGCAGCATGCTCGACTCCATCCGAACCCTGACTGACGTGCCGGCATCGAGCGATGCGCACGTGGCTCGCGCAGACCTCATCGCGGCACGCCAGCGGCGTTCATTACAACAACAGGCGCAACGCCGGGCCCGTGAATGTGTCGAGCAGGCGCAATCTGAAGCCGAGGCCATTCGTGCTCAGGCATTTCAAGAAGGTTATGCAAGCGGCATCTTGCGTGCTGCCGAAAACCTGGCGAACGGCTTGTTCGAGTCTCAGGCACTCGGGCGACAGTTGCGCAAGGATCTGGCGCAAGCCGCAGGCCAGTTGCTGCGCGAACTGCTGGCTCGCGTTGAATGGCTGGATGAAATGCTCGAACGTTGGCTCGCGGAGCAGCCCGACACCGAGGCGCTGTTGCAGGTGGTGCTGCCTTCGCGTTGCAGAGCTCATGGGCAAGCGCTAAGGCAACGATTGCAGCGGCTCTGGCCCGGCGCGCTGGTGCTCGACTATCAACCCGAGGAGCGCTACGTATTTCGTCTGGCCGACCAATTGCTCGAATTTGATATCGAATCGGTCTGCCAACGATTGGAGCCACAGTTATTGGCCCGGCTGGGGAGTCTGCCCGAGTCGGTTCGATACCTGGACCAGGCCTCGAAGAAACTATTGGGTGAGCTGTGTTCGGGTTTCGGCGTGGCCCCTGTTCCGGCAAATGGAGGTGCAGCATGAAGATTGAACCGATGATGAGCGTTAACCGGTTTGATCAGAGGTCTGCGGTCGAGACCCTTGAGTCACGCGTGTTGCAGGCGTCCGGCAATGCGGCGGATGTCAACGGCAGCAAGCGCCCGGACCCCGAATTCGATGCGCTGTATCAACAGCTATTGGCGATGGAGGGGCAGGGCGAGAAGGCCATTTTTCTTTTCCTCAAGTCACAATTGAAACCCGACGGCACCCCCGTGTACCCAAACCTCAAGGCAATTCTCGCCATCACCCATAAGGTGGGGCTCCGCTTGAAAGACGAGAATCTGGAAAAAACGTTGATCTATAAAGAAGTCATGGGCGCCAGTGCCCGGGCTTTCAGCATCGAGTTATACATCTCAAGTTTTATGCGCGATGTGTTTCAGCCGATGGGTGACGATAGTTGGGAGAAGAGTGAGTGGTGATGCCGGGGAACGCCAAGCTACAAACAGCTTGGCGTACCAGGCCGAGTGAACTCATGCAGGCGTCGTTCGCTCGTTGACGTACACACCGCCAAAACGTCCCGCGAAAACCACTGCGGCAACCAGCGTGTTGACGATATGGTCTACTTCGGCGTTGGAAATCGGCAGGGTCGAGAAGTACCGGGTAGCGGAGATGACAACGGCGATGATTGTTTCGCTCACCGAGGTCCGAATGGCATTGGTGGACAAGAATTGGTTGGCGACTTGTTCGGCTGTAGGTACCCGTGCAGACAGGTTGATTCGAAGTCCTTTGCCCGTATTTTCACCTTGAAGGGTGTGCATCAGTTCACCGCCAATCACTTGGCTGGCAACATCGGCTCCGGCGTTGTAGGCGCCACGTAGAAAATCATGTCCAACCACCAGAGCGAGGGATTCGACAATCTCGTTGGCCCGACTCTGGACCGCTGGATTTGGATCGGAGGCCGTGTCGGTATTTTGTGCCAACCACACTGATAGCTGAGCGGCGAACGTCTGAGGCTCGCTCGGTGGAGGCTCTTTACCCTGTGACATGACATAGCCCGGACCGGAATGGGGCGCGGTGTAGTTCATGCCTGTAAAGGCCAGAAACTGGAGAGCACCGTTCAGCACTCCGCTGGCGGCAGTGCCGCCAAGGTTGGCTTTCGAGTTGTCAGTTATCGGCAAGAACAGGTTAACCAGATCATTGGCGAAGCTGTAGAACGCCATTTGCGTACCGTAGGCCGCTAATGCTGGCATCGCCGCCGCCGGCGCTGACGCCGTCAATGCCAAGGCAGCCATCGACAAGGTAAGTGTGGCGACACGGGCCAGGCGCGTTTGCTGATTCGCGGTACCGTTGCACTCATCTCTTATTGCACCAAGGATGTTCAGAGCGGGGCCGATTGACAGGGCGATTGCGCTCAGCACATTGCGCGTCAGTGGCGCGGCGGCATTGGTAAACAGGGATTTTTCCAGAGCGAAGCCAATCAGTTGCCTGACGGCTGTAAGAGTGCCGATGACCAGGCCTGTGCGTACGCCGGAAATCGTCAGGTTACTGGCCCATCGTCCGAGATCACCTTCGAATTCGTTGCGTCCTAACTTGGCCAGGAGTTCGCCGAGTGAGTCAATGACTGTCTGGGCGCGTTGCATTGTTGCGGAGGGTGAAGAATCTGTGTTTTCAGGTAATTCCGTTGGCATGTTCAGCACAACGTATTCCGCCGGAGAGCCAGGCGTTGCAGCGGCTCTTGCAGCGTCGAAATCGCCTTGAATCAGGTGCTTGACGGTCAGTGCAATCTCGTCTGCAGTTGCATTGCCACGGGTCTCTGTAGTAACGACAGCTTTCAGTTCCTGATCTACACCCTCAAACATCATTCTCGTGTCATCTGGATGAAGCTCAGAGGCGTGTTCGTCGTGTCCGCATTGAGTGAGCTCCACTGCGATAGATGCGCAACCTCCCATTTCCACGGTTGTGTGATCTGGACGGGCAGGAGCCGAACTGGCGGTATTTCCATGGACTCGGAGGCCAGATGGCGGTGATGAGGAAACCTGCATTTCATTTTCTTCCATGAGGCTCTGCGATAGTGCAGTCGAATCGATCATTCATCCGCCCAGCAGCGGCAACTATCAAAAAACGCTCCGTCAGGCATCATCACCGACCAAGGGATTAAAACCCTTGGTTCTCGCCGCTGACCCTCCACCCAGCTATAATCGCGCCACTTTTCATTGCCCAGAGTCAAACCCGCCCATGTACACCTTGGCCCGTCAGCTGTTGTTCAAACTTTCCCCGGAAACCTCCCACGATCTGTCCCTGGACCTGATCGGCGCGGGCGGGCGTTTGGGCCTCAACGGCTTGCTGTGCAAGGCTCCGGCAAAAATGCCGGTGAGCGTCATGGGCCTCGACTTTCCGAATCCGGTAGGTCTGGCGGCGGGTCTGGACAAGAACGGGGCGGCCATCGACGGTTTTGCCCAGATGGGTTTCGGTTTTGTCGAAATCGGCACCATCACCCCGCGTCCGCAGCCGGGCAATCCCAAACCACGGATTTTTCGCCTGCCGGAAGCCGAGGCGATCATCAATCGCATGGGCTTCAACAACCTTGGCGTCGATCACCTGCTGGCCCGTGTCGCAGCGGCCAAGTACAAGGGCGTGTTGGGCATCAACATCGGCAAGAACTTCGATACGCCGGTCGAGCGTGCGGTCGATGACTACCTGATCTGCCTGGACAAGGTCTATGCCCACGCCAGCTACGTGACGGTCAACGTCAGCTCTCCAAACACGCCAGGCCTGCGCAGCCTGCAATTCGGTGATTCGCTCAAGCAGTTGCTGGCCGATCTGGCGACCCGTCGCGCGGAGCTGGCCTTGCGCCACGGCAAGCACGTGCCACTGGCAATCAAGATCGCACCAGACATGACCGACGAAGAAACCGCGCAAGTCGCGCAAGCGCTGATAGAAACCGGGATGGATGCGGTGATCGCCACCAACACCACCCTGAGCCGCGTCGGTGTTGAAGGCATGGAGCACGGTGACGAGGCGGGCGGTTTGTCTGGCGCACCGGTTCGCGACAAGAGCACCCACACTGTGAAGGTGCTGGCGTCGGAGTTGGCCGGTCGCTTGCCGATCATCGCCGTGGGCGGCATCACCGAAGGCCGGCACGCAGCCGAGAAAATCGCCGCCGGTGCGAGTCTGGTGCAGATCTATTCCGGCTTCATCTACAAAGGCCCGGCGTTGATTCGTGAATCCGTCGACGCCATCGCGGCCTTGCGCTAACCCCCTATTATGGGATCGAGCCTTTGTGGCGAGGGGGCTTGCCCCCGTTGGGTCGCGAAGCGGCCCCATGCATTTCTTCAGTAATACCTAGTGCATAGGTCTTGCGACGGCTTCGCCGCCGAACGGGGGCAATCCCCCTCGCCACAGGGGTTCATCACTGAATTTTGGAGCTGGCATAAAAAAGGGCTCCTCGAAGGAGCCCCTGGGCCGGAGCCCGCCGCCCGGATGGGGCGTGCGTGGTAAGTCGTTACGTAATCAGGTTGTCGTGTCGGAGTGTGTGCCCTGTGTTAGCCGACGGCGTGAAGTTCGTTGAGTCTGTGGATTCCCGCAGTGCCGGTCATACCGTCCCAGTTGTCGCCGCGTCCTTCTCGCCAGCCGTTAATCCAGGCTTGGCGCACCGACGGTAGAGTAAATGGGCAAAGCTCACGGGATTTACCACCAACGCCATATTGATATCCGCGCAAAAATGCTCTTTCCAACGGATCACGCTTAAGTCTTCTCATAGGGTGTTGCCCTCACTTGTTGACTGTATTTATCGCGTTGACCTCAATTGAGGTCTGGCAGAAATGTCTGCCGTTGGGGGGCTCGCTGCCGGCGTGGCGAGCCAAGGTGTTGACGTCCGTTGTGGCGCCAACCTGTAGTGAGTTCTAACCAATGCGTCACATCGAGGGAATGATCGTTTTGTCATAAGGACGTAACCATAAAGATGCTATGGCCATAAGTAACACGATGTTTGACCCGTATTTATTGGCCAAAGCCCTGTATGATCGGCCCCCCGCAGAATGATGGGGTTAATCCTTTAGTGAGAATGTCTCGTGTTGCGTCGAGCATTTTTCGACGAAGGGTCGACTTATGACATTTTATTGCATCAACTTTTTTATCTGCCCGTGCATCTAAGCTCTTCTAACCTGAGCAGCACGGGTGGGACGGCACACCTTCGTGCCACGCGGGCGCTCTTTTAGAAAAGCGCCTGATTGAAAACCGGGCCGGCAATGCGTTGCCGGTCCACTTAGCCAAAGGCTCTGGAACTACCATGTCCGATCGTTTCGAACTCTTCCTCACTTGCCCCAAAGGCCTTGAAGGCCTGCTGATCGAGGAAGCCGTCGGGCTTGGCCTTGAAGAAGCGCGTGAGCACACCTCTGCCGTGCGCGGCATGGCGACCATGGAAACCGCTTATCGCCTGTGCCTGTGGTCGCGTCTCGCGAACCGGGTGCTGCTGGTGCTCAAGCGTTTCCCGATGAAGGACGCCGAAGACCTGTACCACGGCGTGCTCGATATCGAGTGGCAAGACCACATGCTCAATGACGGCACCCTGGCCGTCGAGTTCAGCGGTCACGGCTCGGGCATCGACAACACCCACTTCGGCGCCTTGAAAGTCAAAGATGCCATCGTCGACAAACTGCGCACCCCGCAGGGCGACCGTCCATCCATCGACAAACTCAACCCGGACCTGCGCATTCACCTGCGTCTGGACCGTGGCGAAGCCATCCTCTCCCTCGACCTCTCCGGCCACAGCCTGCACCAGCGCGGCTATCGCTTGCAGCAGGGCGCGGCGCCGCTGAAGGAAAACCTCGCGGCCGCCATCCTGATCCGTTCCGGCTGGCCACGCATTGCGGCCGACGGCGGCGCACTGGCTGACCCGATGTGCGGTGTCGGTACGTTCCTGGTCGAGGCCGCGATGATCGCCGCCGACATGGCGCCGAACCTGCGTCGTGAGCAGTGGGGTTTCACCGCCTGGCTCGGTCATGTGCCGGCGCTGTGGAAAAAGCTCCACGAAGAAGCCACCGAACGCGCCGCGGCCGGCCTGGCCAAGCCACCGCTGTGGATTCGTGGTTACGAAGCTGACCCGCGCCTGATTCAGCCGGGCCGCAACAACGTCGAACGTGCCGGCCTGAGCGAGTGGATCAAGATCTACCAGGGCGAAGTCGGCACCTTCGAACCGCGTCCGGACCAGAACCAGAAAGGCCTGGTGATCTGCAACCCGCCGTACGGCGAGCGTCTGGGCGACGAGGCGAGCTTGCTCTACCTCTACCAGAATCTTGGCGAACGCCTGCGTCAGGCCTGCCTGAACTGGGAAGCGGCGGTGTTCACCGGCGCCCCGGATCTCGGCAAGCGCATGGGCATCCGCAGCCACAAACAGTATTCGTTCTGGAACGGCGCATTGCCGTGCAAGCTGCTGCTGATCAAGGTCACCCCGGACCAGTTCGTCACCGGCGAGCGTCGCACCCCGGAACAGCGTCAGGTCGAGCGCGAGCAAGCTGAAGTCGAAGTCGCCGACAACGATGTGGCGCCGGGCAAGTACGAGAAGTACAACAAGAACGGCAACCCGATTAAACCGGCCCCGGTGGTGATCGAGCAGCCGCGCTTGAGCGAAGGCGGGCAGATGTTTGCCAATCGCCTGCAAAAAAATCTCAAGGCGCTGGGCAAGTGGGTCAAGCGGGAAGGCATCGACTGCTACCGCGTTTACGATGCCGACATGCCGGAATATTCGATGGCTATCGATCTGTATCAGGATTGGGTCCACGTCCAGGAATACGCCGCGCCGAAATCTATCGACCCGGAAAAAGCCTCGGCGCGCATGTTCGATGCCCTGGCAGCTATTCCGCAGGCGTTGAACATCGACAAGAGCCGCGTGGTGGTCAAGCGCCGCGAGCGTCAAAGCGGCACCAAACAGTACGAACGCCAAGCGGCGCAGGGCAAGTTCGTCGAGGTCAACGAAGGTGGCGTGAAGCTGCTGGTGAACCTCACCGACTACCTCGACACCGGGCTTTTCCTCGACCACCGGCCAATGCGTATGCGCATCCAGAAAGAGGCGGCTGGCAAGCGCTTCCTCAACCTGTATTGCTACACCGCGACCGCCAGCGTCCACGCCGCCAAGGGTGGCGCGCGCAGCACCACCAGCGTCGATCTGTCGAAAACCTACCTCGACTGGGCGCGTCGCAACCTGTCGCTGAACGGCTTCTCCGACAAGAACCGTCTGGAGCAGGGCGACGTGATGGCCTGGCTCGATGCCTGCCGTGACGAGTACGACCTGATCTTCATCGACCCGCCTACGTTCTCCAACTCCAAGCGCATGGAAGGGATCTTCGACGTGCAGCGTGACCAGGTGCAATTGATCGACCTGGCCATGGCACGACTGGCGCCGGGGGGCGTGTTGTACTTCTCCAACAACTTCCGCAAGTTCACCCTTGAGGAGAATCTCACCGAGCGTTACGCGGTCGAGGAGATCACGGCCCAGACCATTGATCCGGATTTTGCCCGCAACGGGAAGATCCACCGGGCCTGGAAAATCACTGCGCGTTGACACAGTAGATTTACTGTAGGAGCAATCGAACGTCGACCGGCTGCTCCTACAGACTTCTTTCAGTGCTGGTCAAATTGATGGCTAATAGCTATAACTCAACGCACGGCCAATGGGCTTTTCCGGCACCTGGCGTTTTGAGTTGCCTCTATGTCGTTGTACGCCGTGCGCCCCAAGATCCTGGGTTTTATCAGTGAAGATGTTTCGGCCTGGCTGGTCGCGCTGCTGGTATTGTTCATCGGCGGAGTGCTCACGGGGCTGTTGGCCTGGTCGACCCTGAATCTGTTTCACCAGCAATTGCGGCAACGTTTCCAGCTGATGGCCAGCGAACGTTACAGCCGTATCGAAGAGCGTTTTGAGGATCAGGAGCAGCGCCTCGACGGCCTGCGCCGGTTCTTCACCAATTCCGATGCGGTCGACCGCGAGGAATTCAACGGTTACACCCAACCTCTGCTGCACCGAACCCAGGCGTATTCGTTTGCCCGGCGGGTCAGCGGTGCCGAGCGCGCGGAATTTGAGCGCCAGGTGCGAGAGGAAGGTTTATCCGATTTCAGCGTTCGTGAGCTCAACGCCGAAGGCCAACTGCAACTGGCGGCCGAACGGGATGAATACGTGGTGGTGCTGTACAGCCAGACGCAAAGCCGGCTCGGCGCGCCGTTGGGTTACGACTTGCTGGCGCAACCCCTGCGCCGTTCCACCCTCGAGCGGGCGGACCAGAATGCCCGCATGGCGGTGTCGCAGCCGATGCACCTGGTCAGTATCGAGCCTGCCTATGCCCGGGGTGTGCTGCTGGTTGCGCCGGTCCTGTCCCGCAACAGTCCGGCGACCAAACCCTACGGTTACGTGATGGCGGTGATCAGCATGCGTCAATTGCTGGCCGACGGGTTGCCGGAGGTGGGTCGCGATTACCTGTCGGTGCGCATCCTCGACCTGTCCATCGACGATCAGCACGAAGTGCTCTATGAATCGCCCAATGGGCCTGCCGTCAGTGAGTTGTCCGCGACCCGGTTGCTGCGGCTTGCCGATCACGATTATCAAGTGGATATCCAGCCCAGCGAAGCCTTCCTTCAAGCCAACCATTCTTCGGTCACCAGCGTGGTGGTGCTGGGTGGCTTGCTCAGTCTGCTGCTCAGCGCACTGCTTTATGTGCTGGTCAGTCAACGTCAACGGGCGTTGAGAATGGTCGAGCAGCGAACCCAGGAGTTGCGCGCCCGAGAGCAGGAACTGCGCGGTACCCATGGTCAGTTGCGTGGCGTGCTGAACGCCGCCACTCAGGTGGCGATCATCGCCACCGACCTGCGCGGCGTCATCAGCACGTTCAACGCCGGAGCGGAGCAGATGCTCGGCTATTCCAGCCTGGACGTGGTGGGCCACATGACCCTGGAAAACCTGCACCTGCCCCGGGAGCTGGCGGCGCGCTCGGCGGAATTGAGCGCGCGCTACGGCAAGCCGATTCCGACCTGCCAGGCGATGCTGGTCGAGGGCGGCGAGGAGGGCGGTCACGAAGCGCGAGAGTGGACCCTGATTCGCGGCGACGGCAGCCATTTGACGGTGAATATGCTGGCGACTCCGGTGCTCGACGAGCAAGGGCTGTGGGTCGGGCACCTGGCAATCTGCATCGACGTCACCGAGCGCAAGCGGGTGTATGAGGCGCTCGCCGCACGGGATTTGCTGTTGAAGAAACTCAGCGCCCATGTGCCCGGCGGGATTTACCAGTTCAAGATGGAATTCGACGGACGCTTCAGCGTGATCTATGCCAGCGATGGCATCCGCGATATCTATGAGCTCGAACCGGACGTCATGCTGCTCAACGCTGAAGCGATTTTCACCCGGATTCATCCCCAGGACACTACCCGGGTTCGCGCCTCCATCCGCGCGTCGGCGGACACGCTTAGCCCGTGGCGCGAGGAATACCGCGTGGTGCTGCCGGTACGTGGCTTGCGCTGGGTCCGGGGTGAAGCGACCCCGGAAGAACTGCCCGGTGGCGGGGTGCTCTGGCATGGCTATGTCTCGGATATCTCTGACTTGAAGCGGGTGGAAGAAGAGCTGCGGGCGCTGTCGATTACCGACTCACTGACCGGGATCCACAACCGTCGCTATTTCCAGGAGCGCCTGACCACCGAAATGGCTCGTGTCGAGCGCGGTGGCGGCGAGTTGTCGGTGATCATGCTCGACATCGACCACTTCAAACGCATCAATGACCAGCACGGTCATGCGGTGGGCGATCGGGTGTTGCAAGCGGTGTGCGAGCGTATCGGCCATCGACTGCGGCGCACCGACGTGTTCTGTCGCCTGGGCGGCGAGGAATTCATGGTGCTTTGCCCGGATATCGACAGCGAGCAGGCGTATGGGTTGGCGCTGGAGTTGTGGCAAGGCTTGCGCAGTTCGCCGATCGACGATGTCGGGATCGTCACTGCGAGTTTCGGGATCGCCAGTTGGCGCGTGGGGGAGGGCGCGGATGCGCTGCTGCTGCGGGCGGACTCGGGGGTTTATGCGGCGAAACAGGCGGGACGGGATCGGGTTCAGGGCGAGATGAATTAGAGCTGCATGCGGCCCCCTGTGGGAGCGGGCTTGCTCGCGATAGCGGTGTATCAGTCAATACAAGTGTCGACTGATACACCGCCATCGCGAGCAAGCCCGCTCCCACATTGGATCTCCTGTGTCTGGACGATCGTTTACAACACCGAAGCCGTATCAGGCTGTTTCGGCTGGCGATACAAGTCCAGCAGCACCTGATCCAGCACCGATGACGCACCAAACGGCGCCTTGTCGTTGAGGATCGCCACCACCGCCCAGGTGTTGCCATTGACGTCACGGCTGAAGCCGGAGATCGCGCGCACGGTGTTCAGGGTGCCGGTCTTGACGTGGGCTTCACCGCGCATCGCCGTAGTCTTCAGGCGTTTGCGCATGGTGCCGTCGGTGCCGGCAATCGGCATCGAGCTGATGAACTCGGCGGCGTACGGACTGTGCCAGGCGGCTTGCAGCATCGCGGCCATTTCACGCGCGCTGACGCGTTCTGCACGGGACAGGCCTGAACCGTTCTCCATCACCAGGTGCGGCGCGGTGATGCCTTTTTTCGCCAGCCACTGACGCACCACGCGCTGGGCCGCTTTGGCGTCGTCACCGTCGGCGTCGGTGCGGAATTTCTGGCCCAGGCTCAGGAACAACTGCTGAGCCATGGTGTTGTTACTGTATTTGTTGATGTCGCGGATGATTTCCGCCAGGTCCGGCGAGAAGGCGCGAGCCAGCACCTTGGCGTCTTTTGGCGTCGGTGCCAGAACGTCCTTGCCCTGAATGCTGCCACCCAGCTCTTTCCAGATTGCCCGGACCGCGCCAGCGGTATAAGTCGCATGGTCGAGCAGCGACAGGTAAGTCTGGGAACTGCAGCCATCGCCCAACTGACCGCCGACGGTCACGTTCACGGTGCCATCGGCCTGGGTTACCGGGTTGTAACGCACGCCACCGGTGCATTGCTTGGAGTTGACGGCCTTGACCTGGTTTTCGATGCGGATGCTGGAGATTGGCGGCTCGACCGAAATCAGCACCCGACCGTTGTCGTTGCGTGCCACGAAGCGCAAGGCCTTGAGGTTGACCAGCAGCGAATCGGGTTTGACCAGGAACGGTTTGTTCTCGTCATTGCCGTCATCGTTGAACTCGGGCAATTGCGGTTGCACGAAGAAACCACGGTCCAGCACCAGGTCGCCGGTGACTTGGGTTACGCCGTTGGCGCGCAGGTCGCGCATCAGCAGCCAGAGTTTTTCCATGTTCAGTTTCGGGTCGCCGCCACCCTTGAGGTAGAGGTTGCCGTTGAGAATGCCGCCGCTGAGCGTGCCGTCGGTGTAGAACTCGGTTTTCCACTGGTGGTTCGGGCCGAGCATTTCCAGCGCGGCGTAAGTGGTGACGAGTTTCATGGTCGAGGCCGGGTTGACCGAGACGTCAGCGTTGAAAATGGTCGGCGTGCCAGGACCGTTGAGCGGGATCATCACCAGCGACAGGGCGTTGTCTTGCAACTTGCTGGCCTTCAGGGCCTTTTCGACGTTGGGCGACAGCCCGGTGTTGATGGTGGCGGCGGAGACGGGGAGGGCCAGGGGGATAAGAAGACTGGCCAGCAACAGTGGACGCAAAGATTTGATCATGTGAAATAAAACCCTACAGCCGAGGGGAAAAAGACGAGGGCATGAAGATAAATTCCCTCAGTGGTCATGAAAGTGTCGGCATTATGCCCCAAGGTGTAGCGGCTTGTGCCGTGCCCCGGTCACCTAATCCGCTATTTTTTTACCGACGGTTACGGGTTGGGCCCAGAGAATCGGGCAATTGGCGGCTTAAACTGCTAAAGTGCCGCCCGTTATTACTTATGAGGATTGTTCCAATGGCGACTAACCGTTCCCAGCGTCTGCGCAAAAAACTGTGCGTCGATGAATTTCAAGAGCTGG